>PVMK01118895.1_pt1 | contig 22783 bp, 28 predicted proteins | sample 1853481 | NCBI WGS metagenome assembly PVMK01 (sample SAMN08533507, study PRJNA380276) | Marine sediment metagenome, whole genome shotgun sequencing project. | reverse complement strand
ATGGTCGTTGTTGCAAAGGAATTCGCAATCCCGCCGTGGCAAACTGAGCATTCTGTCACGATTGAGAATTCAGCTCGCTTGTGCGGGTCGTGGCAGGTTACGCATTTCAGGGCAGAGTGCGGGCTGGCCTTGATCTCGTTGCCCTGCTCGCGGTGTTTAATAAAGCCGCCTGAGGCGGGAATGACATCGACGTTGCCATCACGAACGTGGCAGGTTCCGCAAAATTCGGTAGAATCATCGACTTCCATTGTCATCCCGGGACCGTGGCAAGCCTCACATTGAATGCCGCCAAATGCAAACGTGCCCCACATGCCGGGCATTCCATCCTGGTTGCCGGACAGGTCTGTGGGATCCGGGTTCGCTACCCAACCAGTGGTATGACATTGTCCGCAATCGTAAGGTTTAACCTCGCCGGGATGATAGTCGGTCCAAGTGTCCGCCAGGTAATTGTATTGGTTAACGCCATCTACTTCGTTACCGTCTTCATCAAGAGTGGTTGTAATAATGTAGCCATCGGTGCCGATATATCGTGATTTCCACTTGTAACCACCGATTACGTAGGAAACATCGTCCCAGTCGACCCCTATGGGCAGTGGTATGGGCCGGTTCCGGGCCTCTTCACCCCTCATCAGTTTGTACGGGTGGCCTGAACGCCGCCATTTGTTGTAATTCTCCTCGTGGCAGTCCTTGCAGAACTCAGCTCCTTGGTAGTCCTGGGCAACTACAATGCCAGGCAAAGCGAAAACGGTAATGCCCACGACAATGGCAGCGAGGCTGACCATGCTACGGATTTTGTTCAATTTGAGTCGTTTTTCAATCATTACTGTCTCCTCTTAAATTACTTTCAGATTGGTCCGTATGAATAATCCAACAATAGGCGTTTGATCCGGATGCTCTGGATCAATACTTCAAGGGACGAGGGGGAACTTTAGCTTTTTTAAGGTACCTTAATCAAGTTCGGCTCGCCGGAAGCGTCTCGAAATGACCTGTGTGGCAATTGCTTATGGAAACCGTTGCACGGCATGTAAAACACTGGTAATAGTGTCCGTTCCAGATAGTTCGACAGGGCCTGTTAAAGGGCCCTTTAACGTGACAAGAGGAGTCATAAAATGTTGATTAGAAAATTGATTTTTGCGGTGATGTTTGTTTTGTTGGCTGCAGCCGGCACTGTACAGGCTGGTGGAGATGTGGCCAAGGGCCAGGAATTGTCAGTCGACTGCGATGACTGTCATGGCGAGGGTGGTAAGGGCGGTGACGATCCACAGTTAGCAGGCCTTGATGAAGCCAAGCACTTCGAAATGCTCAAGGGTTACAAGTCCGGTGAGCTTACCGATGAAGACGAAGTCATGTTGATGTACACGGAAGAACTCAGCGAGCAGGACATGGCTGACCTGGCAGCTTATTACGCGACGCTGGCAGAATAAGGAAATTCCGATCAATTCCGGAATGACGCAATAACCCCGTCATTCCGGATCGACGAAGTCGCATCCGGAATCCAGCTGTTACGAATCAATGTGATACTGGATTCCGGCCTTCGCCGGAATGATGGAAGTGCGTAGGCTTCAGTTGCTTTGCGCAGCGTAGTAGGTGGCAAGCGCCTCTATCGTTTCATCGCTGTAGCCTGAGCTCATCTTGTGCATCATGGAACTCTCGCGGCCATCACCCCGGTACTCTGTCATTGCCTTGATCAGGTAGCTTCGGCTTTGTCCGTTCAGCGAAGGAATCACCCTGGTTCTTTCACCCACTGAGGGACCGTGACAGCGATTACATTTGGCGACCAGGTCCTGTACTGTGCTGGCTTGCTCACCTGCGGCTTCCGCTTTTTGCACCGCGTAGAAAGCGGCAATACTCTCAATATCCTCATCACTTCGGTCTGTGACCATGTCCTCATGCGTACGTTCGTGGCTGCGATAAGCCTTGATGGCCGTGACCAGGTAATTCGGTTCCTGGCCTGCCAGGCTGGGCACCATCGGGTCGTGGCTGATACCCCGCGCTCCGTGGCAACTGCCACAATTGGCGGAGAGTGGCTCACCGGCCACCGGATCACCGAATGGCGGCGCCGCGCGGGCCATCGGCTCCTGGGCAGCAAAGTACATGGCCATCTTTTCTACATCGATCTGCTCAAGCCCTTTGAGCATCTCCTCTTTTTCCGCATGGCCACGGTTGCCTTTTTTGTATTCCAGCGTTGACGTAATCAGGTAAATGGGTTGCTGTCCGGCAAGGCCTGGAATCCCCTCGGTCGTGCTGTTACCGCCCTCACCATGGCAGTCTTCGCATACAGCAGCGACGGCCGCACCTTCGCTGTATGACAGCGCGTCAGCCTGTGTGCCGGTAATGGCTTCCAGCGGCGGCTGGCTGGCATAGTAGCCGGCGATATTGGCGATGTCCGCTTCGCTCATGCCTGAAGTCATATCCTGCAAGGCCGCATGATGCCGCCTGCCATCGCGGTAGGCGTGCATGGATTCGACCAGGTATTCAGCAGGCTGTGCCGCCAGGTTGGGGATTTCACTGGTGTCGCCCCGCCCGTCCATACCATGGCAGCCGGAACAATCGGCCTCGGCAATAGCTCTGCCGGCGGCAATATCGATCACGACCTCCGAAGGCTCAGGCTCTTTGGCACAAGCCCCAATAAGAGTGAGTGCTACTACGCCAAACAGAATATTTCTCATAGCTAAATTCCCTAAAAATCCAAGTGCAACCAGCGTCAATAAAGTCAGGCCGCTAGCGATCAGAACAATACCCAGTACCTTCGATCCACGTGCCATTGGCGCCGATGGCGCCGCCACCAGGTACTTGTCGATTTCGCCGCTGGCGACCAGGCGGTCATATTCGCGCTTGTGCTCATGCATGTAAATCTCCAGCGGTACCCTGCCCGTGAACATGGTGTCGTCCCGCGGGAACTTGTCCGGCCTGAAGTGATTATTGAAGAAATGTACCGTGAACAGGAACACGATTGCCAGGATGGCTTCCTCGCCGTGCACGATGCTCGCAACGTTGAATACCCAGCCAGGGAGTAATGAAGCGGTCGTCTCAGGGAACCACATCATCACGCCGCTGACGCCAATAATGGTCATGCCCCAGAACGGCGCCCAGTAATCGAATTTCTCCCAGTAGGTGAAGTGCTCGAATACCGGACGCGGGGCCAGGCCGAAGAACCACTGGAACATTGCCGTAGCATCCTTCAGATCATCCCAGTTGGGAATCAGCGAAGTGGGTCCAAACCACTGGAACGTTCTCCAGGTCCGGCCGATATGGATCGCGAAGTAGATCAGGTGAATGAAAAAGACAGCCATAAATCCGATGGCGCCTGTCCGGTGAATAATACCGGCTGCTTTCGGGCCGCCCAGCATTTCCATCACCACCGGCGCCCATGCACTGCCTGCAAACAAAACCGCGAGCCCGGTCAGGGCCAGCGTCATGATGGATAAAGCGCCGACCAGGTGAGCCAGCCGCCACCAGCGCGTGAAGCGTCTGAAATGTGTTTGACCTTCCGGCAATTCTTCCGTCAGGATATGGGGCCGGTCTCTGCCGTGTTTCCGATCCTGGTACTCGCGGAAGAACCACAGGGCCGAGTGCAACCAGAAGAACGCAAAAGTGCCCAGCAGCAGGCCGATCATGCCCTTCGATGCAAGCCACATCTGGGGATACTGTTCAAAGTTGTTACTCGTACCATGCGGCTGGAATGTGATATAGCCTTCGGTCGCGCCTTCGTGGCAAGTCTGGCAGGTCTCCAACCTATTGTTGATGTGCACCATCGAGGCTTCGTCATCAACCCTCTTGATCCCGTGGGAGCCGTGACAGTCGTAACACTTGGCTGTTTCCCCATAGCCCAGCCGGGTGATTTTGCCGTGATAGGTATCGGCGTAGGTTTCCAGGTTTTCGTGGTGGCAGTTACCGCAGTTTTCCGTAATAACCAGCCGGCCTGAAACATCATGTGGTCTTTCGATGTTATGCGTCGTGTGGCAATCGCTGCAGACAGCCGCGTTGGCATTGCCGTTGCTGATTTCCATGCCATGCACCGACGTCATATAGGTGTCCCGGATATCGGAATGACACTGGCCACAGGTATTGGGAATCTCCAGGCGCGCGTTGGCGCCGACCTGGCTGTCGATCGGTGCTATGTAATGGGCGTCATGACAGTTATAACAGGTGGCGTTGGTCCTTGACTGGTCCTCGATACTGGGCCGGGCGTGAATCGAGCCCATATAGCTCTCGATCTGCTCAACCACCACACCCAGGCAGGGGGAGTTTATCACCCTCAGTAGTGCCGGCCTCCTGCGCCTCTTTCCAGAGATCCTGGTGACACTTGACGCAACCCTACTTTCCGGTCGATACCCTTTCTGTGGGGCGCCTTGATGATGTCCTTGTGGCAATTCACGCAATCGCGGCCGCCGTGCACACTCTGCTCAAATTTTTCCGCCGTTACGTGAAGATCGCGTTCCTCCCCGTTTTTTGCCTTTCTGGAAAAATTTTCCCTGCCGTGGCATTTCAGGCAGCGGTCATTGCTCAGCTTGGGATTCGATGGTTCGGCAAACACTGTCGTGCTGAATGGAAGCTGCAAAGCAAACAGCAGGAGCAGGCGATGATAATTCGGACAGATGACATGTTTCCAGCTAATGCATTCAGGGAGGTGACTGCTCCGGCAGACCGGCTCGACAAGGCCATTTCATTTCCTTTTTGTTGGTGCCAGCACAAGCCAGGTTCAAAGGACAGTAATATATTGCATGGATATTATCCAGCATTTTCAACAAGGCCAAATATAGGACTGCTGCCCCATCCCGAAGTTGATCCAGATCAGAATTGACGCAAAATATTCAGTATTTTCTGAATGTTATGCCGCGCTGCCCAAAATCAGACAGGGACCCGAAACCACCCGGGTGTATTAAAAAAATATACAGGAAAGGCATCAGCTTATCACCTTGAAAAATCTGGAAATTTTAAATTACCCATCATCCGGAGTACATAAATAATATACTTCAGAGCCTTTTCTTGAAATCAAATCGTTGACCAGCCCACTCCATCACTATTCGTAATGCTTTGAATTTTATAAGGTATTTTACCAACTCATCGCCTGGCTCCGTTCTGGCACGTATGTTGCATCGTACTAAGTGAGACAACAAAGCGAGGTGGTCACATGAACAAAAGAGCCAACATCCTCATCGTAGATGACGAAGAGGTGGTGCGCCGCAGCCATCTCAGGAGCCTGGCAAGCGCAGGTTGCAATGCACAGGTAGCCGGGGATGGCAAAGAGGCGTTACGTTTCATGGAACAGCATCCCTTTCGATGTCATTCTGCTTGACCTTCGCATGCCGGGCCTGGATGGCATGGATGTCCTCAAAACCATCAAGGAACGTTGGCCCGACAGCGAAGTGGTCGTGATCACGGGTTACCCGACGATCGAATCGGCCAAGGAATCGGTCAGGCTGGGGCGCATTCAACTATCTCGCCAAGCCGGTGGGACCGGATGATGTGATCAAGGCGGCAAATGACGCTATTACACAAAAACGCTGGGCTTTGCGCAGCGACGGTGAATTTAAACGAGATCAGGAGGTAAATCATGAGCACTAAATTACAAGTACTGGTCATCGACGATGACGCGGTGGTCGGACGCAGTTTCGACCGGGTCCTCTCCGAGAAAGGTTATGAAGTCAGTACCGCTCTGAGTGGTGAGGAAGCACTGGATACCATCGAAAACACGGAGTTCGACGTCGTTTTCACCGATATCAAAATGCCGGGCATGGATGGCCTCGAAGTTGCTGAGCGCATCAAAGCCAAATGCCCCTGGACACCGGTAGTGGTGATCACGGGCTACGGTACGGAAGAAAACGAAGCCCGGGCCTCAGTGCTGGGCGTCAGTGGCTTTGTGCACAAACCGCTTACTCCGGAAATCATTGAGAGCGTAACGCTCAAAGCCCTCAACGATGCGGAAACGGCTGAGATGGCTGTGGAATCCGAAGCTGAAGCCGAGGTCCAGCCGGTGGACGACAACGCCATACTGAGAAAAACAGGTATTTTCGCCAAAAACGTTGGCCTGTTCTTCGCGGCGCCTTTCATCGCCCTGGCCTACATTATCGCGTTGCCGTTTGTCGGCTTCTACATGTTCGCAAAACTGGGCTACCAGGCCTGGACAAAGAAACACCCGTCCGCGTGACGGGCAGCCGGGGCCTTTGACAAACACGGGCCCCGGTTAAAGGTCAAGACGTCATACGAATGAGGAGATTTAACATGACGATCCAGAGCCTAGATTGGCTGCACAACAGAGTAATAAACGCGGAGCATTACCTGCTTCCGCTGCCTTGCTCGTATCTTTCGTAATACTTGGCGCAGTACTGCTGGTTACGCCCGCCGCGGCGAACATAGCCAGCGAACCGGGGGTTAAGAGCCAAAGCGCGAAAAGTGTTAAAAGCGATACCAAGTGCCTGAAATGCCACTCCCGAAATCGGGAAAAAAAGCTTGAGGACGGAGATGTGCTTTCTCTGCATGTTGCAAAGGCAGAATACGCCGACTCCGTGCACGGCGAAATTGGCTGCACCAGTTGCCATCGAGGCGCTGGTCGGCAAAAAACATCCTTCCAGGGAGCCCATCGCCAGCCGGCGTGAACATTCCCTGGCGCTAAACCAGAGTTGCCGCAGTTGTCACGCCGAAAACTTCGAGCAATACGAGCACAGCATTCACGCCAGCCTGGTCGCTGAAGGCAATCAATCCGCACCCGTGTGTACGGATTGCCACAGCGCTCATGCGGTTGAGTCGATGGCGGTTTACCAGCCGGTGACCGGCCTGCCCTGCAAAAACTGCCACGAAAATATTTTCGACGCTTACGCACAGAGTGTGCATGGCGGGGCCAGGGTCAGGGGAAACGTCATCCGGGAAAGCCATATCCAGGCGCCGATCTGCTCAGATTGTCACCAGGCACACGGATATTACCGCCGTTGCAGCCAGTGACTACCTGCAATCAACCTGCCTGGACTGCCATGAAGGCGCCACCATGGCTCATAAAGAGTGGCTGCCCAATGCCGGCCTGCACCTGGACGTAATTACCTGCGCAGTTTGCCATGCTCCCGATGGCTGAACGCAGAGTCAACCTGGTGCTTTATGACAATGTCGCCCGGCTTCCGGTTGGCCAGAATGAAAGCAATACCCTGTTCGAAGAACGATTGCGTGCGATTGATGAAGCGGGTGACGGCCTGGATCCCGGTTGAACTCTGGAAGCTGGTACGGGCGAATGACCGGGATGGGCAGGCAACAGACGTCACCTTGCGTGGACGGATGGAAGTCATCACAGGGCCCGGAAGCTCACCAGCTGTCGGTCAAAGCCTCAGCGGTCAGGAACTGCGATAGCTGCCATCAGAAAGGCTCCGATGCATTCGAGAATGTCACGGTATCGATCTCGCGCCCGGATGGCAGGAAGATACGTTTCGAAGCCGACAAGGAAATCCTGAGCTCCATGGTTTCGGTGGACACGGTCGGCGAGTTCTACGTCCTTGGCGGAACCCGGATCAAGATACTGGACGTACTGCTGGTCTTAAGCCTGATCGGCGGTCTTGCCATTCCTGTGGGCCACATTGCCCTGGGCAGGGATCCTCAGAAATAAACCACAAAAAGGAGACCAGTAATGCAAACGATCCCTGCAGAACATTACCCGGCATGACAAAACATCCCGGCACGACGAAACATACATCAACCCCTTACCGGTACGCATCTGGCACTGGGTAAATGCACTGGGATTCATATTGTTGATCCTGACCGGCTTTCAGATCAGGTACGTGGGCATACTCAACCTGATGTCCTTCGAAACGGCCGTCAAGACGCACAATTGGGATCGGCTTTGCAGTCATCGCCAACTTCCTCATTTGGATTGTTTTCTATCTGTTCACAGACAAAATCAAGGTGTACCACCCCGAGCTCGATGCAAAGAAATTTTTCCTCAACTTTTTCCGGCAGGCGCAGTTTTACAGCTACGGAATTTTTAAAGGGAGAAAAAAGCCCACATCATGTCCGTCCCGCATGACAAATTCAACCCGATGCAGAGTATGACCTACCAGATTCTGATGCTTATGGTCGTACCCGTTCAGTTCTTCACGGGCATCCTGATGTGGGATGTGAAACGGTTTGAGGACGTGATTGAGGTGGTGGGAGGTCTTCGCATTGTGTCCACCATCCACATACTGGTATTCATCCTGTTTGTGTTCTTTATCCTGGTCCACGCCTACATGGGCGCGCTTGGCCGCAAACCTTCAACGCATTACAAGGAAATGTTCACCGGTTACGAAGAGGATTAAGCACCCAGACAGACAACGATTTAGCAGGGGGGGGAAACCAGCCAATTTATGCATCTGTTCTACTGGCTGGCTAGAAGGCTCCGGGCTCCTCACCGGAGCCTTCATTTATTTCGTCCGGCTCGGTACCGCGTATCCTGATATCGTACTTCTTCATCAGGGCCTGGAAATTACTCCTTTGCATCCCCTGTTTCCTCGGCGCTGCGGGTCACGTTCCAGCGATTTCTTTTCAATGCCCCGAGCACAAAATGTTTTTCGACATTTTCCACTGACTTCTGCCGTGCAATCTTTTTGATGCGCTTGAGTTCCTCGCTGGTCCTTGGCACATCCAGGTCAATATGCGGCAGCATGTCGATCAGATTGATCAAGTGGCCCTGGCGGATGACGTCATCACTGGTGAGGATGACAGCACGGTGTACCACATTCTCCAGCTCTCTCACATTTCCCGGCCAGTCGTGATTCATCAGCAGATTCATCGCTCCGGCGGAAAATTCCTTGACTGCGTGATCCATTTCCTTGCTGAACGACTTGAGGAAATGGAAAGCCAGCGCCGGTATGTCATCCCGGCGCTCACGCAGCGGTGGAATGACGATCGGGAAGATATTGATGCGGTAATAAAGATCCTCGCGAAAATTCCCGTCGGCAACCATGGTTTCCAGATCCTTGTTGGTTGCGGTAATCAGCCGGATATTAACTGTCCGGCTTCGTTCATCCCCCACCGCCTTGAATTCCCGCTGTTCGATGAAACGCAGCAGTTTGGCCTGGGTGGACATGGAGATATTGCCGATTTCGTCCAGAAACAGCGTTCCACCATCGGCTGATTCGAACAAGCCCTTTCTTGTTGGACACAGCGCCTGTAAACGAGCCTTTTACGTGACCGAACAGCTCGCTTTCGAGCAGATTCTCGCTCAGGGATGCACAGTCGACCGTCACGAAGGGCCTATCCTTGCGCAGGCTGTTGTAGTGGATAGCCCGCGCGATCAGTTCCTTCCCAGTGCCGCTTTCACCCCGCAGCAGCACGGTGCTGTTGGTGGGTGCACAGCGCGCAACCAACCGGTAGACCGCCTGCATCGGGGGGCTGGAGCCAATGATGTTCTCGAAGCGGTAGCGGGCGCTGACTTCAGTTTTCAGATTGACATTTTCCTGCAGCAATCGCCTGCGCTCGAACGCCCTCGCCACCACTATTTCAAGCTCCTCGGGGTCGAAAGGCTTGGGCAGGTAATCGAAGGCACCCAGTTTCATGGCCTTGACCGCGGTATCGATTTGATTCAGGCCGGTAATCATGATCACGTCAATATCAGGGTGCGCTTCCTTGACCCGTTGCAGGACCTCAATGCCGTTCATTTTCGGCATCTTGATATCGAGAATGAGCATGTCGTAACCATTCTGCTGGATCTTTTCAAGAGCCTCCAGGCCGTTGTATGCCGCATCGACCTGGAAATCTCCTCCAGCGAGAATACGCTGGCAACTCCTGATGACAATCTCCTCATCGTCAACAATCAGTATCCGCCCTTTCATTGCTCACTCCCGTTGTTACTGGCATCCGATCCTCCAATGGGAAGATAAATCCGGATTACCGTGCCTGCCCCTACTGTACTTTCCACTTCAATTTCGCCACCGTGCGCCGCCACCGTCCCGTGACTGACGGATAATCCCAGGCCCGTGCCCTTACCGACCCCCTTGGTGGTAAAAAAGGGATCGAATATAAGCTGGAGATCATCTTCCGGAATACCGCAGCCGGTATCAATCACGGAGATCTCAACCATTGGCACGGCACCGTCATCCTGCTCAGATCTTTTGTACTCGTCGCACACCCGTGTGCGGATGGTGATGGTGCCCTCACCCTCAATGGCGTGCTGCGCATTAACCAGGACGTTCATGATGACCTGCTTGATCAGGTCCTCGTCGATCCACACCGCTGGCAAGTGCTGATCGAGTTCCATGATGATTTCAATATCGTCGACATGTGCCGGCTGTTCGATCAGGTGGGTAGTTTCTTCGATCAACCGGTTGAGATCGGAGAAATTCTTTTCGGGTGTTTTTTCCCGCGCAAAGTCCAGCAATCTCCGGATGATGGCTGCGCAGCGCTTGGTTTCGTGTATCACCAGGTCGAGGTCTTCGGCCTCAGGACTGCCGTCCGGCATCTGTTTCCGGACGAGATGAGAAAAGGTAAGTACGCCCGTCAGGGGATTGTTGAGCTCGTGTGCAATACCGGCAGTGAGCAGCCCTACCGAAGCCAGTTTCTCACTTCTTACGGTCTCAGCCTGGGCAATCTGGAGTTCGCGCATGGCCTCCTCCACTTTTTCCTCCAGGGTCCGTCCCCAATCCTGCAACTCCACACGTGATTTGCGTAATGCCGCGGTCATGCTGTTGAAAGAAGCCGCCAACTGGCCGAATTCATCGGCACTGCGAATCGGAATCGGTTGCTCGAGATCACCCGTGGCCAGTCTTTGAGCACCCTCTTCGAGGTCACGCAAAGGCAGGTAAACCATGCGATTCACCAGGAAACTCACGAGGAATGCCGCCAAAATGACAAATCCCAGCGACAATCCTACGATCGTGATGGTGTTGGAGCGCATGGTCTGATCAATTTTGTTTAGCGGGTAAACAATATCCAGCACACCAAGCACGGATTGATCCTCCGCGTGTACATGACAGCCACCGTTGGAACAGGAGGGCTCGTTGCGGATCACGGCCGTGCTGCCGAGCATGCGCCTGCCATCGCGGTCGGTAAAAAATCGCGGCCTTCCTATCTGGGGACTTGCGGCCAGGGATTCCTCATCCAGGTGGCAGGTCACGCAGGATTCCGCTTCCTCGTCTACCTTTGAGCCGATTTCCTCTGCCATGGAAGAATGAATGATGGTGCCGTCCTTGCTCAGAATTCTGACTTTTTCGATATCGTGCTGAGCGGCCACATCCTGGATGATCCTGTCAACATAGGAAGCCTGATTCTGGAGCATGGCAAACCGCGTACTCTTGATAACCACCTCGGATAACTGGGCAGTGTGGCTAACGGCTTGCTGCAGGAGTTCTTCCCGGTTGTTGCGGACAACCATGAACGTAAAAAGAAACACGGCGGCCGTCAGCGCAATCACGAGGTAAAACCCGACTTTGAATTTAAGGCTGCTCATAATCATGGCGGCCGTACCTCACCATTGGCCAAACGCGGCACCAGGGACTCCGCTGTTTTCCCGGCGTTGACCACGCAGTCATTCAGGCTGACCCCCCTGAACGCGTTTCCTGTCAGCACCAGGCCGGGGTGTTGCGCAAGCACCCGGTCGATGGCTTCCAGTCTCACCGCATGTCCTACAACGTACTGGGGGATCGCTTTTTCATGGCGGAAAATCCTGGCGAATTCAGGCTCGGCCACAAGGCCGGTGATATCTTTCAAATCCGCCCTGACCCGGTCCAGGAGTTGATCATCGGGTAGTTCCGCAAACTGGGGTGTACGGGCGCCGCCTACCATGGTGCGAAACAGGGCATGACCTTCGGGCGCCCGTCCCGGGAACACATTGGAGTCTATGATGGTGCCGAGAATGGACCGCTGCTCCCCGGAGGGCACCAGAAAACCGAAGCCATCCAGGTACGGGGCAATGCGGTCTTCACGGTAGCCCAGGCACACCACGGAAAGTGCCGGGTACTCGATCCCATCAAGCAAGCCGGCCAGTTCCGGCTCGTACTCTTTCAATATGCCTGCCTGGGCAAAAGCGGGGACAGCCAGGATGAGCACGTCGGTTTCTTCATCCGTACCGTCCGCCATGTGCAGCGTGTAGAGCTTGTTATTGCGGGAAATACCTGCGACCGGCGATTCGGTGCGTATCCTGGATCCGAGCATTACCGCCATTGTGTCAGTCAGGGCGCTCATGCCATGGCTGAAGGAAGTCAGCCTGCCCCCGGGACCGGGGCCCGGTGTGTTCTTGCCCTCTTTGCGCGCCTTCATCTGCAGTTTGATCAGTCCCACGGATCAGGCTGCCATATTCGGCTTCTACTCGCAAATGCGGGGAAAACAGCTTTTCACACTCATTTTCGAGGCATCACCGGCGAATACGCCCGAAGCCATGGGGTCGATCAGCCGCTCAAAAGCTTCACGGCCGAGACGCCGGGTGCCGAATTCGGCCAGCGTTTCATCGGGATTATCGGTACTGCCTGCAAAGATTTCATACATTACCCGCAGCCGTCCGGGCACACTCAACAAACGGGAAAACAGGAACTCAGGCGGCTTCTCCGGCAGCTTGTGCAACTCGCCGTGACTGAACACATAACGCTTTTCCGCAGCCGGGTCGGCTGAAACCGGGGTTACGCCGACTTCTTCACACAATTCCAGAGTCCTTGGGATTTTGTTGAGGAAACCATTGACACCACCCTCGCACAGGTAGCCCTCCGGGCTGATTTCAGTCCAGACTTTGCCGCCGACACGCTCATCAGCTTCATAAATTATGATGTCCGCATCCGGCTTCCTGGCCAAAACCGCTTGTGCGGTGGCCAACCCTGAAATTCCGGCTCCGACTATACTTATCTTCAAGAAACTCTTCCGCTACGAATAAACCAGCCCGTATGGCTAAAATCCATAATCATGCAGAATTTAACCTTTTCTCTGCACCATGTGCTTCAATACTCTCAATTAGTTGATGTGCGTCATTCGGGAAATAACAGCGACAGCGTAGTTTTATATCAAATTCAGGAGAAGCTCATGAAAATTTTCTACAGGACTGCCTGCAAGTTGATCACCGTTTGCCTGTTACCGCTGTTGCTAACGGGTTGTGGCGGTGAAAAAGCGGTCAGCTTTTCCCAGGATGTGAGACCGGTTCTTGAGCAGAATTGCCTTGAGTGCCACCAGGCAGGTGGAAGCGGCCTGGAAGCCAGCGGTTTCAACATGGAAACTTATGATGATTTGATGAAAGGCACAAACTTTGGACCGATGATCATCGCCGGTGACGCCGAAGGCAGCAATATGCTCGTCCTGATGGAGGGCCGGGCTGATCCTTCCATTAGCATGCCGCACGGCCAGCAGAATCCGATTTCCCAACGGGATATTCAAATCATCAGGTTATGGATCGAGCAGGGTGCGAAGAATAACTAGTAAAAAGCGCCCTGGGCATAAAAAAAGAGTGGGATACCTGTATCATTCCCAGGCAATGAATCAGAACAATTGTTCCAACACGGAATACACAACAGAGTGAGCAGGGCCATGATAAAACACCCGGATTACCGCACGCGGCTGGTAAAATTGTGGAAACAACGGGGAACGCACTTTCTGGCGTTGGCTTGCTGCCTCGCTTTTGCCGGCCCGGCGCTGGCCGCCGGTGATGAAGAAACCGCGACAGGCGAATATTCCAAGGGTGTCAAGCGTTGCATGACCTGTCACAAGGAAGGCAAGGACTTGCCGGCGCACGAGATCTTCATGACCCCGATGGGGATCAGCGGAGACCCCGCTGCGCCTTTCGCTGAAGGAAACCACGATTGCGAGGCCTGTCACGGCCCCAGCAAATCCCACCTCAAGCGGGCGAAAGACGGCACACGCCCATCGCCTGCGATCACATTTGACGAAAATACCCCGGTGGAAGAACAAAATGGAGCCTGCCTTGGTTGTCACGAAGGCGGTTCGAGGTTTCACTGGCCCGGCAGCGTGCACGATATCGAAGCTATCGCCTGCGTGGACTGCCATGATCTGCACAGGGAAAATGACCCTGTGCTGAGCCTGGAAACCCAACCAGCCGTTTGCTACAACTGCCACAAAGAACAGCGCGCACAATTCCTGCGCCAGTCCCGGCATCCGGTCCAGGGCGCCACTTCTTCGATGTCACATATCGGCCTGCTGGCCTGCACGGACTGTCACCAGCCGCATGGCTCGACCGGACCGGGCGCACTGATACGCAATACGGTCAACGAACAGTGTTATGACTGCCATGCAGAGAAACGCGGGCCTTTCCTGTGGGAGCACGCCCCGGTTCAGGAGGACTGCACCAACTGCCATACACCTCACGGATCAAACTACCAAAACCTGCTAACCGGCAGACCGCCCTTCCTGTGCCAGCAGTGCCATGTTGCCAGGCTTCACTCCAGCGACATTTACAGCGGCACCGGTATACCACCCGAGGGCGCGGACCCGCGTTTGCTCGGTAAACAATGCCTCAATTGTCACGTGCAGGTTCATGGATCCAATCACCCTGGCGGAATAGGGTTAACACGATGAAAACCAAATATCACTTTGTGCTGGGTTTCACGGTTCTTGCGCTGCTTGCCCTGCCGGTAACTGCATGGGCGCAGGATGAGGACAAGAAAACAGACGACAAGAAAAAAGAACAGGCCAGCGAAGAACCGGTTGTAAAGAAAGAGATTACCATCGGCGCTTATTACCTGACTGACGATTCCTATCGTTATGGCAAGTACAGCGGGCTACGCGACGACGGCGTATACGCCTTGTTCGATTTCAAGCTGGAAAAACGCCCCGACCCGAAAAGCGATGACACCACCCGCTGGCGTTTCCAGGGCTGGAGACTGGGGCTGGACTCCCGGCGAGTCGAGTTCGACTACCGTCAGCAAGGCACACAACGCTTCAAAGTGGATTACCGTGAAATCCCCAATAACCGTTTCAGTGACGGCTTGACACCCTATCGCGAACAAGACTCTGGTACCTGGAATTTACCCGCCGGGTGGGAAGTTGATCCGCGCAGAAGCAACACCAGGGGCTTTCTGACCCTGCAGGAAAGTCTCGTTAACCTGAAGGTCGACACAAAAAGGCGCAGGCTGGACCTGGCTTATGACCGCAAGCTGAGTGCCGCCTGGAAGCTCGAAATTGACTTCAGGCACGAGACCAGGAAGGGTGAACGGACCCTCGGCAGTATCTTCGGTTACAGTTCCGCCAACCCCCGTGGAGTGATCCTGCCGGCGCCTGTCGACCAGACCACCGACATAGTGGAAGCCATGTTCGCCTACGGAACCTCCCGGCTGCAATTCGGTTTCGGGATTTATGCCTCCTTCTTCAATAACCATGACGATACGCTGACCTTCCAGAATCCTTACAGCCACCTGACTTCATGGGACGACAGCGTCGCCTTCCCCGGCTCAATAGGACGCACCGCACTGGAGCCGGACAACAGTTACATCCAGTTCAAAGCCTACGGCGCTATGAACTTCAGTTCGACCACCCGCCTGTCGGCCGCTTTCAGCTATGGAAAGATGAAACAGGACGACGACCTGTTGCCCTACACGATCAACCCGGACCTGATCGTTCACACCCCGGTTCCCCTGTCGTCCCTGGATGCGAAAATCAATACGACGATGTTCAATGTGAGGCTGACCAGCCAACTGGCCCGGCGCCTGGGACTGGCGGTGAATTATCACTACGACGACCGGGACAACAAAACGCCGCGCGAAGTCTACCCCTACATCGGAGGCGATTCACAGGACCAGCGCAACTCCGAATTGGGACGGATCAATCTGCCTTACAGCTTCACCAGGCAAAAAGCGGATGCAATCCTGACCTACCGCCTGCCAAAGTCCGCCAGGATAAAAGCAGGTGTTGAATACCTGGATTACGATCGCGATTACCAGGAAGTGAAAGATTCGAATGAACTCGCTTGGCTGGCCGGTATTACATTCCGGGGCTGGAGCCAGGCTTCCCTGAAGTTTGACTTCCGCAGTTCCGATCGCGATGTTTCCGAGTACATCGGAAACGTGCCGCTGATCGATTCCTATCTTCCCGGAGTAATCAGCGAAGATGAATGGGAAAATCACCCGCTGCTGCGAAAGTACTTTCTAACGGATCGCAACCGGAGCGAATACCGGGTCCGTGCAGACTTTTTCCCCAGCAGTCAGTACAACTTCGGCTTTGCAAGCAGCTATCTCAAAGATGACTATGACGCGGGCTATTTCGGCCTGAATGAGGCCAAAATCAAGTCCTGGACTGTCGACGCCGGCTGGTACCCGCAGGAGCATATCGCTTTGACCGGCTTCTACACCCACGAGAGTTACGACGCTTCCCAGTCCAGCCGGTTCCTCCACAATTCCAACTCCACTGGAGAGGCGAGAAACAACTGGTTCGCCGATACCGAGGACCGTGTGGATACCTACAACATCGCCCTGACTTTCACGGAAGTCGGCGCCGACCGGGGTTGGAAAGGGGTCGGGTTCGGAATGGACTACACCTATTCCGACACGGTGAGCACGATCGACGTGGCCTCCGTAGCCAGGGCCACAGCCCCTCTTCCCGACCTGCAAAGCAAGATGCAGACTTTCAGTATCTGGGGCAGCTTCGAGGTGGGTGACCGTTCCAGTATCCGGCTGACGGCTGAAAGCGCCAAACTCAAATCGAAGGACTGGGCGCTTGACGACGTGGATACCGACACACTGTCCTGGGTATTGTTGCTGGGCCAAAACGCAGCCAATTATGACTTGTGGATGCTCTCAGCTTCCTGGTCGTACCGGTTCTGAGGAAAATGGAAACTATTCAAACTGATATCGTCATTGTTGGAGCCGGCGGCGGCGGCCTGCGCGCCGCCATCGCCATTGCTGAAACAAATCCCGAACTGAGCATCGCACTGATCTCCAAGGTCTACCCCATGCGCAGCCATACCTGTGCCGCCGAGGGCGGCGCGGCCGGGGTCAAGGGGGCCGATGATTCACTGGAACTGCATTTCGACGACACCGTCAGCGGCGGCGACTGGCTGTGCGACCAGGACGTAGTCGAGTATTTTATCGAGCAGGCCCCGCGTGAACTGATTCAGCTGGAGCACTGGGGCTGTCCCTGGAGCCGCGAGGACGACGGTTCGGTAGCGGTACGTGCGTTTGGCGGCATGAAGAAAAAGCGCACCTGGTATGCGGCCGACAAGAGCGGTTTTCATATTCTGCATACCCTGTTTCAGACATCCCTGCAGTTCCCGTCCATCAAGCGCTTTGATGAATACTTTGCCCTCGAGCTGTTACATGAAGACGGCAAATGCCGCGGCGTGGTTGCCATGGAAATGCGCAGCGGACGCTTCTTCCAGTTCGCCTCGCCGGTGGTCGTCATGGCCACCGGTGGCAGCGGCCAGATTTTCCCGTTCACCACCAACGGCGCAATCAAGACCGGTGACGGCATGGCCATGGCTTATCGCGCCGGCGTGCCGCTGAAAGACATGGAACTCGTTCAGTACCACCCGACCGGTTTGCCCGGCACGGGAATCCTTTTAACGGAGGGCTGCCGCGGTGAAGGCGGCATCCTGGTCAACAAGGACGGCTATCGATACCTGCAGGACTATGGCATGGGTCCGGAAACACCGATCGGCGAGACCGTGCTGAAAACGATGGAACTCGGACCGCGTGACCGGCTTAGCCAGGCTTTCTGGCACGAGCAGAAGAAAGGCAATACCGTGGAAACCCGCTGGGGCGACTGCGTCATGCTCGATATGCGGCACCTGGGCGAGAAAAAAATCAACGAACGGCTGCCGCTGGTGCGCGAACTGGCCTCTTCCTACGTCGGCCATGATCCGGTGACGGACCTGGTCCCGGTGCGCCCTGTCATACACTTCATGATGGGTGGCATCGATTGCAACATCAACGGCGAAACCCGGATGCCGGGCCTGTTCGCCCTGGGCGAGACCGCCTGCACCGGCCTCCACGGCGCCAATCGGCTGGGCTCCAATTCCCTGACCGACCTGCTGGTCTCCGGTAAACGGACCGCCCAGTATGCTTGCGATTTCGCCATCGCGGCGCGTGGGAACGAAATGGCAGGCGTCGAAGAACTGGCCATGACAGCCCAGGCGGAAAGCATCGTGACCGGAGTGCGTGAGCTGCTACTGCAAAGCGGTGGAGACGAGTCCATTTCAGGCATCCGGAGGGAAATGAAAAACGCGCTGGAAGAAGGCGCCGGCATTTACCGCGATGAAGAAGGCGCCGCCACCGCTTGCGAGAAAATCGCAGAGCTTCGTCAGCGCTACAGCGGCATCGAAGTGCATGACAAGAGCAATGTATTCAACACCGACCTCCAGCAGGCGCTCGAGCTACGCAACATGCTGGATGCTGCCGAGACGGTTGCTGAAGGATCCCTGCAACGCCGTGAATCACGAGGTGCGCATCAGCGCCTGGACTATCCCGAACGCGATGACGTCAATTTCCTGAAGCATTCACTGTTTTTCCGCCAGACGGACGGCCGTCCGCGGGTTGAGTGGATGGACGTGACCATTACGCGATCGCAGCCGGGTGTACGCGATTATTCGGGGGACAAAAAGAAATGAGTATCCGCCAAATGGAACTGGAGGTCATGCGCTATGACCCCGAGAAGGACAAAGAGCCCTGGTTTCAGAATTACTCCGTACCCTGCGAAGATGACTGGGCCATCCTGGACGCGATCAACTACGTGAAAGACAACATCGACACCACGCTGAGTTACCGCTGGTCATGCCACATGATGGTCTGCGGAAGCTGCGGCATGATGGTGAACGGCGAGCCCAGCCTGACCTGCAAAACCTTCATCCGCAACCTGCCGGACAAGGTGCGCATCGAGCCGCTGGAAAACTTCCCCATCGAGCGTGACCTGGTGGTGGTGCTCGATGATGTGATGGAGAAACTGCAAAAGGTACAGCCTTACATCATCCGCAAAGACGCTCCACCGGAAGGCAAGGAATACACGCAGTCACGCGGCGCCCTGGCGAAATTCAAGCAGTACACCATGTGCATCAACTGCATGTGCTGCTATTCCGCCTGCCCCCAGTACGGGCTGAACAACGATTTTATCGGTCCCGCGGCGCTGGCGCTGGCGCATCGTTACAACCTCGACTCACGCGACCAGGGCAAATCCCAGCGGCTGAATATCCTGGCCGATCATGACGGTGTCTGGGATTGCTCCTTCGTGGGCGCCTGTTCGGAAGTCTGCCCCAAGCACGTCGATCCGGCCGCCGCCATCCAGCAGATGAAAATCGACGGTGCGATGGAATTCTGGAAACAAAAGCTGGGCTTCCCGGGAGGTGATTCATGAGCCGCCAGCCCTATGTCAGGCCCTTCTCAAAAACCACGTGGTACATGCGCAACGGGCGCTACAAGGTCTATATGCTGCGGGAAATGACCTGCCTGCTGGTGGGGTTTTACGCTTTTCTCACGATTTTCGCGCTGGCAGCACTTGCCGCAGGCGCAGACCAGTGGAATAACTTTCTCGCCTCGCAGCAAAACCCGGCGATGATCGCATTCCATGCTTTCGCCCTGCTCTACTTTCTTTTCTACCAGACTTTCGCCTGGTTCAAGCTGGCGCCTAAAGCCATGCCGCTTCAGCTGGGAGAGAAGATATTACCCGGCAGCATCATCGTGATCGGTCATTATGTGGCCTGGGCAGTGCTCAGCGCCTTTATTTTCTGGCTCGCGGGAGTGATCTAATGGCCATTGCAAAAAAATCTGTTGTCTGGACGCTGTTCGCAGCCGGGGGAACCATATCGTCATTTGTATTTCCCGCCCTGATCACCCTGTTCCTGTTAATCGCCCTGGGTTTTACCCCGGCTGGCCTCCAATATGAACAATTTCACGCTTTTGCATCAAGTTTGCTTGGCAAAGCATGCCTGTTCGTCGTACTCTTCCTTTCACTCTGGCATGCAGCACATCGCCTGCGGGTCGTGTTTCACGATTTCGGGGTGAGAAAAGACCGGCTGATTGCCAACGCCGTCTACCTGGTGGCCACCGTAGGCACCGTGATGACGGCTTTTTATTTGTACATGATATAGGCAGCGATGAGCGACGACTCGAGAGCAGTAGCAGAAAAGTTTGATCACGCCGCCAGGGGATTTTCCACTCCGGAATCCACCCTGGCCGCTGTAAAATCTACCCCGGAAATCCCGGATTACCTGCAAGATACCTACTGGTGGGCCTATCTCCATCCGAAGTCATTCTATTTCTTTGAGCGGAAATGGGTCGTCAATCTGATCCTGTGGGGCAATATGAAACGGCTCACTGAAATGGTGCTCGAAGAATTGCCCGTTGAACCACAGAGCAGGATCCTGCAGATTGCCTGCGTCTATGGAGAATTCTCCAGCAAGGTGGCAGACCACCTCGGCAAGACCGATTCCCGACTTGAAATAGTCGACGTGGCGCCTATTCAGCTCGAAAATGTCGAAAAGAAACTTATCGGCAAGCAAAATATCGGGCTCCACCACCTGGATTCCACTTCGATGACGTTCCCCGACGCCAGTTTCGACCAGACGGTGGTTTTCTTCCTGCTGCACGAGCAACCCGAATACGCGCGCCGCGAGACCGTCGAAGAGGCGATTCGCGTCACCCGCCCCGGCGGCAAAGTCATTTTCGTCGATTACCACGGACCCAAACGCGGCAATCCCATGCGTTACGTGATGAAACCCATCCTCTCATGGCTGGAGCCCTACGCAATGGACCTGTGGCGCGAAGAACTGCCGGCGTTCTTCCCCGAAAGCGTCAAGCCTGAACAAATCGAGTCCGAATTCTACTTTGGCGACCTGTACCAGAAAATCGTAGTCACCTTATAGGAGCTCGCTCGCAGGCGAAATGCTACGAAAAATCCTCATCGCCGCATTGCCGCTGGTGGCGGCCTGATCGGTATTGGTTACTGGGAAGGTGCCGTGTGTGACGCGACGCCGGCCGGTGTTGCCAAATCCATTGCATACGCGATCAATCTCGTGGGCAAAGAACACGTTGCGCTCGGCTCGGATTACGATGGCGCCACCAGCGTTTATTTCGATACGTCAGAACTCGCAGCACTCACACAGGCCTTGCTCGACGAAGGATTGAATGAAGAAGAAATGCGCGCGGTCATGGGTGACAACCAGATCCGTTTCCTCCAAAAATATCTGCCACAATGAGTTGCAAATAAAAACCACAATGGCCAAAAAAAGCCGCCCCAAGGGCGGCTTTTTCATGGATCTGCTCAGTTTTTCGAACTACTTCTTCTGCTCTTCAAGAATCTTCTGATTCTTTTGCTTCTGCCTCCAGGCAGCACCCATGCTGTCTTTCAGGTTGGGAGGCAACTGGTCCACAGGAACAACAAGGTCACTATCTACAGGCCATTCTTCAAGCAAGTGAGGGAAATAGGCCGCAGGGTAGTATTCTTTCGGGTCAATTTGCTGTTCACGTACAAACGGTTCTTGTATTTCTGCACGACTGGTTGGTGGGAGCGGTACAACCAACTGGCCATTGGTGAAATCAAACTGAGGTGCGCGGCTGTTGGGGTAATCAGGCAGGATGCCCTCTCTGACCCAAACCAAATCTTTAGTCATATTTACAACAATCCCATCGGGGGCCCCAAAGTGATATGGACCCTTCCAGTGTTCCCGAACCTCTGCCACGGTCTCTTCATTGAGAAATGGATCGAAGTTCATATGGGTAGTCATGAACATTCTCGGCTGGATCAGATTGGCCAGGTACCCGGAAGCATATGCCGGAGTATGATGGGTATCCACAGTGTAACGCGCCAAAAACGGCGGCACGCCTTGTACACCGGAATTGATTTCCATCAATTCCGGCTGTAATTCGGTGACATAGAGGTCGCAACCTTTGGCGTACTTAATATCGAGTTTGCTGGGACGGCCGTCACCGGTCCAGACAAAACACATGCCATTCCAATCTAGACGATAACCGGATGCGCCGTCTTTGGCATGTGAGCGCTGCCAGTGAATAACTTTAACACCATTCTTTTCGTACACAACACCGCCGTTGTCACGAAAGTCGAATTCATTAACCTCTATATCCCAGCCTTTGCCCACAGGGAATACAGAAAAGGCATCACGATGCCACCCGAGCATCATTTTCATACCTTCAACCATGGTTTTTGTGCCGTATTCAGGTGTGCGCCCCGAAGGCCCGTGAATGGTCAGAGGTTCATGCCAACCACCAGCCCAAGTGCCAAACATCCATAGATATGGAAGTGATCCAAAGTGGTCTACATGCAAGTGGGTGATAAAAACATGCTCTATTTGATTTAGAGCTACACGCGCAGCAACGTAATTAGCTACGGCACCTTCTCCCATATCAAATACGAAGTTGTCCCCATTGCCAAGTTCAACATAGATTGACGTGTTCATCTGCCCAGGCCGAATATTGGGGGCAGTGCCCATAAATGTAATGCGCATTTCATTAGGCTGTACTTCCTCTGTGCCAGGGAACCAGTTGGCTGCACTTTTAAGCCAGGGCATTGGCCTTACGCCTTCAAATAGCAAGCCTTCTTTCCACCGCCCCATAGGGACGCCACCCGTGAGGGCATTTTGTATATCCTCTTTACTTGAAGAGTCTTGAACGGGTACCGGCTCTGCAATAACACTGCTTGTCGCAAAAAAGAGACAAGCCAATATTAATGAAGCAAATATACTTTTCTGGTATTTCATTATTAACCTCCTATTGTAATTGGCTGTTTATTGTTAACTATACCTAAGCTTTGTACTGCTCCCCTTTTGTCAAGCTTATGGTAAGTTGGAATTATGAATAGTAAAACCAAACAAAAAAGGGAGACCGAAGCATCCCTTGAAGTATTTAAATTGACATGTATTTAGACTTTAAGCTGTTGCTTTCCTTCTTCTCAT
>PVMK01126990.1_pt1 | contig 22784 bp, 16 predicted proteins | sample 1853481 | NCBI WGS metagenome assembly PVMK01 (sample SAMN08533507, study PRJNA380276) | Marine sediment metagenome, whole genome shotgun sequencing project. | reverse complement strand
CCGGATCGAAGGGGTTGAGCGCCCGGATGCGCGGCGGTGGTATCGGCAATTCGTCGAGCCGCTCCAAGACCCCAGGGTCCGCAAAGGCGGCGCGCGGTTTTCCGCCATCGGCCGGTTCCACCAGCACCGGGATCGCGGCGCGGCCGAGTTGGGCCTCGCACCAGGCGCTGGCCTCCGCCGGGTTCAGCGCGCCCCAGAAAGCGGCCATCTCGCCCGGTGTCGCCACACCGAGCCGCGCCAGCGCGCCGCGGCACTTCCAGTCGACGAAGGCGGCATGGGACGGTGGCCTGCCGCGATGTTGCTTGGGGATCACCCGCTCGGGCAGGTCGTAGACCTTCTGGAAGCCCTCGCGCCGGGCCACCGCCAGCGCGCCGGTGCGCCACAGGTATTCGAGCGCGGTTTTCTCCGGGTGCCAATCCCACCAGCCGTCGCCTTTCTTCTTACGCGCTTTTCCAAAGTCGCGCGCCATCAGTGGACCCTCGCGGCCGATGCGCCGCCGGACGTGGGCCAGGTAATCCTCGAAGTCCTCCCGCCGCCATTTGCGCCAGCGCTCGGCCAGCCGATCCCGATCGCGCGCGAAGCGGTGGCGCCAGAACGGGTAGAAGCGGGTCGGGATGATCGCGGCGTCGTGGGTCCAATTCTCGAACAGCGCGGCTCCGGGATGGATCAGCCGATCCAGCTGCTCGCGCCGATAGGTCTGGTTGCGCGAAAACAGAATGTGGTGGTGGGCGCGCTCCACGGTCTTGATGCTGTCGACCTGGACGAAGCCCATGCGCTCGATCAGGTCGAGCAGGCCGGCGTCGTCGAGGCGCCGGGTCGGATCGTCGGCCAGCCCCTGGGACGCCAGCAGCAGACGCCGCGCCGCGCGGTTGGAGACGAGCGGTGGCGTCACCTAGAACTGCGCTTCATCGAGGGCCAGGGTGGAGTCCGCGCCCTGGATGACGGCGGTGGCTTCGGCGGCCGCGCGCGGCAGGATATTGGCCATGTAGAAGCGCGCGGTCGCGATCTTGGCTTCCAGGAAGCCGCCATCCTCGGCGCCGCCATTGGCGAGCCGCCGCCGCGCCGCCGCCGCGCCGCGGGCGAGCAGCCAGGCGCCGGTCACGATGCCGAACAGCCTGAGGTAGGGGGTGGCGCCGGCCGCGGCGCGCGCCAGATCGGCGGCGCCGGTTTCGAGCAACCAGTCGGTGGCCTCCCGCATGCGCGCCAGCCCGGGTTCCAGCGCCGCGCCCAGGCCATCGCCGCCGAGCTTCGGCAGGCTCGCGGTCATCTCGGCCAGGAATTCCTTGACCGCCACGCCCCGGTCGCGCAGCAGCTTGCGGGTCAAGAGGTCGAGCGCCTGGACGCCGTTGGTGCCTTCGTAGATGGGTGTGATGCGGACGTCGCGATAGTACTGTGCCGCGCCGGTCTCCTCGATATAACCCATGCCGCCGTGGACCTGGACGCCGAGCGAGGCGACCTCGCAGCCGCTATCGGTCAACCAGGCCTTGACCACCGGGGTCAGCAGGTCGATGCGCGCTTGGGCGCGGGCGCGCGCCGCTGGCTCCGGGTGGCGCTTGGCGGTGTCGAGCTCCGCCGCCGCGGTGTAGAGCAGCCCGCGCATCGCCTCGTTAAGCGCGCGCATGGTCATTAGCATACGGCGCACGTCCGGGTGCCGGACGATCGGCACCGGGCCGCCGTCGCGGTCGCCCAGCGCGGTGCCCTGGATGCGTTCGCGGGCGTAGTCGCGGGCCGCCTGGTAGGCCCGTTCGCCCAGCGCCAGGCCTTCGAGGCCGATCATCATGCGGGCGTTGTTCATCATCGTGAACATGCAGGCCATGCCTTGATTTTCCTCGCCCAACAGGTAGCCAGCCGCGCCGCCCGAATCGCCGTAGGCCATGACGCAAGTCGGCGAGGCGTGGATGCCGAGTTTCTCCTCCAGCGAGACACAGCGCAGGTCGTTGCGTTCCCCGGGCGTACCATCGGCGCGGGGCAGGAACTTGGGTACGATAAACAGGCTCAGGCCCTTGGTCCCGGGCGGCGCGCCGGGGATGCGGGCGAGCACCATGTGAACGATGTTTTCGGCGCAGTCGTGCTCGCCCCAGGTGATGAAGATCTTCTGGCCCTGGATCAGGTAGTGATCGCCCTCGGGCACGGCCCGGGTCTTGAGCGCGCCGACGTCGGTGCCGGCGTGGGACTCGGTCAGGTTCATGGTGCCGGCCCATTCACCCGAAACCAGTTTGGGCAGGTAGGTGGCTTTCTGTTCCCCGGTGCCGTGGACCTGCAGCGCCGCGACCGCACTCTGGGTCAGCATCGGGCCGAGCGCGAAGGAGAGGTTGGCGGCGTTCCACATCTCCTGGACCGCGATGGCCAGCGTCCAAGGCAGTCCCTGGCCGCCGTAGTCGGGATCGGCGGCGAGCGAGCCCCAGCCGCCCTCGACGAAGCGCGCGTAGGCTTCGGTGAAGCCGGGCGGCATGCGCACCACGCCGTTCTCGAAAGTCAGGCGCTCGCGGTCGCCGACCTGGTTGAGCGGCGCCAGCACTTCCGAGGCCAGCTTGCCAGCCTCGCCGAGGATCGCCTCGATCAGGTCGGGGGTCGCCTCCTCGTAGCCGGGCAGGCCGGTGATCTCGGTCATGCCGGCGAGCTCGTCGAGCACGAAATGCATGTCGCGCAGCGGCGCGTGGTATTCGGTCATCCGGTTTCTTCTCTTCTATTCGGGCGTTCGCGGCGGCGTCTATTCGGTCGCGATCCGGATTCTCCAGGCCGCGAACCCGTATATGATAGCGGTCAAATCGCCGCTCCGGTAGCTTGCAATCGCAGTGCCATGGCCGCGACTGACCGGATTTCGGAAACGTCCTGTTGCGCGGCATCAGGTGGCGCGGTAATTCTCCTGGCCGAAAATTGGGGAACGAGAAGGGCGGAGATGGCCGAGATCGTCAATCTGCGCCAGGCGCGCAAAGACAGGGCGCGGGCCGCCAAAGACGCGCGGGCCGCCAAAAACCGAACCCAATTCGGCCGCACCAAGGCGGCGAAGGGCGAGGCCGAGGCCGAGCGCGCCCGGGCCGAAACCCGTCTGGACGGCAAAAAGCTCGAAGACGACCCCGGGCCGTAAGCGTTCTCAGCCGGTCTCCGGCCTAATACTAAATCTCGTTAATCCAACTTGGCTATCGCGGCCGCGCGAATTTGCGCGATCGTGGCGGTCGGGGTGATCGCCTCGGGGTCGATGCGCAGGTCGAGCAACGCCGGTCCCTTGGCCGCGAGCGCGCGTTCGAAGGCCGGGGCGAAGTCCGCGGTGCGGGTCACGGTCTCGCCCGTGGCGCCGTAAGCTCGGGCGAGGGCCGCGAAGTCCGGATTGGCCAGGTCCGTGCCTAGAGTGCGGCCCGGGTAGTCGCGCTCCTGATGCATGCGGATGGTGCCGTACATGCCGTTGTTGACCACCAGCACCACGATGTCGAGTTGCAGCGACACCGCGGTGGCGAGTTCCTGCCCGTTCATCAGGAAACAGCCGTCGCCGGCGAAGGCGACCACCGGGCGCTCCGGGTGGACCAGCTTGGCCGCGACCGCGGCCGGCACGCCGTAACCCATGGAGCCCGAGGTCGGCGCCAACTGGCTTGGGTAATCGCGGTATTGATAGAAGCGGTTGGGCCAGACCGAGTAGTTGCCGGCGCCGTTGGTCACGATCGCCTCGGGCGGCAGGCTCGCATTCACCTGGGCCATGACCTCGCCCATTTGGAGATCGCCGGGGATCGGCTTGGCCTGAATGTTGTCGAGGTAGTGATCGTGCGCTTCGGCCGCCGATCCGGACCAGGCGCCGGCATCGACCGGCGTCATCGCCTTGGCGGCGGCGGCGAATTCGGCCATGCCCGCGTTGATCAGGAGCTCACCCTGATAGACCCGGCCCAACTCCTCGGCGCCGGGGTGGACGTGGACCAAGGTCTGCCGGGGCCGCGGAATATCGATCAAGCCGTAGCCGCCGGTGGTCATCTCGCCGAGCCGGGCGCCCACCACCATAAGCAGGTCGGCCTCCCCGATGCGCGTGGCTAGCCTGGGATCGACCCCAATGCCGACGTGGCCGGCGTAGTTCGGGTGTCTGTTGTCGAGGCGGTCCTGGCACCGGAAGGTGACCGCCGCGGGCAGCTCGTTGGCTTCGACGAAGGCGCGGATGTCAGCCACCGCCGGGGCCGACCAGCCACCGCCGCCGAGCATGACCAGCGGCCGCTTGGCGGCGGCCAGAAGTTCGCGCAGGCGCGCCATCTGCTCGGGGCCCGGGTGCGCCTGGACCCGCTGTGCCGGGCCGGCGTCGGCGGCCGGACTGGGATCGCACAGCATGTCCTCGGGCAACGCCAGCACCACCGGCCCGGGCCGGCCCGAGGTCGCCAAGTGGAAGGCGTGGCTGACCATTTCGGGAATGCGGTCGGCCTGCTCGATTTGCCCGACCCACTTGGCCATCTGCCCGAACATGCGCCGGTAGTCCATTTCCTGGAACGCTTCGCGCTCGCTCATGGCGCGCCCGATCTGACCGATCAGCAGCACCATCGGTGTCGAGTCCTGAAAACCGATGTGCAGGCCGGGGCTGGCATTGGTGGCGCCGGGGCCGCGGGTCACCATGCACACCCCGGGCCGGCCGGTCAGCTTGCCGTAGGCCTCGGCCATCATCGCCGCGCCGCCCTCCTGGCGGCAGATCACGTAGCGCACCTCGGGCACGTCGTAGAGCCCGTCGAGCAGTGCCAGGTAGCTTTCCCCCGGCACGCCGAAGGCCATGTCGACGCCGTGGATTCGCAGTTGATCGGCCAGGATGTGGCCGCCGATACGCAAGTTGCTGGTTCTGTTCATGCCGTCCCCGTTCTCGAATGCGCGCGCTTCAAGCTCGCCCGGGCGCGCGCTGCGCCTTTTTAGCCTCCCGCGCCCGCCTTGTCCCGTCCCTTGAATCGCAAGACCAGGTCTTGCCGGCCGGGGCCGCGCCCGGCAACATCGCCAGAACGACGAACAGAGACAGGCGAGCCATGACCAGCCCAGCCCAACGCGCGCAGGCGGCCTTCCCGGCCGGCTCCAACGGCGAGTTCAACCTGCCACCCGAGCTGTCCATCGTGATCGCGCGCGGCGAAGGTTGCCGGCTCTGGGACAGCGGAGACCGCGAATTCCTCGACTTCTCCATGGGGTGGGGCTCGGTCTTGGTCGGCCACGCCCGGCCCGAGGTGGTCGACGCGGTCATCGCCCAGGCGGCCCAGGGCTCCAACTACGCCTATGTGACCGAGCCGTCGCTCGCGCTCGCCGAGGAGATTCTGCGCGTCTCGCCGGCCCGCGAACGTCTACGCTTCTGCGCCTCGGGCACCGAGGCCACGATGTACTGCCAGCGGTTGGCGCGCGCGGTCACCGGCCGGTCCAAGATCCTCAAGTTCGAGGGCGCCTATCACGGATGTGACCGAGCCGTCGCTCGCGCTCGCCGAGGAGATTCTGCGCGTCTCGCCGGCCAGCGAGCGGTTACGCTTCTGCGCCTCGGGCACCGAGGCCACGATGTACTGCCAGCGGTTGGCGCGCGCGGTCACCGGCCGGCCCAAGATCCTCAAGTTCGAGGGCGCCTATCACGGTGCCAACGAGGTCGGGGTCACCAGCCTGTTCCCGGCCGACCCGCCGGATTTCCCCGCGCCCGATCCGACCAGCGGCGGCATCGCCCACATGGTCGCGCGGGACATATTGGTCGCCCCCTACAACGATCTCGAAACCACGCGCGCGATCATCGAGGCGCACCGCCACGAGATCGCCGGGGTCATCGTCGAGCCGCTGCAGCGCTGCACGCCGCCCGAGCCGGGCTTTCTGGAGGGCCTGCGCGAAGCGACCGAGGCCAACGGCGTGCTGCTGCTGTTCGACGAGGTGGTGACCGGCTTCCGCCTGGCATATGGCGGCGCCCAGGAATACTACGGCGTGGTTCCGGACCTGGTCGCCTACGGCAAGGCGCTGGGCGGCGGCTATCCGATCGGCGCCTTCGGCGGCCGCCGGGATATTATGGACGTGGTCCGCGAGGACCGCCTGGGCGAGCCCGGCTACGTCTGGGTCGCCTCGACCCTGGGTGGCAATCCGATCTCGACCGCCGCCGCCGGCGCCGCGCTCGCGGTGTTTCGCCAGCCCGGCACCTACCAGCGCCTGCACGGCCTGGGCGCGTACCTGCGCGCGGGTCTGCGCGATCGCCTGCGCGAACGCCAGGTGATCGCCCAGGTGATCGGCGACGGGCCCCTGGCCCAGGTGGTATTCTCGGCCGAACCGGTGCGCGACTACCGCTCGACCCAAAAGGGCGATAGCGCCAGGGGCCGGGCGTTGATGCTGGGACTGTTCGCGCGCGGCGTCTTCCTCAATCCCATGGGCACCAAGCTCTACCTCTCGCTCGCCCACGACGAGGCGACCTGCGACGAGCTCTTGGCGCGCTTCGATGATGCGCTGGCGGAGATCGTGTAAGCGAACCGCCAAGCGATAACCAACGACGGGGAACCAGCAATGAAATATCGCGAATTCGGACGCACGGGGCTCGAGGTCTCGGAGCTGGTGTTCGGCGGCGGCGCGGTCGGCGGCCTCCTGGTGAACGCCGACGACGACACCAAGCTCGAAGCGTTGCGCCGGGCGCTGGCCGGCGGTATCAACTGGATCGACACCGCGCCGCGCTACGGCCAGGGCCGCTCGGAGACCGCGCTGGGCTGGCTGCTCGGCGAGGTCGAGGAGACGCCCTATCTCTCGACCAAGGTGCGGATCGACATCGGCGACTTGTCCGACCTGTCCGGCCAGATCGAACGCAGCCTGACCGAGAGCTTCGGGCGCCTGAAGCGGGATTCGGTCGACCTGGTCCAGCTTCACAACCCGATTCACGCCGAGACCGGCGGCGGCGCCGCGATCGCTTCCGGCAGCGCCCTCGGCATCGACGCGGTGCTCGGCAAGGACGGGGTCGCCGCGGGGCTCGAGCGGCTGCGCGACCAGGGCCTGACCCGCTTCATCGGCCTGACCGCGCTCGGCGAGGCCGGGCCGATTTGCGAGGCGATCCGGAGCGGGCGTTTCGATTCGGCCCAGGTCTATCACAACCTGATCAACCCGACCGCGGCCCGCGCCATGCCGGAGGGGTTTTCCGGGCAAGACTTCGCCGGTGTGATCGCCGCCTGCAAGGCGGTCGGCGCCGCGGTCATGAACATCCGCATCTTCGCCGCCGGCATCTTGGCGACCGACACGCGCCATGGCCGCGAGTCGGCGCTCACCCTGGGCAGCGACATAGAGATCGAGGAAAAGCGCACCCATGCGGTTTTCGAAGCCTTGCGCGACAGCTACGGCAGCCGCGCCCAGACCGCGCTACGTTTCGGCCTCGCCAATCCGGACGTCGCCTGCGTGGTTTTCGGCCTGGCCGAGCTTGCGCACCTGGACGACGCCCTGGCCGCGGCCGAGATGGGACCGCTGCCCCAGGAGGCGCTGGACCGGCTCAACACCGTCCACGCCGCCGCATTCGGGCGCCTATAGGGGCGAAGAACCGATCGTGGCCGGGACGGTGGCATGACTTGGTGGCTGGTGATCGGCGCGGTCGTTGTCGCGGCGCTCATGTACGGCTATTGGGATCACGGCAAGCAGAGTCGCCACCTGGCCAAGCTGTTCGCGGTCCTCGCCGCCAAGCATCGGGGCCAGGTGAAACGGGCCGGTTTTCTGGCGTTGCCGCAGCTTCGGTTCGAGCACGACGGCCGGCGCGTCCTGGTCGGCGCTCTGGCCACCAGCGGCCAGGTCGCCGCGGGCAGTTCGGGCTACAGCGGGCCTTTCACCTTCGTGGATCTGGAACTGCCCATCGACACCGGGCAGAAGATTCGCGTCGAACGCGCCACCGGCCTCGACAACCACGCCGGCCGGATCATCGAATCGGTGGTGCCCGGCCGATATCCGAAAACCGGGCACGCGGCGTTCGACGACGCCTTTCGTATCGCCGGATGTGGCCCGGCCTTCGCGATCCGGCTGTTCGGGCCGGAGCTGCGGGAGAAAATGCTGGCCTCGCGATTGCCCCGCCTACGAGTCCGGGTCGTGGGCTCGAAAGTCGGCGTTCATAGCGACGGGATCGCGGGCACACAATGCGATCTCGATGAAATGATCGAGATCGCCGCCGGCCTGGCCGAAAACTGCGTGCCGACCCCTTGAGCGAGCCTTGCCGCCGGGCGGACCCCGAGTGTTCGAGGCCCGCCCGGGCGTATTAGGTATCAGCGGGCGGTTAGGCGAACCACCAGCGCTCGACTGCCCGGAAACCGTCGAGGCTCCAGTTGCCGCCCATCGGCTCGTGCGCGACCTTGGTGGAGAGGGCCATCACATAGTTGTTGAACATCGGCACCACGGTCCCGCCTTCGTCGCGGACGATGGTCTGCATTTCGACGTACATGGCGCGCCGCTTGTCTTGGTCGAGCTCGGCGCGCGCTTCGATCAGGAGCTTGTTGAAGCGATCGTGATTCAAACGGGTGTCGTTCCAAGGGACGCCCGCGGCGTAGGCGGTCGAGAACATCCAGTCCTCGGTGGGCCGCCCGCCCCAGTAAACCGCGGACCAGGGCTTCTTCAGCCAGACGTTGGACCAGTAGCCGTCGTTGGGCTCGCGTATGACGTTGATCTCGATGCCCGCCTTGGCCGCGTGCTCCTTGTACAGCACCGCCGCGTCGACCGCCCCGGCGAAAGCGGCGTCGGCCGCGCTGAGGTCCACCTTCAGGCTGCTCATACCGGCTTTTTTCAGATGGAACTTGGCCTTGTCGATATCGTATTCGCGCTGCGGCAGCTCGTCCGCGTGGAAGCGGTTGGAGCGCCCGATCGGGTGGTCGTTGCCGACCACGCCGTGGCCGCGCAGGACAGTCTGCAGCATTGCCTTGCGGTCGAGGGCATACTTCAGCGCCAGGCGCACGTCGTTGTTGTCGAAGGGCGGCGTATCGGTGCGCATGGCAAAGGTGTAATGCGCCGTGCCGCTGGTCTCGACGATCTTGACCCCGGGCTTGCGGCCCAGAAGGTGGGCGGTCTTGATGTCGACCCGGTCCATGGCGTCGATTTCGCCGGTCGAGAGCGCGTTGGTGCGTGCCGCGACGTCGACGATGGACAGCAACTCGGCCTCGTCGAAATGGGCCCGGGTGTTATCCCAATAGTTCGGGAATCGCTTGAGTGACGTGCGAACCCCCGGGTCGAAGCTTTCAACCGTATAGCTGCCGGCCCCGATTCCGGACTTGGCATCGATCGCGCCGTCCTTGGAAGGCATGATCGGAAGGTGATAGTCGCTGACGATGAAGGGAAAATCCGCATTGCCGGACTTCATAATGAAGACCACGGTATTCTTGCCCTCGGCCTTGATCTCCTTGATCGGTTCGACGATGGGCTTGGCCGCCGATTTCGATTCCTCGCCGCGATGGTGGTTGAAGGAGGCGATGACGTCGTCGGCTTCCACGGTCTTGCCGTTGTGGAATTCGACCCCCTTTCGAAGGTTGAAACGCCATTCGACGGCGTCCGGCGTCGCCTCCCAAGACTCGGCGAGCTCGGGCCCTAGATCGCCGTTGTTTTGGACCACGGTGAGCTTGTTCTGGCTCGATCCGCCGATCACCTGGACATAGAGGTTTTCCCAGGTCGCCGGGTCCAGCGTGTCGGTGGTCGAGCCGTGGCCGATGCCGAGGCGCAGCTTGCCGCCCTTCTTGGGCGTCGCGGCCTGGGCCGTGCCGGCCAGAATAGATTGGGCCGCGACCGCCGAAATACCTAGCGCCGTCGCCCCTTTAAGGAAATCGCGGCGCCCGATGCGGCCGGCGATGAGCTGCCGGCGCAGAGAATCCACATTATTCGACATGTCTGCCTCCTGTCCTGTTGTTGGTTCCGTTGTCTCGGACCTGGGGCGAGGCTAACACGGCTATACAAACGTTATGAAGGATAATTTGGCCGGGCGTTTGGCTGGCCGCGCTAATCGGGCACTACCCGGCCCGGATTCATGACGTTGTCCGGGTCGAGCGCGCGCTTGACCCTGCGCATGAGGTCGATTTCGACCTCGGACGTGGTGCGCAGGTTGGCTGCGAGGTTGAGCCGGCCGATACCGTGCTCGGCGCTGATCGAGCCGTTCGAGTCCACCACCACTTGGTAGACCGCCTGCCGCAACTCGTCCCAGCGGGCGAGAAATTCCTGGGTATCGGCGCCTTCGGGCTGGCTCAGGTTGAGGTGGATGTTGCCGTCGCCGATGTGGCCGAAGGCGAGCGGCCGGATGCCCGGTACCAGCGCCTTGGCGGCCGCGCTCGCGCGCGCCACGAAATCCACGATCCCCGAAATCGGTACCGCGATGTCGTGTTTGATCGAACCGCCCTCGAACTTCTGCGCCTCCACCAGGCCCTCGCGGATGCGCCACAAGGCCTGGGCCTGGGTCTCGCTGGCGGCGAGCGTCGCGTCGACCACCAGGCCGGTGTCAAGGCCCTCGGCCAGCACCGCCTCCAACACCGCTTCCGGCCGTGCGTTCTCGGCGCCGGCCCAGAGCTCGGCCAGCACGTACCAGTCGTGGCGCGCGCCGAGCGGATCCGCGATGTTCGGGACGTGGCGAAGCGCGAAGTCGAGGCCGAGCCGTGGGATCAGCTCGAAGCTGGTCACCGCCTCGCCGCAGCCCGCGCGCAAGCGGCCCAACAGCGCGACCGCGGCGGCCACGTCGGGTACCGCGATGAAGGCGGTCGCGGTCGCCCGCGGCCGCGGATAGAGCCGCAACACCGCCGCGGTGATCACGCCCAGCGTGCCCTCGGCGCCGATGAACAGCTGCTTGAGATCGTAGCCGGTGTTATCCTTGCGCAGGCCCCTTAGGCCGTCCCACACGCGTCCGTCCGGCAGCACCACCTCGAGGCCGAGCACCAACTCGCGCGCGTTGCCGTAACGCAATACCTGGATGCCGCCGGCGTTGGTCGAGAGGTTGCCGCCGATCATGCAGGAGCCTTCGGCGCCCAGGCTGAGCGGGAACAGGCGGTCGGCCTTGGTTGCCGCCGCCTGCAGGTTCTGCAGGATGCAGCCGGCTTCGACGGTCATGGTGTCGTTGACCGGGTCGAGTTCTCGGATGCGGTTCATGCGCGCGAGGCTGAGCACGATGGCGCGGCCGTCCTCGTCCGGGATGCCGCCGCCGACCAGGCCGGTGTTGCCGCCCTGGGGCACCATGGGCACCCGCGCGTCGGCGCAGAGCCGCACCACCCCGGCGACTTCCTCTGTGTTCGCCGGCTTGACCACCGCCCGCGCGCGCCCCCGGTAGCGCTCGCGCCGGTCGAGCAGGTGGGGCGCCATCGCCTCGGCCTCGACGATCAGACCCTTGGAACCGACCACGGCATTGAGGCGGGCGATCAGGCCGGACGAGGAATCCGCTTTGGGGTGTACTTCGGGACATGGATTCAATTTAAAGCGCGGACAGGGTCATGGCCAGGCGCGTGGATTAGCTGTCCCGCGGGCTCGCGGCGCGGCGCAGGCGGTCGTTGATCGCCGCGCCCAGGCCGGCGTCGGGGATCGGCATCACCGCGATCGCGGCAAATTCGGGCCGATCGAGTTCGTGGAGCGCGGCGAACAGCCGGGCCGCGGCCTCGGTGGCATCGCCGGCTTCGCTCAGGTTGACGGTCGCGGCGGCGCCCGCGAGCGGCGCCGGTCCGAAGGCGAGCAGGGCTTCCTCGGGGCCGGCCGCGGCCGCGTCGAGGCGCAGTGGGCACGTCGGGGCGTAGTGGCTGCTCAACATGCCGGGTGACCTGATCTCCGAATCCGCGTCCGCCTGGACCATGGGCCCGACCAAGGCTTCGAGTTCCGCCGCCGCGACGCCGCCGGGGCGCAGCATCACCGGGTCCGCGCCGCTCAGATCGAGCACCGTCGACTCCAGTCCGACCGGGCAGGGGCCGCCGTCGAGAATCAGCGGCACCGCGCCGCCGAACGCCGCGGCGACGTGGTCCGCGGTGGTCGGACTGAGGGCGCCGGAGGGATTGGCGCTGGGCGCGGCCAGGGGGCGCCCGGCCGCCGCCAGCAACCCATGACCCACGGGATGGTCCGGGACCCGCACCGCGAGGGTTTCGAGCCCGGCGCTGCACAACAGCGAGACGCGGCAAGCGGCGGCGCGCGGCAGCACCAGGGACAATGGGCCCGGCCAGAATCGTGCCGCCACGGCCCGCGCGCGATCGTCGAACACGACCTCGGCGGCCGCCTCGCCGGTGTCGGCGAAATGCACGATCAACGGATTGAAACGCGGCCGGCCCTTGGCTTCGAAAATCGCCGCCACGGCGCGGTCGCTGGTGGCGTCGGCGCCCAGCCCGTAAACCGTCTCGGTCGGGAACGCGACCAGCCCGCCATCGCGCAAGATTCGCGCGGCCTCGGCATAGGCCGCCGCGTCGGGTTTGCGGATGCGGGGGTCGGTCGTGGTCATGTCACCGCTACGTGGCTTCGTGGCGGCGCAGTTTAATCACGGCCGCGTGTGACGCCAGCGTCGCGACAACAGATTCTGAAAATATGTCTGGGGTCCAAACAGCGCCAGGGGCCCCGTTGACGGCGGCCCCTGGACTTGTTTTTGCTCTCTCTCGGAAGGTTCGATCCCATCCGCGGTCATGAGATCCACCTCGAGTCACCGCATTAGAACTGCGGCGGCTATATCGTCGCCGGTTAGACCGACCACGTAGGAATATCTTGCGCCGGCGCATTTTTACGGTCAAGCGGGAAGCGTCGAAAACGGTCCAAAAAGCACGAATCTTACCCGGCCCGGGCGCCGTGTTCGGGGGTAAAACGGAAACGTCTAATCGAGATTCGCCGCCGCGAGGAAAACGATCACATCCAACGGCGGCAGGTCGATGTCCTGTTGGGTCAGCATGGTGTGGATTTGGCCGCGATGGTGGGTCTGGTGATTGAACAGCGTAATTAGGATCCGATCGCAGCGGTTGGTGAAGCTGCCTTCGAGAGACATCGGGCGGTAGGTGATCGGGCGTTTCAATTCCTCGTCGCTCAGGCCTTCGACCAGTTCGATCAGCGCCGCGTCCTCGATTTTACGTGCCGCGCGCAGTGTTTCGAAATCATCGTAGAGAATCTGATCCAGGCTCCTAATGCCGTGATCCACGCCCTTGATGCGGCAGGTCCAGGCGCGATCGACCACCAATAGGTGGTTCAAGGTATTGCGGATCGAGCCGAAGTAGGCCTTGCGGTCCTTCCGGTAGTCCGCGTCCGTCAGGCCGGCGATACAGTCGTAGACTCTCTCGTTGACCCAGGCGTTGAAGCGGGCCATGAGCGCGATGTTGTTCACGGGATTCTCTCCTCCCATTTTGTGGCGCCGGCGCCGCGATTACGGCCGTCCACGTGCGATGAAGTGCGGGTTTTCGAAGTCCGGTTTGCCATAGCCGAGCGGGCTGCCGTCATCGGCCCGGGTGACGCTGCCGCCGGCCGCCAGCAGCACCGCATGCCCGGCCGCGGTGTCCCACTCCATGGTGCGGCCGAAGCGCGGGTAGAGGTCGGCCGTGCCGCTGGCGACCAGGCAGAACTTGAGCGAGCTGCCGGCCGCCACCTGTTCCGCCACGTCGTAGTCGGCGAGGAAGCGGTCGAGGTCCCGGGCCACGCCGTGGCGGCGGCTGGCCACGACCACCAAGCCGTCTTCGGGTGGCCGGCGCGCCTCGATGCCCTTGGGTGGTTGATCGGCCTGGGAGAACGTGGCGCTGCCGGCGCCGGCGCCGGCCCAGGTCATGGCCATGGCCGGCGCGTGCACCACGCCGGCGATCGGCGCGCCGTCCTGGATGAGCGCGATGTTGACGGTGAACTCGTCGTTGCGCGCCAGGAACTCCTTGGTTCCGTCGAGGGGGTCGACCAGCCAGAACAGGCCGCCGGAAATATCGGGCCGGGCGCCCGCCGCCATGGCTTCCTCCGAGACCACCGGAATTTCCGGAGTCAGGGTTTCCAGCGCCTGCAGGATGAAGGTTTCGGCCGCCTCGTCGGCGTCGGTCACCGGCGAATCGTCGTCTTTGCTGCGCACCTCAATATCCCCGCCCTTGGCGTAGTGGGTCAGGATCACCTGGCCGGCGCGCTCGGCGATCGAGCGCAGCGCCGCAATCAGATCTTCGTCGTCGATATCCTTGATGTCCCCGTCGAGATCCTCGTCGAGATCGTCGGGGCTAAGGTCACCCTCGCCGTTGCGTCCGTCCATCCGTTGGCCCTTTCCCACGCCGGGCGCCCGGGGGGCCTGGCCTCGCGCGCGATCATAGGCGAGCGCTCCAAGGGGTCAATCCGCGATCTGCCCGCGATCTCCGGCTTTACAATCTCCATGGGTCATTATTAACCCTCCTTTGCTATGGTTTTGGAGATTGGACGACGAAGCCGCGAGGCGAGGTGACTGGCATGTCGAGCGAGGACGAGATGGCCGCACGCCGGGGGCACGGATCGGTTCCCGATTCGGGTTCCGCCCGTGTTCAGAGGCCGGACTACGAGGGCCGGCCGGCGAGGTCGCCGGGATCGCCGTGACCAACGGATTGCTTGGCTTGGTCACGCTCGGGTTCTACCGCTTCTGGGGCAAGACGCGGCTGCGCCGTTACCTCTGGGGCCGGGTCGGCTTCGACGGCGACGCCTTCGAATATTCCGGCATCGGGATGGAGCTTTTCGTTGGCTTCCTGGTCGCGATCGCCATTCTGATCCCCTTGGGCATCCTGGGCAGCGTCGTCGAGTTCGCCTTTCCCGCCGATGAGACGGTGCTCGTGGTGAGCGGCATCGTGCAGGGCTTGGCGATCGTTTTCCTGGTGCAGTTTGCGATCTACCGGGCCCGGCGCTACCGCTTGACTCGCAGCCAATGGCGCGGCATTCGCGCCGGACAGACGGGCTCGGCGGTGAGCTATGCCTTTGTCCAGCTTTGGTGGTTTGTCGCGGTCGGATTGACCCTTGGGCTCGCTTATCCGGTGATGCGCGCGGCCATGCAGCGCTATCGCACAGAGAACACCTGGTTCGGCACCGAGCAATTCAGCTTCGTGGGCGGCGCGGGGCCGTTGTTCGGGCGCTGGTTGTTGGCCTGGCTGCTGCTGATCCCGACTCTGGGCCTGAGCTATGCCTGGTACCGGGTTGGAGAGTTCCGCTACTTCGCGGCCAGCACCCGTTACGCCGGCCTGACCTTCGGCTCGGAGCTGAGCACCGGCCGGGTGATCTGGATCTGGCTGCGTTACATGCTCGTGCTGGTCGCGATAATGGTTGCGGCCGTCGCGATCGCGAGCCTCATCATGCCGGGCTTTCTTTACGGGCTAAAGACATTGGGCGGCGGCGACCAGGAGGCGATTGTGGTCGTGATGGAGTCGTTGGGCTCGACCTTCTTGCTGCTCCTGTTCGCCATGGTGTTCGCGGTCGGCATCGCGGTCGGCGTGGCGCGCCTGGCGCTTTTCGTTCATCCCATGCTGGGCGAGATTTGCCGCACGCTGACCATCGCGGGCGAAGCCGACTTCGACGCCATCCTGCAGAGCCAGCAGGTGCGTCCGGCGCGCGGCGAGGGTTTCGCCGATGTCCTCGACGTCGGCGCTATCTGATTCCGGTTACGCCGCGTGACCGCCTATCCCGGCAGTTTCAACGATGGCTGCAGCGCGGCACGTCGGGAAGTGGTCGTCCATCTCGACCTGAGCGGTCTGCGAATCCTGGATCGCGGGGGCCGGGAAATCGACCGTTGGCCCTACGATGAACTCCACCTGCTCGACGAAGACGCCTCCGGGCGTGGCCTGCGCCTGAAACGCGGCGCGGCCGGCGTCGCGCGCCTGACCGTGCCCGACCGGCGGTTGCTCGACGCGCTCTCCCAGCACGCCCGGGCGCCCCAGGCCGCCCAGGCGGCGCGGCCTCGCATCGGCCTGGCGCGAGCGCTGGGGCTGGGGGGCATCGGGCTCGCGATCCTGGTCGCGGTGGTCTGGGTGGCACTGCCGCGCCTGGCCGGGTGGACCGCGGCGCGGATCCCGGTGTCCTGGGAAGAGGCGCTGGGCGATCGGGCTTTCGAAGAGTTGAGCGAGGTCTTCTCGGCGGTCCAGCGGGACGCACCAAAGTTTTGCGAGACCGCGGCCGGCCGCGCCGCGCTCGACCGCTTGACCGCGCGCCTGGCGGGGAGCTTTTCTGGGCCCGCGGCCGCCCAGGCCGCCGCGCCCTACCGCTTCCGGGTCCACGTGCTCGACATCGAGATGGCGAATGCCTTTGCGTTACCCGGCGGGCGGGTGGTGTTGTTCCGCGGCCTGATCGAGGACGCCGGGGACTCGGCCGAGGTAGCCGGCGTTCTGGCCCACGAGATCGGCCACGTGACCCGCCGCCACGGCACCCAGGCGATCCTGCGCAGCCTCGGTCTAGAGGTGCTGTTCGGGCTGATGCTGGGCGAACTCGGCGAGGGCCTGTTCGGCGGCATCGGCGCGAGCCTGCTGTCGCTTTCCTATAGCCGCGAGGCGGAGGCCGAGGCCGACCGGGTCGCCCTCGCCTTGCTCGGCGAGACCGGAATTGGCACCGAGGGCCTGAGCGCGTTCTTCACGCGCCTGGCCGAGGGCGGCCCGGAACTGCCCGCGGCGTTGCAATTGCTTTCCACCCACCCCAGCCACGAGGCCCGCGCCCGCCTATTCGCGAATGCCGGGGGCGCGGAAGGCCCGGCCATGAGCGCGAGCGACTGGGCGGCGCTCAAGGAGATGTGCGGGGCGTAGGGGATATCGGCGGAGCGTGGCTTTCCCAATTCGATTTAACGCGACCCCATTACAGGAAACAGCGTTGCGCACTCTATCGGAGTCCGCCAGTGACACCGAAGATAATCGCACCTGACGAAATTATGCATTTCCGTGCTACTTTAAATAGTAGCCACTCTAGAAAGCGGCTTCTGTACCCTTGGATTGCCACTATGGAAAGAAGGCAAATAGGTTTGCCGCCGCGCCGATCGGTTAGCGGTTTGGCTTGAAAGCAAGCCACCGGGTGACGCGTAACATCTGACCACACCAAGACGAGAGGAAACGGACATGCCTGCGTTTCCAAAACCGAAATTTACACATCCCTACCAAGTGCAACCGGAAATCAAGGCGCTGAATGATTATCGGCGCACGAAACCGAATCGGCAGATTCCGCAGAAGACTGGAAACCGCCTTTTGCTTGCGACTTGGAACATCGCGAATCTGGGATTGCAGAAACGGCGCGACAAGGATTACCGCCTCATCGCGGAAATGATGAGCTGGTTCGACATCATCGCGGTGCAGGAAGTGAACGATAATCTGAGCGGCTTCCGCTCGATTCTCGGGCAGTTGCGACAACACTACCGCCCGGCTGATTACCGCGCGGTCTTTTCGGACCGTGCGGGCAATAACGAGCGAATGGCTTTTGTCTATGACGCCAACAAATTAGATCTGCTCGAAATGGTTGGCGAGGTTGCGGTGCCACCGAAGGATCATAAGCACATCAAGCTTCCCGGCATCGACCGCAAGTTCAGTGGCTTCGATCGCAATCCCTACCTGGCGGCTTTCAAATCCGGGAATTTTTCCTTCACCCTCGTGAACGTCCATCTATATTATGGAAAGGATACGACCGCCGACAGAAAGCGCCGCAGCCTCGAGACTTACGCCGTGGGCCGTTGGGCCGATTTGCGGCGCAATAGCGCAAATGCCTACACAACGGATGTTATTGCTCTTGCGACTTCAATATGCCGAAAGCAGAAAAAGGCGACCCAATTTACAAAGCCTTGGTCAAGCGGGGACTCCGCTTACCCGAGCACACGAGCCAAATTGGCAGCAACATCGCAAACGACAAGGACTACGATCAGACCGCTTTTTTCCCCGGCCCCACAAAAAAGAAATTTACCGGAAAGACAAACATTTTTGATTTCGACGGCGCGTTGTTCGCCTCTTTGTATAAGAAACGAACTAAGGCGCAGTTCCGTTCCTATGTCCGGTATTATATTTCAGACCACCGTATCCTATGGGCGCAATTCAAGACGGCGTAATTTCCGGCCGGTACGAACGGCGCCTTAGCCGGTATTTGCGGAAAGGGCTTGGGCCAATAAAGGGAACGCCAAACGACTAGGCGCCCCTCCAGTCCCCCTTACTCGAAGGCCTCGTCCCAGGTGCCTTGGGTGGCGGCGCGGGAGTATTCGGTGGCGCGGTTTTCGAAGAAGTTGGCGTGCTCGACGCCGTTCAGGATCGCGTCCAACCAGGGCAGCGGATTCTTTTCGGTCCGGTAGATCGGTTGCAGGCCGATCTGGGTCAGGCGCCGGTCGGCGATGTAGCGGATGTAGCGCTTCACCTCCGGCGCCTCGAGCCCCTCGACTCCGCCCAACTCGAAGGCCAGATCGATGAAAGCATCTTCGTGGGTGACGATGGTCTCGCAAGCCTTGTAGAGATCGCGCTCGAATTGCTCGGTCCAGACCTCCGGGTTCTCGGCGATGAAGGTGCGGAACAGACGCACCATGGACTGAGTGTGCAGCGACTCGTCGCGCACCGACCAGGACACGATTTGACCCATGCCCTTCATCTTGTTGAAGCGCGGGAAGTTGAGCAGAATCGCGAAGCTGGCGAACAGTTGCAGCCCTTCCGTGAAAGCGCCGAACACCGCCAGAGTCATGGCGATGTCCGCCTTGGTTTCGACGCCGAAGGACTGCATGTAGTCGTACTTGTCCTTCATCTCCTTGTAGCGCAGGAAGGCGGAGTACTCGGCCTCGGGCATGCCGACGGTGTCGAGCAGGTGCGAGTAGGCGGCGATATGCACCGTCTCCATATTGGAGAAGGCGGCCAGCATCATCTGCACCTCGGTCGGTTTGAAGATCCGCGCGTAGTGCTTCATGTAGCAGTTGTTGACCTCGACGTCGGCCTGGGTGAAGAAGCGGAAGATTTGGCTCAGCAGGTTCTTCTCGCCCGGGGTCAGATTCCGCTGCCAATCCTTGACGTCGTCGGCCAGCGGCACTTCTTCGGGCAGCCAGTGGATGCGCTGTTGCGTCAACCAGGCATCGTAGGCCCAAGGGTATTTAAACGGCTTGTAAACGTGATTGGCGTCGAGCAGCGACATGGCGGTCCTGAGTGTCTATCGGGGTGTTGTGATACGGGTTCGGTATTGGCCTGAAAACGGGGCCGCGCCCTACGTGGGCCGCGGCCCCCCGGCAAGCTCGCCTATTGACAGGCGAGGCATTCGTCGTAGTCGATCGGCTCTCCCTCATTCGAAGTTCCGTTCGCCCCGTTCGGGCGTTCGGCGCCGTTGATACTTCCCAAATGCGGGATGGCGCCCGCCGCGCCGCCCGCCGCCCGGGCTGCCTCTTGGCCCACCTCCGCGCGCTGGATCGACTTGGAGCGGCAGTAGTAGAGGCTCTTCAAGCCCCTCTTCCAGGCCAGGAAATGGATCTGGTGAAGATCGCGTTTGTGCACGTCCGCCGCCAGGAACACGTTGATCGACTGGGACTGGCAGACGAAGGGCGTGCGGTCGCCGCCCAACTCCACGATCCAGCGCTGATCGAGTTCGAAGGCGGTTTTGAACACGTCCTTTTCGTCCTGGCTGAGGAAATCCAGGTGCTGCACCGAGCCCTCGTTGACCGTGATCGAGGACCAGGTTTCCTCGTTGTCGCGGCCTTTCCCGACGAGCAGTTCGGCCAGGTGCTTGTTGCGCACGTTGAACGAGCCCGACAGCGTCTTGTGGGTGCAGCTGTTGGCGGCGATCGGCTCGATGCCCGGCGAGGCGCCGCCGCAGATGATCGAGATCGAGGCCGTGGGCGCGATCGCCAGCTTGTTGGAGAAGCGTTCCATCACGCCGAATTCCTCGGCGTCCGGGCAGGGGCCACGCTCCTCGGCCAGCACCCGCGAGGCGGCGTCGGCGCCTTCGCGGATCTGTTTGAAGATGCGCCGGTTCCAGACCTTGGCCATGACGCTTTCCAGCGGAATGCGGTTGCGTTGCAAGAACGAGTGGAAACCCATCACGCCGAGGCCCACGGAGCGCTCGCGCTGGGCGGCATAGCGGGCGCGGGACATGGAATCGGGCGCGCGCGCGATGAAGTCGCTGAGTACGTTGTCGAGGAAGCGCATGACGTCCTCGATCAAGTCCGGGTGATCGCGCCAGGCTTCGTAGGTCTCCAGGTTGAGCGACGACAGGCAGCAAACCGCGGTACGCTCCACGTCGTGGTGGTCGCGGCCGGTCGGCAGGGTGATTTCGCTGCACAGGTTGGACATCTTGACGTTCAGGCCGGCCAGCTTGTGGTGCTCGGGAATCGCGCGGTTTACGTGATCGCCGAACAAGATGTAGGGCTCGCCGGTTTCGATGCGCGCGGTCAGAATGCGGATCCACAGATCGCGCGCCTTGATCTTGCGGATGATCGCGCCGTCCTTGGGGCTGGTGAGCGGCCACTCGGCGTCCGCCTCGACCGCGCGCATGAAGGCGTCGGGCACCACCACGCCGTGATGCAAATTCAGCGCCTTGCGGTTGGGATCGCCGCCGGTCGGCCGGCGGATTTCGATGAACTCCTCGATCTCCGGGTGCGAGACCGGCATGTAGCAGGCCGCCGAGCCGCGCCTGAGCGAGCCCTGACTGATCGCGAGGGTGAGGGAATCCATGACCCGGATGAAGGGGATCACGCCCGAGGTCTTGCCGTTGTGCCCGACCCGCTCGCCGATCGAGCGCAGGTTGCCCCAATAGCTGCCGATGCCGCCGCCGCGCGCGGCCAGCCAGACGTTCTCGTTCCACAAGCCCAGAATGCCGCCGAGCGAATCGTCGGCCTCGTTGAGAAAGCAGGAGATCGGCAGCCCGCGCGTGGTGCCGCCGTTGGACAACACCGGAGTCGCGGGCATGAACCAAAGCCGCGAGATGTAGTCGTAGAGCCGCTGGGCGTGGGCGGTATCGTCGGCGAAATGGGCCGCGACCCGGGCGAACAGGTCCTGGAAGCTCTCGCCGTTCATCAGGTAGCGGTCCGACAGCGTCAACTTGCCGAATTCGGTCAGTAGATCGTCGCGCGTGCGGTCGATGCGGACCGTGATGCCCCGTTCGTTTTGGAAAACATCGCGGATTTGTCCGTTGCTCAGGACCGCTTCGAGCGAATTCTCGGATTCCGCGCTATTCGAGGCGGCGCCATTCAGGTTCGCGCCGTTCGGGGTTTCGCGAATCGGGGCCGGATCATTTGCGGTCGCCTGCGCCGCGACGGCATCCTTATCCACAGGACCGGCGTCCGGCGTAACCCCTTCGAAATCCCAGAGACTTCCCGTAGCTGCCATGCGCCCCCCCGGCTTGTCCACAGCTGTGGACCGAACAATTTGTGGAAAACCACAAGATATTGCGCCCGCTTTCCGCCAACATACCATAAATTGTGGCACTGTCGACCAGAACATAACAAGAACATCAACAGCTTAGCGGAGCTTCCGAAAAGAGGCAACGGAATCCAAGGAGGAGCCTGCGGCAGCGTCCGCGCCGCGGCATTTTTTTCCATGCCTTGCGTGGCATTGAGTGTGAAACCCACCCAGGGGCCTTCGCCAATGACAGATCGGGGCAGGCTCCTCGCCGCGGGTCCGTCGTGCTAAATTCGCGGGCTGAAATGTTCGCTCCCGTACCCATATTTCGAATCCGGGGGCGGCACCATGCCGATGAGGTAAAATATGCAGGACGTCGATACGCTGGCCGAGAACCCATCCGCCCGGGCCCACGAGGGGTACCGGCTATCCTTGGAGTCCGAACCGCGCCGGATCCGCGCGGAGTTTCGGGGCGAAACCATCGCCGACAGCAACGCCGTATTGGTGATGCACGAAACCCGGCTGAACCCGGTGTTTTATTTTCCGCGCGGTGACGTGCGCATGGATTTTTTGACCAAGAGCGATCGTACCACCCATTGTCCGTTCAAAGGTAACGCGTCCTATTGGACCATCCGGGTCGGCGAGAAATCTGTGGAAAACGGGGCCTGGAGCTACGAGACGCCCTATGACGAGTCGTCCAGCGTCGAGAAGTATATCGCTTTCGATTGGCAGGCGATCGACACCTGGTACGCGGACGATACGGTTATCGCCGAACAGCCGCGCGACGAGGCGGTGGCAAAAGACAATCCGTTGGTGAATTGGCTGGTGCGCGACGCCTGGATGTCGAAATCGTCCCGGGACCTGGTGATGCGGTTCTCGGACGCCATGATCGCGGCCGGGCTTCCGTTGTGGCGGATTCGGCTTCTCGTCCGCACGCTGAATCCTTTGCTATTCGCGCTTGTCTATACGTGGCAGCGCGGCGCCGACGAGGTCACGAGTTTCGAGATTTCGCACGAGATTTTGCAAAGCGAGCAGTACCGTAACAGCCCGTTCGCAAAAGTAATCAACGGCGAGGGCGGCGTGCGCCGGCGGTTGGAAGGGCCCGGTGCGCGGCTGGATTTTCCGATCCTCGAAGATCTCGTCGCCGAGGGCGCCACCGACTACGTGGCCATGCCGCTTCGATTCTCGGATGGGCAACTCAACATACTCACACTGGTGTCGGACCGGCCGGGCGGGTTTTCCACCGAGGCGTTGGGCCAGATCTATGAAATCTTGCCGACGCTGAGCCGACTGTTCGAATCCCACGCCCTGCGGCTCTCGTCCGCGACCTTGTTGCGCACCTATTTGGGCTCCGACGCCGGTCAGCGGGTTATGGACGGGCTGGTCAAACGCGGCGACGGCGAAGATATCCACGCCGCGATCTGGATCACCGACCTGCGGGATTCGACCGCGCTCGCAGCGTCGCTTTCGCGCGAGGATTATCTGTCTCTGCTCAACAGCTATTTCGACAGCGTGGCGGGTGCGGTGCTCGACCATGGCGGCGAGGTGCTGAAGTTCATCGGCGATTCGGTGCTGGCGATATTCGCCATCGACGATCCGGACCAGAAGGAGCCGGAAGCCTGCGCGCGCGCGTTGGCGGCGGCG
>PVMK01162297.1_pt1 | contig 22794 bp, 24 predicted proteins | sample 1853481 | NCBI WGS metagenome assembly PVMK01 (sample SAMN08533507, study PRJNA380276) | Marine sediment metagenome, whole genome shotgun sequencing project. | reverse complement strand
ACCGGCCAGCGGTTTCTTTATCGCAATTTTTCCGAACAATCCCTATGATTGGCGAAAGGGTAAGCGGTAGAAACCCGGAGACTCTTTTGTATGAAGCTGATCTACACCCATCCCAACAGTATCGTAGTCGCACAGGCGCGCAGCTCGATTGAACTGGCGGGAATAAAGTGCATATTGAGCAATGAGTATGCGTCAGGGGCGATAGGTGAACTGGCGCCGATTGATGCCTGGCCTGAGCTTTGGGTCCCGAATGACAGGGACTTTGAGAGGGCGACACTGCTACTTGAGAAATCTCACGCCGCGATTCAAGAGGCCGACTGGAAGTGCGAGCAGTGCGGTAGTGTAAGCCCGGCAACATTTGATTTCTGCTGGCACTGCGCTGGTGAGAGGCGAGCAGTATAAGAGTTACGCGTCTGCATTATATCCGGTTCCGAGGAGTCACTTATCCATACATCCTATGCATCGTGTGCTTGCTGGATCAAAATTCAGCCTAGCTTCGCCGATTTCTTCGCCGCACATAAAGCAGTAACCGTAGTCACCTGCTTCCACGCGATTCAATGCGCTACCAATTTTCTGTAGCTGCAGCTGCCTCCGGCGTGCCGTTTCTTGCGCCATCTGCTGCGCCTGCAGGGCGTCCATGCGGGACAGACGACCAACCTTCGACTGGTCGAGCGTTACAGTCCCCGTAGCTTCCTTACTGGAATTTTTCAGTTGCTCGATTTCTTCCCTGAGAGATATCAACGCTTGCCGAAAAGCATCTAACTGGTCCTGATCCATTATTTTCAGCCTTGTGCCATTTGGTATTTGAGAACCGGTTATACCAACACAGTTCGAATGACTGCTTCCGGTGGAAATGGCCGCCCGAAATTACCGCTACTTTGGATGCCTATGGTCGTATTACTAAACACCCTCCACACCAACTAAACGGGCAGAGCTACAATCATCGCGAAGTGATTTGAACTCAGCATAAGTTGGTCCGTAATAGAAACTTTCCATATCAGCAATGGATGGAAATTCTACCAATACAAGGCGGCGTGGGATCCAGTCCCCTTCATAGACTTTGTGTTCACCACCCCGAGACAAATAACGCCCGCCGGCAGCTTCTAAGGCAGGCTGGACTTGGGCCATATATTTCCCGTAGCGTTCCATGTCATATATTTCGACATCAAAGATTGCATATGCAGTCATAGGTGATCCTCTTGTTATTGGAATTACAACAAGAGTAGACCGAAACAGGGGTTAATAGCCAGTGTGGGCCTTTATAGAGGGTGCCCAGATTTTCCGGGCAGACCTGGTCATTACTGTCGAGCTTGAAGGGGGTATACCATGCCAATTTCCAGGCAAAGACCGGTCAGCGGTTTCTTTATCTCAACTTACTGCATGCCGCCTTTATATGCACAGCAACCCACCAGACCCTGGCAATACCATGTACTACAAGGGGTTCAGGCAAATAATACCCCGCTGATCACCCTTTGATATTGCTGATTTTTAATGTAGAAACAGATGAGGTTTTTGTAATAACTCGATAATTATTATGATTTTTTAACTATTGAAGCAAGTGCTAAATTTGGCTACTGCTTCAGACAATACTGGCCCGACTTATACCAACCAGTAGGACACTTGCCACCGTTCTCCCTGGGCAGCGCTTCCCTGTCTGAACTGCTGATGTGCTTGCAGTAGTCACCACCAGATGAGTAAAACCCAGTAGGGCAATCATTACCGCTTTTCTGGATGATGACTTCACCATCGGAGGATTTGAATGGTTTGCAGTAGTCGCCGGATTTATATGTGCCAGTAGGGCAGGAATCTCCCTGGCGGGGGATTGGGTTTTGGGCCATTGCTGATACTGCTGACAGCAATGTGAAGTAGAGTAGATATCTGGTCATGGTAATTTCTCCAGGGTGCTGGTTGGGTAGTATACGAAAGTGAAATTGAAAAATTCTATGGTTGGTGCTGGCCGGAGTGACTAGCCCACGCAAGCGGTGGTTAGGTGCCAATACGCCATGGTAGCGGGTCAGGTTGACCCTGGGTTTTGGCACGAGGGTTGCCAATCGGGCAATGAAGTCCACTGGCGTATGGCCGCCCCGATCAAACGCCACTTGGGTGGTGCCATCCCGGTAGGGGTCTTGAGGGTATAGACTACCTTGCCGGTGGAGCTGAGTGACAGGCGAGGGGTAGCGACGGCGGGCAGACTGGGTATGACCTACGAAGCCGACGCGCCGGCTTACTGAATCAGGCTGCTGCAAACACGGCCCGGTAGCAATATCGGGCCGACCGGGTAGCAGACCTCGTCCCGGTGAGATATCCCTGGCCCACGGCGGTGTATTGTTTCTGGCCGAACTCCCGAAGTTTAACCGCCACTGCCTGGAAATCCTGCGGGGCCATGGAATCCGGCATAAAAGCGAGGCTCTGGCTCACCGCAACATTGATATGAATCAATGAACCCAGAGTGCGTTTAATTTCCTGATAAAATGTATGGATATTTCCATCCTCCTGGCCTAGCCTTATAAGTTAAGTTCACCGGAGCAATGACAATCATGATCAAAAAAATACTGGCAGTACTCTGTCTCACCTCACTTGCGGCAGGCGCGGCCTTTGCCGGCGTTTCCGCAGAAGAGGCCGCGCGCCTGGGTGTGGATCTCACGCCGATGGGCGCCGAAATGTCCGGTAATGCGGATGGCAGCATCCCCGCCTGGAATCCGGCGGGCACTCCGGTGGCAGCCAGTTTTGTGGCGGGTTCCGACAACTACACCAATCCCTATGCCGATGAAAAGCCGCTATACAGTATCGATGGCAGCAACTGGCAGGAGTATAAGAATATTCTCACTGCGGGTGCGCAGGCCATGTTCGAAAAGCTGGGCGCAGACGGTTTCCGTATGGATGTCTACCCAACCAAACGAGACTATGTGGCGCCGGATTGGCTGTACGCCAACAATGTAAAGAACGCTACCGGGGCAAGTCTGGTGGCGGATGGCCAGAAAGTAGACGGCAGCCTGCCGGGTGTCCCTTTCCCCATCCCCCAGTCCGGGCTGGAAGTGTTGTGGAACCACCTGGTCCGTTACGGTACGGATCACTCGCTTGATTACGATGTGTACTATGTCAGTGCCAGCGGCAAGGCGATCCTCTCCACCACCGGGTTCATGACCAACGTATTCCCCATGTTCCGCGATCCGGATGCACCGGTTGGTGATATCCCCTGGGTCAAGCTGCGTATCAACTACAATGCACCAGCGCGGCGCGCGGGTGAAATCCTGTTGGTGCATGAGCCTGGCGCGGACTTTACCGAAGGCAAGGGCCGCAAGGCCTGGCAGTATCTGGTCGGTCAGCGCCGTGTGCGCCTGGCACCCGCGGTGAACTTTGATACACCTAATCCCGGGGTGGCGGGAACATCAACTTACGATGACTCCTTTATCTTCAATGGTTCGCCGGAGCGCTTCGACTGGAAACTGGTCGGCAAGCAGGAGATGATTATCCCCTACTCGAGCTATGATTTTGTTTTCCAGGCCGAAGTGACAGACACACTGGGAGAGAAGTTTCTGAATCCCGATTATATCCGTTGGGAAAAGCACCGTGTATGGGTCGTGGAAGCTGATCTGAAAGAAGGCAAGCGCCACCTGTACAGCAAACGCCGTTTCTATATAGATGAGGATACCTGGACTGCCCTGGCCACCGAGGTCTACGACGGTCGCGGCAAGCTGTGGCGGGTTCAGTTCCAGTACCCTGCAAACCTGTACGATATGAAGTCAATTTACAGTCTGGCCTACGGGGGTTATGACCTCGTGCAGGGTCTTTATAACCTGAACACCAAGCCTATTCCCGGCAGGTTCAAAAACGGTGTCAAGCAGGGTGACAAGTACTTCACACCAAAAGGCCTGGCGCGCGGAGGCGTTCGCTAGCCGACCAGACCCTGGGTACGCGAATTCACCAGCTGATCAGGCAGCGCCACGGGTTGGCACCGTCACAAATTGAGATTGGACGGTTTAGAGGCCGACCACTAACTGGTGCACGGCACGGGCCAGGGCCTGTAAATGCTGCTCGCCATTGGCGTTCTCTTCCAGGCCGACCAGGATATAGCGCCCGGCGGCAGACTCCACCAGCGCGCTATCGGAGTGAAAGTATAGGGCGCATAATTGGGCTGTTGTGAGGGGATTTCCTGGTGGATTCCATTTGCCAGGACTAAGAATTTCGTAAACAGTTGGTCTGTCTCCCTGAATTCTTGTTCGCGTCGGTGAAGAGGCAATTCATATCCGTCCATTTCTGAACACCAGCACGCAGCGGTTTAGGCCAAGTGGTTTTTCAATGGCTTCCTTGCGGGTTGATCTGTGAAGGCGCGGATTCCTTCCTGGCGAACAGAGGCGGCGTGACAGGTGGCGCATGGGATGGTGGCGCCAGCAGCGGCAGGGGAGGTGAGTTCCTTATCGCGAAGATGAGCCAGGATTTTGTCGAGAGCCTGACTCGCTTTATCGGGGATGATGTTCTGGTTCTCGATACATGCTACGACTCTGACAGATCCTGCGCAGCGGCTGTAGACTGTTGATTTGTACTCAATGTTGACCCAGCTTTTGCATTGAAAAATGTATCGCTTTTCTGTTACTAATCTTTTGATTTCTCAAAATTCCCTGGCCGCCTAGGTGGTTCAAGATTGCAAGCAAATATCTAGTCGAATTGGATCAATATTGGGTGCAAATCAACAGTCGGAGGGTGTGTCTCCCATAACACTATGATTATATTATGAATTTCTGTTGCCTCTTGATTCCAGCGACACACCCCCCGATTATGAGTCGGGTGGTCTGTGGTGGATTGGTCCAGTAAGCTGAAGAACTGTAACGGATTTTCTCTGGGGGTAGGGCGGTGAAGCCGAGACCGAACGTATGCTGAACCTGGGGTGGGTCGGTTTGGGTATGCGGTTGCAGTAAGTTGAAGAATTGTAAGCGGTATTTCGGACCGAACTTCCGAACCGGGGCCGAACAGTTAGCCTACTGATTGTCTTTGTGAATTAGCAATTCGCCACCCATAGGTTATTTTAGGAACTCATTGAGAGTTCTCTCGTACTGAGATAACCATTTATCCAGCGTGGGCTTCACATCTTCAAATGTCAGGGTGTCACCACTTCGCTTCTCAGTTTCCTCGATTCCCTTGCTTACGATTGCAGCGACCTGGTCTCCGGTCATACTGTCAACCATTTCCGCCTCAAACATGGTGTCAATGTACGTTGCTACCTTCCCCGTTGCAGCCTGCGCGCCGCGAAAGACCGCTGCCACCGGAACGAAGTTATAGACTTTTAGGTCCTCCTTTGACTTCTCAACCCCGGTAATTGCCATCTTCAAACGCAATACGCCAGGAGCCGGCTTTGTCGCCGCTATTCCTTTGCTTTCCAATAACTGTAAGAGGCCTGCTGATAGATATTCGGTAGCCTGATTCGCAATTTCCAGGTCGGCTTCGCCACTCTGTGAATAAACAGTTAAATCTTCCAGGATAATTTTCTGATAAGTACCACGCTTTTCCTCGTTGAAAAACAGGAATGCGTTCCTTTCCTCATTGTAGGATAGTGAATCGTAGCTCTCCATCCAGCCGGAGAAATCTTTGCTTCCGACTTCCCTCGCCGCTATACAGAGGGTAGAGGTGGCGACAAGAAATAGCGCCACTAGAAAATTAAGTCCGTGTTTCATAGTTTTCCCCGGTAGAAGGTGCGTATGCTCAGTTTAGTACAATGTACTCTACAATACAGGCCGGCACGTGTACATCACAAAAACGTCAGTTCACCTGGCCGGTAGGCCTTTGCAGGGCACTGAAAACTTAACTCCCGAAAATGGATAATCTCGGGATGAACACATATAAACGCCACCGATTTCCACCGAGATCCGCAGAACCTTCCTGGCCTGGCCACGCCACGCCACGCATTAAACCCAAGCCAACTACCTTCGACCATGCCCTTATAGAATCCCGAAAAATTTCACGGACAGACCACTACAAGCCTGTATAATCCATCTTCCACGTGCCCGAAGCTCAGCTGGATGGAGTAACTGGCTTCGTAAATTATTATTCAAACCATTAGAAATGAGGTTCTCCATGATGAAAACTATTGGGCTCTTAACGGCAGCCGCGACGATGTGTTTCAGCATGGCGTCTTGGGCAGCCAAAGAGATTGTTCATGACGCTGAGTATTACATCCTTAAAGAGCAAAACGGTGAGAAATGGGCTGCTGCCGATGTCGGGCTGAAAAAGAAGCTCAGTGCGCTGAAAAAAAAGCACGGCACACCACCAAATATTATTTATATTCTCTGGGATGATCAGCAAGTGGGCTCAGTTGGTAATGAAATGATCCAAAAGCAACTGGGTTACACCACGCCGAATATGAACCAGATGGCCGCAGAAGGTATCAACTTTACCCGCATGTATTCGGAACCTTCTTGCACACCAACCCGCGCAGCGTTTATTACCGGCCGTACACCCGTTCGCAACGGTATGGGTATTGTTGGTATGCCTCACGAATCGAGAGGTTTGGCAGCCAGTGAAGTGACTATTGGTGAAGTGTTATCGGAAGCGGGTTATGCCACAGCTTTTTACGGTAAAGGTCATTTAGGTGATATCGAAGAAAGTTACCTGCATAACCAGGGTTTTGATGAAGCTTTGTTTACCCCCATGAACCAGATCAGTTCTTTGTGGAGCCCGCAGGGTACAGCAGTTAATGCCATCCTGGGTATGCATCCTGAAATGTTACCGCCCGATCCTTATGCGATGGATAGCCCGGGCCTGAACCCAGTGGGTTGGGTGATGACCATTGAAGGTAAGAAGGGCGAAAAAGGTAAAGAGTTTTGTGGTATTTCTAATGAGTGCTACAGCAAAATCGATACCGAATCGGAAAAACGTACACTGGCCTTTATGCGCAAGAATGCCAAAGCTAAAAAGCCATTCTTTGTCACCTATCAGCCAACCTGGTTGAACTTCTTACAACCAGAGCCAAAGAAAAGCTCACTTAACGGCGGGAAAATCCCAAATTCATACGCCAAGTTGGATGCTTTTGTCGGCACGGTAATGAAAGAGCTGAAAGCGCTGGGTATTGAAGAAAATACGCTGTTTATAGCCATGGCCGATAACGGTCCAATGTCTCACGATCCCCCTCCAGGTTGGGCAATGACTGAGATTATGTACCGTGGCGGTAAAGGCGATTACACCGAAGGTGGCGTACGTGTACCGGCTATGGCGTGGTGGCCTGGCATGATCAAAGAAGGCCAGCTGGTGGGTGACATTATCCACGTGACCGATTTGTTCACGACTTTCGCTCGCCTGGGTGGTGCTACCACGCATATACCCACTGATCGTGTGATTGATGGTATTGATCAAACGGAATTATTACTGGAAGGTGACACCCATGGCCACCGCGACTATGTGCATATTTATCAGGGCCATACACTGGCTGCTACCGTTAAAGGTCGCTACAAGCGCCATTGGATAGGTCTTGGTGATGGAGCGGCTTCTGGTATCTCTCCGTCTTATTACGACTTGTACCAAGACCCTCATGAGCACAACCCGCAAATGATCCCCATGATTCATTTTCAAGGGCAATTTACCGCGATGCGCGAGCGTCACGAACTGTTTAAAGAAGCCTATCCTGACTCTGAAAATGCCCGTGGTATTCCCTACACTGGCTTGAGTAATGCAAGACCGGAAACAGTGGAAATAACCAGCCGCCTCAAGCGTGAAAAAGCGGCGATGCCAAGCAGTGTAAGAAAACTTATGCACTAATATGGCTATTGCCATAACCCCAACATAGTTCCTTACCAGCTGGTAGGGAGCTATGACTCTTCAATCTGCTCTAGTATCTTCCAGGTTTTGCAGGCTTGCCGTATGCCACTGGCTGGTCCGGGTGCACGACTTCATTGGTACGGGCGTAGTCGAGCCATTTCGTCTGGAATTTGGCAACCACTTCCGGCATCTTTGTGGCCAGGTCATTCCCTTCCCCGGGATCGCTTCGAAGGTTGTACAGCTGCCATTTTCCGTTGCCATAGGGCGCGGGAAGTCGAACCAATTTCAAATCTCCTTCCAGCCAGGCATCCATACCGTAGGCCTCCCACCCCAGGCCCCGGCGAGTGAGCTCTTGGGTGCCATGGGTTGATATCAGGGGTAGCAGCGATAGGCCAGCCGGTCTGGGAATGGAAAAGCCGTCATATGTTGTGGGATATGTGACTTGGGCCAGATCGAGAAACGTAGGCATCAGATCGGTAACATGCAGCGGGGTGTAACTGAGGCTGCCGCCATTTATCCGCGTCCCGGCGGGTTTTATAATGGCAGGTACCTGAATGCCCCCTTGAGTCACATAGCCCTTGAACAGGCGCAGCGGCGTTGCACTAGCAAACGCCCACCCAGGCCCGATGTCGGTGGATGATCCGGGACGCCCTTTGTTTTCGAGGCTGTTGTCGAACATTTTCACAAAGTCTGCTGCAGCACCGCCCAACGCCAGGTAGTCTGTGATGGCCGTCTTGCTGGGACCATTGTCCGACATGAACACGATCATTGTGTTGTCGTATTCCCCTTTACTGCGAAGGAAGGAAAGCAAGCGACCGATGGACTCGTCCATGTAATCAATCATAGCGGCATAGATTTCCATATCCCGCGCCCGCTGTGCTCGTTGTTCACTGCTTAGTTGATCCCAGGCTAATACCCAATCAGGGCGGGCAGCAGGTTCAACCTGTTCCGCCAATAGTCCGAGTTCACGTTGTCGTGCGAGCCTCTTCTTCGCTAATCGGTCCCAACCTTCAGCATAGGCTCCCTTGTACTTGGCTATGCTTGCATCGGGAGCGTGTAGTGGATTGTGTGGAGCAGTAAACGCCAGATAAGCGAAAAATGGCGCGTCGTCATCCAGATCCGATTCTATGAATCTGATAATTCGGTCGGTGTAATAAGTAGTGGAATAAAAGTCGCCTGGCAGTTTTTTTACGACCACGTCGTCTTCTGTATAGATAGTCTTACTATTGGGTATCAGGGCCAATTGATCTGCCCAGTGACTGGCGCCACCGTTGAGTAGCGCAAAGGAGCGCTCGAACCCCCGCCCGCCAGGCATATTCCGAGGGCTCTTTCCCATATGCCATTTACCTGCCATATAGGTGTGGTATCCAGCGTCACGCAATAACTCAGGGAATGTAACAACATCATCGCGCAGGACACCCTGATAGGCAGGTAAGCCTTTCTGGTTGTCGGCAGCAATTTCCGCATTGCCCCCTATACCTGCACGGTGGAAGTCAAGGCCAGTCAAGGTCGACGCGCGACTGGGCCCGCAATTGGGTGCAGCATGAAAGCGACGCAGGGCGACACCTTCGCGGGCCAGGGAATCTAAGTTGGGCGTATTTATCTCGCCGCCAAAGATTCCAAGATCAGAGTAACCCAGATCATCCGCAACAATTAGAAGGATATTGGGCCGCTCGGGAAGCGGGGCGGCAATTGAGTGGGTGCCAATAATCAATACAACCAGTGCGAGGCTAAAGATTCGACACATGGCTCGTGATGGCTTAGTGGACGACATGTGTTGTTACCTCGATGTCAGAGCAGTAGGATGACGCTCTATTTATTGGATTCAAAATATGCTTACTAAGTATAGGGTGGACATCTCGAGTATGGCGAGTATATTTCATCCTCTGGTCGGTAGCTTACAGAAGCATCCAGTTCGGCCCCAACTCGGAAGTTCGGTCCAGGAAAGTCCTCATTGAAACAACTGACCTTTATATGTCCATAGTGACTGAGGGGTTACCCGGCTTCCTGGTCACAGTTTTAGCCTTCTTGAGGTTGTTGAATTTTTTCCAGGAAATATTCCCAAACAACACACCGGAGTAATTAATGGTTTCAATAACGGCTTTGCGCAGCACATCATCGGTTGACTCGCCCTCTATGCCCAACCCAGGAGAACACTCCCAACTTACACCCGACGGACTTGACGCAATCGACCTCGATGATGCTTTTACTGCAACTTGAACTTAATAATAACTATACTTCCCAAAGCGTGCTCAACCTGTGACCGGTTGGGTTGGCCCTGAGCATCGCATTTGACACCGTAGAATTTTCTATCCTGAGGAACGGCTTTGAAATACGCACTCATGATGTCGACCTGCTTCTCCCGATCGCCCACGAACAGCTTTCCCTTCGCGGGGTAATCCCTGCCTGCGATACGCAAAGTGGCTGCCAACTGGGTTTTGAAGTTATGTCGCCACACACCATTGGTAAAACAGTAAACGGTATTGCCATTTAGGTAGTAACTGATCGGGATTTTATAGCGTTTGCCTGTCTTTATGCCTAAGAAACTAACGGTCATGATGCGTTTGCTGACGAGGCCGTGCCAGGGTGACTGCAGCAGAAGATTCATGGTGGGATTGATGATGGTGTATATCGATATTGTTACAGGCCTTTATTCATGACGCTAAACTTAGGCAGAATACCTTCCGCGCCTTTCGATCTACTCATGCTGCCACCAGATAGTCGATAATAGCCCCGGACTCATACATCCACCGGGCCTGCCCCTGGCCATCCTCAATCCGCAGGTAGGGCATCTTCGGCTTCCCGCCAGGGTAAGTATCGGTAGTACTTGGGCCGGTCATCCAGTCGCATATGCAGCCAATCTACACCACCCCCTGCAGTACTAAGCCATAGCGGCTGCGGACCAAGCCGCGTCAGCACGGTCTGGGCCACTACGATCCAGAAGGCGTGTTGCTGCGTAAACGGTGCACTGCGGTGAAAAGCGGCAATGTGGCTGTAATTGGCTGATTTGGAAATTGGGCAAGGTACTATCAACAATGCATCCGCACCCAGATTTTGGAAATTGACCACTTCGGCACCGGGTTGAAAATAGGCCTCGAAATCTGTCGGGTCAGCTCGTACATCGAGGCCGGGGCTGTCGTGTAACAGACATTCGAACGGTTGATCGATATTGGCGGAGGTCAGCGGCGGTGTTTCCCAGCGGAAAGCGATAAAAGGTGCGGCCCGCATCTCATCTTGAATGAGCTCTCTGAAACTAGCATCCTCCGCGAGCGCGCGTAGAAAATCTGCATAGCTGAGGCAGTCATGGCCGGCAGAGAATCGTAATCGCAGTGTTCCTACAGGCTCCAGGTAATCACGCTGTGATGTCCACATATAGGAGATATTAACGATACTGATGGTGCTGACAAGAGTAAGGCCTGATTCCGGTGCCCCTGACGACTGGTGGCCCCGGGGGGTGAACATCCAGTTGAGTAGGGGGAGAAGCGAGCCGAGCAGCCAGCGGAAAATACACAACTTGCGATTTGCAGGCTAGACTGTAGAAACAGCTGGCAGAAAAGTGTTTCTCAGAAATAGGGCCGATTGGTGCCAGATGATTCGATGACGTATACGATGGGTATTCTAAATGACTATTGCACAAAAACTGGCGAGCTATCTGTTGCAGCAAGGAGTCGACTACCGGCTAGCTGCTCACCAACACAGTGATTTCAGCATGGACACGGCGGAAAAGGCCCATGTTCCGGGTGACGCACTGGCCAAGGGCGTTCTGGTGAAGGATGAGGAGGGTTATCTACTGGTGGTGCTCCCATCGGACTACCATATCAAGCTGGAAACCTTGCACACCTTGTTGCACCAGGAGGTGGAGTTGGCTACAGAATCAGAAGTGGGAACCCTGTTCGGCGACTGCGATCCCGGTGCGATACCGCCGATTGGCATGGCCTACGGCATCAAGACGATATGGGATCCAAATACCAGCCTGGGCCGATTGAACGATATCTATTTCGAGGCTGGCGATCATGCTCATCTGATACACGTTACCGGAAAGCAGTTCCATGAACTCATGGCTTCGGCGGACCGGGGGGAGTTTAGTCAGCATATCTGAGATTGAATGGCTTGCAGTAGCCCCCAGAGCGATAGCTGCCGCCGTCTTATCACTGCTGCTCGCCTCGTCCGCAAGTGCAAACCCTCCCAATTCGTACGAGGTGGGCACTACCTGGCACTGCAAAAATGGTTATAGGCGCGTCGGTTATCAATGCCAGAAGAGGGATATACCGGCAAATTCATTTGTACATGGATCGAACTGGAGCTGTAAAAACGGCTACAAGCGCATCGGTAACCAGTGCCAAAAGATGGAAATTACCGCCAATGCGCCTGCTGGGGAACCGAAGCCATACTGCAAAATTGGCTACAGGAGAACCGGTAACGATTGCCAGAAGATGGATCAACCCTCCAATGGAATTTCCCCAGGCGCAGACTGGCCCTGCCGTGATGGTTACAAGCGTGTGGGTACTCAGTGCCAGAAGATATTTATCCCAGCCAACGCTTACGCAAAAGGCTCACAGTGGTACTGTAAGACAGGCTGCACGCGTCAGGCTGACTCCTGTATCAAATTGAGCTTCCTGGAGAAGTGAATTCAATGACAGAAAATCGCGGCAGTGAAAGCTTGCAGGGAATCACAGCACATTGGGTGCTGTCCTTTATGGAGCGCCAAAAAACCTCCGGGCAGATCTATTGCTAGATGCGGGAAAAAGCATGGGCCCTACCCGGGGGAGACACCCCAGATCAACCTGGGGAATCTGACGTACTTGACGCCGACTATGCGCTGCAAGGCCTCGAGGTAGCTGTCTGGCGATGGGTTGTCGAGTGCGTCGTGTTTATTAGTGATTTCAGGCGGATCACTAACTGAAAATTATAAATTCGCCAGGCACAGGTCTGGACGCCCCGCGGACTAAAGACCTACTATCGTAAAGCGGCTTGAGAGTGCGCGTTCCATTTATTGCACCACACGCGCTGCCGCGCCTATTGCTTAGGCGGTCGTTGCTGCGCCCCACCCATGGCCCGCATCTGCAGTATTTGTTGCATCTGCTGCATCATGCGGTCGATAGTGAAACTGGCCGTGGCCTGTCGCGGCGGAAACTCGCGGAAAGTCATCAGCCACTTGCCCACTTCCTGCTGGGTTGGCACAAATAGCCACAACTGGTCGGCAAAGAAGCGCGCGTACATGGCGGAATCGAGGGAGGTCTCGTAAGGATCCGTACGCAAGTTGACTATCCTGGGGAAGTTAAGCGCTTCACGCGGACCACCCCATCCTTCCATCTGGAACGCGAAGTGAATTTTCCAGTCATTCCAGCGCATGGCATTGAAGTTGGCGTTGTCATCAAAGTAGTAAATATTATGGCGCTGGCCCGGACCCTTGCCCGCCAGCGCAGCGGTCTGATCGTAACCATCGATATAGACCCTGAAGGTTTTGTCCCCCGCACGATGACCCTTCTTCAGCTTGCTATTGATATCGGGCTCGCCCGCCGCCGCCAGCAGCGTGGGCAACCAGTCCTGGTGTGAGAAAATATCGTTGATCACAGTGCCACGCTGCACCACACCCGGCCAGCGAATCAGGGCAGGTACGCGGAAGCCGCCTTCCCAGGTTGAACCCTTTTCACCGCGAAAGGGCTCGGAGCCGCCATCCGGATAAGTATTGGTCTGGGAGCCGTTGTCGGTGCTGTAAATCACAATGGTGTTGTCGGCGATACCCAGATCATCCAGTTTGTCCAGCAACTGACCCACGTGGTAGTCGTGCTCCATCATGCCATCGGCATACAGCCCGTAGCCGGAGGCGCCCTGCCATTTGGCCGCCAGGCGGGTCCACACATGCATGCGGGTGGCATTAAACCAGATGAAGAAGGGTTTACCGTCCTTGTGCGACTTGTCGATAAACTTCAGGGTCGCATCGGCAAACTCCTGGTCCGCAGTCTCCATACGCTTGCGGCTAAGGGGGCCGGTGTCTTCAATTTTGCCGTCGGCGTAGGAGTGAATCACACCGCGGGGCGCAAAACGCTGGTGGAAAGCCGGGTCCTTGGGATAGAAATAGGTCTCCGGCTCCTCCTCCGCATTCAGGTGATAGAGGTTGCCAAAAAACTCATCGAAACCATGGTTGCTGGGCAGAAACTTGTCCTTGTCACCCAGATGGTTCTTGCCGAACTGGCCGGTGGCATAGCCGAGGGGCCTGAGCAACTCCGCGATGGTTGGGTCTTCCGCTTGCAATCCAATATCGGCGCCGGGCAGACCAACTTTCAGCAAGCCGGTACGCAGTGGATGCTGGCCGGTGATGAAGGCCGAGCGGCCCGCGGTGCAACTCTGCTCACCGTAATAGTCGGTGAACATGGCGCCCTCATTGGCGATACGGTCGATATTGGGTGTGCGGCTACCCAGCATCCCGCGATGGTAGGCGCTGATATTGGACCAACCGATGTCGTCTCCCCAGATTACCAGGATATTGGGTTTATCGGTTTTCGCCTGGGTGCTAACAGCAGCCAGACAGAGCAGCGCGCACAGCGCCGTGTGTAACAGGTTTCGCCCAATCATGGGATATTCTCCATTTTTTGTGGATATAGGTATTAAAAAAGTAGCACAGTATACGTTAATCTCCCAGTAGGGGAATGACAGGGCTGGCCAGCAAAATAGGCCGATTTACAGGTTTACTACAGCCATGAAAACTCTGGTATCTTGGACATACTGAACAGGCACAATCGGCTTTCGAGCGAATGATGCGAATATTATCCCTGTCTATGGCGAAATCCTAATTCGGACGGCCATAGGAAGTTCAAACAAACCTCGGCAGTGCTTCTTCCATCGATATTCATTGATGTCGATAACTTTTTTGCCTACTGATTTAACTGGAGTAGAGCCATCCCGCCCAGAGTGAGTCCGGTGCTCGTTGTAATACCCATGATAATCGCGGAGTTTGTTCTCCAGGTCAGTCGCTGTCCAAATTAAGGTGTGATCCAGTAGCTCACGCCGAATGCTGCCAATCAGTCTTTCCACAAATGGATGAGACATCGGCAATTGTGGAACTGATTTGATCTCTTCGACTTCGAGTACACGCATACTTGCATGCCCATTGCGTTGCTACACAGCCTCCACCAACTCTCTCTCACCACTCGACACTTTTCTCAACAACTCCACCCCAGATCTGAACAGGCTATGGCAACTGCGGATCACAAACACTATGCATAACATCGTCCGGTGTCTCATACTCCATCCCCGAATACCCCGGTAACTGCCCGCAGCCCATGCCCTGCAAGGGTTTCTGGGGCGGGGATTTTCCGAAAGAAACCCCGAGCAACCCTCGAAAACCCCGGTTTTTGCAGTCATTCTTCGTCCTCCTGGCCCCAAGGCAAAGTACTCCACAGGTTGCCACTCTGGTGCCAGTAGCTGGTAGGTGGGGTAGTGGGTGGGAAAGGATCAGGTCGGCGCTATAAGGAGCCCCCTCGGAATTCGCGGGGCGATATGTTGTGTGCTGTGGGAAAAGTATGGATCAGTATAACCAGCGTACACCAGCACGGCGCCCGGCGCGCTGGCGGTCTAATTCAATGATGAAAAATGCTTCGCAAGGTCAGCAATTTCAGCATCCGTTAAACCAGCCGCCATGGGGGTCATCATTGCCGCATTGGCGCCCTCGCGCTTACTGTCACGGTACGCGGTAAGCGTTTGCTTTAGATACTCCTCCTTTTGACCCGCGAGGTTGGGGATAGTAGGTGAAATAGAGTTGCCATCAGTGCCATGGCAACCGGCGCACTCCCGTAGTTTGTTATCCAGAGGAGTGGTATCTCCGGCAAAGGCCAATGGGAGCGCAAGTATACTCGCAAGCGCGCAGATCGTAGTTCTCATAACATGCATGACAATGCTCCGGTATTAACTCATGATATTTAGCAAGCTGGGGAACTTATCGAGGATTTTGAAAATTCCGTAGAAAAACCAGTACTGGATTTTCTGCCAGATAGATTTTTCATCTGGCTTGTCGCCCATTTCGTTCACTGAGGTTTGTTGCAAATCGAGGAAAGCTCGTAAGGCCTGGATGTCCTCCAGATTCTCCGTCTCAAAAAATCCCACCATACCTTCATGCTCAAGCACGCCGGCGCCAACCACACCCGCAAATATTTCCTGGGTCTCCGCGCTGCGATAACGCAGGTCAGGCACGGCATTACTGGCTGCAGCATTGATGCCATGGCAACCCACGCAATGGTGCATAAAAACCTCATGACCCTTGGCAATTACTTTCGGGTCGCTGTTGCGCTCTGCGATCAGGGGCACGGGTGCTCTGCCCTCAGTATCCGCTGGACGCTCAGGCAGACTTTTGCCATTTAACTTGAAAACCATCAGGCGATTCGTGTTCTTCCCTGTTGTCTGGTATGGCCTCCCGAAGGCAAGTTGGAGGGCACCGCCACCTCCCTGGGTGATAGCGACGTACTGCTCGCCATCGATTTCATAACTCATAGCCGCCGCGACAATAGGCGCATCTGTTTGGTGTTGCCAAAGCTTCTTGCCATTGCTTGCGTTATAGGCGACAAACTGCCCCTGGAAATTACCCTGAAAAACCAGATTGCCGGCAGTCGCGAGCACGCCTCCATTGGATGCAAAAGGTAACCTCACAGACCAGGCCTCTTTCTGCTCAACCGGATCCCATGCCACCAGCGTGCCATAGATCAAGGCATCAAGAGCTGCCTCCCACATCACCCAGTTGGAAATGCTGGGAAGAGCGGAATCGTCCGTGCCGGTGTTCCAGCGATGCAGGGTATACTCAAACGGATCCTTCTTCTTGTAGGGCGTGGGGACATGCTGGACGGGGATATAGGTCAATCCCGTGTCTGGACTATATGCCATTGGCTGCCAGTTGTGGGCGCCGACCGGGCCAGGTATTAGTATGGTACCGTTTTCGTAGTTCTGGTAACTGGCAATATCAGTTTCAACTGGACGATTGGTGTCGTAATCCCAGTGGGTTGCCCAGTTAATGCTGACGTAGAGCTCGGCAGAAATAAGCTCGCCTGTGTGCCTGTCAAGGACGAAGTAGAAGCCGTTTTTCGGTGCCTGCATAATCACATCACGCTGGACCCCGTCAATTTCCAGTTCGGCCAGTACCAGTTGTTGTACACCGGTGTAATCCCAGTTATCGTTTGGCGTAACCTGGAAGTGCCATACGTATTCCCCTGTGTCAGGCCTGACGGCGACGATACTGTTCAGGAATAGGTTATCACCACCTCCGGGATTCCTCAGTTCACGGTTCCACGGCGTCCCGTTGCCAATTGCAACGTATAACAAATCCAGTTCCGGATCATAAACTGTGCCGTCCCAGACGGTTCCGCCACCGCCGGTTTTCTTCCACAGTTCTCCGGTCCAGGTTTTTAGTGCCATTTCCAATTCCGGCTGTTCCTGAGGCCCCAGTAAGGGATCCCTTGGAACCGTGTAAAAACGCCATGACTTTACGCCGGTGATGGCGTCATAAGCGGTGAAGAATCCGCGCACACCGTATTCAGCACCGGAGGACCCAACGATCACCTTTCCCTTCATCACGCGAGCGGGGCCGGTAATTGAGTACTGGGAGTTTTTCCCTGCGGGGGTCACTTGCACTTCCCATAGCAGCTCTCCACTATCGGCATTTAAGGCGACCAGGCGCCCATCCAGCGTTGCCATATAAATCCGGGTGACACCATCTTCACCGACCCACAATCCCGGTCCACGGTTAACGGGACCGCAGCACATATTGACCAGGTTGGCTCGATTACTGGTGCTGTCATAGTTCCAAAGCTCATTGCCTGTTTTCGCATCGAAAGCATATAGGTAACCCCAGGGCAACGTGACGTAGAGTTTCCCGTCATGTACAAGGGGAGTACTTTCCATAGCCCGGTTGGTGGGAAACTCAGCCTCCCATTCCAGCTTCAGCTGGCTGATGTTCTGATCGTTGATTTGTTGTAGGGGGCTAAATCGTTGTTCGCGGTAATCCCTGCCGATACTCGGCCATTCCTGGTCGGAGCTTCTGACATTAGCCACCAGGGCATCAGTTTTATAGGCTGCACCAGAGCTGGATACACATAAAAGAAGGAGGGCAGTAACAATTCGAAAGTACGTGCTTGGCATGTTCATACTTCACCCTTTTATTGGTAACGTACAGCACCCTAGGAATACCTTCACGGCTTTCCCACCTGTCTTGAGGTCTATACGTTAGTCGACCCGGCTCCGTGAAAGAGTTGGTTTTTTGCTAGTGATCAACCGCCGACTATCTAGTATGACAGTAAACCCGATTTGCCGTATGACCGTCAAGAAACCCATGGCTGGTCCGCAAATCTCTCCCCTTAATCGAAGCAGGCCGCTGGGTACTTACAAATAGGCTTGTCAGAATTACTAAAATTGGCCGGTGAATACTTACAAGCGCCATAGACTTCCTCCGAGATCATCAGCTCCGCGGTCTGGCTCGACTACAGATTCAACCTCAGCCATCGCCGGTGTGCCGGACCATTCATCGAAGACCTCCTGGCCGAATGTGGCATCACTGTACGCTACGAGACCATTAGGCCCTGGAACCAAAGTACTCGCTGCGCTCATGGTGCATGCTCTGCATCAAGTTCGGAGCCAAATTCTTCAGGCGCTGAGGTCTCGACATCGCGGCTAGCGCGATCCCGGTCACACAGCCTCCACCAAACTCTCCCACCACTGATCCACATTCTCAACAACCCCACCCCGAGCTTCACCCTGTGGTAAGGTACGGGGCGCCTGGACGCTTCGAGACCCCTGAGAGAGATATATGAATGATGAGCATGCCCAAACAGTAAAACAACTCGCAGGTGTCTGGCGCCTGGTGTCATCTGAATTCAGGACATCCAGCGGAGACGTGATTTACCCCTTGGGTGAGGATGCGCTGGGTCAGGCGATTTTTACTGAGTCCGGTTACATGTCGGGACAACTCATGCGGAAAAATCGGCCTGCGTTTGCATCTGGTGACCAGGCTTCTGGGGCCCCGGAGGAGATCCAGGCCGCCTTGCAGGGCTATGTGGCCTACTATGGATCTTGCGAGGTGGATGTCGAACAGAAGACAATCACTACACATGTGGAAGGCAGTATGTACCCCAATTGGGTGGGCGGTCAGCAGGTGCGTTTTTACGAGTTAACTGATAAGAAGCTCGTTTTGAAGACTACGCCGATTGCCTTTGGTGACGAGGAATTTACCGGGGTGCTGACGTGGGAGCGTAGGGAAATACTATGAAACTTGGCTTTATCGGATTGGGAATGATGGGTAATCCCATGGCGCAAAACCTGTTGAAGGCGGGGCACGAGCTGGCCGTTTTTGATCTTAGCCCCGAGGCAGTGCAAAAGTGCGCTGACCTGGGAGCGACGGTAGCGAGCTCTATCTCAGATATGGCGCAATGTGAGATCGTTTTTATTATCGTTAATACAGGCGCGCAGCTAAACCAGGTTCTCTTCGGCGACGCCGGTTTAATCGATAGCTTGCAAGAAGGGCATAAGCAGACCATCGTCGTAATGTCGACTATCTCTCCCAAGGTGATCAAGGAGATTCATACCAGCATCAACAACAGCAAGGTCACCCTGATCGACGCCCCGGTCAGCGGTGGACCTATTATCGCTGAGATGGGTCAACTGAGTTTTATGATCGGAGGAGCTGACACCGAAACCATGGTTATCTTACGGCCGTATCTCGAGGCAATGGGTAAAGATATATTTACCATCGGTGAGCTCGGGAGCGGACTGGCAGTTAAATTGATCAACAATATTGTAGCCCTGGGCAACGCCTATGTATTTACCGAGGCTCTGACCATCGGTGTGGAGGCAGACATTGATATCGACAGAATTGTCGAGGTCATGTCTGCCAGCTCGGGTAAAAACTGGTGTACGGACAACTGGGACATGTACAAGGCATTCATGAGCCTGATTTTGACCCAACCCTCCTTCCAACAAACTGCTGAAAAAGACATCGATACGGCCATTGAGTGGTCAAAGGACTTAGGCCTTGATATCCCATCACTGGAACATGTCCGCTCGATCATACAATCGTCTTTGGGCATTACGGATCAACTCAAGGAAAAGCTTTATTCCTGATAATTGATCGCGTTACAGTCGTCAGGTGCGACAGGTCCGTCGAGTGTTTCTCTACGTTGAAGGCTCCGGCCGCTACCCACTTGCAAGCTGGAATGATAGCTCAGAAGATTGTGAATGTCGGCTCTGAGTCGTTGTACTGACATTTCACCCATATTAGACCAAATGCCCCTTCGTAGGACAAAGAAGTCATGAACAGGCTGTCGAATCCTGGTACTGCCTGTGAGATTGGGCACCGACTAGAAAGAATTAAATACCCAGCGCAACGGGGTCGAATCCATCGACTAGCACGACAGAACCGCCCTCGGTCAGATCATCAATACGAAGCTCTTTCAGGGGCTGATACTCTGGTGAGTTGTACCACTCCTCTGCTACAACCTTGCTTGGAAATCGTATTACAACTGTCCAATTGCCACCCCATTCGCCCTCCAAAACTTTGGGCCCAGGTTTGCGTCCACCGCGTGGTGAATACAGTTGGCGGTACTTCCGCTTTCTCAGCGAGGTGTGGAATCGGAGCAAGGTAGATGGCTTGATGATAATGGCAGATCGAGCAATACGCCTTGGGTTCATAAGCAGTGTCCAGAATCCGAGTAGCGCACGGTCCCGGGATGTGAGATTGGGTGCCCGCTGCCTTGATCTGCTGTGAATAATCAGTTGCTGCTTCAAGAGCAGATTCTCGGCAATAACAGCTCGGCTACCACCGGGTCTAATCAGCTTAGCCAGGGCGGTGAGCAGGTGGAAAAGTAGGTAAAAGACTTCTTTCATGCCTACCGAGGGTAATATTGGGCGGTGAAGGCAGCAAGTTCCAACTGTCTAATATTATTAAGAAATTAACAATTCGCCAGGGACAGGTAATACCGAACGGATTGGCAGTAAGTTGAAGAAGTGGAAGGGATTTTTTAAACCGAACTTCGAGCTTGTTCCGAACTGGGCTGGCTGGCGAATCGTTTGATTCCGTCCATGAATAAGTGATTCGCCACCCACACGTGCGAGTCGTGCACTAAATACGACCCTCACTTATTTTTTATGCTAACAACAACTTTTCCACGGCTTCGTCCGGTTTTGCTTTGGGCGTATGCGGCTTCGATTTTATCCAGAGAATATTCACTGTCGATAACAGGTTTCACAGCACCGGTCTCAATAAATGCTTTAAGGGTTTCTAAATCACTGGTATAGGATTCCACCCAGACCGGTTTAACCGTTTTTTTACCTTGCGAGAGGTAAGGGCGATAAGCGTTCAAGAGCGCCTTTCCATGCCCTACAGTACTAATAAAAATACCATTCTTTGCCATTAGGGAGGTGCAGGAACCCAAGCTTTCAAAGGCGGTCGCATCAAAGATTACATCAAAATTATTTTTTCCTTTTCTATAATCGCCTTGCGTGTAGTCAATGGTGTTATCGGCACCTAAGCTTTTAACCAGTCCGGTGTTTTTACCGCTACATATGCCGGTTACATTGGCGCCCATGGCTTTTGCAATTTGTATGGCAAAGGTGCCTACACCGCCCGATGCACCAATGACCAAAACCTTGCTCTCGGTTTTCACGCCGCCAATATAAAAAGCCTGAAGGGCGGTAAGGGCAGCCAGTGGAACCGAAGCCGCTTCGCTAAAGGATATATTTTCAGGCTTGTGCGCAATTCGTTTAGCGGCGATACAAGCATATTCCGCACAGGCTGCGGTACGTAGGCGCATGTCCATGCCATATACCGCGTCGCCTATTTCAAAGTTCGTCACATTGGCGCCTTTTTTAACCACAATGCCTGCGAGGTCGTCGCCAATAATATGTAGATTGGATAGCGGCCCGATTTTCGGAAGCACTGAAGATAAGTTGGTGTTTAATTTCCAATCTTTGGGGTTGACGGATGAAGCGTGCACTTCTACCAATACATCGTCCGCTCCGATTTTGGGCTTGCTCACTTCTTTCGTAAGCAAAATCGCATTGGGGCCAAAGCCTTGGGTTGTCGCTGCTTTCATTGTGTTTCCCCGTATGCCTGGTGGTATCGGTTATGTCTGGTATCGGTTTTGTCTTGAGTCTCGCTGAGAAGCTATTCCTTTTGTAGCTTGCCTATAATAAAGCCAGCGTAAAACAATGCGCATACTAATACACTACCTAAAATAGCGATATAGCCTTGTACGCCTTTTTCAAACATGGCGACTGCACTAGATGCGAAATACAACATATGAAACAAACTCCAGTTATACCTGGCGCGCCCGCCGCGTGGTGAATATAGCTGCCGGGACCTGTTGTGAATTATCAGCTGCTGCTTGAGTAGCAGGTTCTCCGCGATGATCGAGCGGGCGCCACCGGGCCTGATTAGCTTGGCGGCGGTGGTGAGCAGGTGGAAAAGCAGGAAAAAGACATCTCTCATGCCGTCTGAGGGTAATATTGGTTCCCGAATTCAGCAACTGGCAACTATCTGATATCATTGAGAAAGTAAGAATTCGCCTGGCACAGGTGAGGCGAGCACTGCAAAGGCTAAACTATCGCCCAAGAAAAGGTCTGGACTTCAAAACCCCAGCCCAGTTAATGTATGAACACAGGGCTGCATTAGCAGCCTAAACTATGATGCACTTGGAATTTGAATCCGGGCACTAATTAGCCGGTATAGTCGTAATAAGGAGAAATATAAATGAGTGAGCCAACAAGAGCATCAGATACACCTTATGCAGTGGAAGTGGAAGCTAGCCAATTCTATTTTTGGTGTGCTTGCGGGAAAAGTAATACACAACCCTTTTGCGATGGATCTCATAAAGGCACAGATTTCACGCCTGTGAAATATGAGGCAACCGAGTCAAAGAAAGTTTTTTTCTGCGGATGTAAAAGTACAGAGTCTCAACCAGTGTGCGATGGGAGTCATAAAAAAATATAACAATATCAGCAATCATCACCCACTACAGACAGGCCATGCATAGGTAGGCGGCACCTCATCGCGGCTGTCCTGGACTGGCGCCC
>PVMK01119914.1_pt1 | contig 22795 bp, 13 predicted proteins | sample 1853481 | NCBI WGS metagenome assembly PVMK01 (sample SAMN08533507, study PRJNA380276) | Marine sediment metagenome, whole genome shotgun sequencing project. | reverse complement strand
TCTGCCTTCTGTCTTCTGTCATCTGACCTCTGTCTTCTGTCATCTGACCTCTGTCCTCTGTTCACTGATCGTCCTCACCCAGGCACTTTTGCACGGCGGTAACAATCGTGTCATAACCCGTGCAGCGGCACAGGTTGCCTGCCAGTCCGCGGCGCATATCATTGCGGCTGATTTTCTGGCGAAAATTTTTATGCACTCGCTTTGCTTTACAATATTTTTGAACAATTATCAAAAAATTTTATGAAAGCTCATTAAAAAATTGTTGACATGTATGAAGAGAAACGGTTTACAATTATTTAAAGAAGATCCGCGCGGCCCAAACGATTGATAGCGCGAATATGATTGTTCAGTGATTTTCCTAATCCTAATCCGGTTACCTGATTAAAAGTAATCTGAGTCTGCTGTCATCTACCCTGCTATTCTGAAGTTGACTTTGCCCGAATACCCAAAGCTCAATCGCTTTCTTAAAGTTTTTGATATTGCAAAAAGTGAAGGTTTCCATGGAAATCAAAGAAATTACCAACCAAAATTGTAAGTATCTGATCCAGACCCCCCCGGGGCGCGACCTTCCCGCGACGCTTTCACCCGCCACGGCCTTGGGAGTGAGGGCCTTCCACCGCCAACTGCCGGGTTACAAACCCACACCACTGGTCCGGTTGGAGCGTCTTGTCCGGGCCTGGGGCTTTAACGATATTTTCGTCAAGGACGAAGCGCCCCGCTTCGGGCTCAAAGCCTTCAAGGTGCTGGGAGGCAGCTACGCGGTGGCCCGGCTGGTATGCCAAAAGCTGGGCCGGCCCTTGAGCGAGGTGCCCTATGCCCAGCTGGTGAGTGATGATGTACGGAAACGCATCGGGCAAATCACTCTGACTACGGCCACCGACGGTAACCACGGCCGAGGAGTCGCCTGGGCTGCGGAGCGACTGGGTCAAAAGGCGGTGGTCTACATGCCCAAGGGGTCCTCACCCAGCCGGGTGACCGCCATCCGCTCCCATGGAGCCAAAGTGGAGGTTACCGATCTAAACTACGACGACGCCGTCCGCCTGGCCTGCCGCATGGCCGAAGAAAACGGCTGGTACGTGGTTCAGGATACAGCCTGGGAAGGATACACCGAGGTGCCCCTATGGATCATGCAAGGGTATCTGACCATGTGTTCGGAGACAGTCGATCAGTTGCGTGCCGAAGATGCCTATCCGACCCATATCTTTGTGCAGGCCGGCGTGGGCACCCTGGCCGGGGCCGTGGTGGGCTACCTGGCCCAGGTATTTCAGGAACCGCGTCCCAAGTTCATCATCATAGAACCAAACAACGCGGCCTGTATCTTTGCTTCGGCCGCCGCCGGCGACGGCCGGCCCCATACGGTCACGGGGGACCTGGACACGATCATGGTAGGCTTGGCCTGCGGGGAGCCCAACCCGCTTTCCTGGGAAATTTTACGCGATATTCCCAGTGCATATGTGAGCTGCGACAACTGCGTGGCCGCCAACGGCATGCGGATCCTGGCTAATTCGGTGGACGGGGACGCTTCGGTGGAGGCGGGAGAATCCGGCGCCGTGGGCATCGGTTTGATGGATCTTCTGGCAAACCATACCGATTTTGAGACCCTGAAAGACGACCTAAAGATTGGTCCCGATTCCACGCTGCTTTGCTTCAACACCGAAGGTGCCACCGATCCGGTCAACTACCAGGAGATCATCTGGCACGGCAAATATCCGTCTATTGATTAATGACATTGAGTAACCGTTCACAGGTTCAGGGTTCAACGTTCAGGGTTAAGGACAAAGAAGGCTAAATATCCGCAGTCATCGTTTACCCCAATGTTGCATAAACAACATGGCAAAGAATCGCTAATGGTCTGTTATTCAGACCTCGTTGAATAGTTTACTGGTTGAATGGTTGATTAGGTAGATTATAGTCATAATTTCAGAATGTTACGATTGTTGAAACATGAAGTGTCCAATTATTTTGCAAATATGAGATAAATCCATATTTACAACCACTTAACCAATCAACTATATCTGAACTTAGTGCCTATTTATTGAAATCACATCATGTTTGCACATGATTTATGCCATAGCCAGATTGAATATTTAAGCAATTCTACCCGTCGAGAGCCTCTGGATCGAACGATCGATTTTATTAGAAAAGACAGAGCGAAGCGATACCACAAATCTTCAATATTCAATCGTCAATATTCAATTCCGGTTTATCCGGGTTGGGAGGATTTGAACCCATGTCGCAACTAGACTTTGCAAAGATTAAGGAGCTAGCCGTGAGTTACAGGCCCGATATGACCCGATTTTTGCGCGACATGATCCGTCTGCCCAGCGAAAGCTGCCAGGAAAAGGCGGTTGTCGAGCGGATCAAAGAAGAAATGGAGAAGGTGGAATTCGATAAAGTGGAAATCGATCCCATGGGCAACGTCCTGGGCACCATCGGAAACGGCAAGCATCTGATTGCCATGGACGCTCACATAGACACCGTGGGTGTGGGCAACAAGGACAACTGGGAATTCGACCCATACGAAGGCTACGAGGACGATGAGGTGATCGGCGGCCGCGGCGCCTCAGACCAGGAGGGCGGTATGGCTTCCATGGTCTACGCGGGAAAGATTATCAAGGATCTGGAACTGGAAGGCGACTACACCCTGGTCGTGGTCGGCACCGTTCAGGAGGAGGATTGCGACGGTTTGTGCTGGCAGTACATTATCAATGAATCGGGATTGAAGCCGGAGTTCGTAGTCTCCACCGAGCCTACCGACGGCGGCATATACAGGGGCCAGCGCGGCCGCATGGAGATCAAGGTGGAGGTCAAAGGCGTTAGTGCCCATGGTTCTGCCCCCGAGCGTGGCGACAACGCCATTTTCAAGATGGGTCATATCCTGCGTGAGCTGGAAGCGCTGCATGGCCGCCTGAAAACCGATGACTTTCTGGGCAAAGGCTCTCTGACCGTTTCCGAAATATTCTACACTTCACCATCCCGCTGTGCGGTGGCTGATGGCTGCACCATCTCCATCGATCGTCGGTTGACCACTGGTGAGGACAAGGAACTCGCGCTGCAGCAAATAAGGGACCTTCCAGCGGCTAAAGCCGCCAATGCCCAAGTATCCATGTACACTTACGATAAACCGTCTTACACAGGTCTGGTTTATCCGACCGACTGTTATTTTCCCACCTGGGTGATTCCGGAGGACCACATGGCGACCCAATCGGCGGTAGCGACCTACAAGTCCTTGTTCGACGAAGAACCGCGGGTGAACAAATGGACCTTTTCCACCAACGGCGTCTCCATCATGGGCATGTTTGGCATCCCCTGCGTGGGCTTCGGTCCGGGGAAAGAGTCCGAGGCCCATGCACCCAACGAAAAGACCTGGAAGGCCGATCTGGTGCGTTGTGCCGCCTTCTACGCTGCGTTGCCGCTCACATATTTGGAGAGGATAGGTAGTTAAGAAATAATCGAAAGGTAGACCATGAACCCCAGGCTTGTTTTTATCGCCATCGGCGGCAACTCGCTGATCAAGAGCAAAAAGCTGCGCACCGTCGAAGATCAGCATACGGCCATTCGGGAGACGGTCCAACATGTCGCCGATTTGATCGAGCAGAATTATCAGGTGCTGATTTCTCACGGCAACGGGCCTCAGGTGGGTTTCATCCTGCGCCGTTCCGAGGTGGCCCGTCGGGTGACCGGGCTGCACCTGGTTCCGCTGGTCAACGTCGTGGCTGACACTCAGGGCTCCATCGGCTATCAGATTCAGCAGTCTTTGAACAACGAGTTAGCCAGCCGCAATACCGCAGGGCAGTGCGTCACGGTGGTCACCCAGGTCGTGGTGGACCGGGACGATCCCGGCTTTAAAGAACCGACCAAACCAGTTGGTGAATTCTTCGACGAGGAGCAGTTAGCAGAAATCCGCCGGGATTATCCGGACTGGACCATAGTCGAAGATGCGGGCCGCGGTTTTCGCCGGGTGGTGCCGTCTCCGGAACCCCTCGAGGTAATCGAAAGGCCGGTGATTGAATCGTTGCTCAACAGCGGCTACCATGTGGTGACCGTGGGCGGCGGCGGCATTCCAGTGGTGCGAACCGGCGAGGGTCTTGAGGGGGTGGATGCCGTGATCGACAAAGATCTGGCTTCAAGCCTGCTGGCCAACCAGTTGGATGTCGGCCTGCTGATCATCTCAACGGCGATGGAGCAGGTCGCCCTGAACTTCGGTAAGCCCGCTGAGAAGCCCATTAGCAAAATGACCGTTGCCGAGGCGGAGCAATACATTGCGGAGGGACACTTCGCCCCCGGCAGCATGCTGCCCAAGATTCAATCCGCCCTGCGTTTCTTAAAAAACGGGGGACAAGAAGTGATCATCACCGCCCCCGAATTCATCAAAGAGGCTGTGGCCAGTGGCCGCGGCACCCATATTGTGCCGTAAAAGAAGATAGAAGATAGATGTCAGAAGACGGAGGACAAAGAACAGAAGACAGGGTAAAGAATCCTGACCCAAAGAACCAGGTTTTCAATGACCAAGTTAGGGGCTTCGCCCCAATTGGAATACTGGAAAGCTGGAACAATGGAATAATGGGTCCTGGGAAACTGGGATATTGCGTTAATGGCAAAATTCGTTTTGACGATATAATTAAAATTGGATAACATCCTTTTTAAAAACCAACATTCCAGTATTCCACCATTCCATTATTCCATGATTGAGGCAAGAACTCATGCCTCATAAAATCTCTTATATTTTCATTAAGTTGTAGAAATTCCGATACATTAAATAATAAGGAGTACACCACCATGGGTACCGTCAAAATCAAAGCGCTTATCAATCAACTCGCACAGCTCGACCACCACGATATGTACCTCAATGACTTTCTACTGACGTGGGAAAAGAGTAACGACGAAGTGCGGGCCACGTTTCTGGTGGCCGAGATCCTGCGGGGTCTGCGTCAGAAAAATATCTCAAGCCGAATCTTCGACAGCGGTCTGGGCATTTCCCTGTTCCGCGACCAATCCACACGCACGCGCTTCAGCTTTGCCAGTGCCTGCAATCTGTTGGGCTTGGAAATTCAGGATCTGGATGAGGGCAAGTCCCAGGTCGCCCATGGCGAAACCGTGCGCGAGACCGCCAATATGGTTTCTTTTATGGCCGATGTGATCGGCATCCGCGACGACATGTACATCGGCAAGGGCAATGCCTACATGCGCGAAGTGTCGGAGGCCGTAAAACAAGGCTTTCTGGAGGGTGTGCTCGAGCAGCGCCCCACGCTGGTCAATTTGCAGTGCGACATCGACCACCCCACCCAGTCCATGTCCGACATGTTGCACCTGATCAACACCTTTGGCGGGATGGAGAATCTCAACGGCAAGAAGATCGCCATGACTTGGGCCTACAGTCCTTCTTACGGCAAGCCTCTCTCCGTGCCCCAGGGGATTATCGGATTAATGACCCGCTTTGGCATGGAGGTGGTGCTGGCCCATCCCGCAGGGTACGAGGTCATGCCCGCTGTGGAGGAGGTGGCCCGGCGCAACGCGGCCCGAGGCGGCGGCAGTTTTATCAAGACCAACTCCATGGCCGAAGCCTTTGAGGGCGCCCATATCGTTTATCCCAAGAGCTGGGCCCCCTTCGCCGCCATGGAGAAGCGCACCGAACTGTACGGTGAGGGGGACCACGACGGCATCAGCGCTTTGGAAAAGGAATTGCTTGCTCAGAACGCCGACCACAAAGATTGGGAGTGTACTGAGAAATTGATGGCATTGACCCACGAGGCCAGCGCTCTGTTCATGCACTGTCTGCCCGCCGACATCACCGGCGTAAGCTGTGCGGAGGGTGAGGTGGAGGCCAGCGTCTTCGACCGCTACCGGATGCCTATGTACATGGAAGCCAGCTACAAACCATACATCATTGCGGCCATGATATTCCTTTCCAAAGTCAGGAACTCCGCCGACAAGCTTGGCGAATTGCTGACGCAGGGTACCCCGAGGGTGACGTAGGCCTTGATAAATTCGTAAAAGTTCAGTCACTAAGACACGAAGGCACAATAAATTGAAGGTGTCGGGTGTCCGGAATTCGGAAGTTGGAATGCGGAATACGGAAAATAAGAAAAGGCGCAGGAGGCACACCACAAATTTTTAAATAGACGTGTCATCCCGCGCTAGCGGGGGCGTATGCATGCGATCGAATCTGATTCTTTTCGTGCTCGTCCTCGTCCTCGTGCTCGTGCTCGTCCTAGTGAAACGGAAGTTCTTGACGAGAATGTTCGATACACATTCGAGGACGAGAAGGAGAAGGAGAATGACGACAAAGGCTGTAGCTGTCGTGCTGTTGCTCAAAGAGCTAAGGCGACTCATCTGACCTCTGTCCTCTGTACTCTGAAACCTCGTTTGAAACTTGACGAAAACGACATCGAATTTCATGAAGTTTCATACGAGGGCTTGGAGGTGCTAAATACTGAAACCTGCAACCAATACTATCCGATTAACGGAATAAAGATAGGAGGACCCAGTGTTCAAGTTCATCCTCAACGGCCAGACGGTGGAATACAACAGCGATCCCGCGGGTTCCCTCCTGTCCTGGTTACGCAACGAAATGAACCTCACCGCGGCCAAAGATGGTTGCTCCGGTCAGGCCGCCTGCGGTGCGTGTCTGGTGGAGGTGGGCGGCAAGGCTGCTCTGGCCTGCTCCACGCCCATGCACAAGGTCGCGGACAAGGAAGTGGTCACCCTGGAAGGACTGCCCGAGAGCCTGCTGCGCACCCTAGGACGCGCCTTTGTTTCCAAGGGCGCTGTGCAGTGTGGCTTTTGTACCCCAGGCTTTCTGACCCGGACCAAGATCCTGCTGGAAAAAAATCCCGACCCGACCCGGCAAGAGGTTGTCAAAGCCATTCGTTTTCACCTTTGCCGCTGCACGGGTTACGTCAAGATCGTGGACGCCGTGCTCGAAGCAGCCGCCGCCCTGGGTGAAGGCCGGGAAATCCCTTTTGAAGATGGAGCCGGAATCGGTGTTTCCAGCCCCAAATACAGAGCCTTCGAACGCGCCATCGGCCGTAAACCCTTTATCGACGACCTGCGCTTTGATGGCATGGTCCACGGCGCCCTGCGCTTTAGCGACCACCCGCGCGCCAGGGTTCTTTCCATCGACGCGGATGAAACCGGCAAGGCCCCTGGCGTTATCCGGATATTCACCGCCGAGGACATCCCCGGCGAACGCAACGTGGGCCCGATCGTTCAGGATTGGCCGGTCATGATCAAGGTCGGCGAAACCACCCGTTACATCGGCGACGTGCTCGCCGGTGTGGTGGCCGAAACCGAAGAGCAGGCCCGCGAGGCTGCCAAACTGATACACGTCGAGTACGAAGTCCTTGAACCACTGACGGACATGACCAAAGCCGAAACCAGTCCTGTCAAAATCCATGCGGACGGCAACTTGCTGTTCGCTCAGACCATCCGCCGAGGCGAGCCTGTGGAAAAAGTGCTGGCCGGATCCGCCTATGTGGCCGAGGGTGTACTTGAGACTCAGATGGTGGACCACGGCTTCCTCGAACCCGAGTCCTCCGTGGCGGTACCCTTTAAAGCCGGGGTGCAGGTTTATTCCCAGAGCCAGGGCATCTATGCAGATCACCACGAAATTGCTTCTCTTCTTGGATATCCCCGGGAAAAGGTGGTGGTGACCCTGGTGGACTGCGGTGGCGCCTTCGGTGGGAAAGAAGATTTGACCGTGCAGGGCCACGCCGCGCTGTACTGCCATCATCTAGGCCGGCCTGTGAAAGTCCGTCTGTCCCGGCCCGAATCCATCCGAATGCATCCCAAACGCCACCCCATGCGGTTGGACTACGCCCTGGGTTGCGACGAGAACGGCAATCTTACCGCTTTTAAAGCCGTCATTCTCGCCGACACCGGTGCCTATGCCTCCGTGGGCGGTCCGGTGCTGGGACGCGCTGTCACCCACGCCGCCGGCGCATACTATGTACCCAGCGTGAATATCGAGGGCAAAGCCGTTTACACCAACAACATCCCCTGTGGCGCCATGCGCGGTTTCGGCGTCAACCAGGTCACCTTCGCCATGGAAACTATGGTCGAGGAACTGTGCGAGATGGGCGGCTTCGATTCCTGGCAGTTCCGCTACGACAATGCACTGGACACCGGTCTGATGACCACTACCGGCCAGGTGCTCGGAGAGGGCGTGGGGCTCAGGCGGACATTGCTGGCCGTCAAGGATGCCTATAAAAAGGCCGAGTACAAAGGCCTTTCTCTTGCTATCAAAAACTGCGGCATGGGCAACGGCATGGTGGAAGTCAGCGAGGTCAAAATTGAGGTCCTGCCGGACGGAAAGTTGATCTTGCATCACGGCTGGACCGAGATGGGCCAGGGCATCCACACCGTAGCCCGGCAGATCCTGTGCAAAGCGGTGGGGTTGGGCGATTGCGAGTTGATCGACATCAAAGTGACCACCGCTTCGGCGGCTGTCGGCGGTGTAACCACCGCCAGTCGCGGCACCATGCTCCTTGGCCGTTCCATCATCGATGCGGCCCTGAAGCTGAAAAAGGACCTCGAAAGTAATTCTTTTGAAGAGCTGGCGGGCCGCATTTATGAGGGTAGCTTTGTCTGCGACTACACCCATGCTGAAGGCGAGCCCGGCAAGATTGTTTCTCACATCGCTTACGGTTTCGCGACTCACCTGGCGATTCTGGACGAAAAGGGCGGCGTGGATACAATCTATGCGGCCCACGACTCGGGCCGAGTCATTAACCCGCTGCTTTTTGAGGGGCAGATCGAGGGCGGTGTGGTCATGGGCCTCGGTTATGCCCTGAGCGAAAAAGTGCCGCTGGAGGAAGGTCGCCTGACCTCTGAAAAATACATTTCTCTCGGCATTCCCAAATTAGCCAAGGTGCCGCGCATTGTGCCCATTGCCGTGGAGGAAGATGATCCCGAGGGCGCCTTCGGCGCCAAAGGCGTTGGCGAGATTGTATGCATCCCAACTGCGCCGGCCATTGCCAACGCTTTTTACAGGTACGATGGTGTCAGGCAGTACGCGCTGCCCTTGAAGCCTCCCGGCAAGTCCGGGTAATGCTACTGAAGGTGTCAGAAATTCGGAAGTTGGAATGCGGAATGCGGAAAATAAGAAAAGGCGCAGGAGGCACACCACAAATTTTTAAATAGACGTGTCATCCCGCGCTAGCGGGGGCGTATGCATGCGATCTAATATGATTCTTTTCGTCCTCGTCCTCGTGCTCGTACTCGTCCTCGTGCTCAAGAAAAGGAAGTTCGTGACGAGAATGTTCGATACACATTCGAGAACGAGGACGACGACGAGAAGGAGAATGTCAACGAAATAGACAGAATACATTCAATCGACAATATTCAATAATCAATTGTCAATTCGAAGGAGGGGTTAAATGACTCTATATTTGAAGAACGCGAACTACCTCGACGCGGAAACTCTGGAACTGCGCAAAACCCATCTCACGGTCGAGCCGGGCCCCACGGGCGGCTTGACCTTCCGTGATTCCACTCCTTCCGATAGTGAACTGTCGGCCCAGGACAGGGTGGTGGACTGCCGGAGCCGCCTCGTGACTCGGTCCTTTGCCTGCGGCCATCATCACATCTATTCCACCCTTGCCCGCGGCATGCCTGCTCCGCCGCAGATCCCTGCCAATTTTCTCGAGGTCCTAGAATACATCTGGTGGCGGGTGGACAAGCGCCTCGACCGCAACATGATCGAGGCCAGCGCCCTGGCCGCGGCCCTGCACATGGCCAAACACGGCGTAACCTTCTGCGTTGATCATCATTCCTCCCCCGTACGCCATCGAGGGGTCCCTGGAAACCATCGCCCGGGCTTTTGAAAAGATAGGACTCGGCCACCTGCTGTGCTACGAAATTTCCTGCCGCGACGGCCAGGGTTCCATGGAAGCAGGCCTTGCCGAAACCGACGCATACCTCTCTTCAGGCCGCAAGGGCCACGTGGGATTGCACGCCTCGTTCACCGTCGACGACGACCTGCTTGAAAAATCCGTTGAGCTCGCCCGCAAGCACGGCACCGGGCTGCATGTGCATGTGGCCGAGGACCTGGCCGACCAGGAACACTGCCTGAAGACCTACGGCAAGCGCGTGATTCAGCGTCTGCACGAGTTCGGTGCCCTGGAAAGTCCCCACACCATCCTGGGCCACTGTGTGTTCCTCGACGACAATGAAAAAAAACTCTTGCGCGAGTCCCCGGTGTGGGTCGTTCAGAACGTGGAGAGCAACCAGAACAACAACGTGGGGGCCACCGACTACACCGGACTGACCGGCAACGTCATGCTCGGCACGGACGGCATGCACAGCGACATGCTGCGCAGCGCCAAAGCCGCCTATCTTGTGGGGCAAAACACCGAGGGCATTTCCCCGGATCAGATGTATGAGCGCTTCCGCAACGTGCATCGTTTCATCAAGACCATGGGCGCCGAAGGTGACGGCGATAACAACCTGGTCATTCTGGACTATGACACCCCGACGGAAATAACCTCCGGAAACTTCACCGGTCACTTCATCTACGGCCTCGAATCCAACCATGTCCTGAGCGTCATCGCCCAGGGCAAAGTGATCGTCGAGGAGCGCAGGATCACCAGCGTCGACGAGGCTGAAATTCTGACCAACGCCCGCGAACAGGGCCTTCGTCTCTGGCGGAAGCTGGAAGAAGCATAGGAAAGATTGAATATTGTCGATTGAATATTGAATATTTATGGTATGCTGTCGATTTAAAAAAGGCAGAGCGAAGCGATTCCATCATTCGTCATTCCTTTTAGTACCTATTTATTGAATTGAAATCACATCATGTTTGCGCATGATTTATGCCATAGCCGGATTGAATATCGAAGGAATTCTATCGATTTTTATACAAAAAACTGAGCGAAGCGACATCCACAAATCGTCAATCATCAATCGTCAATCGTCAATTCCGGCTTTGCCGGCTTGGGAGGCAATGATGGAAAAAGATAAATTTTTTTGCACTGATGTGGACGTACTGCTCAAGTGGATACTTTCCGATCTTGAAGAGAGAAACGAAATTTTCAGCATTCCGAGGGGACTCTTCTTCGAGCCCGGGGAGTCCGACCCTTTTCGCATGCGCCGCTATGGGCAAATGCTGGAAACCCCGCTTGGCGTGGCCGCCGGTCCGCACACCCAGCTGGCCCAGAATATCATCGCGGCCTGGCTGTGCGGAGCGCGCTACATCGAGCTGAAGACCATCCAGGTGCTGGACGAACTGGAAGTGACCAAGCCCTGCATCGACATGACCGACGAGGGATACAACTGTGAATGGTCCCAGGAGCTAAAGCTCGACCAGTCCTTCAACGAGTATCTTAACGCCTTCATTCTTATCTATATCCTCCGGGACAAGCTGGGATGGGGCACTTCTAAGGAGCCGGGCTTTATCTTCAACATGAGCGCCGGCTATAATCTTGAGGGCATCAAAAGCCCCCCTGTGCAACATTTTTTCGACCACATGAGCGACTGCTCCGCCGAGCTGGCTGAAAAGATCGAGCGCATTGCCGCGTTCTATCCGCGTGTGAAAGAACTGAGCATCCCCGGCACCATGTCCGACAACATCACCGTGTCCACCATGCACGGCTGTCCGCCGGAGGAAGTCGAGAAAATCGGCCGTTACTTTGTCGAGGAGCGCAGTTTTCATACCACCATCAAACTGAACCCGACCCTGCTTGGCGCCGAACGCCTGCGCAATATCCTCAACCACCGACTCGGTTTCAAAACCGAGGTCCCGGACGAGGCTTTCGGGCATGATCTCAAGTACGACGACGGCGTTGCTCTGATCAGCGCGATGCTGGATGCCGCCCGTGACAAAGGGATCGAGTTCAGTCTGAAGTTGACCAACACCCTGGAGACCTCCAACATCGAACAGAACCTGCCCAAAAACGAAGGCATGATTTACATGAGCGGCCGCGCGCTGCATCCCATCAGCATCAACCTGGCCGCCAGACTCCAGGTGGAGTTCAAAGGAGTGCTGGACATTTCCTTTTCCGCGGGTGTTGATTGTTTCAACATCGTCGACACCCTGAGCTGCGGCCTCAGGCCGGTGACCGTCTGTTCCGATGTGCTCAAACCCGGCGGATACGGCCGCCTGTCTCAGTACCTGGAGCGCATTTCCGGTGCCATGAAGAACGCCGGCGCCGATTCTCTGCAAAGCCTGATGCTGGCCCGCGCAAGCATCGAGAGCGAAGCCGCTGCAAGGCTTGCCAACCTGAAGACCTATGCCGCAGATGTTGTCGAAAACGGTCGCTACACCAAGGAGAAGTTCCCCTATGAAAACATCAAAACCGGGCGGAATCTGCCGCGCTTCGATTGCGCCGGCGCGCCCTGTGTTACCGCCTGCAGCACGGGGCAGGACATTCCGCGCTATCTTGAATTTACCGCAAAGGGCGACTTCGAAAACGCCTACAAGATCATCCTATCCACCAACCCGTTCCCCAACGTCCAGGGCATGGTCTGCGATCATCTGTGTCAGTACAAATGCACCCGCATAAACTATGATTCTCCGCTCATGATCCGGGAGATCAAGCGGTTTATTGCCCAAAATCAGGCCAGAGGCCTTGCCCTGACCCCGGCGCCGGCCAACGGCAGGAAGGTTGCCATCATCGGCGCCGGTCCTACCGGTTTATCCTGCGCCTACTTTCTGGCCCTGGAAGGTTTCGAGGTGGACATTTACGAAACCAAGGAATTCGCCGGCGGTATGGCCGCCGACGGCATCCCGGTCTTCCGTCTGGACGATGGCAGCCTGTCCCGGGACATCGATGCCATCATCGCTCTGGGCGCCAGGCTGCATACCGGTGTGCGCATCGGCAAGCAGGAGTTCGAAGACCTGCGCAAATCTCACGATTATGTTTACATCGCCATAGGCGCCCAGGAAAGTATCGAACTGGGCGTTCCCGGCGAAGATGCCGCAGGTGTCATAGATCAATTGAGCTTTCTGAGCGCGGTGCGTCAGGGCCAAAAACCAGATCTGGGAAAGAAGGTGGCGGTGGTCGGTGGCGGTAATTCAGCTATGGATGTCGCGCGCACCGCCAAGCGATTGCTGGGAGAAGATGGGGAAGTAAGTATCGTCTACCGCCGCACGCGCGAGGAAATGCCTTCCGATCCCGAGGAGGTGCAGGCGGCGATAGATGAAGGCATTAAGCTGAATGAGCTCACTCAGCCGGAATGTATGTTAGTGGAAGATGGCCGGGTGAAGTCCAACGTGTGTTTCAAGATGGAGCTGGGTGAAAAAGATGCCAGTGGTCGTCCCAGACCGATCAAAATTGATGGCTCTGAATTTGAATTGAATGTTGACACGGTAATTACGGCCATCGGCCAGCGCGTGGTGCTGGATTTTCTGCCCGGCGGCGAACTGACCGTGGACAGGGACAGCATGGAAACTCAACTGGAGGGCCTGTTCGCCGGCGGTGACGCCATCCGCGGCGCTTCCTCCCTGGTCAACGCCATCGGCGACGGTCGCCGCGCCGCCGAGTCCATCATGAAAAAGGCCGATCACGAGCCCAGGACCCGGCTGGCGCCCGAGGACCGGCGCCGGCCCAACCTGAATGACCTTGGCATCAGGCAGGCCCGTCGCGTCTTCGGCCCCGAAATGCCCGAACTCGGGCCGCAAGAGCGACTTAATTTCGAGCTGTACGTCAAGACGCTGACCGAGGCCGACGCAATGGATGAAGCCTCCCGCTGTCTACAGTGTGACCTGGTCTGCAATGTCTGCGTCTCCGTCTGCCCCAACAGGGCCAACGTTGCCCTGCGCGCCGAACCCGTCTCCTACCCGCTGCAGCGTGCCCAAAAAAAGGGCGACGGCACGGTGGTGGAGACGCTGGGCCAGGTTGAGATCGGCCAATCTTACCAGATCGTCAACATTGCTGACTTTTGTAACGAATGCGGCAACTGCGACACCTTCTGCCCCACCAGCGGCGCGCCATACAAGGATAAGTGCAAGATGCACCTGACGCGCGCGAGTCTCGAAGCTTACGGTGAGGGCTTCTACCTCGCCGGGCCCGGGCGCATGGAAGCCATGTTCGGTGGCGAACCCGCCACCCTGACAGAATCAGACGGCATGTTCGTTTACGAGGATTCAGAAGCGAGGGTTGAGCTCTCAGCAGAAACGCTCGATGCCCGCAAGGTGGAACTCAACAATGGAACCAACACCAAAGAGCTCAGCCAGGCGGTGGAAACCGCCGTGCTTTACAGGCTGGTGAGTTCACGGCAGCCCTTTGCCTGATGGTTGAGCCGGTTGCCGAGTTAGCCCGTTTGCCTGTTGGGCTGAATAAGCAGGAAATAGACACAGCGTCATAATAAAATGTATCGGAATTTCCACAATTTATGTACAGTATTTCAAGGAGGTCGAAAACATGGCTGTAGGTAAATCTCCCAGGCGAAAGGATGCCGTGGCAAAGGTCACCGGGCGGGCGCGCTACACCGACGACTTGAGCATGCCGGGCATGCTGTATGCCAAATATGTTAGAAGCCCCATTGCGCACGGCCGCGTCCTGCGCATCGACACCGGTAAGGCCCGGAACCTTTACGGCGTGGAAGCCGTTTTCACTTTCGAGGACGTATCGGATAGGCGGTTCGCTACCGCCGGGCATCCCTATTCCCTCGATCCCAGCCATGCGGATATAGCCGACCGGCGTCTGCTGACCGGCCACGTCCGCTACCATGGAGACGAGGTCGCTATTGTCGTCGCCAGGGACCGGTTGACCGCCGAAGAGGCTGTTGGCCTGGTGCAAGTCGAATATGAAGAATATCCCGTCGTGATAAGCGCTCAGACCGCGTTGGCCGCGGACAGCCCCCCGATTCACGAGGGCGGTAACGTGATCAAGTCACATCACTTCGAAGTGGGAGGCGAGCTTGAGAAGGCTTTCGAGGAGGCCGATGCGATCGTCGAGAGCGATTACAAAACCCCCATTACCTGGCATTGTCACATGGAGAACCACAGTGCCTATGCCTACATGGATGACATGGAGCACATCGTGGTGGTGTCCTCCACCCAGATTCCGCACATCTGCCGCCGCATCGTGGGCGAAGCCCTGGATATACCGTGGGGTCGGGTGCGCGTGGTCAAGCCATATATTGGCGGGGGGTTCGGCAACAAGCAGGATGTGATTCTCGAACCGATGGTCGCTTTTCTGACCATGAAGTTGGGCGGTGTTCCCGTAAAGCTTGAACTGCCCCGGGAGGAATGCTTCATCGGCACCCGCACGAGGCACTCCACCAGGATCAGGAACCGCGCCGGTGCAACCAGGGACGGCGTTCTTAAAGGCCTGGATATCGAATGCGTTTCCAATACCGGTGCCTACGCCTCCCACGGCCACGCCATTATGGGCGCCGCATGTTCCAAGTCCTGCAATCTGTATCCACGCAGCGTCATCAAGTTAAAAGCCACGACGCATTACGCCAATATTCCGGCCGCCGGGGCCATGCGCGCTTATGGCTCCCCGCAAGTTATCTTCGGCATCGAGTGCATCGTGGAAGAGGCCGCCCGCGCCATCGGCATGGATCCGGTGGACTTTCGCCTGAAGAACGTGGCCCGACAGGGCGATGTCAACCCGTTGAACAAGAAGGAAATCCTGAGTTGTGCTGTCGTCGAGTGCCTTGAGAAAGGCCGTGAGCTCATCCGCTGGGACGAGAAGAAGAAAGCATATCAGAACCAGACCGGCGATGCACGCCGGGGCCTGGGTGTGGCCTGCTTCAGCTACGGTTCCGGCACATACCCCGCCTGCGTGGAAATTTCAAGCGCCCGCCTGATCTTGAACCAGGATGGTTCCGTGCATCTGCAGATCGGCGCCACCGAGATCGGCCAGGGTTCCGACACGGCTTTTTGCCAGATGGCGGCTGAGACGCTGGGCGTGACCTACGACAACATTCACGTCGTCAGCACCCAGGATACCGACGTCACCCCGTTTGACACCGGAGCTTACGCATCTCGCCAGACCTATGTCGTGGCCCCGGCCGTCAAGCAGGCCGCCGGGCAACTCAGGGCCGACATCCTTGAATATGCCGCATTGATGACCGGTCAGACTCCTGAGGCCCTGAACCTGATCGACGGCAACATTGTTTTCGCCAACAGGCCGGACAAGGTCGTTTTGCCGCTGGGTGAAGTCGCTCTGGATGCATACTACCACAAAGACCGGGGGGGACAGCTGACTGCCGACGTGTCTTACAAGACCCGCACCAACCCCCCGTCCTTCGGCTGTACTTTCGTAGACCTCGAAGTGGATATTCCCATGTGCAAGGTCACCATCAGGGAAATCCTCAACGTCCACGATTCCGGTGTGATCATTCATCCGTTAATGGCCGAGGGACAGGTGCATGGCGGTCTCGCCATGGGTATCGGCATGGCCCTGTTCGAGGAACTGCTGATCGACGAAAATTCCGGGCGTATCTATAACAACAACTTACTCGACTACAAGATGCCCACCTGCATGGACATCCCTGACCTGGGTTGTGCTTTCGTCGAGACCCGGGAGCCCACCGGCGGATACGGTAACAAGTCCCTGGGAGAACCGCCGAATATTACGCCCGCCCCGGCCATTCGCAACGCCATCTGGGATGCCACCGGCGTCAAGGTTGACGAGATCCCGATGACCCCCAAGACCCTTTACCGGTACTTCGCCAAGGCCGGACTGATATAGAGGAGAACGAGCATGTTTGCCATTGAACGTTACAGCAAAGCACAAAGCGTGGAGGATGCCGTCAAGTTGCTGACGATCGATCCCGAAGCCAAACTCATCGCCGGCGGTACGGATGTTCTCATCCGCCTCCACGAAGGCAGTAAGGACTTTAGAAGCCTGGTGGACATCAACGGCCTGGCCGCGCTGAAGGAGATCACCGAAGAGGCCGACGGTACCGTCCGCATCGGTTGTTTGGCCACTTTCAGCGAAATCATGGATTCGGACGTCGTCAACAAGCGGGTGCCCGTAATCGCCGAAGCAGCTGCCACAGTTGGCGGCCCACAGCTGCGCAACATGGCCACCATGGGTGGCAACATTTGCGCCGGAGTTCCCTGCGCCGACAGCGCCGGCGCCCTGCTGGTGCTCGAAGCGGACCTGGAAATCCGGGGAGTTGACGGCGAGCGCATAGTTCCCGTGGTGGGCTTCCACCTGGGTCCCAGCCGGGTTGATCTAAAGCAGGGAGACGTGCTCGTGGTGTTCCGCTTCAGGCCCGAGAACTACAAGGGCCTCGGAGCAGCCTATTACAAGTACACCATGCGCGATGCCATGGACATTGCCACCATCGGCTGCACAGCCGCCGCCCGTCTGGACGGCGACAAAATTGCCGAACTGAGGCTGGCCTTCACCGTTGCCGCTCCGACGCCGCTGCGCTGTGAAACCGCCGAAAAAGCCGCCGTGGGCAAGCCGTTTTCCGAAGAAACCCTGAAGACCATCAGAAACGCAGTGGAAAAAGACCTCAAACCGCGCGATTCCTGGCGCGCCAGCAAAGAATTCCGCCTGCATGTCATCCGCACCTTGACGCAGCGGGTTGTCAGGCAGGCCGTTGAAAGAGCAGGAGGAAAATTTTAATGCAAAAGAACATTGCCTGTACCATTAACGACAAGCAGTACCTTCTTTCGGTGGATGTAGGGCAGTCTCTGCTGGATACGCTGAGAAACCTTGGCGTCACCAGCGCCAAGGAAGGGTGCGGCGTCGGCGAATGCGGCGCCTGCACTGTCCTGATGGATAACATTCCGGTGGATTCCTGCATCACGCTGGCCGTGTGGGCGGACGGAAAGACCATCCGCACGGTTGAGGGTGAGTCCAGGGACGGTCAACTCTCCAGGGTCCAGCAGGCCTACGTCGATGCGGGCGCCGTGCAATGTGGTTTCTGCACCCCGGGCCTGATCATGACCTCCACCGCTTTCGTGGAGAAACACAAGAATCGCAAGATCTCCCGCGAGGAGATCCGCAAAGGCCACGCGGGCAACCTCTGCCGCTGCACCGGGTACCAGACCATCATCCGCGCCGTGGAAATGTGCCTGGAAGATTCAGAAGACAGGGACCCTGACAAGGATTAGTATTGCCAACTCCTCATCGCTTAGAACACAAGGAGGCTGTTGTGAACGAAAAAAAAATGGCTGACGACATTGAAGAGGAAAAGGATGTCTTCGATCTCATCTACAAATTAGAAGACAATCCCCCTGTAAAGGAGGGGATGTTCGCGGCACTTCAGCACCTTTTGGCGATTATTGTCGGAATTATTACACCCACCCTGATTATCGGAGGCGTCCTGGGCTTGGGCAGCGAGGTTCCATATTTGATAAGTATGTCCCTGATTGTTTCAGGCGTGGCCACATTCATCCAGGTAAAACGGATCGGACCGGTGGGCTCCGGTATTTTGAGCATCCAGGGAACCAGTTTTGCTTTCCTGGGTGCCATATTGACGGCAGGATTTATGGTAAAAAATCAGGGCGGCGGACCGAATGAGATTTTGTCAACTATCTTTGGTGTATGTTTCTTTGGAGCGTTTATTGAGATGATCCTCAGCCGTTTTCTGTACCGTCTGAGGAAGGTGATTACACCGGTCGTTACCGGAACGGTTGTGACGCTCATCGGCCTTAGTCTGGTTAAGGTGGGACTCACGGATATGGCCGGCGGCAAATGGCTTCTTGACAACAAACCGGAGCTGTTCGGAAGCGCGCAGAACCTTTTTCTTGCGTTTCTTGTCCTGGTTATCGTTATTATCCTGACGAGTAGCAAAAATCGATTTCTGAGAATGGGCTCTATCGTGATAGGATTGATAGTAGGATATATAATTGCCGCGTTCATGGGTAAGGTCAATTTTAGCGCATTGCAGGGCTTGCCCTTAATAAATATCCCCATCCCGTTCAAATACGGTTTCAGCTTTAATCTAACCGCGTTCATCCCTGTTGCGTTTATCTATCTCATCACAACAATCGAATCGACGGGAGATCTTACGGCCACATCGATGGTCTCCGGCGAACCTATCGAAGGGGACTTATTCATCAGGAGGATCAAGGGCGGCATCCTGGGAGACGGTGTAAATTCCGCTATCGCCGCCATGTTCAATACGTTCCCCAATACGACCTTCAGTCAGAACAACGGTGTGATCCAGCTTACCGGCATTGCCAGCCGTTATGTGGGAATGTATCTTGCCGGTTTCCTGGTTGTTCTCGGCTTGTTTCCGGTTGTCGGGGCGTTCTTCCGTTCATTACCGAGCCCCGTGCTCGGGGGGGCTACCATTGTCATGTTCGGAACGGTCGGCGCGGCAGGTATAAGGATCATCGCCACCAGTAAGATAGACAGACGAGATATGCTTATTATGGCTGTTGCCTTCGGCCTGGGATTCGGAGTGGCCTATGTCCCGGAGTTTCTCAGTAAGGCGCCTAAGGCCATCCAACAGATTTTCGGATCAGCGATAACCACCGGCGGGATTAGTGCACTTCTGCTGAATGCATTTTTGCCAAGACCTAACCCGGACAAGCCGGAATTGACTAGTGAAAATTGAATATTGAATATTTGTGGATGTCGCTCGCGCAGCGCAGGCGCTTGCGCCGCGTGTCGCTCTGTCATTTTTATGATCTTTTTCTTATAATTGATCCGCCGGCTTCCGGCTCGTAGAGCCTACAGCTCGGAGAGAGGCGGGCCTTAAATAGTCAATATTCAATCGACAATATTCAATCATTTGAAAATGCCTCATCTGCGGCGAAAAATACGGGTAGGAAAGGGGAAAGACTGATGATTCAGAAATTTTTTAAACCGCAAACAATTACCGAAGCGGTGGAACTGAAAAAAAAATTTAAGGATGACGCCGGATTTATGGCCGGCGGCACGGACGTGAATTGTACGGGTTCAAAATATGAAATTGAAAAGGTTATTGGTATCGAACAGTTGAAGTTAAATGAGATTTCTAAGACTCATAGCGATAGCGAACTTTCAATCGGCGCCGGTGTTACTATCCAGGAATTAATTGACTCGCCCAAAATTCCGCACCAGCTTACGACTGCCGCAAGGCATTTTGTTAACCGGAATATCAGAAATATTGCCACCATCGGCGGTAATATTGCCTCTAATAATTCCACTTCCAATTTAATACCGATCCTTGTTGCACTGGATGCCGAATTGAAGATAGGCGCCTCAGCCACGCCTGTGCCCGTTTATGAATATGTTACCCAAGAAATGACTCGTCTTATTGAAAGTATTATGATTTCATCTGAAAATTTAGCGAAAAAATATGGTTTACGGAAATTTTCGCGTGCAGCCAATGATATCTCAATTATTACGGCAGCGGTCACGTTTAATATTCAGAATGAAAAATTATCCAACGTCAGGGTAGCCGTCGGCGGCGTGGGCAAACATCTGGTGCGCTTGACTGAGTTGGAAAACAAATTAGAAGGAAACAAGCTGCTTGCTCCCACGGAAATTGAAGATACGGTAAAAAATATGGTAGCTCCGGTTAAGGATATACGCGGAGGGGTTCAATTTAAAAAATACATGGCGGGTGTCTTGATAAGTGATTGTATTCATAACGCTTAGGCGCTTAGAAATTATTTTTTGTGCATTTTGTGGCAAAAAATTTTATTAGGCTATTTTCCCTATCTTCAAATGAATGAATATTTTCGATTGAAATATTGAATATTTAAAGTCCGGCGGCGGATCAATTTTAAAAAGACCTATCAAAAAAATGACGGAGCGGAGCGACTTCCATAAATATTCAATTTTCAATAGTCAATAGTCAATTCCGGCTTGTCCGGGTTATGGCAGAGGGGGGCGAAATTAATCATGAAAATAAACGTAACCTTAAATGGTGTGCCAAGAACGATATACACGGAGCCTGGTGCAAATGTGAGACACCTGCTGGCACGTGAAGGAATAGTCTCCATGCGAAACGGTTGTGACGCTCAGGGTGTCTGCGGTGCGTGTGCAGTAATCCTTAACGGCAAGGTGGTTAATTCCTGTTTATTGGTGGCCCCGCAAATTGACGGCAAAGAAATTATTACCGTCGATTCACTGGCAACCAACCGGGACCTTTCACCAGTTCAGTCGGCCATGGTTGATGCGGGGATTGTCCAGTGCGGTTATTGTACCCCTTCGATGGAATTGGCGATAGAGGATTTGCTGAAGCGTGCAGAAAATCCGACCCGTGGGCAAGTGAAAGATGCCCTATCAGGCAACCTTTGCCGATGTACCGGTTATGAACAGATATTTACGGCCGTGGAAATTGCTAAAGAACGCTTGAAAGATCCGGGATTTAGGCAACGTGTGGCGCCTGATTTCAGAGAGGATTTGCGCATTGTCGGGAAAGCACAGCTTAAAGTAGACGGCCCCAAACTTGCGCGCGGCGAAAAGGCGTTTGTTGAGGATATGGTTGAACCCGGTTCGTGTTATCTGAAAATGTTAAGAAGCCCTCATGCCCATGCGTATATCAGCAATATCGACGCTTCGCAAGCTGAGAAAATACCGGGTGTGGTCTACATTTTAACCCATAAGAACTGCCCGGAAATTTATTATACCCAGGCCGGCCAGGGATTTCCTGAACCTTCTCCGTATGACAGAAGATTAATGGGCCGTAAGGTATTACATATAGGGGATAGAGTCGCGGCTATCGTGGCCGAATCGCCTGAGATCGCAGAAGAAGCAGTTAAGAAAATAAAAGTTGAATATGAAGTATTAAAACCGGTGTTAACTATCGATGAAGCCATGGCGCCAGGCGCGCCGATTGTCCGTAATGCTGAAATAGAATACATTCACGGCGCTCCTGCAGACCTTGATAATTCAAATGTAGACCCGCGTGAGGAAAAAATAATTTATCGTTTCCCCATAGGCGCGGACCCACGCAAAAATTTAGCCGCAAGTGCGGAGGGCGGCATTGGTGACATTAATAAAGGATTTGAGAAAGCAGACGTAATTCTGGAAAGTGAATATGAAACCACTCAGGTTCACTGTACGCCGTTGGAACCTCATGTCGTTTATACCAGAATGGATGGAGACAGGCTGATTATCCATGCTTCGACGCAGACACCCTGGTGTATCAGAAGAACTGTCGCGCGCGCCCTTGAAATAAGTGAAAACAAAATCAGAGTTATTAAAGAACGTGTGGGCGGCGGATTTGGTTCCAAGCAGGACGTGCTTTTGGAGGAAGTTGCGGCATATCTGACATGGACCACCGGCCGGTCGATATTATTCCGATATACGCGTGAAGAAGATTTTATCGCTTCGAGTACCCGGCATCCGCTGAAGATAAAGGTAAAATTAGGCGCCCGAAAAAATGGCCGATTAACGGCCATCTATATGGACGTAAAAGCCAATACCGGGCCGTATGGTAACCACTGTTTAACCGTTCCCGTAAATGCCGTTTCAAAATCCATGCCGTTATTTTTATGCGACAATGTCGCATTCGAGATGAAATCATATTATACGAATATACCGCCGACAGGCGCATACCAGGGCTACGGCGCGCCGCAAGGCTCCTATGCCCTCCAAACAGCAATGGCGGAATTGGCCGCAAAACTGGGAATAGACCCGCTGGAGTTGATTGAAAAAAACAGAGTCCGTGAAGGCGTCATGCTCGAAATTCTCAAATGTCTTGGGGAGGGCCGGGAAGGTAAACCGGAGCGCGTTGCCAGCTGCGGTTTGGGACCGGCATTAAAAAAAGGCGCAGAGCAGATTAACTGGGGTCGAAAAGAAGAAAGTGATCATCCTGATGTAAAAATCGGCCAGGGCGTGGTGATCGTGCAGCAGGGTTCGGGATTGCCCGGTCTTGATTCGGCCAGCGCCGTGCTCAGGATGCTCGGTGACGGAACATTTACATTACTCAGCGGCGGCGCTGA
>PVMK01189009.1_pt2 | contig 22807 bp, 24 predicted proteins | sample 1853481 | NCBI WGS metagenome assembly PVMK01 (sample SAMN08533507, study PRJNA380276) | Marine sediment metagenome, whole genome shotgun sequencing project. | reverse complement strand
TAACTTAAAAGAAATACTTGAGCACAAGCCGATTGAGACCTCCGCTCCCTGCAGAATCGATATGGGCGGTACGCTGGATATTCCTACGTTTTATTACCCGTTGGGCCATCTGAATCCCTGTACGTTTAATATCGCCCTGGGGCTCAGAACACGGGTTCGTCTGTTGCCATACACCAAAGGTTTAATAAAAATTTCTTCCAGGGGATTCAAGGATGCAGAATTCCCGGCAGATGCCGCGCCCTTTGATCACCCACTGGGTCTGATGTTTGCCACGGCCGCCTATTTCAAGGCCCAGGGGATTCATATCGATATTGAATCCGGGTCCCCGCCACGCAGCGCGTTGGGAGGTTCATCCGCAGCTGCGGTGGCCCTTGTTGCGGCGCTGTCTGTCGTGGCGTCCGACAGCAGGCTTAATCGGCGATTAATAGCCCTTCTGGCCTATAAGCTTGAAGAGACCGTAGCCGGGGTGCCTTGCGGCTCTCAGGATCAACTGGCCGCAGCCTACGGTGGGGTGCATATATGGTACTGGCAGGATCGTCCCGGGCAATCCCATTATAAGCGTAAAGTCGCCGTCAAAAAAGAAACCCATAAAGAACTTGAGCGCCGCCTTCTTTTGGCCTATTGTGGTAAACCCCATATTTCTAAAGACATCAACGGCAGATGGGTTCAGCAGTTTCTTGCCGGTAAGAATCGCGGCCGATGGAGGGAAATCATTGATCAAACCCATCGGTTTACAGCTGCTCTGGCAGACCGCAACTATCGGCAGGCTGCTGAATACATGAACCGGGAAACCGCCATCCGCAGGGAACTGACTCCGGATGTGTTGGATAATGTCGGTGAGAAACTGGTTGAAACCGCCTTGCAAAACGGTTGCGGTGCCCGCTTTACCGGTGCCGGAGGGGGAGGATGTATCTGGGCCCTGGGGGGAATTGAAAATATTGACAGATTGAGACCTTTGTGGGAAGAGTCTCTTTCTACCCGCAAAGAGGCCGGTTTGCTTAACGTTGAGATTGATACTAAGGGTGTGGTTGTTCATTGAATCGTTAGTGTTTGGTATTTTGTGTTTAGTTGAGGGGTCGGGGAGTTTTTCAAACTTCGCTGATAATCAGAAAAGCGCCAACGGTTCCCTCAATAGGAATTCGGGGTGAAATTCCTCGACCCTTCAAATACTCAGGAAAAGGAACAGGGAATGAACTTTCAAGATGTTATTCTGGAACTGAACAAATTTTGGGCTCGTAAAGGTTGCGTAATGGTGCAACCCTATGACCTGGAAGTCGGCGCGGGAACGTTTCACCACTTTACCACCCTAAAAGCCCTGGGGCCGGAACCATGGAATGTCGCTTATGTTCAGCCTTCCAGGCGGCCGACGGACGGCCGCTACGGTGATAATCCCAATCGCCTGCAGCATTACTATCAATACCAGGTGCTATTAAAACCGTCGCCCTTTGACGTTCAGAAATTATATCTGCAGAGCATGAAGGCACTGGGAATCGATCCGCTGGATCATGATATTCGTTTCGTTGAAGATGACTGGGAATCTCCGACGCTGGGTGCCGCCGGCCTGGGCTGGGAGGTTTGGCTGGACGGTATGGAAATCACCCAGTTTACTTACTTTCAGATGGCCGGCAGCATCGAGTTGAGTCCGATACCGGTAGAGCTGACCTACGGGTTGGAACGCATTACCATGTATCTTCAGGGTGTTGACAACGTCTATGACCTGAAATGGAACGATGAGGTCACATACGGAGAGGTGCATCACCGGCAGGAGGTCGAGCAGTCGACTTATAATTTTGAAAAGGCCGATGTTGCGGTTCTATTTGATTTGTTCAGTAAATATGAATCGGAATCATTGAAACAAATCGAGGACAGGCTTGTTCTTCCGGCCTACGAATACTGTCTCAAATGCTCGCACACCTTTAACCTTCTGGATGCACGCGGTGCCATCAGTGTCACCGAGCGCACCGGTTATATCGCGCGCATCAGGAATCTCGCCCGAAGGTGTGCCAAAGGCTATCTGAAGCAGCGTGAAGAAATGGGATTCCCGCTGCTCAAACAAGTTAAGTAAATGAATCAATGGTGACTGATGTCAAAAATATAGTAAATAATGGTTACGGGTACCCATAAGGTTTAAGGTTGGAGGTTAGAGGCAAAGCCTTCGGCTGCTGGAGGTTAGAGGTATGAGGTAACTGATCTTCGATCGCGTTAGGTTTGAGGTTAGAGGTAAGAAATTTTGAGGTTGCCGTTTTTACCTCAAACCTTGAGCGAAGCGCTCCTCGAACCTCAAACACGGAACCCGTACCCCGTAACTCGCAACCCTGAACCTTGAACCCTGGACCTTTGAACCGAGGATGATATGAACACTCTATTGCTTGAGATTGGAACTGAAGAAATACCGGCTGGATACATTTTACCGGCACTGGAGGCCTTGTCGGCGACATTATTGAAAAAATTAACCGAAGCTCGCATCGAACATGGCAGCTCTCAGATTTATGGTACCCCCCGCCGGCTGACTGTCAAAGTTGAAAACGTGGCACCGAAGCAGCAATCTGTAAAAAGCGAAGTAATCGGTCCACCGGTCAAAATCGGGTTTGATGAAAACGGCAAGCCCACCATGGCGGCGCAGAAATTCGCAGAGAAAGTCGGTGTTCCCGTAAATAAGCTTGCTGTAAAGGAAACGTCCAAGGGCGCTTATATAGCGGCCCAAAAAAGGGAACGCGGGCTGACCACTCAAACGATTTTAAAAGAGATTTTAGCGCCGGTTATTCTAGCCATTCCGTTTCCCAAAAAAATGAAATGGGCCGATCTGGATATCGAATTTGCCCGACCGATTCATACCATTTTAGCGCTACTGGGGAAATCGGTCATCCCATTTAAACTGGGCAATTTAAAAAGCGGACGCACCACCTGCGGTCACAGTTTCATGGCGCCTGCTAAAATTAAACTGGACAGCAGCGATGATTATCTGGCTAAACTGCGCACGGCTCACGTCGTGGCCGACATGCAAGAGCGTAAAAAAATGCTCGAGGAACGCATCGCCGGGGTGGCCAGGGAACTCGGTGGTCGCATACTTCCCGATGAGGAACTGGTGGATATCAATAATAACCTCGTTGAATTTCCAATAGCGGTCGCCGGACAATTTGATACAGAGTTTCTCGAAGTTCCCGATGAAGTGCTCATCAATGTCATGCGGGAACATCAGAAATACTTTGCGGTTGTTGACAACAACCATAAGCTGATGCCCTGTTTCATTGCGGTAAACAACACCGCCGCCAGGGACCTGGCGCTGTCAGCCGCCGGACATGAAAGAGTGATCAGGGCCCGCCTGGCCGATGCTCAGTTTTTTTACCAGGGGACCTTGAAGTTACCAATGATGAGCGGGTGGAGAAATTAAAACGGGTCCTCTTTCAGGCCGAGCTCGGCACCGTGATAGAAAAAAGTGAGCGGGTTGCCAAAATTGCCGAAGTGCTGGCGGCATCGACTCAAAAGGGTGGCGGTTTAAAAAAACAGGTGCTCAGGGCCGCCCGGTTGAGTAAATCCGACCTGGTCAGCCAGGTGGTGGGCGAATTTCCGAAATTGCAGGGCGTTATGGGCCGGATCTACGCCGAAATTGCCGGCGAACCGCCTGCCGTCGCGGCCGCCATTGAAGAGCACTACCGGCCGCTCTATTCCGGGGCGCCGCTGCCCGAAACCCTGGCGGGGGCGATTGTTTCCATTGCCGACAAGATGGATTCCATCTGCGGCTGTTTTAGTGTCGGGCTCATACCGACCGGTGCATCGGATCCATATGCCCTGCGCCGCCAGGGTATCGGTATCGTTCAGATAATGACTGATAAAGGGCTATCATTTCCGCTGCGGAACTCATTCGCAGCAGCGTCGAGCAGTTTGGTGATAAAGGCACCCGGGAAATCGACGACCTGGTAGAAAAAGTAACTAGATTTTTGCAAAACCGAATTGCCTACCTGCTGGCCGAGGAAGAATTTTCCAAGGATGTGATTGCCGCCATTGTCAGCGTAGCAGCGGATGATGTCCCCAATGTCCGCAACCGGGTTAAAGCCCTTGAATCACTCAAAGCCCGGCCGGATTTTGAACCTCTGGCCGTGGCTTCAAACGCGTGGTCAATATCATCCGCAAGTCCGGACAGAAAGAAAACGAGGCCAACTCGAAGCAGTTGACACTCAGCTGTTTGAGCACGAAAGCGAGGGGGCGCTGTTTGAAGAATTTAAATCCGTCGAACAAAAAGTGTCCGACGCCATGGAGAAACAATCCTTTGATCGGGCGCTGGTAGAGATTGCCTCCCTGCGGGATGCCGTTGACCGGTTTTTTGATGGGGTCATGGTGATGGCCGAAGATACCGGCGTTCGCCGCAATCGCCTGGCACTGCTGAGTAAAATCGCCGCGCTGTTCGGCAAGTTTGCGGATTTTTCCAAACTGTCGACTTAGGAAGGTTCGGGGTTCAAGGTTCAGAGGTTCAGGGTTCAGAGGTTCAGAGGTTCAAAGGTTCAGGGTTCAAGGTAACTGATCTTCGATCGCGTTAGGTTTGAGGTTAGAGGTAGAACCTTCGGTTGTTGGAGGTCTGAGGTTTGAGGTAAATATGATCCGATCCTGTTTTGCCTCAAACCTAAAGCGAAGCGGGCCTCTAACCTCTAACGATGATATTGCCTTGAGCGAAGCGCTCCTCCAACCTCCAACCTATAACAGCCGAAGGCTTTGCCTCTATCCTCCAACCTTAAGCCTTTGTGTACCCGCAACCATTAACTGTTATCATCAAAACGGAGTTTAGGAATAAAACTTTGGAACCACAGAAATCCTATACCTTCGATCGGGTTGTCCGTATCCTACTCAGTGTGGGCATATTGGCCGGTTTGATCTGGCTGATCGGATATTTGAGCGATGTGCTCATTCCTTTTACCGTGGCCCTGTTGCTCGCTTATTTAACCAATCCCGCTGGTTACCCTGGTCCAGAAAAAAATTCCCAATCGGGCGGCGGCGGTTTCTATCAGCTTGTTTGGCATCATTGCCATCGCTATTTTTCTGGGCTGGTTCGTGATACCCATGATTGCCGGTGAGGTCGTCCAAATGGGACGCATCGTAACGGATCTGGTTAATAATTCAGATCTGGCTGAAAAGGCGTCCCAGCAGCTGCCGGCAGATCTATGGCAGGTCATTAATAAATTTTTTGCACGCCCTGAGATTAAAAACTTTTTTAAAGATATCAATATTTGGAAAATCGTGCAGGCAGTTGCTAAACAGGTCCTGCCAGGGGTATGGGGGCTGATCACCGGAACGGCAAGTTTTCTTGTCGGGCTGATAGGTCTTTTTGTCATCGGCCTGTATTTTATTTTCCTGCTATTGGATTATGAAACTGTGCAGGGCTGGAAAGATCTGGTGCCTCCCGCCCTACAGGGATTCAATTGCAGGCTTTGTCAACGATTTCGAGTCGGCCATGAGCAATTATTTCAGGGGCCAGGCGGCGGTGGCCTCTATCTGCGGTGTCCTGTTCGCCCTGGGATTTGCTTTAATCGGATTGCCCCTCGGCATATTGCTGGGCCTGTTCATCGGGTTGTTGAATATGGTTCCCCTACCTGCAGCTGATCGGCCTGATCCCGGCCGGGATTGCTGGCCCTGGTGCATGCCGTCCAGTCGGGAACCAATATCTGGATGGTTTTAGGTCTCACCGGCCTGGTCTTCGTGGGGGTGCAGATTATTCAGGATGTCATTCTGGTTCCCAAAATTATGGGCAAGGTGACCGGGTTGAATCCGGCCATGATGATGCTGTCGCTGTCCATCTGGGGGAAATTGCTCGGTCTGCTCGGAATGATCATCGCCCTGCCGGTGACTTACCTGTTGCTCGTCTATTACCGGCGCTTGATACAGGCAGCTCCATCTACTCCAAGTAGCAACGGATCATAGAATCGCTACATTTAAAAATTCAACAAGCCCAACACCAGATGCTTTTTGCACCCTTCACACTCCAGGCACCAGGCATCCATTTATTTTTAACTCTCTTAAATTGACAAGGCGGGTTTCTGCTCCGCTCTCCGCGTACTCTGAGTGCTCTCCTGACCCCTTTCCCCCTTTCGACTTTCAGACACCTCCACTTATTTCAGGTTAGTTAAATCATAAAACTTCCTCCGGTTACGGGTATATATTCTCCATTGAGGTAATCAGCTAAAGATGAGGCTAAAAATAAAACGACACCCGCAATATCAACCGGCATTGCCAACCGCCTAAGCGGGGTTATGGCAGCTACCTGTTCATGCACTTCTTTGGGTTGTCCTGCTGTAGCATCCGTTAGGGTCAAACCGGGACCGACCACATTAACGGTTATACCCGAAGGGCCCAGTTCCATAGCCATAACCTTTGCCATACTATCCATTGCAGATTTTGCGGCAGCATGGGCCGAAAAGCCATATCCTGGAAAACGGGACAAGGAACTGCTTACAAGTATTAGCTTCCCCGATTTTTTGCTGATCATATCTTTAAGTACTGCCTGGGAACAGTTATAAAGGGCCTTCATTTCACCTAAAATTTTGGCTTCTATTTGATCCCATGTAAGCTCGATAAAAGGCCTAATCGGGAAATTTATGTTGGCATTGTTGACAAGTATATCAATTTTCCCAAATTTTTTAAGAGCAGAATCAACCATCGCATCCACCGTGGGTTGATCTCGGACGTCTGCTTGAAACACCATACCTTTGCCACCGCCTTTTATAATTGCATTAAGTAGCTCTTCAGCCTTGTCTTTACTTTTGATGTAATTGATGACTACTGTTGCGCCATGATGCGCGAGGGCCTTTGCCGAAGCAGCTCCTATCCCTCTGCTTGCTCCTGTTATTAATGCTACCTTATCTTTGAGTCCAAGTTCCATAATTCTTGCCTCCCAAATCCCGCCAGGGCGGGACTGTGCACCCGCTATGCGGTGGTTCTGTGTTTCGGATAGTTGGATAGTTTGAAGCGTTATTTTGCCAGCAATTGCGTTACCTTTTTAACGCCGTCACCGGCGTCCTGCGCGAAGGCATCAGCACCGATGCGGTTGGCCCAGCGCTGGGTCACCGGGGCACCGCCGACGATGGTTTTATACTTTTCTTTCAGCCCGGCTTTTTTCAGTTCTTCTTCAAGCTCTTTTTGCACCCCCATCGTCGTGGTTAAAAGGGTGCTGCTGCCGATGATGTCGGCGCTGAATTTTTCAGCTTCTTCGATGAATCGATGCGGGGCGACATCGCGTCCAAGGTCCAGGACCTCAAATCCGTTGGCGCGCAACAAAGAGACGACAATGGTTTTGCCGATGTCGTGCATATCGCCCTCTACGGTCCCGATCACGATTTTGCCGCTGACGGTTTCCTGTTCCTGGGGGACGGCGGCATTAATAATGGCGGTGGCTTTTCCCATGGCATCGGCCGATTTAACCAGTCCCGGAATAAACAGCTTTCCCGAACCGAACAGATCGCCAACCTGGTTGATTCCTGGGAATGAAGCCATGGGTCATGAGTTCCAGCGGATCGATGCCTTCTTCCAATCCGCGTCTGGCTATTTCGGTGGCTTTATCAATATCACCGGCTACGATTGCTGCAATGGCTTGTTCAAAAATCTCTTGGGTCATTGTTAATCCGTCCTATTATATATTTTTTCACCGCAGAGCTCGCGGAGAACGCAGAGAGAAAAACAATTTTTCATTTAATCTGGGATTTAAACAATTCCACCGAATTGATGTTTATATCCAGCAACTCGGCCACTTTGAGCTTGGCACGGATACCCTTTGGGACTGCCGGCCACCGAAGTTATGGTGCCGATACCCAGGTCCTCCCTGAGTTGCCGCATGACCTCTTCGTTGGTCAGGTCCAACAGTTGAATTCCCAGCTTTTGGGCGACATATTTTTTGGCTGTGGTGATTTTCATCTTTTTGATCAGCTGCATCCAGGCCACCAGATCTCCGGAGGTACGGATGCCGCCCATACCGCAAGCAAAAATATGAGCCAGGTGCATCCCGAAGGGGTCACCGACGCCAATCTACAAACCATCCGCCTTGCCGATCTGGACCAGTGATTTGGATGCCCGGGTGACACTGTCAATGGGCGGTGCCTCCATCATGGGAACACCGCCGACGCCCATGCCGACGTTGACATGCACCGGTATATCGACCGCGGCTACGGCTTCTTTTACAAATGTCAGGGAGCGGGCGATGTTCCAGGCCACAGACTCATTCGTATTGGTGCCGACGGCCACGCCGTAAATGCCGGCGCCGGCGGCCTCGGCAATTTTGGCCTGTTGGTGGGGGTACATTCCCGCCAGCTGCCGGCCGTTAAAGGTCACCTCCCCGTGCATGCCCAAAACAAATTCTCCCGATCCGCCCATGATGATCGGCAGGTCCGGTGCCGCCTCTTTTAAATCGCTGATAGCCTGTAAGGCGGCCCAGTAATCGGCATCCCCGGCCGAACCACTGGTATCAAAATTCAGCCCCTCGCAGCCGATACCGTTTAATTTTTTCGACAAAGACCAGATCCTGGCGCAGCTGTTCGGCGGCAGCTTCCTGTACCTCCTGGGCTTCCTTAATTTTGCCCCGGGACAGGAGATCCGCAGGATTGGGGTGGGGGCCGTCCGGCTGAAAATACAATCCCATATTGGGCTGGGCGCCGTATAAAAACGGTGCGGTGGTCATCATCGAGGCGGTGTAATATTCATTCATCTCAAAGTTGATGATCGGCTTCACCGGCTTAAAGCTGTAATCGCTGTGCCCCATGGAGGTGGTATCGGCCGCGCAGGCCCGCTCATAGGTCAGAACTGCCTGCAGGCGGCTCATGGGCACACCGACGCCGCCGCCGTCCTGGCCGGAATAAAAACTCATCGAACAACCGTCATCGGTTACGATTACTTCCTGACCGGAAACAACACTGACCGCCCGGGACGGTTCGGCCATGATCTCCAGAAGCTGTTCGATCTCATCCGCAGTGAGTTCCGGGATTTCAGCACGTTGGGCGGCGTCCTGCGTGGCGGCCACGATGTCTTCTTTGATCTCCTCTAAAGACATGGAAACCAGCTCGCCATCACCCATGCGCGTGAATATTTTATTTTTCATGAACCTGGTACCTCCGGTTGGATTTTATCGGTATCTTCTATCCCGGATAAACCGGAAAAAACAAATCCCATAAAAGGCACAAAGATAATTTCTAACAGCTGAATTCACCTTCGGCCTCGTGATGATTGATTTCGACTCTGCCAGCACTTTCTCCGGCAGTGGTTCCGGCTGATGGTTTTGCAATATATCCCGGGTTTTTTCTAAAGCCCGCTGGTAGCTGTCCCGGGAGCCCGCGGCTTTCCATTTTTCCATGCGGCTGCGATCCATAAACTGCGGCTGAGAGTGCTCCTGCATGTGTTGGAGCGTGTGCCTCTGAGAAATAAAGTCGCCGGAGGTTCCCACCGATTTGATCACATCCACTGCCAGAGATTCATCATCAACCGTAAATCCCCTGATGACATGTTTAATCATCCGGATAAATTCACTGTCCAACACCAATTGGGCGAAATCGAAGGTGATGCCACTTTCCAGCATTCCCGGACCGTAAATCAGATTGGCACCTGCCAAAGCTGGAATGAGTCCGGTGAGGGTCTTCTCGTGGCCCATCTGGGAGTCGGATATTTTTGAATCACTCTACCCACCGGCGACATAACTCGGCAGGGCATAATACCGGGCCAGTCTGGCCACCGCCCCGCTGATAATGGCGCACTCGGGCGTGCCCACAGACGCAGCCCCTATTTTCAGATCCAGGGCGGTGGTCGAACTGCCGTAAATCACGGGTGCGCCTTTTTGGACCAACTGATTCAGGGTGATTCCGCCGAGAACCTCGGCGTTGTGGGTAACCAGGGTCCCGGCCAGGGTAACCGGAGAAGTTCCGCCTGCCATGGCCATTGACAGGATATTGATGATCGAGCCGGTTTTAGCGGCCTCCATAATAATCTCGCAGCATTCATTGATCAGCTTCAGGGGGCTGACCGGGCAGGTCGTGAAAGACAGAATCGGCCGTTCTTGAAATTTTTTTATTCCGCCGCTGATAACACCGGCCACTTGAACCAGTTTTCTTAATAAATAGCCGCTGCCGGGTCCAACGCAGCAATGCTTGGTCGTGTTGGTGAGCATGGCCTCAGCATTATGAAGGGGCAATACTTCCGGGGGCACATCACTGGAGCCCACCGCTTTTTCACAGACATCGATGTCGTCCAGGTAATCGACCAGTTTGGCGGCGTTGGCCAGATCGGCTTTTACCGGGGTTCTGCGCTCACCGTTAAAGGGATCAACCACTTGGATTCCTTCGCTGAAGTTGGTGAAGTGAACCCGGCCGGCTTCCAGCACTTTGTCATGTTTGGGATCGCGTCCGGCCAGCAGAATTTTTGACGGTGCAGACTGAATCGCGTCCTCGACCAGCTGAGCCGGTATTTTGACAATTTTATTTTGGCGGTCGATTTTAGCACCGGCTCCATCAAACACCTCCAGGGCTTCATCAGCTTCGATAAATAGTCCTGTTTTTTCAATTACCTCTAAAGTTGCCTGGTGGATGTCATTCAGTTCATGGTCTGTTAAGCTGTTAAGACTCAATCTTTGACTGCCATGTTTGTTCGGATGGAAATTCGGCATTTAAATAGTTTCTCCCTATTTCTATTTTCGTCGATATTTCAGGCGAGCCCAACGTACCAGAAGGAGTGGTTAAAATCAATACCGGGCTTGACATCCAACCGGCTAAACGAGTAATTAGATGTTGCGGGGGGGTGGATCGAAATGAGATCGCGTGGACTCTAAATCCACGTAGCTCGGTGCGACTCCGGGACCTCCCGCCAATTCTTATTAACGGATTTATAACCGAAAAGAAGGCTTATCCACCGGTTGGCTTTTATTTTAAGAAATTTCGGAGTGTTGGAGTATTGGAGTACTGGAGTATTGGTTAAAGGCAGGCCTATTTTTCCAACACTCCAATACTCCATCACTCCAGTACTCCACGATCGCAAACCTCAAGGACTTTAGGCAACCTTGGATATACCTTATTATGTTATAGTTCCCATTATCTATATCGGGAGGCAAATTTTGAATATCGCCTGGACGGAGACCCAGCTTACTCGTCTGAAAGAGTTAGAGGCCGATGAAAAAAATCAGGGCAGGGGATTTGAAAGCGAAGAGGATCGCGACAAGAGCTTTCAGAGGCTGGAGAGAAAACTTGTGCAATCCGGGCGAGACAAATTGGAAGAACTTCGCAATACTCACCGCCGCCCCAGGCTGTGCCGCCTGGAAAGCCGTTTGACGAAAGTCCTGATTGAAAATGATTTCGTCCAGGTGACGACCCCAACCATTATGTCCAAGGGGTTGCTGGCGAAAATGTCGATTGACGACCACCACCCGCTGGCATCCCAGATATTCTGGCTGGGCAAGGATCGATGCCTGCGACCGATGCTGGCACCGCACCTGTATTTTGTTTTGAAAGATCTTCTACGCTTATGGGAGAAGCCGGTGCGCATTTTTGAGATCGGGTCCTGCTTCCGCAAAGAGTCTCAGGGTGCCCAGCATGCCAATGAATTTACCATGCTTAACCTGGTGGAAATGGGTCTTGAGCGGGAGATCCGGCAACCTAGACTTGAAGAACTGGCGTCTATGATAGTCAGGACGGCCGGTGTGGAGGATTATATTTTTCAGCCGGTCGATTCAGCTGTTTATGGTGAGACGATTGATATTTTAGCCGGTGAAAACCGGCTGGAAATCGGTTCCTCTGCCATGGGTCCCCATGTACTTGATCAAGCCTGGCAAATCACAGATGCCTGGGTGGGGATTGGCTTTGGACTCGAGCGCCTGCTCATGGTTGCCGAAAACATTAAAAGCATGGGGAGACTGGGAAGGAGTTTGGGGTACCTTGACGGTATTCGGCTAAACATTTGACCATGAAAATGAATGATTCTCATTTTAAATTATCTGAAATTATAGAAAAGGCTGATCAAGAAGAAATCCTTGATAAGGGAGAAATTGTTTTTCTTTTAGGCCTTACCCAAAAAAACCAAATTGATGCCGTTTTTGAAGCCGCCAGGGAATTGAGGTTCCGGCATTTCGAAGACAGGGTTTTTCTATACGGGTTTATATATATCAGCACGTTTTGTCGCAACCAGTGCAATTTTTGCTATTATCGAAGTGCCAATGCCCTTCCTGTGCGCTACCGCCGGGCGGCCTCCGAAATTATTGAGGCAGCGCAGAGCCTGGCTGAATCCGGCGTTCACTTAATAGATTTGACACTGGGGGAAGACCCTCAATATTTTCAAGATCAGGGTTTTGAACCATTTATTCAGCTGGTCCAAGCGATTCGCCAAACAACCGACTTACCCATTATGGTATCACCCGGCGTCGTCCCTGCGGAGGTCCTATCCGATCTTGCGCGGGCCGGAGCCAACTGGTACGCCTGCTACCAGGAAACCCATAACCGGGAGCTGTTTAAAAGGCTCAGGCCCGGACAAAGCTTTGCTGCGCGTTTGGAGAATAAAGAACGGGCCGGCCCGCTGGGGCTGCTAACCGAGGAAGGCCTGCTTTGTGGTGTCGGAGAATCAGCTCATGATATTGCGGATTCCATCAAGGCCATGCGCTTTCTGGAAGTTTCCCAAATGAGGGTCATGACCTTTGTTCCCCAGAAAGGAACACCCATGCAGTCCTGGAAAAGGCCGGATTCCCTGCGGGAAATGATGACCATCGCTGTTCTGCGTCTATCCTTTCCGGACCGATTGATACCGGCGACGTTGGATGTTGCCGGATTGACCGGACTGCAAAGCAGGCTGGAAGCCGGCGCCAATGTGGTCACATCTCTGGTACCACCGGGCTTCGGCCTGGCCGGTGTAGCCCAGAATTCTCTGGATATTGCGGATGCCAGGCGAACCACTGCCAGCATTCTCCCGGAACTGGAGAAGCTCGGCATGCAATCGGCGTCAACGCAAGACTATTTAATCTGGGTTGAAGATCGCCGCCGGCAAATCAGATGCGGACTATCAAGGGAGAAAGTCGCTTGTTAGTAGGCATCGTCGGTGGAAAATTGCAGGGTGTTGAAGCGGCCTATCTGGCACGCAAGGCGGGATGGGAAGTCAGAGTTGTTGACAGAAAGCCCCGTGTGCCGGCATCCGATTTGGGCGATTCATTTGCCCAGGTTGATGTGACCGTCGAAGAAAATCTGGCCGTAGTATTAGGCGATGTCGACTTTATTATTCCGGCCCTTGAAGATGATAATGCGTTGAGAAGTTTAACGCGATGGAGCCGTAAAACGGGTGTTCCTCTGGCTTTTGACCCGCAAGCCTATGCCGTATCTTCATCCAAACTGAAATCCGTCGAATTTTTCAATGAAATCGGTACGCCGGTCCCTGTGCCGTGGCCGGAATGTGGATTCCCGGTGGTTGCCAAACCCGCTCAGGGCAGTGGCAGCAAAGGCGTGCAAATTTTCTATGATTTAAATTCATTGAAAGATTGGTTTTCACCGGATTTTCCACCGTCGGACTGGGTACTGGAAGAATTTCTCGACGGCAGCCAGCATTCACTGGAAGTGGTCGGTCGGCCGGGCAATTACCGGTTATTACAGGTGACCGATCTATATGTTGATCAGAATTTCGATTGTAAGCGGGTCATCGCCCCGTCAAATTTGCCGCTGAATTTGATAGCAGACTTTGAGAAATTATCGCTGACCATCGCCGAGGCTTTAAACCTGCAGGGTATTATGGATGTGGAGGTCATTTTTTCCCGGGGAGAATTCAAAGTTTTGGAGATAGACGCTCGGCTGCCCAGCCAGACTCCGACGGCGGTATACTGGTCGACAAATCAAAATATGGTCGCGCTCTTAGGGGATCTGTACGCCACCCCGAAAGACAGCTTCCCACCTGGCGGGGACATCTTGCGCGGAACTGTCTATGAACATATTCACGTATCCGGGGATATACTGAAGATAAGCGGCGAACACATCATGACGGAAGGGGGACCGCTTCATTTGCAGAGCAATTTTTTCGGAGCCGATGAAGCAATTACCAATTTTGAGCCCGGCAAGGGCCAGTGGGTGGCGACACTGATTTTTTCAGGGCCAAACCGGCATCGGGCCCGGGACAAACGTAACCGCTGCATCGCAGAAATCGCAGACGGTTGAGAATAAAAGAAGTTATTGACCCACAACCCGATGCGCGCGGAAATTTCAATGCCCCGTCATTAAAATAGGTAATTGACTGAATGTACGAAAAGTTGCTTACTTAATGAAAATTCCAAGCACCAAAAACCAAATATCAAATAAATTCCAATGACCCAAATTCAAAATTACAAAATGATCCGCCAGCATTAGTGCCAAATCGTATCATTGCTGGCGGACTAAGTTTTTGCAGCGATACGGTACAACTGCGGTGCATGTTTTGGTCATTGGGAATTGTAATTTGAGATTTGTTTGTAATTTGGTGCTTGGGATTTGGGATTTCAGGCTCATAAAACCCGATTTCGCATCGACTGGTTTAGGATATATATAGACGTTGCCTTGCCGGAGATAGGAAGAAATGACTCGTCTGCAATCAGATGATATTTCGGGTATTTCGTCTCAATTAAAAGCCTACGATGAAGAACTGCTTGTTAAAACGGGCCATAACTTGCGACAGATTGCCTGCCACGCCATGGAACTGAAGGAAAGAAAGATGTCCGGGGGGTTATGTCCAGGATACGGGTGGGCATTGTGCCGATCCGGTGGGGGCAGGGTCTGATTGAAGGCTTTTGCGAGCAACCGCAGGCATTTTAAAACACCTTGGGTTCAACACCTTTGTTGCCGGACAATCGGATATCTCAGGTTTAGCCGAGGCCTATGCGATCAAGGCCGATGTTGTCTTTTTATCTGATGATAATGACTTCGTTGCGTTAAACACCGAAACCCGTCAGGCTGTTCACAATGCGGTTGCCACCGGAAAAGGTTTTGCAGCCGGCTGGACTTAATGGCCCGGGGGACTGGCCGATCGGGAGGTTCTGGTCCTCGGTTGCGGGGCGGTGGGACGAAGTTCTACTTTAGCCTTATTAAACTATGGCGCAAGAGTATCCATTTATGATATCAATCCGAGAAATTCTCAGGATCTCCTGAAGGCACTATCCGGAACGGATGCCGACCGCATAACCATCGAAGGGGGTCTTCACAAAGCGCTGTCCGAGCACTCTTTGGTTGTCGACGCCACCAATTCATCTGAGATCATACAGGCCCGGGATATTTCAGCCCAAACCTTTATTGCTGCACCGGGCATGCCCCTGGGCTTGAGCCGCGATGCAGGAATCAAAATATCTCATCGGCTTTTACACGATCCTTTGCAGATTGGCGTGGCCACCATGGGAATGGAGATAGTTAGACAAATATCTCAAATTAATCGAAAATAAGACTTCGTAGTTTCAGGTGAGGAAATTTAGTATTGTGGGGGATAAGACTAAAATTAAGCAGCCAAGCAAGCGCTACTATCGGAAACGGGTTGAGCTTTTTCGGTTGATTGAGAAAATTAAACTCTGGCCTTCGCGCCGGGGGCTGTTGCATGGAATCAAGACGATTGACATCATCGGCGATCAAGCCCGGATTACTACCCATTGCAACCGGACGTTTTTAATTACCAATTCCCGAAACAGCCGGGCGGCCCGTTGGCTCAGAAACAAATGGTTTAGAGGGATCTGCGGGGTTTGCCGTGTTCCCGACTGGAAAGTAGCCAAATATTCATCCACCTATTTCAAACGCCACTACGGTTCGGCGTTAGTTCAAGGTTCAAAGGTTCAGGGATAGGGGGTTCAGGGTACACAAAGGTTTAAGGTTGGAGGTTAGAGGTTGGAGGAAAAGCCTTCGGCTGTTTGAGGTTAGAGGTAGAACCTTCGGTTGTTGGAGGTCTGAGGTTTGAGGTAAATACGATCCGATCCTGTTTTGCCTCAAACCTAAAGCGAAGCGATCCTCAAACCTCAAACCCGGAAAGGTGAACCTTGAACCTTTAAACCTATAATAGTGAATCAATCTAAGAATGCGAAAAAGGATTAGAACGATGCATCCGCTCATAAAGTCTTTAATTAAATCCGGACCGGTTGTCACGGATGGTTCCTGGGGGACCCAGATGCAGGACCGCGGACTAAAACGCGGGGAGTGTCCGGATTCATGGAATTTAAGCCATCCGGAACGAGTTCTAGAAGTTGCTCAACAATACGTCGACGCGGGCAGCCAGATCATATTAACCAACACATTTGGTGGAAGTCGTCCGGCGCTTAAAAAATTTGAGCTGGGCGAGAAGACGGTTGAAATTAATATGACCGGTGTGGAGATTTCAAAAAAAGCGGCCGGCGACCGCGCTTATGTATTCGCCTCCATCGGTCCCACCGGGATGATGCTGGTAACCCGCGAGACAACGGAAGAAGAACTGCAGCAAGTATTTGAAGAACAGGCCGATGCACAGGCCCGGGGCGGGGCGGATGGGATAATTGTTGAAACGATGATTGATGTCGTCGAAGCCAAAATCGCGGCCACGGCCGCCAAACAAACGGGGCTTCCGGTCATTGTCAGCATGGTGTATGATTCCGGTGAGAATAAGGATCGGACCATGATGGGCGATTCCCCCGAGCAAGTTTTGGAAGAATTGATGAGTATCGGAATTGATGGCATCGGCGCAAATTGCGGGCAGGGCATCGAAGCATTTCTGCCGATCTGCTCCCGCCTGCGGCAGGCGACGGATCTTCCCATCTGGATGAAACCCAACGCCGGACTGCCGGAAATCGTTGATGATAAAACGGTTTTCCGCACCACGGCCCAGGAATTTGTGCAATACATCCCTGAACTGATACAGGCCGGTGCCGATTTTATCGGCGGCTGTTGCGGCACAGACCAGGGATTCGTTGAGGCGATTCGGGAGACGGTTGACAACCTATGATTACAGTGCGAAGGGTTGAAATATTTACTGTTAATAGAAATGACCAATTGACAGCGAGTCTATCACAGATTAGATTTAGCGAAACTATAACCTAATCTGGATAAACTGGAAAGTGCCTAAAGTGCCTAAAGTGCACTAAAATGCCTAAAATTATGGTGTCGCTTCGCTCCGTCTTTATTATAAACGCCTGATATTTTCAGCATGAAAGATCAACAACCAGTAAATGAGCATAATCGCATACCTTTCTTTTTTCTTTTACTAAAATCGATAGAATACCTCAACTTTAGGCATTTTAGGCAATTTAGACATTTTAGGCATTTCTTTGGCTAACTTGATTTTTACACAAAAAGATCTTGCGACAGAATGCAAAAAAATAGCAATTAAGATACTAATCATTTAAAGATGTGGAGGAGATTATGGCGTACGACCCTGAAATGGATAAGGTACTGAAAAAGTGGAAATGTGAAGAAACGGGCCTGCTGGTTACGATCAATCAATATGGGAAGGGAGAACCGAAAGTGCAAATCGGACCTCGCATATTGCTGAAAAAAGACGGTACGGAACGGGCACCCGCGAAAGCCGGTCGTTTAACCATTGAGGATATCATGTGGTTGTATGATTTGATTGACGAAATTAAGGATGAAATGACGCGCCTGGCAAAACCGGCATAGGGAGCTTTGCACCCAATAAACTCTGCCAAAACCGAATTAGAAGCTCCGTAGATTGCCAGGGAAGCTTACCATATGGCTCAAGGCAAAAGGCGCAAGGCGCAGGGTTAGCAGAAGCGCGATTTTGCCCTGTGCCTTGCACCCTGGGCCTTACGCCAAATACGAGTCGGTTCCATTAAAAAGAATATCAGCAGAGCACGGACAACCAGCATTGGACCAGAATTTTGACCAACTACGATGCCATCGTAAACCCGATCAAATCTAAGAACGCGCCGGATATCGGGCCCATTGCCGTGATGGCCGCAACCGAGATGGATCTTTTTTTGCTGTGTGATCTTCTTGATTTCAACAGAGATGACTATCGCCGGTTGTTTACCAGCCGGCTGTATGCGCATCCATCCTCTTCCGGAGGAATTTGCTTAAGCGGACCGGGAATCGGCGCGCCTTATGCCGTCATGATGCTGGAGTCGCTCATTGCCTGGGGAGCCCGCCGAATCATATTTTTAGGGTGGTGCGGCGCCGTTTCTAAACAGGTTAAAATTGGTGATATTATCCTGCCGACATCTGCCGTTGTTGATGAAGGAACTTCCAGCAACTACACGGACACAAATAACGGGCAGTCCAAACCGGCGTCTTCAATGGCATCCCTGATCGGGCAGGTGTTGGAAGATAACCGGATTGATTTCCATTCAGGAAAAATCTGGACCACGGATGCCGTTTACCGGGAAACCCGGGAGAAGGTGGAAAATTACCAGCAACAAGGCGTTTTGGCCGTTGAGATGGAGATATCGGCGCTTTATTCAGTGGCTCAATTTCGACAAGTTGAGTTAGGCGGTATTCTTGTCGTCTCAGATGAACTTTCCTCATTTAAATGGCGCCCCCGGTTTCAAGAACCAACGATTTGTCGCGGGTCGTAAGACCGCTTGCAGAATGGTAAAACAATCATGCCGGCAACTATTGATCCTGGAATAATTGCAAAAATCGAAGACCTCAGAAAAACACTTCACCATCATAATTATCGGTATTATGTCCTGGATGATCCGGAAATTTCGGATTCAGAATATGACCGTTTGATGCAGGAGTTGATCCGACTGGAAACGACCTATCCGGACCTGGTCAGCCCGGATTCGCCCAGCGCAAGGGTAGGGGCACCGCCGCTGGCAAAATTTGATCAGATTGCCCACACCCTCCCCATGCTAAGCCTGGACAATGGTTTTGCCGATGAGGATATTTTAGAATTTGACAAACGGGTCCAACGCTATCTCAATCTCCAGTCCGAAATCTTGTATACTGCTGAACCAAAGATGGATGGCGTTGCGGTAGAACTTGTTTATGAAGACGGCAAATTGCTGGCAGCATCGACCCGGGGTGACGGCGTCACCGGCGAGTTGATCACTGCCAATGTCAAGACCATTGGCGCTGTTCCGCTTTTGATGCGAACCGACCGATCATCTGCCGTGCCATCCCGTCTTGACGTACGGGGTGAGGTGTTTATCGGGCTTGAGGCCTTCAAAAACTGGAATCTGGAAAGAATCGACCAGGACCTGCCGCCCTTTGCCAATCCGAGAAATGCAGCGGCCGGCTCATTGCGACAGCTGAACTCAAAAATTACCGCTTCAAGGCCTTTGGAAATCTTCTTTTACGGTGTTGGGGTGGCGGAGGATTATGAATTTGATTCCCACTGGGAACTCCTGCAGGCATTGAAGAAATGGGGGTTTCGGATTAATCCTCTCATCCGGCCCCGGGTTTCAATAAATGACGTTTTGAAATATTACCGGGAGCTCAGCCAACAGCGTCATCAGCTCCCTTACGACATTGACGGCATGGTGGTTAAGGTGGACAGCCTGTCACTGCAACAGCGACTGGGAGCCACCACCCGCAGTCCCCGCTGGGCCATTGCTTATAAATTTCAGGCTATTCAGGAAACGACGGTGCTTGAAAATATCGAGATTCAGGTGGGACGCACCGGGGTTCTCACACCGGTGGCCCATCTTAAACCTGTTAGTGTGGCCGGGGTAACCGTCAGTCGCGCCACACTGCACAACGAAGACGAAATTGAGAAAAAAGACGTCCGTATCGGGGATACGGTATTGGTTCAACGAGCGGGTGACGTCATCCCCGAGGTGGTCAAAGTCATTTTATCCAAACGCACCGGTGCTGAAAAAAAATTTTCAATGCCCGACCGTTGTCCAGTTTGTAGTGCGGCGGTTGCTCGCATTGAAGGCGAAGCCGCCACCCGTTGCATCAACTCAAGCTGCTCGGCTCAGGTTAAAGAGCGCATCAAGCATTTTGCATCCAAAGGCGCCTTTGACATTGATGGGCTGGGGACTAAACTCGTTGATCAACTTGTTGAAAAAGGTTTGCTGACGTCTTTTGCCGATCTCTTCAAACTGGATAAAGAAACCCTTGCCGATCTCGAAAGAATGGGGGACAAATCGGGCGAAAATCTAATACATGCAATTGAAGCCAGCAAAAAAATAAGCTTCGCCCGATTTCTTTATGCCTTGGGAATCCGGCATGCGGGTGAGCATGTGGCCGTACTACTGGCGGATCAATTTGAAAGCCTCGAAGATTTAGCAATTTGCTCTCAACAGAATTTGACCGATATCGATGGGGTCGGCCCTGTAGTGGCTGAGAGCATTGCTAATTATTTCCACCAGGAGAAGAATTTGGGCACCATCCAGTCGATCCTTGACAGTGGCGCGCAGATCGTCTTCGAGGCTAAGCGGAAAACTGCAAAATTCGATGGCAAGACGTTTGTACTGACCGGAACCCTGGATGGAATGACAAGGCGCCAGGCCAAGGATATGATCACAGCGGCCGGGGGCAAGGTCAGCGGTTCGGTGAGCCGCAACACAGACTTTGTGGTTGCCGGCGATTCCCCGGGATCCAAGCTCAAGCGGGCAAAGGACCTTGGGCTGGCGGTGATAGATGAGGCAGGATTTAAAGAGTTGTTCGGGTAAACCAGAAGGCTATAAAGCTTGGAGGCTTGGAAGCTGGGAGGCAGAGCTGATGATAGCTCCTTAGCCTTCCAGCCTCCCGGCATCCTAGCTTTCAAGCCAAATACCTGTGAGGTAACTATGGAAAACAAGGTCCGGGCCCATGCGATCATCAGCGGTCGGGTGCAGGGTGTGTTTTTTAGAATGGAAACCAAACGCGCTGCCGATGGATTTGGTGTATTCGGCTGGGTCAAAAATCAGTTGGATGGGACCGTAGAAGCTGTGTTTGAAGGCGATCGCGACCGGGTAGACGCCATTGTCGATTGGTGCCGGGAAGGCCCTCCCGGTGCGGATGTGGCCGACGTGACCGTAAACTGGGAAGATTATACCGGAGAGTTTAAAGGATTCGACATTAATTATGCGAAGTGGTCGTGAGTGTACGTTTAACTTCGGAGCGGCTTATTAGAAGCTACCTCAAAAATGCATTTTACGCCCAATGGCCGCGTTGTCACGCAGAGCCTGATTCCGCATCGGTTTTAATATATTATAGGTGCATCACGATTCGGTTTAAAATGCTCACGTACTAACGTGTACACTCCGCTTTTAAACCGAATCGACGCCTTGCCCTTGAACGTAAACTACTATTTTTGAGATAGCTTCAAGAGTCGATAAACCGCCCCGCAGTTGAATCCTTAGACGGCAGCTTTGAGTTTTTTGCCGGGACGAAATTTGACGACGTTGCGGGCTTTGATTTTAATGGGCTCGCCGGTCTGCGGATTGCGACCCTTGCGAGCCTTGCGTCGAACTTTTGAAAACGTGCCAAATCCGACGAGGGTGACCTTCCCGTCTTTTTTCTTGAGCGCCTTGGTGACGCCGTCGATAAAAGAGTTCAGTGCCGCTGCCGCCGCAACCTTGGAAACCTTGGCATCCTTTGCCGCTTTTTCTACCAGTTCAGCCTTTGTCATAGTCCATACCTCCATTTTTGTGGGTTGTTAAACTTGCTGAGCCAAGCCCAATAGCCTATTTTCCTGTGTCCATATAAGAACTAAAATTTCATGTCAACAGAAATCGTTATTTTTCAATAGTTTTTTTTACAATATTGGCGGCTAAACCATATATAGCTGGCATTTGCAGAGCATCTTTCGCTGAAATCCAGCGGCAAACCCTAACGTGGATAAAGCGGAAAATGCCTAAAAACAGAATGCCTAAAATGCACTAAAGTGCCTAAATTGCCTAAAATTGTGGAGTCGCTTTGCTCCGTCTTTTGTATAAGTCGTTGACGCCGGCAGTATGGGAGACCAGAAATCAGAACAATGAAATCACAACTTGCCGTGAGTTTCTATTTTCATAAAATAGATAGAATACATTTACCTGTCGAGAGCCTCTTGGCCGAACGGCTTTAGGCATTTTAGGCAATTTAGGCACTTTAGGCATTTTTTTGGCTAACTTGATTTTTGCACAAAAAGATCTCGCCACAGAATGCAAAAAAATAGCAATTAAGACTCTAAAGCAGCGCATCAATAAATTGTTCGGCATCAAAGGGTCTGAGATCATCTATTTTTTCGCCCACGCCGATATACTGCAAGGGAATTTCCAGCGAGCTGCAAATGCTGATAACAATCCCGCCTTTGGCGGTTCCATCAAGTTTGGTCAATGCCAGTCCGGTAACATCCAAGGCGTCGTTAAAAAGCTTGGCCTGGGATAGCGCATTTTGCCCGGTGGTTGCATCCAGGACCAGTAAAATCTCATGGGGCGCCCCTTTAAGTTGCTTGGACACCGTGCGCTTGATCTTTTTTAGTTCTTCCATCAGATTGACTTGGGTGTGGAGTCTGCCGGCCGTATCGATGAGGACCAGGTCGCATCCGCGGGCCGAGGCCGCTGCGACCGCATCAAAGGCCACGGCGGCCGGATCTGCATTGGCTTTGTGTTTGACAAATTCCGCTTCCGCCCTTTCGGCCCATATCGCCAGCTGTTCGATGGCCGCCGCCCGAAAAGTGTCGGCGGCCCCAATCAGGACCTTTTTCCCGCAAGCTTTGGCTGATGCGGCTAGTTTTCCGATGGTGGTTGTTTTACCGACACCGTTGACACCTATCACTAAGACGACATGGGGTTTGTCTTCCGTTTCTTCCGGTGCCGGCGGTTGAGAGTCAAGAATTGAGAGAATCTCATCTTTCAAAATCTGTTTTACCTCACCGACCTCGGCAACTTTAGCCTTTGAAAGCCGTTCAATGAGCGCCATCGTCGTCTGGACCCCGATGTCTGATGTTATCAAAAGCTCTTCCAATTGCTCTAAGA
>PVMK01124389.1_pt1 | contig 22811 bp, 17 predicted proteins | sample 1853481 | NCBI WGS metagenome assembly PVMK01 (sample SAMN08533507, study PRJNA380276) | Marine sediment metagenome, whole genome shotgun sequencing project. | reverse complement strand
GTTAAAGGCCCTGTCATCCACCATCCCTAAAAAATAAACATCGTCGATCATCTGGTGAGCGGGATTTTGGGGCTTAAAGGTATTTGAAATGATTTCCTTGGCCGAAGCGGGCTGCTCGGTCATATAATGAACGGGAATATTCAGGTCTTCAAAAAACTTCTTTACAGAAAGATAAAAATCCTGATCGTTAAAATATTGTAGATTCATTTTATCTCCCAAACATTAACTTACCAGAAACCAGACGATTAAATCAAAATTGTCGCTTTGAAATTTATCCTCAATTGTTATGTTTTCCTTGAGTCTCTTTACTGCGGAAATGTCACCGGCTTTTAATTTGTTCAGCACGTCTTTTGCAGACCTGCCCATTTTTGTTTTTGTGTTGCCTTCTTCGTCTTTTACTTCTTCAACCGCCCGCTTTTTTAGCCAGGATTGCATAGAATCCGCCAGAGACTTAATGGCCTCTTCCTCGCCTCTGTCAACTTCCGGCAGCACAAAACGAACTTTATCCTTGTGCTTGGCCAACACATCAAGCACTTCTTTCTGGTTCAGCAAAACGCTGCTGCCCTCTTTATCGATATAAATCAAATCGTGGGAGCTGTAGGAAAATTCCGTAATGCCGGAAGGCCTGGCAGGGTATCCCAGCAAGGCAATGATGCCGTCTTCGGAGCAAATTTCAGTGTCCCTTTTAAATCCGGTGTATACGCCTTTGGGCATTTTATCGTATTTGTCTTTGACAAGATTCATTTCTGCATTCAAATCCTGCCGAAACGATTCCAGCGACAGATCTTCAAAGCCCAGACCCTGGTCGCTGATTTCAATGTCGTCCCAGGATGTCTGCATCTGCTTTAACATTCTGGCTTTTTGGGACTGCTCCAGCTTGTCGTCTTCAATGCGCTCCTTTAAATCGGCCGTGAAATGCTTGTCTATTTCCGAGCCGGCCAGTTTCATCACCGTCATGCGGTTTTCAATACGGCCTTGTAAATTCAGATAACTGTTAATATTATCCGAAGGCCAGAAATTGACGCCATAAATGGTATCATTAATCGAGGCCAGGCGGTCTATGCGGCCCATTCTCTGAATAACTCGGACCGGATTCCAGTGGATGTCGTAGTTGATGACATAGTCGCAGTCCTGCAAATTTTGCCCCTCGCTCAAACAGTCGGTGGCAATCAATATGTCAATCGGGTTGTTCAGTTGTTTTTCGATATGGGGATAGGACTCACAAGCCCATTCTTTCCATTTCTCATACTTTTCAAAAGATGATAAGTTTTCCTGCACGCTAAACGCCTTCCATTCCTTTTCCATGTATAACTTGGTATAAGGTCCAAATCGCTCCAGAATAGGTTCAAACTTAATATGGCGGCGATCCAAGTCATCGGTTTTCGACTCGTCACCGCTGACAACAGCCAGCCTTTTGAATCCTCTTGCTTTAAGCTGCTCAAAAAGATAAAAGGCCGTATCTTTAAAAACCGTAAAAATGATGACTTTTTGATTATTATTATTATTTCCGCTTTTCCGCTTTTCGTTTATTTTTGAAATCAATACTTCCAGTTTGTCATCTTTACTCTTATGGTTGTTTTTCTTTTTAAGCTCCTTGTTTATGGTTTCCTTAAACCGGTAAAGATTGGAACAAAGACTGTCGAGACTGGCAATATCTTTTTTCAGATCCTGTTTGTATGCTTCAAGGTTACCGGCGCGGTCTATTTCGGACAGTTTGACCTTGCGCTTTTTTCCTAATGTGAACTCATCTAAATCTGTTTCCTCATCCATTTCAAAAAGTTCGTTTTGAGAGCTGTCATCAATTGTATCATCTTCCTTCAATTCCTGATATTTGTTAATTCTGCTCAAAGCGTTTTCATGATGCGCCAGAATTTTTTCAACTGTTGACAAACAAGAAAACCAGGATGATTCAAGGCGTTTAACCATCAGGATGTACATCATTTTTACTAGAAAACGATCCCTTTGCTTCTCATCCCTCAAAAGATCAATTTCTTCTTCCTGCTCTACATAAAATGACGGTTGGTACCCGGAGAGCATGGGGGGGAAATTGTCGAACATTTCCTCGAATGTATCAAAATTGCCGATCTGTTTGGGCGTCACAAAAACATTGTCAGGTTTGGTTCGCTTGGGAAACGTCAGATAATCCGCCTGGCCCTGGATCATCTTCCTGGTTCTGGCAACGATGAGGGAGTCTGTAAGCTTGAAAAAGTTTGGGGGCAATTTTTTGATAAAGTCACCAATGGTTCTTTTCTCCTCACTCAGCCATTCATTAAATGCTTTTTTGGCGCTCCGAAACGTATAATCGATATTGCGTATACCCAAGGTATCGAAAAATCCTTTTGAATCATTTTTAACCATAAGTTTAAACTGGTTTCTGATATCCAGCAGGGAATTGTTTATCGGGGTGGCGGAAAGCATCAATACTTTAATAATCTCATTTTTTTTCAGCAGGGTGTCTACCAGAAAATTATATCGATTGGATTTAGCGTTTCTAAGATTATGGCTTTCGTCAATAACCAGTAGTTTGGGCCGGTCGCTCTGGAAATACTCCTTTATTTTCAAGGCATCCTGGTGGCGCTCCAGGCGACTGTCCTGCAAGTCCGTATGAAAACGGATAGTATAGTTGAACTGATCATCTTCGAAAAGGGAGTTTTGCTTGACAAGAAACTTTCTCCAGTTTTGTTCCAGCTTTTTGGGACACAAAAGAATGATCTCAAAACCCTCAAGCTGAAAAAATTTCATCACCGCCAGCGCGCACCAGGTTTTGCCCAGTCCAACAGCATCGGCAATAATGGCCCCATTATATTTTTGAAGCATTTTAATTAAGCTTAAAGCACCTTTTTGTTGAAATTCATACAGGGCATTGTAAACAACCGTGTTTTCAAGACGGCCGATTTGGCGGTTAAAATTGGGATCTTCTTTATCCGTAACGATCTGTTCGCCAAAAAGCTCAAAAAGCACCTTATAGTATAATTCCCGCGGTGTGTATTGGACAAATATGGTTTCAATCTCTTTAATCAAGTATTCTTTAAAATCTACTTTTTTTCCGTCAACGGTCTTTTTGCCATGAGCCTTCTTGCTTAACCATAAACTTTCGAACCATTCTTTTATCTCGTTATAATCAGATTGGGTCCCCTGACCGATGATGTTTAATTCTACATTATGTGTGCTTTTAAATCCGATGCCTGCTTCAGTCAGATTTGAACTGCCCATTATATAATAATGCTCAGGTGCCTCTTTGGATGCGCTTTCAAAAATATAGGCCTTTGCATGACAGAAATTGGGTTCAAGTGTTTTAACCTTTACTTTTTCTTGCTTTAAAAAAGACACGGCTTCTTTGGCGAGTGAGCTTAATTTTAAGGCAGCCTCAATGGTTATATTATCATTTAATAAATCTATGGTGCGGACTTTAATATTTTCAGTGTGAACGATATCGCCGAGTACAAAATTAAACGCTTTAATCTTTTCATTTATTTTATCAGACAGATATGCAAGCGCACCGATGGTAAAGTATCCGGTTACCAAACTGAATTTTCCCTCTTTCGTATATTTAGCAATCCACTCATGAACCTTAAGATTTGTATTTTTGTTGTCTAAAATCATTTTTTTCTCACATAATCATTTTTTGTTTCAATTCTGAATCAAGTTGACGTTTATTTACTGTGATTCAGTCGCTAAAATCAATCCTAAAGTCTTCTCCCGGATAGTCAGTAAGAATCACTCTACGAATTGGCTTAGCCGATGCATGGCCCAAATGGCCCATTTGATGTATCACTTCTTGCAGGGCCCGTTTTGCCCCTTTCATCTCGATGTTAAATGTCCTGTTTGTCCAGTTTATGTCCAGTTTCCAGATGGGCGGTATTTATGTCCTGTTTGTCCTCTTTATGTCCTGTTTGCGAGCCAAGACATAGTGAACGCTCCGGCCGGTTACTCCGACTATTACGTAGGACTTTTTTTGAAACCAAATCTTCGAGGTCCCGTGAGGCCGTGCGAATGATTGTTCCTGTCAGGTCACGGTAATCTTTATTCGGAATGATTCTTGGGGACGTTGATGCTGAACGTGCCTAATCCCTCATGACTTTTTCTCCAAAATTTTTTTCACCGATTGTTCCACCTGTTCGGCAATTGCGATACACTGGTCACAAATCTCGGCATCTGGTTGATAATCGGGGATTACGCTGCTGATGGGATATTTGGACGGCAAATAAATCGTATCGAGAAGATCGCAGTCATCTTCCGAAATATCAATTGCCATACCGTGCTCTTTTAAGACCTGTTTCAATTTTGCAATGCTGTGGGTTTTGATCAGCTTGTAAGAAAATTCAGCAAAAAGAGACTTCAGCAGCTTTTCCACGGTTTGCTGGACATTTTGCAGGCACGAGTTGAAAAGACTGCTGTTGAGCAAAATTTTGGCGGATTCCAGATTTTCAGCAGCATAATCAAGCCATATTTTGGTTTCATCTTTCATAGACGACTTCTCCGTTATCGATTTCTGTTAGGATGGACGCATCTCCTGCATCAGCTCTGATCGGGAAAATATCTATGGATATTTTATTTGAAACCGGCCGTGTCAATTTTCTGTATTTCATGGACAGCTTAAGATATCCTTCTCTGCTTTCCTGAAAAACAGCCACATCCATGTCGCGGGGCTTGTCAGATGTAATAAAGGATCCGAAAATTACGATTTTTCGAATATCCCTGTCTTTTTTGAGACAGGAAACAAGCTGGCTCTTTAATTTTTGTTTTTCATTGAGTGTGGCCATAGTATCACCTTTTTTCTGGCCTGCGTAGCCGCAGGCGATAACCTATACGAGAGAGGTGGTTGCAATTTGCAACCACCTTGTCCTTTTCTTTTTGGGTGAGTCTAAACATGAAGTCCTCAGGGAATCGGTCGCTATTGCGTTTGACCTGTTGGTTAAGCTGCTTCGTAGTTACGCCATAAAGTTTTGAAAGATCAGCGTCCAGAATGACCTTTTGGCCCCGGATCAGTAAAATTGTCCTTTCCACACGTTCAACAGGAACCAATATATTATTGTCTATCATATAATATTCCTTTGTGGACAAAATTTTTATCGGTTAATTTGAAATGGTGCATTTTGTGCCTCGGAGCAACATCAACTCTTTTATAACTTTTATGCGGTCCATTGAAACTTTCGTTTAAGTCCGTTGAAATAGCTCCATTTTTGGGTCAGATGCTGGAAACGCCCTGCGACAATTCCTGGAGAAATCTTAAGTTTGTTTGCCAGACGGATTACATCTGATTTTGCTTTTAATGAGGCAATTTCAGGATCTCGATCACGAGGGATCAGAGTTTTGGCTGCAAATTCATTGGCTTTTTGCTCCCGTGGATCATCAACAGTGCCGTCGTTGATATAAAGGTCCTTTTTGCTGTCGTAAAGAACATGGCCAGCTTCGTGAAAAAAAGAAAACCAGAACTGATCCTCCATCTTTCCGCGAAGATTAAGCAGAATCATTGCCTTGGACGCTGACAGCCATTTTGTTGCCCCATGCCAGGGCACTTTTTTCATTTCCGGAACCATAACCAGGGCAACACCGGAATCTGCGCAAAACTGAACGGTTTCGGGAATAAATTCTTCGGGGTCCTTGACTGTCAGTAAGCGAATCTTTTTTAGGGCTCGTATGAAAACATTTTTATCAAAAGGTAAACAATCAATCCGGTGAGTCTGAATTTCTCCCAATCTGATCCAGGCGGAAGCCGGACCGGGGCAGGTCTCAAAGCACTGTGACCGCCGCGCCGCTACCGCCGGTTCTGTCCAGATATTTCTCCATGCCGACACACTGCTCAACCCGTAGAATTTTAGTGTTTCTCTTAAAAGAAGCACTTTGTCTTTTTGGGACTCAATCGCGTTGCGCTGGATAAGTTCTTGAGTGGGAATCGTCTTCAACCAATCCAGATCGGTTTCAAGCTGCTTTCGTTCTTTAGCTTTAGCCAGCTGTTCCCGATATTGTGCTTCCAGATTGTTCCACATGCGTGCCGGAACACTGGTGGCCAATTCAAGCTTGTTGGCAGTTTCGTACGAAATGGGCTGGTCTCCTTTGAAAATGCGGTTGAGCGACTGAACAGTCAGGCCGGTGCGAACGGCCAGTTCTTTCTGAGCCATATTCAGTGATTCCATGACCTCTTTAAGTGTTTCTCCCGGAGAAATCGCGTAATCAGGCTCAAACCCGTAAAGTTTTTTTGCCGTCAACATGATATTTATACTCCTTTGTTTAATGTGTGTCGGTTATCTCGACAATTTCTATTTCGGTAATCTTTGTCCAATCCAACCCTCCATCTTGTGTAAGTGGTATTGGATCATTTGCAGGAATAAACAGAAGCCGATACGGATGTTCGAGATCGACGGATAACTGCCCATCACGATCACCTGATAATGGATGGCATCGAGGAGGCGGTACCTTTGAAATGTCATCCAAACAGGGGGCAGCTTTTAACTCCATCAATCGTTGTTGTAGTTTCCGGGTCATTTTCGGACCGAGTTTTTTGATGGATTCATTTGTATTGTTGCAGATTTTCTGCAACCTTTTTGTTCTAAAGTATATTACCATATTGAATGCATTGCAATAAAAAAGTTAACACAACGTGTTAATTATTTTAAGTGACTAATAAGCGTGGATTTTCAGAGGAATTGATCAAAATGATTATTCTTCTTGCTGAGTATTGGATACAGTATGTATTTTGGGAACGTTGATGCTGAACGTGCCTTAAACCCCGATATTTCCTTATAGCAGTAGCTTGAATTCTTAATGAAAGATTCAGGTTGGGAACGTCCTTAAATAATCGGACATGCTCTGAAGTGGAAGCGGGCAGGAGAATCAAGGGGCGTTCCCGATATTCTCCCTGCTTTAAAAGGCTCTGAGGGTCTATAATTGAATATGGAGAAAAAATCAATGAAAATAATTAGGTGATTCAGTATGTTACAAAAAAGGATGATAAAATTGTGTGGTTTTTACACACTATTAATGGGGGGGTGCGCCTGACGCAACGCGGAAGGTGAGGCGCTTGTTATGTGTTTTTGGCTCCGATTCTGTGGCCAGTAGACAGTAAGTGCCTAAAGAAAAGGCGGCGTTTCAGATGGTATTGAAACGCCGCCTTTCATATGTTGCTAATAACTTTCGTGAGCGTTCAAAACACCCGTAAAAGCCATAGAAGACGTTTACCCTATCGTTGCATAAAAAAGATGGCAAAAGGATTGAAAAGCTTTTGCAGCGATAGGGTTCATGCTACGATCAGGCGATGTCGAAGCGGTCAAGGTTCATTACCTTGTTCCACACCGCGACAAAGTCGTGCAGGAACTTTTCCTGGGAGTCTTCACATCCGTAGACTTCCGCCAAGGCCCGGAGTTGGGAGTTCGAACCGAAGATGAGGTCGACACGGGTGCCGGTCCACTTGAGTTCGCTCGTTGCGCGATCACGACTCTCGAACACGTCTTCGTCTTCCGAGGTTGCCTTCCACGTCGTACTCATGTCGAGCAGATTCACGAAGAAGTCATTGGTGAGCGTCTCTGGCCGCTTGGTGAAGACGCCGTGCTGGGACTGTCCGAAGTTGGCATTTAAGACGCGCATGCCGCCAACGAGAACCGTCATCTCAGGAGCGGTCAGTGTCAGCAGTTGCGCCCGATCAATCAGCAGTTCCTCTGCCGATACGGCGTATTTGGTTTTGAGATAGTTACGGAACCCGTCTGCAGCCGGTTCGAGTACGTAAAATGACACCTCGTCGGTTTGCTCCTGCGATGCATCCGTGCGTCCCGGCGTGAAGGGAACGGTCACATCGTGACCGGCATTCTTCGCTGCTTGCTCGACACCTGCGCATCCACCCAGAACAATCAAGTCGGCGAGCGAAACCATCTTTCCGCCTGACTGCGCGCTGTTGAACTCCTTTTGGATTCTTTCAAGGGTCTGCAGCACAGTCTTCAGTTGGGCAGGCTGGTTGACTTCCCAATCCTTCTGCGGAGCAAGACGGATGCGCGCGCCGTTCGCGCCGCCGCGCTTGTCGGAGCCACGGAACGTAGACGCCGACGCCCAGGCGGTCGAGACCAGTTCCGAGATCGACAGGCCCGAGGCGAGGATCTTGCCCTTGAGATCTGCGATGTCCTGTGCGTCGATCAGCTCATGATCGACTGCGGGCACCGAGTCTTGCCAGATCAGTTCCTCTGCCGGGACCTCCGCGCCGAGATAGCGTGAGCGGGGGCCCATGTCGCGGTGGGTCAGTTTGAACCAGGCCCGGGCAAAGGCGTCCTTGAATTCCTCGGGGTTCTTCAGGTAGCGCCGCGTGATCGGCTCGTAGATCGGGTCGAACTTCAGCGAGAGGTCCGCCGTGGTCATCATCGGCCGATGCTTCTTCGACGGGTCGTGGGCGTCAACGATCATGTCCTTTTCGTCTACGTCTTTGGCCAGCCATTGGTGTGCACCGGCCGGGCTCTTGACCAGTTCCCACTCGTATTTGAACAGCACCCTCAGATAGCCCGAGTCCCATTTGGTCGGGTTCGGTTTCCAGGCGCCCTCGATGCCGCTGCTGATCGTATCGCCGCCTTTGCCGCTGCCGAAGCTGCTCTTCCAGCCGAGGCCCTGCTCTTCGATGGGGGCGGCTTCGGGTTCGGGACCCACATGCGCCGCATCGCCCGCGCCATGACACTTGCCGAACGTGTGCCCGCCGGCGACGAGTGCGACGGTCTCTTCGTCGTTCATCGCCATTCGTGCGAAGGTCTCGCGGACATCACGTCCCGAGGCCACTGGGTCAGGGTTGCCGTCCGGGCCTTCCGGGTTCACGTAGATCAGGCCCATCTGCACGGCGGCAAGCGGGTTCTCGAGGTCCCGGTTGTCGGTGTAACGGCTCTTGGGCTTGTCACTAGTAGCCAGCCATTCATCTTCGGCACCCCAATAAATGTCTTCTTCCGGCTCCCATATGTCTTCGCGCCCGCCGGCGAAGCCGAACGTCTTGAATCCCATGGACTCAAGAGCGCAGTTGCCGGCCAGGATCATGAGGTCGGCCCAGGAGATTTTCTTGCCATACTTTTGCTTGATCGGCCAAAGCAGGCGGCGTGCTTTGTCGAGGTTCACGTTATCCGGCCAGCTGTTGAGGGGTGCAAAGCGCTGGTTGCCGGCCCCCCCGCCCCCGCGGCCGTCTCCCATACGGTAGGTACCGGCGCTGTGCCAAGCCATCCGGATGAAGAGCCCCCCGTAGTGACCGTAATCGGCCGGCCACCAGTCCTGCGAGTCGGTCATCAGCGCATAGAGGTCCTTCTTCAGGGCCTCCAGGTCGAGTTTCTTGAATTCCCCAGCGTAGTTGAACGCCTCGCCCATCGGATTGCTCATGTGAGAGTTCTGATGAAGAATCTTGAGGTTCAACTGGTTCGGCCACCAGTCCCGGTTCGACGTGCCACCACCGGTAGCGGGTTTAGCCGTTGCGCCCGTTACCGGGCACTTGCTATCTTCATTCATAATTTTTCCTCCTTTCGTTGTCAGAATTTATGCACCAAGCTGCTATGAATATCTTGCTTCGGTGCCCATCTATCTATAAGGGTTTCAAAACCTCCCTTCGAACCCAGACTCTGTGTTGGGCGTCAGCTTTAAATCCTCGAAATAGCAGACTATTCCTCCGGTTTAAAGCTGCCACCCGCCTTGATTTTGAGCCCGAATGAAAGTTTTGAAACCACTTCGAATTACCTTTAGCGGACTTATCGATTGATTTTGGTAACAATGGGAGACTTGAAGGATCGTTAGAAGAACGTCTCACCATTTTTTGAGCGCAAAATCTGGGGCCGGCTGTCATTACATTCTGATTATCAGCGACAGGGGCACCAATATTATTGGTCAGTTTTTTCTTTTCAGACGTGTTGACCTCCTCATTCGTTTGACAATAGAAATTAAATATTATATGATAATGGCTATCAATTAATAGCAAAAAAATATATTAAACTTTCTCTGCCATACAATTGCTGCATATACCGAAAAAGTCCAACCTATGATTCAGAATTTTAAAATTAGTCTCTAATGCGACCTCTTTTTTCATTTCATCCAGGCTATCCAGGTCTGGGTCGACAATTTTTTTACACTTGATACAGATGACGTGTGGATGGGGGTTAGGCTTGTTTCCATCATATCGGTTACTCCCATCCGGGAATCCTAACTCAAGAACTTCACCATATGATTTAATTAATAAAATGTTTCTGTATACAGTGGCAAGACTCATTGTCGGAAAGTCTTTTTTTATCTGGACATGGATATTTTCAACACTGGGATGGCCGTCATTTTTGGCAAGAATTTTAACGATAGCCAGCCGCTGAGGCGTTATCTTGTGGCCATTATCCCTTAATTTTTGGATGATGATTTCAAATCTTTTTTTAGGGTCTACCAACTGAAATCTCCTTATTCTAAATAATAATTCTTTTCAATTAACATTAATTTTCATTTCAGTCAACTCCTATTTCAATCGTTCACATATGATAAATTCATTGGTTAATTTGTATCAATTTTAACTCGATAATTCCCTATAGCTTGCTACAGGGTCATTCCCTTATGTTGCTTCTTCCTGGGGGGAGGGTAAGGGGGAGATTCATTTAAAGCCTACTTTTAAGGTTCTTCTCCAATTTAGTTGGAGAAGAGGGTCCAAGGATCCAAGGGTTCGAGGATTCAAGGGTTTGTTTTTTAAAAACTTTATCAGCGTCTTTAACATTCTTTCGATTTCTACGATGTCTCTATTTAGTGTCCCCAATTCACCTTTTTCAATTAAATCTAAATCCCCTGTTAATAATATCTGCGTTTCTATTTCGCAAACAAAACCATAAGATATGTAAAGCATCCTTACGTAATCCAAATATCTCTAAACAGATCCCTCGAACCCTTGATCTCTCAACTCCTTGAGTCCTATTTTTTTAAGCATTTGCACTCGAACCCTTGAATCCTGGAATCCTTGAACCCTCTGAGATTACACTTGCCCGATTAGAGATGACCCACTTATTTAACCCTAATTCACTGCAACTAATCGGGAGATGATCCATTTTTAATTAGGTGATTCAATATGTTACAAAAAAGGGGATTTAGCGATGATAGGATTGTGTAGTTTCTACACAGGATAATTAGAAGCTATCTCAAAAATGTCTTTTGTCCCAATCTCTGTGTTGGGCCCTCGTTTCAACTCCTCGGAATACCTGAGTATGCGTGTTGAAGATCCCGTCAACCGACGGGACGGGTTAAACCTCGGCCCCGCCTTTTTATCCCGCTGGGTTTTAGCGGGGGACCTTGAACCAAAATCCTATTTTTTAGATAGCTTCTATTGTCGTGTCTCGAATTGTAAATAAGTCGCCGCTATCCGCTATTCAAGACACTGCACCGTGCCCAAAGAACACCTGAGGAGTGGCTCCCCTGATTTCTTCAATGGGGGGCGCACCTTCATAGTGCGATAAACCTCGCAAAGGGGGATGGGCGACCCCCATCCACAGCAAAGCTGACGTGTCATTGTGGAGCGCAACGGAATAATGATCACTATCCAGCGCTTTGTTGGGCGTTGGAAGATGCAAGGCCGATTTTCAGCTTCGAAAGAGGCCTAATGTTATTAAGTTCATCGGCCTCGGATTTTTTAGCAAAATATAAATCCCATCGAAGCTGTAGATTCATCCAAAAATCCGGAGTTATCCCAAAAAATTTTGAAAGCCTTAAGGCTGTACTCGGTGTCATTCCGCGGCGTCCATTGATGATTTCGTTGATCCTCTGATAAGGTACATGTATAGCATCAGCTAATTCTCGTTGTGTTAACCCCATTGGCTTTAGAAATTCCTCAATGAGCATTTCTCCAGGATGGGTTGGTGTTCTGTGGGTTGGTATCCGTACCATTTGTAATTCCCTTCAAATATTATGATTCAATGATAATCTGTAATTTCAACATCCACCGGTCCGGTCTCAGTCCAACATAACTTTCATATTTCTAATGAGGTATATCTTACTTGTAATTCTTTCGATCGGAACCAACCCTTGCATTAAAAGTTCCTTTTTAGATTCATAATCGCCTTTTTTTTCATCAACAGCAGGCTATTTCATACGCTTTTTGCGTTTAATCTCAACACTGAGAGTCGCCCCAAGAGCCTCGGCGACTCGACGTACATGCTTAAGGAATGCCCCTCGTAAGATGGGGATTCAAGCCGACTAATTTGTTGCTGGGACGTTCCCACCTTTCGGGCCGGTGTTATTCTTTTCAGACTGCTTGCTCCTTTTAAAAGATTTGAGCTCATCCGGGTCAAATACGATGTTCCTTCCTATCCGTTTATAGTTAATACTTCCGGCTTTAACCCATCTCCTCAAAGTAATTTCAGCGATCTCCAGATATTCAGCGGCCTCTTTGACCGTAAAGGGCGATTGCCTGATTTCGTCGAAGACTTCTTCGTGGGTATAAAAATCTTTATCAAACCCTTTTCTGGCGATTGCAGCAAATAGTTTTTCCCTTTCTTTTACGGGCATGTTTATAATATCTTTATAAATTTTCTCAGCCGTAATCATTATAATTCTACCTCCCTGAGATATTTCTTGAGTTTACGGTAAAAATTTTCATGGGAACCTATTTTAAAAAAAACGATGTCCTCATTTTGAGAACAATAGGCTATTAAAAATTTCTGTTTTCTATGAGCAAACTTATGAACTCGAAATCCAGTTAGATCACCTTTTTTGGTTTCTCCGATATTGGGCGTGATTATTATTTTCTCGATTTCATCCTCAATAACGAGTTGTAAAGATCTTGTTTGTTTCTTTACGAATCTTTTGAACGGTGGTTTGAAAAATGCACTCATGATAAGTACAATGATAATCTATATTATCAATTTGTCAATCAATATCTTAGGGTCTTCGGGACATAGTTATCTATATTGACTTAATATTTTACAATATGGATACAATTGTGATATTAGGCCGTGTAGTGGTCGCTGCCTGACAAATGAGTTGATATAAAAAGGGCGGCCGGATAAACATTGATAGCAACTTTTCCTGCTCCTGCTTGCAATTATTCATTATGGCAAAGGTAAAATCAAAAAAAAGACAAGACAAACGCAAGGTCAAACTCAAAGAGCGGCGAAACAAACTGGCGGCTGATACCCAAAAGGAAAAGGCCGATTATTTTTTTCATGAGGCGATGTGGTATTGGGACCGGATGGATCGTGAAAAAGCATTGACGCTTTTAATGAAAGCCTTGCGATATGATCCGAAAAGCCCGGATATGCTTGAGGCCATGGTGGACCTGGGCCTTGAACTGGACCGGAAGGACCTTATGTGCAAAGGTCTTTTAAGGCTTTACAACAACGGACAGATCGAAGATGGGCGGCTTCTTGTTTTATGCGATCTTTTGGCAAGGGACAAACAATACGAAGTGGCGCTGGATGTTGCCGATCAGTTGCTGAATATACTTCCCGAAATAAAGATCCGCAATAAACGCAAGATACGATCAGACACAATTAAAATTCAGCAGTACTGCCGGGGGCAGCTTGAGATTTTACAAAAGCCGACACACCCCCGCGCGGCCACGATCCTGAAGCCTCCACTTGAGAAAACCGTCGAATCTGCAAAGCCGATTCCCAAAAGAAAACCTTTAAAAAAACCGGCAAACAGGGCCCCGCTTCCGCAAATACCGATTTCCATTAAAGTGGATGCCGTCTCTTTCGCGCAGCCTTTGTTCCGGGGGCATCTAACGTCTCATGAAAATTATAACCTTGCGCTTGAAGGCTATCAAATCCGATTCAAGGAATCTTTTGAAAATCTCATCTGTTTGGTAAACCTAAAAGGTGTTCGCTCTCTATGGTACCAGGAAGAAACGGCCCGCAAGGTGTTAAAACGTTTTCGCGGACGCACCCTGCTGTCGGATGAGGTGGGCCTTGGAAAAACCATTGAAGCATCCATCGTACTTAAGGAATATATTCAGCGGGGAATGGTGAAAAGCGCCCTGATTTTAACCCCCACCTCCCTTGTGAGCCAGTGGAAGGAGGAGTTGCGGGAAAAATTCGGACTCGATTTCCCATCCACCGATGATCCGGATTACCGCACAAACAGGAATCGCTTCTGGCAGGCGCCTTTCATTCTGGCTTCCATTAACCTTGCCAAATCAAAGAAAAACTTTTCAGTGGTCACTGAACGGGAATATGACATGGTCATCGTTGATGAGGCCCATCATCTCAAAAACCGGAGCACCCTCAACTGGAAACTGGTCAATACTTTGAAAAAACGATTTTTATTGCTGCTGACGGCCACACCGGTGGAAAACAACCTGATGGAGCTCTATAATCTCATTACATTGCTGAAACCCGGGCAATTAAAGACGGCTTCTGAATTTCGCAAGGAATTCATGACGCGTGGTGATCCCACAGATCCCCAGAATCGCAGCCAACTCAAAATACTTCTGGGAGAGGTGATGATCCGCAACACCCGTGCGATAGCTAAAATCGGGTTGCCGCCGCGTTTCGCCCATACCATACGAGTTGATCCGAGCGGGAGTGAAAAAGAGCTTTACGAAAGAATTACCGGACTGATCCAAGGCATCAATGCTACGGATGGAACCGGCCGCAAGCTGTTGCTTAAAAACCTTCTGGCCGAAGCCGGATCATCCCCTCATGCGGTGAACATGACCCTGTCGCGCATGCTGGATAAAAAAGCCCTTTTATTGCACCATCAAAAGGAGATTCAGGCCATAAACAACCTGTGCCGTTCCATGGATGATACTCGCAAAAGCAGGATGCTGCTGAAGCTGATACGATCATCTTCGGAGAAAAAAATCATCTTTGTAAAATATCTGGCTACGCTGGATCATCTGTCGACATTTTTGTCATGGAATAAAATTCCCCATGCCATGTTTCACGGTCGCCTTAACAATCGCAGCAAGGATGAACAAATAAAAAAATTCAAGGAGGAAACGAACATTTTGCTGACCACGGAGATCGGTGGCGAAGGTCGCAATCTCCAGTTCTGCCACCAGATGATCAACTATGATCTTCCATGGAATCCGATGAAGATCGAGCAGCGTATCGGCCGCATCCACCGGATCGGACAAGAGAAGGAAGTTACGATTTACAACCTGTGTGCCGCAGGCAGTGCCGAGGACTATATTCTCGAAGTGCTTGACAAAAAGATCAACATGTTTGAATTGGTTATCGGTGAAATCGACATGATCCTGGGTCGTATCCGGGGCGAGAAGGAATTTTCCGATATGGTCTATGATATCTGGATCCAATCGGTTTCCGACGCAGAAAGGAAAAAAAAGTTCGATCAACTGGCTATCCGCTTGAAGCGCAACAAAGCCGGCTATGAAAAGACCAAGGCCCTGGACGAGAAACTGTTTGGAGAAAACTATGAGCTTTGATTCGGATCAATCCATAGAGGGCTTTGTCTGCCGGTTTCTTGAAAATCGCGGCGCGATAATAGAAAAGAAAGCCAAAGGTTTTAATGTACTTCTACCCGATCATTTATCCAAACTGCTCCAAACGCCGGAATTCATTCAGATCGATACAGATCCGGCTTCGGAATCGGTTTATTCGGTCAATTACGGTTCACCTTTGCTGGAGAAAATGGCAAATGAGGCCTGTGAATCGCCACCGCTGGTCGCATGCCGTCTGCACTTTGATTATCTTAAAAGCCAGGGATTTGATAACCTGATCCGGAATCAGTTTGCCTTTCACGGAGCTGTGGGTAAGGTTGAAAGTATTGCAGAGGTACGGGCCGAATATCTGCTTCTGACCTGTAAGTATCTGGCTCAGAGCGATGAACAAAAGGAAGGCCTCATCAAACTGATATTCAATCTTGAAACCGGTGCCAGGATTATGGACATGGAGCAGAATATAGGACTGGCCGTCAGCGGGTTTCAATCAAAAGAAAAACCGGTTGGCTGGCGGGATGAGAAGATTAAAAAAATCATAGAATGGGTCGAATGCCATATAAAGGAGGATCTGGCAGAAGAAATCGCTCTGTTTCGGAACAGCATGAACCGAAGACTTCGTCGCGATGTGGCCAGCCTGGAAGAATATTATTCCGCCCTGGAACAGGAAATGAAAGCAAGCCTTGAAAGACCGGGACTTTCCGCTCAACTAATTCAGGAACGCCAAGAAAAAATAGGCTTGCTTCCGGATGAACTGGCCCGAAAAACCGACGATCTGTTTAAAAAATACAGCATACGAGTCAACATAAAACTTTGCGGCGCCATGTTGATCCATACCCCGGCCGTTAAAATTCTGTATCGGGTATCTGTCGGCAGAAAGCAGCAGCGTCTTTCCATGATCTACAATCCGGCCACCAAATTAATGGATCCTCTGGTATGCCGGGGTTGCGGCGTCAGCACCTTCAGCGTTCATTTTTGTCGGCACCTCCATTTGTTATGCCCGAACTGTAGCGAGGAATGTCCTGTGTGTAAGAAATGATTAAGTGAGCCTTGATAGGTGTCGTGTTATATAAGTTCTACGAACGATTTTGGCGGTTCAATTTTAGTTTTCCCTGGCTATATCACGGTAAACGCTGAACGCTGCCATGTGGAACGGATCTCGACAGTCCGTTTGTTCCTTTTAAAAACAGCTCGTATTCTTCTGTAAGAATCAAAAGACGCACATCTTTTTAAAAATACATTTTCAATATCCTACAGTTACTTTGATTCGTATTCGGTTTGATCTTCACGGATTTCGATTTGATCAGCAGGTATTTTTACTACTTTCCCATCCCGCCAGATAACTATAGGATCACCGAAACGCTTGTGGTCTGCAATTGTATCGGCAACAGCCTTTTTCAGTGCTTCTTCTGCTCGTATTCCGATGGGGATGTCCTTTAAATTCTTTTTTCATTTGAACTTGAAGTTACAGCGGCAGCCAAAGGTGTGCTACCGATATCGGACAAGCGTGTCCCCGGCTTTCCGGCCACTCAAAATCCCTGTTATGACGTGAACAGTAGATCGTATATTTATCAATTGCAGAATGGTTAGTCGTCCTCAAGACGGCGCTCTTTTTGCCATCAAGGACAGATGCTAATTTTCTAAATGAATAATGACCCTTTACATACCCGACCATCAGGGCGTCCTGCATGGCCCAAGCATAGTCCCCGTTAACGAACCGTATTAGGCCCTCTTTGCAGTACCGGGAAAAAAGCCTATTGTTAACGAGTTTGCATTCCACAAAGAGGCCATCCTGATTGCTGAGAATCGGCAATTGATCCCGTTTTAGATCGAAGAAAATATCAGGCATTTTGTCGGGGTGTTTCTTGTCGAAATTTGTAATTTTTGGCTCCCGGATCACCTTGCCGAACAGAGCACAGTTGAAGCCATCAACCTCACCGCTTCTTCGCAAACGATTTTCGATGATTTCATCAACCAGCACTTGGGTAATGGTATCTTCATTTGCGGATTGTAGAATAAAGTTGGAAGGCGGCATTTCTTCAAGTAACTGCCAGGCCCTTTTGATTACCTTGCAAAGAAGCAGGACGGTACGTTGTGAAATTTGCGGGTGGGGTAATGTGTACTCTATGCCGTGCGTAAAAAAGCCGACCGCCATCAGCTTTTCCTCATGGGAAATGCTTCAAGATGATGGCGCAGAATGTCCAAAGCGCACAGACGGGCGCGACTTAACGTCCAATACCGATATTGGCCAATGATCCCTACGAGAAGACGCCCCTTTTCGTGAACAACGACTCGACTGCAGCCTGTTTTGTTGGCTTCTTTGGTGATTTGAGAAATCAGTTTTTTCTGCGTTGGTTTCGTCAGACTTCCGGAAGTGGAGGATGAAGAAACAGTAAAGAAATACCAGGGTGAAAGAAAATTCTGTTTCGCAATTTCAACCTCGTCAACCGATACTTTTTGATTCGTAATGTCGAAAGATGGGGCGATTAACCGTTGAAGTTCAACATAAAAAGCTTTGCGTTCAGTCTTTAAAGGGGGCGCATTGGCACGATTCTTAGCCTCCTTAAAGGGCTCGGCTACTTCAAGAGTGTCTTTCACAACCTGTCGGTCATACTCATCCAGACCGTAAAGATCAAAAACGAAATCGTTGATCTTCTTCCAGGGTTTACTGGATGCTGTTTCAAGCTGACCGGAAAGTTTTACGGCACGTTGTCGTTGCCGCTTGGGCAACAGGTCAATCGACGGGAACGGAAAATTCTCAATGTTCCCCTTAAGAAAAGTTCTTCGTTCCGCGCCCATCCTCGAACTCGTCATCAGCACATGGTACCTGAACATCTCCGAATGCATAAGCAAATAAAGAAAAGAAATGGGCGAGACATCTGAAAGACCATGCGCAGAAAACCCATAATATGACTGGCTGAAGACTGTGGCCTCACGAAGAAGATACGACTTAGCTGAAATAGAGGATGCTCCTGGAGATTGCGGCACAATAAGTAATGGAGGAGCATATAATTCCATGCACCTTGGCATATGAGCAGTGGAGCGCCCAAAATCGAGAAGTGAGGGCACATCAACTGAAAAACCGCCATCTTCGGGAGGTGCGAAATCGGGCAATTTGTGCATGAATGATGCATCGCTCTGATCCTGTTTTGGCGAAAGATTGTACCCTAACCCTGAGTACAACCCATGGTTTTCCCAATACGACTTAACAGTAGGCCATTCCAGTTCATCAAGTTTGCGGACTACTTCCACATCAAGGGCAGTTCCTACTGCCAGCGTTTTCAGCAGCCGTGAATCTTTAACGGCTTCAGAGGCAGCTACCGGTTGAGCGGATTGATAATCAATACGGATGCGACCTTTGTCATTCAGGTTCCGTTCAAAATGAGGCGTAACGAAATAAAAATAGTGGTCGGCGGCGGGCACACGATTACGAGAGAAAAAGAGTATGAAAGGCTGATTCATGCCCGGCCATACTGCACTATCCGACAGGTTGGACCCATTCAATATCCCTGTAATTTCGATTCCCTGTAGGATGGCATTAAATGCGCGGGTACCGGGCTTAGATTGCTTGAGAAAGATTCGCCCAGGCAGTGCAATAGCAATAATGCCTCCCGGTTTCGCCCATTGAATCGATTTCCACAAAAAAGGCAAGTCCGGATTGTTGCCAGGATTATGGTACGTTTGCGCAATATCTTCAAGTCCACGATCTGTTAGAATCTGGCGCGTCAACTTGGTGAATACGACATTGTGTGCCTTTATCTCTTTCTTGGCCTCTTCATCCTCTCCCTTCAGGGGAGTCCAGGGTGGATTTCCGATGACCATATCAAAGCAGCCATTAAAGTCTTTGGAAAGTTCCGGATTCAAGCTACCCAGCACAAAACCCTTGGTCGTCTGCTCTTCAGTCTGCCTGTGGTTATGCAGCACGATGCCCTGAAGCGGCCCCGGAAACTTCAGGCTCTTGGGAGGTCGAGGTGTTCCATTAAGTTCAATGGCGGTAATATAAAGCGAGAGCGCTGCCAGGCGCAGGGCGGACTCGCTGACATCGAAACCGCAAAGCTGATTGTAGAGAATGGATTGAATCGCCTTTGTGTCAGGTCGCTTACCATCGTGTTCCCAGCGGGCTGCAACAAGCTTCCTGAATGTCAGAACAAGGAAGATCCCGGCCCCGCAACTTGGGTCCAGAATTCGAGCATTTTTCTTGTCGGTGACGCCTTCAAATGCGTCGTCTACAAGGTAACGCGCAATGTTCTTAGGTGTATAGTATGCACTTGTCTGTTCTCTCTGTTGAGAATCCCAAATTTTGCTGAAATTTTCATACACTTGGCTGAGCACGCCGATAGGGATGTGCGCAAAGTCAAGATCGCCCCAATCGATCGTCAGTTGAAATGCTTCTATTCCTGCATTCTTCCATCCCATAAGAATGGCCCGTAGGTCGAGAAATAATCTGCCGCCCGTTTGCTCATCGGCCTGCCTGAATACGGATGTATAACCACCGGAAAAAGGAAGTAAGTCACCGTTGAAGGTTTCGTCAAGCCACCGGCATGTCTCTACGGAGTTCTCAACATTGCAAAAGCAATCTCCAAGCGATTCTGCCTGTGGACACACGGAAGGAAGTTCGCTCGATCGGACTATCTTGCGATCCCACAGAAAACGGAAGAACAGCGCACGGCCAAGGAACGAGAGGACATCCATAGGATTCAGGTTGTATTTTTCTATGAGGATCTTCGAGGATCTTGTCATCAGTTCAAGAATTGTCTTAAATACATGGTCAGGATCTTCAGGTTGGCCTTCCAAAGTGAAAACGCCGTTCATGACACTCTGAAAAAATAACGGAGCTTCCGGAGAACTCCTTTTGATCGTCCTATAGCGGCTGTTAACCAGAACGGAACGATCCAAGTTGACTGGATACACATTCAACTCACCCGGACTCAAGATACCGAGATATGCCCTCTCTCCCCGGTTGGCCAGAAGGCACTGAAAATCCAACATCCTATTATTGTTAATATTACTTATCTGATCATTCGATACAATGTAAAGCAGGGGTCTATACTGGAATTCAGCGACCGCATTAACTCTCAAGCTCTTTCGCCCGGATACCTTCAGCAGATCAAGGTATTCCAAATGCCTGGGGGTTGGCTCACCGTCGAGCTGAACGACATCATGGCATCCAAAGGCTTTAACTGCGTTTACAATATTCATGAGCAATACCGATTATTTTCAGTTCGAACAATTCCCCGGTAACGTCCAAGGATACGGATAAGGTCGCTTTTGCCAGCAGTAAACTTAAGGTCTTCAAAGGCAGGGTTTTCAGATTTAAGTACAAGCGACTTAGATGACAAATAGACTCGTTTCAAGGTAACCTCTTTCTCAATAAGAACAGCCGCTATTTCCCCGTTCTCAACACACTCCTGTTTCTTTATGACGGCAATATCACCGTTTCTGATTCCTGCTCCTGTCATACTGTCACCAAACACATGGAGCGCAAAAAGTTCACCTCCACCAAATAAAGAAGGAGGAATGGGCAGATGTTCCTCAAAATTCTGTTCTGCCCATATCGGGGCTCCCGCTGCAATACTACCGAGTAAAGGGATAAAGTTTTCCTGCTGTCTGAAAACCGGTACAGGTAAGGATGCTAACTGGATTCCACGGGCTTTTCCGCCATTCAGGCGGATATAGCCTTTCTTTTCGATCAGCGCAAGGTGACTTCGCACAGCATTAGGGCTGCCAAACCCGAAGTGGTCACGGATTTCCTCCTGTGTCGGCGGGTAACCATTTTCCTTCTGCCATGCGCCGATGAATTCATAAATTTTTGATTGTTTGTCTGTCAGGTTCTTCACGATAGTCTCGCACATGCATCTAGATACTGTTATTTTAAACACTATTATAATATACAGTATTTAAAAAAAGCAAGACTTTTTTTCAACCTATTTCCCCTTGAAACCTTCGGATCGTGCATTGTTCCAGAAGAACAGTAAAACATTGGAGGCGTAATTTACTATATTGACTTAATCCCCAATCGTTTTTTTGCGGTCGACATAATTTTAAAGTATATTGTCAGAAATGTTTAGTGAAATTGATTGAAATGATCTTTCTTGCCGAGCATCGGATGCATTTTTGCCATTCAATGACGATTATGTCGAATTATAGCGTAAATTTCGACATATGGTTGTTCATAAGTCGATGGCGTGTACAAATGTAATTTTCCAGAACTTATTGAGAAGTATAATAAATCGTAGAAAATTTATAAATATCTAAAGGCATTGTAAAGAGGTTTGTTAAAGTGAGCATTAAATGCAACAGTATTTTCTATAAAAGAATGAAAAAAACTATAATTCTTTTTTACGCATCATGGTATTGGTGGTATGCGGCGCAGGTGCCTTCACTGGAGACCATGCACGGACCGATGGGCTGCAATGGGGTACATTCTTTTTTATAAAGCGGACATTCGGGCGGGGTTTTTAATCCCAAGAGGATTTCACCGCAGGCACAGCCTTTTGGATCTTCACTCTCGGCAAGTTTAATATCAAACACTTTTTGTGCATCGAATGCAGCAAATTCTTTTCTTATTTTAAGACCGCTTAAAGGTATGACCCCAAGGCCGCGCCAGTTTGCATCAGCGGTCTCAAACACTTTTTGCATGATGGCTTGGGCCTTTGGGTTCCCGTCAAATGAGACGGACCGCGGATAACCGTTGGCCAGTTCCGGGTTGCCGGTTTCGATCTGCTCAACCAGCATGAGTATTGCCTGAAGTATATCCACCGGCTCGAATCCTGCAATCACAGCAGGAATATGATATCGTTCAAAAAAGGGTAGGTAAGCCTTTGTGCCGATAATCACGGAAACATGTCCGGGCAGGAGAAAGCCGTCGATTTTTGTGTTCCTGGATTCCATAAGGGTAAAAAGGGCCGGTGGAAGTACTTTATGTGCGCTGAAGACAAAATAGTTGTCCAGGTTCATCTCGTTTGCGGTTATTATTGACGCGGCGATGGTGGGCGCAGTGGTTTCAAAGCCTACCCCTAAAAAGACGACCTTTTTATCAGGGTTTTTTCGGGCAATCTCCAGTGCGTCGAATGTGGAGTATACCATACGGATGTCACGACCGTTCGCCCGTTGGTTTTGAAGGGATGAATCTGCCCCGGGGACTCTCATAAGGTCCCCGAACGTTGCTATAATAACATCGTCAATCCCTGCCAATTCAATACAGGCATCGATTTCACCCTGTGCCGTAACGCATACCGGACAACCCGGGCCGGACAGGAGAGAAATCGTATCCGGCAGAATCGATTGGATGCCGTTTCTGAAAATAGACATCGTATGGGTGCCGCAGACTTCCATCAGTCGTATTTTTCTTCGGCTGACTTTGGTTAAACGGTGGACGATTTTTCGAGAAATATCAGGGTCTCTATATTCCTGCATATGTTTAAGCGCCATCAGATTAATTTCCCTAATT
>PVMK01146566.1_pt1 | contig 22813 bp, 20 predicted proteins | sample 1853481 | NCBI WGS metagenome assembly PVMK01 (sample SAMN08533507, study PRJNA380276) | Marine sediment metagenome, whole genome shotgun sequencing project. | reverse complement strand
CGGATGCCGCTGCCGGACCGATTGGTCGGCACCCCTAGTCGCATCGACTTCTTGAGCAGTACGGTCTCATCCAGGAAGACGTCTTCTACGCTCACTTCGCGCTTCTCGAACTTATCCGAACCGCGTGTTTTCCTGATCCCGTACAACTCGTAAGAGTCGAGTAGCGGGGGCGGCGCGATGATCTTGACGTCTTCAATGAAGAGCAAATCAGTCGGGAGGCAGATCTGCGAGCGCCTCTTGCGCACATCCAACTCCAGCTCGCCGAACTGGTCTGTCGTGACCACCTGCGGGCGGGCCGATAGCGGCCGCCTGATGTCGTAACAGGTCAGGTGTGCAGAGGGGTCGGTGATGCCCTCGCCGTTCTTGTCCACCGCGTTACAGAACTGTTTGACCTTGAGGACGCGGGCCTCGTCGGCTACCGCCGTGGACGCGATGGCGGCTCTAAATCTGTCGCTGGGATTGAACCTGGGAGGGACCTTGCCCAGCAGCACGCTCACGCTGTAGCTGTCGCGATTGGTGGTAATGATGTCGGGGATGGGGACGGGGACGAACTCGCCATTTAAGGGGTCATCGGGGTCGTTAAGGTTTCTGGTGTCGCCATTGAGGTTGTACAGGGCGACGGAGACGGGGGCATTGCCCGTCGCATAGTGGTAGGCGGCGTTGAAACTGCCGTCGCCGTTGCCCAACAGCACGCTCACGTTGTTGCTGTCGCGATTGGCGGTGACGATGTCGGGAAAGACGTCGGGGATAAATTTGTTTAAGAATTCGGGAGGGGGGTTATCGTTCTTCACTTCGATTTTGATGTCACCAAAGAGCGTGTCTATGGCGATGGAAACGGGGGCAATGCCCGTCTGGTAGAAGGTTGCGGCTTGAAACGTGCCGTCGCCGTTGCCCAGCAGCACGCTCGCGTTGTTGCTATCGCGATTGGCGGTGGCTAGATCGAGGAAGTCGTCGCCGTCGAGGTCGGCCACGGCCACGGCTACGGGAACATCGCCCGCCGTGAGGAAGGTGGGGGGTTGGAACGTGCCATCTCCATTGCCCAGCAGCACGCTCAGGTTGCTGCTGTCGCGATTGGCAGTGACGAGGTCGGGGAAGTCGTCGCCGTCGAGATTAGCCACAGCTACGAATACCGGGCCATCGCCCGCGGCGAAGGAAGCGGGGTCTTGGAAGGTGCCGTCGCCGTTGCCCAGCAGCACGCTCACGTCGCCGCCGAGGTCATTGGCGGTAACGATGTCGGGAAAGTCGTCGCCGTCGAGGTCGGCCGCAGCGACGAATACGGCGCCGTCGCCCGCCTCGAAGGAGTCGGGTTTTTGGAAAGTGGCATCGCCGTTGCCAAGCAACACGCTCACATTGTTGCTGTCGCCATTGGCGGTAACGATGTCGGGCACGGTGTCGCCGTCGAAGTCGGCCACAGCCACGGATACGGGGCTATCACCCGTCGCGAAGGAGGCGGGGTCTTGGAACTTGCTGCTGCCGTTGCCCAGCAGCACGCTCACATCGCTCCTGAAGTCATTGACGCCATTTGCGGTAACGAGGTCGAGCTCGGTGTCGCCATCGAGGTCGGCCTTGGCCATGGAAATGGGGATACCCCGGAACTGATTGGAGATCTCATCATCACGACGTATGAAAAGGGCTGAGCCCCTTTTTGTCGCGGCCTTGTAGCAGAGGGAATGATCGGGCGGGAGTGGCGCCATCGGTGTCGGAAATGCCGTCGGCGTCGCTGTTGCCGTCGGTGTCGGTGATACCGTCGGTGTCGGTGATACCGTCGGGGTCGCTGTTGCCGTCGGGGTCGCCGTTGGTGTAGGAGTGGCCGTGGGAGTTGCTGTAGGCGGCCCCGGAGTCGGCGTCGCTGTAGGAGTCGGTGTCGGTGGCGTCGGCGTCGGTATCGATGTCGCTGTGGGACTCGCCGTGGGTGATCCTGCCGTCGGTGTCGCAGACGGTGTCGGCGATGCGGTCGCTGAGCCCGAGGGAGTCGGTATTGGCCCGGCCTGCGCAGCGTTCACCAGGCCGATCGCCAGAGCGAGAAAAAGTAGGAGACGAATGGGGGACTTCCTGCCAGCCATGGTTCCTCCGCGTTGGATCCCTGGGGCTCCGAGTTCGTAGCTCGAAGCCCGCACCGACCGGCTGCTTCAGGTTCCGCCGATCATATCGCAGAACGCGTCGCGGGTGAAAGCCTCCGATTCTGCGTGTGAAATGCGCAATTCGGCCCGAAATCCTCGCCGCAAGAGCGGCGTTTCAGGGCGTGCTTATGGGCCGAGCGCTAATCGATCAGCTCCTACGTCCCATTCAGTCTGTCGGTTAGTGTGCTCCAGGTGGGGCTACCAGGGGTTCGATGCCGAGGTCGCGCAGGTGTTGTTCGGCGCGGGCCGCGTGGAAGTGAAACTCTTGTCGCCGGGCCAGGTCGAGTACGCGCAGCCAGGTGTGCACAGCGTCTCGATGGCTGTCGCCGCGCGCCTCGAAGGCGAGCGCGAGATGGCTCCAGGTGGATACGGCGCCGGGGTCGCGATTCAATGACCGGCCAAAGTATTCGATCGCTTCATCCCATTGCTCCAGCTGTACGAAGCGATCCCCGAGCCGGTAGTAGGCCATCGCCAGGTTCTCGCGGCTGAGAGGCAGGTGCACCAGCCAGGCGGCGAAACCGAGGCCGGCGAGTCCTATCGCGAAAGTGCGAATCCGGCGACCGCGCAGCCGCTCCCAGAGCCAGCACGCTGCGGCGGAAGCGAAGAGATAGAGCGCGGGAATAGCCGACATTCGATCGCGCGCGAGCACGCTGAAGATCAGACTCGCGATCAGGTGAAACTCGACGATGGCATACACGGGATAGAGTCGGCGCCACTCGAACGCAAAAATGCCCATGCCGAGCAAACGCGAGGGGCCCGATCACCGCGAAGTTGATCAGCGGAAGCTGCCGCACCCAGGAGAACGCCCGCTCGGCTGTTGGAGAGCGCTGGTTCCATTGTTCAGCCGCGTTCCAGAACAAGCCGAGCTTTCGGATTTCGTGCCGCAGCCATTGGCCGGGGTTGGTCGAGATGTAGTCGAGGGTTTCACGTGTCCAGAATGTCGAAATCTGCGAGGGGTTCAGCTTTCGCTCGCTGACCTGCTCGGCAACTTCTGCAAAAAGCTGTCGTCGCTCGATCGGAGCATCTGCGACGACGCGCGGATAGCGACGCGGCATGCCGTAGGTGCCCTTCGCGTGCGGATGATTGCCCACGTACAAGGAGATCCCACCACCTGTGTTGACGAGCGCAAATTGGTCCGCAACCACGAAATTGCGCAGCGCCACCGGAAGGACGACGACCAGCATTCCCGCAAATACCAGTGCGGCCCAACTCGCTCGCCGCGAAGCGCTCGCGTTTCCTGAGAACACCGGCCAGACCAGCAGGTAGGGAGCGGAGAGCAGCAGGGCTTGCCACGCGAGCGCGCAGAAACCCGACACGGCACCTACCCCAATCCATCGCGCCGCAGCAGGAGACTCGTGGGCCCGCAGCGCGGCGAGCACCAGCGAGCAGGACGAGCGGAACCACCAGGTTCGCCGTCGCGAGCATGCCGCGAGATCGAGGTCGAATCCACGGCAACCAGCGCACTCGCAATCACCGCCACACGTCGATCGAAGAGCCGCCGACCCACCGCCACGACCAGCACACAGCTGAGTGCACCGAGCATCGAATTTGCGATCATCGCGGTTTGGATTTCGGATCCAAAGATCGCGTAGACCAGACCCAGGAAGTACGCGTAGAGCGGTGCGAGGAGAAAGACACCCTCTCCCATCCAGTCGCCGCGCGCGATCTCGATCGCCCATTGGTGATACAAGCGCGCGTCAGCGGTAGGAAGCTCGAAGAATGGATCGTGGAGCGCGTTCTCTCGTAGGTGCAAGAGGCGCAGTGTGAGAGCGAGCGCGAAGATCAGCCCCGCCGCAATCTTCTCTCCGCGCGACCAGGCTAGCGGCACCGACGACACCTAACTAAGTGAACGGCCCGAGGCCCCAACCGGCAGCCCGCCCGTGCTACCCGGGTGCGAGCGCTGGGCGCGCCGAGCAAAACGGGCAGCGATCCGAATCTCGAGGTGTGCGAATCCGAGGTAGACGGTGGGGATGACGAAGATCGTGAGCAGTGTCGAGAACGCCATGCCCCCCACCACCGCAACCCCGAGCGGTGCGCGCGCCTCGCCGCCCGCGCCCATACCCGATCGCGATCGGCATAATCCCCGCAATCGTCGAGAGCGCGGTCATCATCACGGGGCGGAAGCGCGTGCGCGCAGCTTGCGCAACCGCTTCGAGCGGTTCGGACCCTCGCTCCCGCAGTTGATTCGCAAATTCCACGATCAGAATCGAATTCTTGGTAACGAGACCCACCAACATGACGAGCCCGATCTGGCTGAAGAGGTTGAGGGTGTGCCCCGTCGCCTTCAGAGCCAACAGCGCACCCGTAAACGACAGCGCAACCGCGACGAGAATGGTTGCGGGATCGACGAAGCTCTCGAACTGGGCGGCGAGCACAAGGTAGACCATCACCACAGCGAGCAGATACGCAAACCCCAGCGCGCTTCCCGACTGATAGAAGCGCTCGGACAAACCGGAGAACGAAACCCGGTAGCCCGAGTCCGCAGGGATCACCGCTTCCCCGATCGCCTTCAGCTGATCAAGCGTTTCTCCGAGCGGAACACCCGTGAGAAGGTTGCCCGAAACCCCGGCCGCACGTTGTCGGTCGTAGTGCGGAAGGCCCGATGAAGTCACCGTTTCCTCGATGGTGACGACAGAAGCGAGCGGCACCATGATCCCCGACTCTGACCTCACATAGAGGCCGTAAAGATCGGAGGGGTTCGCACGATCGGAGCGGTCGATCTGTGCAATCACCTCGTACGTTTCACCATGCATCTTGAAGGTTGATAGTTCGGCGCCACCCAGCAGCACCTGCAGGGTCGACGCCACATCTCGAACCGAGACGCCCAGGTCACTCGCCTGCTCGCGATCTACGTGAACGATCAACTGCGGCTTGTTGAGCTTGAGGTCGCTCTGCAGATTGACGAGTCCGGGAATCTCTCGAGCCCGCCGGACTATTTCATCCGCGTAGGCGGCCACCTTCGAAATCTTCGGTCCCCGTGACGACGACAGAAACCGGCGACGAATCCCAATCGATACTGAGTGTCGGCTCGTTCATCGGAAAGACTTCGATTCCGGGGTTTTGCGATAATTGGAAATAGAGGGAGTCGACGATCTCCATCTGGCTACGCTCGCGTTCATCTTGCGGGACGAGGGAGGAGAAGACGATCGCCCGATTGACGACCGCCGGGCCCGCCCAGGCGGGCGCGATGAGCGCCACTGATGATTGGATTTCGGGGATTTCGAGTAACTGCCGCTCGACCTCCATGTGATAGCGATTCGTGTACTCCATCGTGCTGCCCTGGGGCGCGCTCGAGAAGATCATGATGCTGCCGCGATCCGAAACCGGCACGAACTCCCGATCGACCGTGGAAAACAGCCACCATCCGAGCGCAACCCATGCAACGCAGACCGCAGCGACGATCCCCGGCTTCGTCAACGAAACGCCCAATGCCCGCGCGTAGACATCCCGCATCCGATCGACTCCGCGCCCGAGCCGAACCGAAAACCCCGACGTCACGTGATTCAGTGCGGAGCACGCGCGCGCAGAGCGTGGGCGCCAGCGTGAGTGCGACGAATCCCGAGATCGCCACGGCCGTGGCCACCGTGACGCCAAACTCCCGGAACAAACGCCCCGTGGTACCCGTCATGAACGCCAGCGGCATGAAGACGGCGATCACCGAAATGCTCGCGGCCACCACGGCGAAAGAAATCTCGGCCATGCCACGCCGGGTCGCCTCGAGCCGCGGCGTTCCCCTCCTCGATCCAGCGGCTCACGTTTTCCAGTACCACGATCGCGTCGTCGACCACGAGTCCGATCGCGAGCGTGAGCCCCATCAGCGTGAGGATGTTGATCGAATAACCGAGAAAGTGGAGCACCGCGAAGGTTCCAATGACCGAGATCGGAATCGAAACAGCGGGAATCAGCGTCGCCCGCAGCGAGCGCAGAAAAATAAAGATCACGATCAGCACCAGAGCGATCGCGTAAAAGATGGTCACCGTTACATCGTGGATCGAGTTTTCGATGAAGATGCTTTGGTCCCAGACCGGGCGGAGGTCCACGCCGTCGGGCAGGTCTTGTTTGATGAGTTTGATCTCTTCCTTGACCGCGCGAGCAACATCCAGGACGTTGGCCTTCGACTGCTTGACGACTCCCATCGCGAGACCGACTTCACCGTCGACCCTCACGAGTGACCGCTCGTTCTCGGCGCCCACGACCGCTTTTCCGACATCGCGAATCCGTACGGGTTTGCCGTCGAAATTCGCGATGACGAGATTGTTGTAATCTTCGGCAGAGCGCAGCTCACCCGGAGTTCGCACACTGAACTCCTGATCGACACTTTCCACCCTGCCCGATGGAATATCGACATTGCCCTGCCGCAAAGCCTCGGTGACGTCCGCAACGACGAGTCCGCGCGCAGTGAGCCGGTGGTGGTCGATCCAGAGTCGGATCGCCAGACGGCGCTCCCCTTCGACATTCAGCGTCGCAACGCCTGGCAGCTTCGTCAGGCGATCTTCGATTTGCGTCTCGACCAATGTCGTCAACTCGATCTGATCGAGCCCACCGCCGCTCAGGTCCATCCAGATCAGCCCGCCTCCGCTCGAGTTCGACTTCGAAACGATCGGAGCCTTCACCTCGTCCGGCAGACCACTCCTGGCGAGAGCAACCCGATCGCGAACATCGGACGCAGCCACATTGAGATCGCGAGAAAGTTCGAACTCCAGATTGATGATCGAGGTTTCTTCGCGACTCACCGAGGTGATGTGGCGAATCCCCTCGATGCTGACGAGTTCGTCTTCGATCACCTGGGTGATCGAGGTCTCCATCACCTCGGGCGCTGCACCGGGCAGGACGGTGATCACGGAAACGACTGGGTTATCGATGTCCGGAAGCTCGCGGTAGGGAAGACGCCCGAGTGAAATGATCCCGAACACGAGGATCACGAGCGACATCACGATCGAAAGCACCGGGCGATCGATGCAGATCTGGGACAGGCGCATCAGGGCGTTCCGGAGACAGCGGGGACAGCATCGGGCGATTGAACGTTGCCCCCTTCATAAACCTTGTGGGTTCCGCTGGTCACGATCGATTCGCCGGAGGCGAGCCCAGAGACGATCACGACCTGACCGTCGCGGCGCGTGCCCAGTTCGACTGCGGCGCGCTCGGCGAGGCTTTCGGGATTGACCCTCCAGACGTAGGAGCCAGTCGCATCATTCGCGATGGCCGACTCCGGAATGACCACAGCCTGCTCGGTACGCTCGACTTCTAATTCGACGCGCGAAAACATTCCGGGCCGCAGCCGACCCTCTCCATTAGGCACCCAGGCCTTCAGCGCGAGGCGACGACTGTCCTGGTCGAGAGCGGGCGAAATGAAATAGACCACGCCCGTAAAGCCTTCGTCGGGATATGCGGCCACCCGGGCGGTCACTTCGAGGCCGGGCTCGGCCAACGCGATCGCATTTTCGGGCAGCGAAAACTGCAGCTGTAGTCGATCGACGGCATCGATCTGGACGAGATCTGCCCCCACGTCGACCCAATCTCCGGGCGAAACCGATCGCGCGCCCAGTGCACCGTCGAACGGAGCGAGAATGCGCGTCCGCGCGAGATTCACGCGCGCAAGGTCGACCACCGCCTCCGCGGCGGCCACACCGGCGCGGGCCTGGGTCAGCTCAGAAGCCGCCGAAACCCTGACCTTCGAGAGTTTCTCGGTGCGCGCAAAAACGTCGGCAGCGAGCACGCGATTCGCTTCGGCTTCGCGCAGCGCCGCACGCTGCTCCTCCGAACGGAGCACGAAGAGCACATCGCCCTCTGAAACCCGCTGGCCTTCCTGAAACTCGATCGATTCGACGATTCCCGCTACCTCGGGCCGAACGACCACGGACTCGGCGGCCGCAAGTTGGCCGACGACGTGGACGCGCTCCGAGAAGAAGCCAGACTCGACGCGAGCGATCTCGACGATGCTCGGCGGCATCCCCTCCATCGCTTCCAGCGCATCCGAATTGCAGCCCGTCGCCGCCAGAGAAAACAGCGTGAAAACGGCGCAAAACAGCGACTTGACGGGGAATCGGACCATCCGCCAATCGTATCACGGGTGGGCATCGAGCGGGTATCGCGCCCGACATTCGCGACCGGGTCCCGAAGCGCTCCGGTTATACTGCCTGCGGTCATTTCGAATGGACAACCGATGAATCCGAGCCTGACCTTCTGGACCGCTGCCATCGCCAATCTGCTCGCCGTCACCGCTCTGGTCGCGATGGGGATTCGAAGCATTCGGCGAGGCAATCTATCCGTGCATCGCCGCTGCATGAAGACCGCGGCGGTGCTCGTCACCTGCTTCCTGGGCGCCTATCCACTGAAGGTGCTCTGGTTCGGCCGCGAGCGACTCTCCGAATGGAGCGGACAAGCCGTTCTCACGCTGCGGATTCACGAGGTCTGTGTATTCGCAATGATCGTCGGAGGGCTGACCGCGCTAATCCTCAGCCGCAAGATGCACCCCAACCGCGATCGGCTGATCCACCTTCCCGACGCCCCACTCGCTTCGAGTCGTGCACTCCAGAGACACCGGATCGCGGGCTGGACGGCCGCGATCGGCGCTGGGCTGGCGTTTCTGACAGCGGCTATCGTGCTGCTGGGTATGTACGAGCGCGCAGCCGGTTCCTGATTGGCGCGCTTGGAGGCTGACGAGTTGCAAACCTACGACTTCGCGGTCATCGGCGCGGGCATTGCGGGCGCTTCGGTCGCCTACGAACTGCAATCGCGCGGGCGAACACTCCTGCTCGAGCGGGAGCCCCTTCCGGGCCACCACACCACCGGGCGCTCCGCCGCATTCAGTTTCGAGAGCTACGGCAATCGCGTGGTTCGGTTGCTGACCCGCGCGGCGCGCGCGTTTCTCGAAGATCCTCCCGAAGGTTTCGCGCAACATCCAGTCGCACAGCGCTGTTCGGTGCTCTGGATCGCGCGCACCGAACAGGTGCAACGACTCGTGGAACACGCGAAGCGCGTCGTCGCCGACGGGGCCAAACTCACGGAAGTGAGTACCGCCGAAGCGCTGCTGATGTGTCCCGTGTTGCGCGAGGATCAGATTGCGATGGGTGTCGTGGAAGAGCGGGCGCTTCACATCGACGTAGCGGCCTTGCTCGACGCGTACCTGGCCGGCTTTCGCGTGCGCGGTGGCGACCTCACCACACGCGCCGCGGTGACAGGCCTGCGTTCGACCGGCAGCAGCTGGGAGGTCTGTGCGGGCGACACCCGCTATCGCGTGCGCGTAATCGTCAACGCGGCAGGCGCATGGGCGGACGAAATCGGCGCGCTGGCCGGTGCGCGACCCATCGGACTCGCTCCGCTTCGGAGAACCGCAATCACGTTCGAGCCTCCGGCCGGAGCCACCATCGCGGAATGGCCGTGTGTAGTCGACGCGGACGAAGCGTTCTATCTGAAGCCCGAAGGCGCGCAGTTGCTGGCGTCCCCCTGTGATGAAACCCCCTTCCCTCCCTGCGACATCACACCGGACGAACTCGATATCGCGGTTGCGGTCGATCGCGTGATGCGCGCAACGACATTGGAGATTCGGCACGTCCAGCACAGCTGGGCGGGCCTGCGTAGCTTCGTCGCAGACCGCGTGCCCGTCATCGGAATGGATCCCGAGGTTTCCGGCCTCTTCTGGCTCGCGGGCCAGGGAGGGGTCGGAATCATGACCGCCCCGTCTGCGGCGCGAGCCGCCACCTCGTTGATCGTAGACGGCGCGCTTCCCGCAGACCTGAAGACCTTGGGAATCACACCCGAGATGCTCGCGCCATCGCGGCCAACGCTGCGCGCCGAAGCCTAGAACCGCAGACCACCGGCTGCGTTCGTTCGAACCGCTCACGCGGTATGCTGCCCGCATGCCCAGATCCCACAGCAACCGATTTATCGCTCACTCCATCTGCGCGTGCTTCGCGCTGCTCTCGCTCGGCGCGTGCGCGACGGCTCCGCCGCCCCCGGCACAAATCGCCGAGATCGAAGAGAGCCAGCGACCCGAACGCGTCGTCCTGATCACGATCGATACGCTGCGCGCGGATTACGTGGGAAGCTATGGCTCTAAATTGGCGCGCACCCCCACCCTCGATCGATTGGCGGCGGGCGGAGTCCGCTTCGAGACCGCCATTTCGCCCACGCCGATGACGATGCCCTCGCACGCTTCGATCATGACCGGACTCGACCCGACACTGCACGGAGTTCACAGCAATGCGAAGTTTCGGCTCGACGATGGAATCCCGACGCTCGCCGAGCAATTCCAGGCACACGGCTTTGCGACTGCGGCTTTCATATCGTCCGTCGTGCTCGACCGCCGCTATGGGCTGGCTCGCGGCTTCGACAGCTATGACGACCGCATGGGATTTCGCCGTAACATCGAAGCTGCAACGGGTGGTTACGCGGAGCGAAGCGCCGATGAGGTCGTCGATGCGACACTTCACTGGCTGGAGTCGGCGCCGAGCCGCTTCTTCCTCTGGGTCCACTTCTACGACCCCCACGGAAGCTACGACCCTCCCAGGGGATTTCGTCCCAGGCAAGCCGCGCCCACCGGAAGCCCCGAAGAAATCGGCACCCTCGAGTACGCGAAGCAGGTATTCCCTCCGCTGTACGCGGGCGAAATCTACTTCGCGGATACCGAACTCGGCCGGCTCCTTCGCGTGCTGAACCGGAAGTTCTCGGATAACCGCACACTCCTCGTCGTCACCAGTGACCACGGCGAAAGCCTGGGCGAACACAACGAACTCACCCACACCCTCACCGTCTACGACGCCACCCAGAAGGTTCCGCTGCTGATGAAGGGCCCGGCGATACCGCGCGGTCGTGTCGTCGATTCGCAGGTCCGGTTGGTCGACGTGGCACCGACCATCCTGAGCCTCTCGGGACTCCCCGCGATCGAGCGCACGACGGGCCAGGATCTGAGACCGTGGATCGAGGGAAAGCGCGAGGATGGACTCGACGCCTATGTCGAAACCCTCGAGACCCATCTGGCCTACGACTGGAGTCCGGTGCTCGGGCTGAGGACGAGCGAGTACAAATACCTGCGGACCGTCCGACCGGAACTCTACGCACTCGACGCGGACCCGAACGAACTGAACGATCTGGCCGCGAGCCAACCCGCGAAGTTGAAAGAGTTCGACGCGGCACTGGAAGCACACCTCGTTGACGCACTGCCCGTCGTGCCCAACGCAGTCGCCCCGCCCGAAGAGATCGCGCTGCTCGAAAGCCTGGGCTACGTGGTTCGCGATTCGGATGCCGACGAACCCCCGCTGGGGTGGGTTGGCGGAGCCGATCCAAAAGACGTGCTCGGCACCTTCATCAAGATTCTCGAGGCGCGCTCCAAACTGACCACAGGCGATCTCGACGGCGCCCGCGAAATCCTCGATTCCGAGCCCGAGGCAGGCGGTTGGATTGCGCACGCCCGAGCTGAAATCCAACTCGAACTCGGCGACGCCGTGCAGGCCGAGCGACTCGCTCGCGAAGTCATCGCCGCCCAACCCCATCACGCCGAGGGTTATCTGATTCTCGGCGCAGCGCTCGAGATGCTGGGGCGCACCCAGGACTCCGTCGCAGCCTACGAAGAAGCAGCTCGGATCAACCCAAACGAGACCGCCTCACTGATCGCGCTCGCACAGATCTCGGAAGCCGCGGGCGAGCTGGACGCCGCGGAGCGCCACTACCGAGCGGCGCTCGACTCCAATGCGCCGAGCGCCGATGCGGCACTGAGACTGGCCGCGCTCGATTACGACCGCGGGCGCGCCGAGGATGCCCGGTCCACGCTCTCCGAAACCGGCTTGCTCGACGCGGCTGGACCCGACGCATTGATCCGCCTCTGCCGAGCCGAAGCCAAAGCCGGCTATCGCGACGACGCACTCGATCGCCTCGCGCGCGCCCGCAAGCGCAAACCGAACGACGAACTCGACGCCGTCTACGCGGAACTCGGCGGGCGGAGCGACCGCTGAACACGAAACCTCTCGAACGCTGTCGGCGGCGAGGAGGACGCGCATGATCGCCGAAATCATCGGCCTGTTGCTGACGGGATTCCTCTGCTGGGGGCTGCTCGAATACACGATTCACGGTCTGCTGGCTCACCGCTGGAAGACCTTCGTCTCACCGCTGCACTGGAATCACCACCGCAACCCGCGCAACGTCTTCACGACTCCGATCGCGGTCCTGCCCATCACACTGCTCTTGTTCGGAGCGACGACGCTCGTGGCGAGCCCCCTTCAAGCGGGTTGCTTCGTCGTGGGAGTGCTCTCCGGTTTCTCTCGCTACGAATGGATGCACTGGCGCTTCCACTTCCGCGAGCCCCGCAGCAATCGCGAACGCCTGCTCCGCAGCCACCACCTCGCACACCACTTCTGCAATCCGCGGATCTACCACGGGGTCTCGACCCGTTTTTGGGATCGGGTCTTCGGCACCCTTCCTGCGGGTTGGGAAGAAGATTACGCGCGGGTCGCGGACCGCACTCCGCTCGCGGGTCCGAGCAACTTCGTCGAGATCTGGAATCCCAGGACGAGCCTCGCGCATCTACGCCGCGCGATGAATCAAAGGCCGTAAGTCGGTTTGCGGTGACCTCGCGCAGACATCAACGCGCACGGGAGTGCCGATCGATCAGGGATTTCTTCCCTGGAGCAACATCTTCTGACCGTCGGGAAAGTACACCTGAACCTTCGACGGGCTCATGACGCGTTCAATGATGCCCGTCCCGAACGATTGATGATCGATGCGATCGCCGACCGCGTAGATTTCACTCGTCTGGTAGGGGCGGATCGGGCGGGTCAGATCGGGTTCCACCAGGGGGCCCACGGGTTCCGGCGGGCTGGTTCTTCGGGATGCGCGCTTGGCGGGTTTCATCTTTTTCTCGGCATCGGTCAGGCGGTGCCGGTGTTGGGTACCGCACTGCTTACACTCGACTTTCCCTATACGCCCGTTGGTCATCGACACGATCACGTGCGCACCGTCGCCGCATTTCCCGCATTTGTTGTCGATGTCTGCGCCGACTTCCCTTGTCGCTGCCATTCGAGTGTTCCCCACGCGAGTTAGACGCTCGCTCGCCCCGAGCATTTCGATTGATTGATTAGAAAGAGCGTATCGCTCTCGGAAACCCGAAGCCACTCGACCGCCGCAGGGCTTCGTGCTGGGCGATTCTCGACGGCGTAAAATGCCGCAGCCACAGTGCAGATTCACCCCGGGGGGTCGCCAGATTCGAGTCTGCGGAATCGATCGATCCAAATACCGGATTTTGCGTTCACTCGGAGTGTTGGGGGTAGAAACCCCGCCGGCAACGCGGCGGCACCATTCGCGTTAGACTCCCGCGCCAAATCCACGGAGAAGATCCGATGCGCGCCGCATTATCCCTCACAGCCGCCTTCACGACCGGAATCATTGCGTTCTGGCTGCCGGCTTGTGCCGGAAAATCGGAGAACGCGCCCACGATTCTCGAGGGAATGGGTACGCCTACGGACGGCGAGCAGGCTCGTTTTTCAGATCACCGATCCGGAGTTCTCGACACCGAAGGCCCCACCCACCTGCCCTATCGCGGCCCAGCCTCAGGTGGTGTCGCGTATCGCCTCACACTCGAAGTGGAGGGCCAGCGAATGACCCTCAAGTCATCGGGAAAGCAGCCGCCGAGCGTCCGCGAGACGCAAGCACTGGAAGCGGACTTCAGGAAACTCCCGGTCGAGGGCGCGAACTCCGGCGGCGACGTGTTTCTGGTCGGCCTCGACGCGCTTCGCTACACACAAAAGCAGCAAAACCCTCCGTTCGAGCGCGACACCGAGATTGCCGACGATCGATTGCGGATCAGACTCAACGGTGAGACGTCGATCGACAACCGGGGAAATCGAGTCACCGGAACGCTCGCGCCGCGCATCTTCCTGGGCCGCATATTCGGCGTCATCACCCACGATCCCGCTGGCAATCCGACCAATCTGGCGAGTCGAGGAGCGCCGGCCGCGCGTCAATTCATGGACGGATTTCCGACCCTCGGAGCCATCGCGTACACGATGATCACCCTCCCGGAGGAGCCGATCACAGCGGGCTCCAGCTGGTCCGGCATTCGCATTCCACCCAGTCGCTCCGGCGAACTGGGCCTGGGCTTGACGGTCAATTACACGTTGACGGGTTTCGAAATATTCGATGGCGTTCCCTGCGCGCTGATCCTGCTGGCCGCCCGCGTCAATGAAAAAGCGGTTACGAGCGTCACGGGGCACCTCTTCGATCAGGTCCAGGCGACTCTCAACGGAACGGCCTGGGTCGAACTGGAAAATTCGCTCGTTCGTCGAGTCGTCCTCAAGGATCAGATCAGAGCCACCTGGACGGACTCACCCAATTCGGTGATGCCCACGCGGCACCAAATCGAACATGCGAGCAAGTTGGTGTTGGCGCTACGCGATCCCGACGAAAACCCCAAACGCTGGTCGGACGGAACACCGCAATTCGACTCTCACTGAACGAGGGCGGCTCAGCCTCCGCTCGCTTTGCCGCGCAAGGTTTCCCGCGACAGCTCCCCTTCGCTTGCGGCGACGATGCAACTGACGGATGCATCTCCAGTTACATTGACGGCGGTGCGCACCATGTCGAGCAATCGGTCGACGCCGAGGACCAGCGCGATTCCCTCGACCGGGAGATTCACCTGGCGCAGAACCATCGCGAGCATGATGAGCCCCACACCTGGAACGCCAGCCGTTCCGATCGATGCGAGCGTGGCCGTGAGGACAACCATCAAGTAATCGATCGGCAAGAGGTCGATCCCGTAAGCCTGCGCGATGAAACCCGTTGCGACGCCCTGCATGATCGCCGTTCCGTCCATGTTGACGGTCGCTCCGAGCGGAATCGTAAAGGAGGCGATCGAATTCTTGACGCCCAGCTTGTGTTCGACAGTCTCGAGCGTAACGGGGAGCGTCGCATTGCTGCTGGCCGTGCTGAACGCCAATGCGATCGGGTCTCGCATCTTGCGGAAGAACGCAATCGGATTGACACCCGCGAGCGTTCTCAGGAGGCTCGAATAGGTGATCAGAGCGTGCAGAACCAGGACCCCGAGAACCAGGAAGAAATACTGGAGCAGCGGCGACATCGCCGCAAACCCCTGAAGCGCGAATACCTTCGCGATCAGGCAGAACACGCCGTAAGGCGCCACGCTCATCAACAACATCACGAGCCGCATGATCACGGAGTTGAGATCACCGAAAAAATTCAGCAAGCGCTTGCCCGGCTCTCCCGACAGCGTCAGCGCGATGCCGAAGAGCCCGGCGAAGACGATGATCTGCAACATGTTGCCATCGGCCATGGCCTGGATCGGATTCGTCGGAAACAAGTCGATGAACACCTCCGCGAGTGACGGAGCTGCCTGCGCTTGGAAGGAAGCGTCGGAATCGAGTTCGAATCCAGCACCGGGCTGAACGATCGTGGCGGCGATCAGCGCCAGCGATACCGCGATCGCGGTGGTGACCAGATAGAGGCCCAGCGTTTTCACACCCACGCGACCGAGCCTCGCGACATCGTCGAGCGCGGCAGTACCACAGACCAGGGAAACGAACACCAGCGGAACGACCAGAAGCTTCAAGCTGGCCAGGAAAATCGAACCGCCCACGTGGAGCACTCCGTTCACCAGGAAGTCTTCGATCCAACCGGAGACTCCAATCCCGTTGGCAGCAGGCCGACGGCGAGCCCTGCGCCCATTCCGAGGACGATCTTGAACGTCAGGCTGAGGCGCCCGCTCCGATCGGTCTGCATCCAACCCCCCGCAATTGAGTGACGGGAGCATACCCCGGTAGGAGAGAGGCGCAGGCACCTGGAAAGCGTTACCCCCTGCTAGATGAAGCTCCTGGCTGCCGACTTCACCGAGAGCCTGCGCCGCGGAGAGCCGCGGATCGAGGCACTCCGGACGGTGGGCGACCCCGATCCCGGTGCAGCGGCGGCTGCTTTCTCGCTGGCCCTGAACGAACCCGCACTCTCCCCACACGCGGAGAGCTGGGTGCCCGCACTCTTGCGCTCCGCACGACCGGGGCGCGGAGCGGAGCGCTTGCTCGCGATCGCCCGCGCGCGCCGCACGGCGACCGGGACGTTCGAGCTGCGGCGCACGCCATCACTGCCGCTCGTTCTCGGATCGAGCGATTTTCTCGCGCGACTGCTGGTGCGGCATCCGGATTGGGTCGAAGCGCTCGAAACCCCGCCGTCGGAACCGATCCGCATCGAGCCGATCGCCCCGGATTGGGACGCGATCCGCGCTGCCAAATACCGCAGCCTGCTGCACATCGCGGCGGGCGACCTCTCGAATCGGCCGTTCCGAGAGAGCCTTCGCGCACTTTCCAACCTCGCGGACGCTTGCCTCCTCTCGGCGATGCAATGCACCGCTCGCGAACTCGGTGCACCAGACCCCCCCATGCTCCTCGCGCTCGGTAAACTCGGTGGGGAGGAGCTCAATTTCTCTTCCGACGTGGATCTTCTCTTCCTCTACGACGCGTCGGCCGACGGCGATAATCTCGAGCGCAACCAGCGCGCGGCAAACTTCATCCGTCACTTCAAGAAACAGATGGAAATGCCTACCGAGGAAGGATTCATTTACCGCGTCGATCTCGACCTGCGGCCGGAAGGTGTCGCCGGTCCGCTCGCCAATTCGGTCACCGCCGCGCTCGATTACTACGAGAGATTCGGCGCGGAGTGGGAACGCCAGATGCTGATCCGACTGCGCGCGTTGACGGGCCCCCCTATGTTGGCAAAAGCGTTTTGTGATGGGATCCGGCCGTTCGTCTACCGGCGCAGCATTGACCCCGCGGTGCTACGCGCCGTGCGAGACATGAAGCATCGGATCGAAAAAGAAAGGCGTGAGGCGAGGCGGGATCTCGAAGTGGATCTCAAAGAGGGCCCGGGCGGAATTCGCGACGTTGAATTCCTCGTGCAGGCTTTGCAGCTCTTTCTGGGAGGGCGCACGCCCGAGATTCGCACGGGCAATACGCTGGACGGGCTGGAAGCCCTGGAGCGGCTCAAAATGCTTCCCGAAGAAACTGCAGCCGAGCTCACGACCGCCTACCACTGGCTTCGTCGCGCCGAACACGCTCAACAACTCGTCGAAGAGCAGCAGACATCGAAATTCCCGCGCCGCCCCAGCGCCCAGTTGGGACTCGCGCGCCGCATGGGATACGACGAAGCTTCGGGAGACGACGCGCGTGCGCATTTGATCGATGATTGGAATCGGTACCGCGCCGATGTGCGTACCCATTTCGATGCCCTGATATTGAGCGGTGAACTATGAGTTTGCTGAAAGATCGGCTCATCGATGCAATCCGTGGCAGCGTCCTCGAATCGCGCCTCGAAATATCAGCGGCGTCGTTTCTCGAACGGAGATCGAAAGACGCCGCCGCCGCGCGCCTCGAGGGGGGCGTGCTCTTCGGGTTGGCTCGCGTGCTCGCAAGCCAGCCCAGGGTCGCCGGATTCCTCAGCCACCGCCCGCGGCTGCTCGAGCGCATCGCCGATTCCGATGCAACAACGCTGACCGATCGGGCGAGGGAACTCGAAGAGGCCCCCGATGAGCACACGAGCGATCTCGAATCCGATCTCGACGCGCTCCGAATCCACAGACGCGAGGAGACGTGCCTCGCAGCATGTCTCGACCTCGGAAGGGTCACCCCGTTCGAAGGCGTTTCCCGCTTCCTATCGATACTCGCCGAGACGATCGCCGGGCGCGCACTGAGACTTGCGCAAGACCAGTTGGGCGGCGCCCCGGCGGTCACGGACTTTGCAGTGCTCGGGATGGGAACGATTGCCGGCCGCGAATTCACCTATCACTCGGATCTCGATCTGATTTTTCTCTGCAGCCGCGTCTCCGACGACATCTCGGTGACATCACGGGTCGGGCAGAGGATGATCTCCTACCTCGCCAACATGACGGGCGCTGGTATCGCCTACGCGGTGGATACGCGCCTGCGACCCTCGGGCCGTCAGGGCATTCTCGTCACTTCATTCGATCGCTTCGAACGCTACCAACTCGAACATGCGGAGATCTGGGAACACATCGCACTTCTTCGTTCCCGTGCCATCGCGGGCCAACGAGACGACGCACAAAGAATACTCGAGGATGTTCGTCAGAAGGTGTTGGCGAACAGTGCCAACCCCTGGGATTACGTGAAAGAGCTGCGCGCCAAGGTCGAACGCGAAAGAGCGCGAACCTCCGGGCACACGATTGCGTTCAAGACCGGCCGCGGCGGATTGATGGATGTCGATTTCCTGGCCGCCGGTGGAGTGCTCGAAGTGCGACCCGATCACTTCCCGCTCCTTCCGAATGTGCCCCAGATGCTCGACACGGTCGCCCAGGGCCCGAGGGCCGCCCAGCTGCTGAAAGACTACGCGCTTTTGCGACTCGTGGAATCCAGAGCCCGCTTGATTGCGGGCCGTTCCGTCGACGACGCGAGAACCGACGGAGACGAGTTCGCTCTGCTCGCAGAGTTCGTCGACCCGGACAGCGAGCCGCCGGTGCTTCTCGAAGAGATCTCGGCGGCACAAGAGCGGATTCGAGCAGCGTTCGAATCCGTCATCGAGCGAGACGCGATCTCTGCGCTCTCCAACTGACCGACACAATTCCAGGGCGCTTTGCGGCGAGATTTCTCGGGTGCGCAAAGTGTGCGTGCAACCGCCCTGATTGGAAGCGCTTTTCAGCTTCAGCGTGCACTGGAGGCCAATCAAGTCCGGTGCAGGACGTCCCGATATTCTCCGCACAGCGAGTCCGCCAGGAGACTCGCGCGGAGGCTTCGTACTGTCGTGCGTCTGGTCGCCTGCTCGAATTGCCATACCCAATACGACGTCACAGACGTGCAAGCCAAGACCATCCCGTGCCGCTGCGGCGAAGAAATCGAAAACGTTCCGCTTCGGGCCAAGGATGCTCTGATCGCGCGCTGCGGCTCCTGCGGCGCAGGTGTCCAGGGCGACTCCGAAAACTGCCAATACTGCGGATCCGAGATCGTCCAGGAACTCGACGAACACAGCCTGATCTGCCCGGAGTGCTATGCGCGCTCCGCGAACGGGTCGCGATTTTGTACAGCATGCGGTGTTGGTTTCCAGCCGGAGCAGGTGAAGATCGAGGGACACGAACTCCCCTGCCCGGCCTGCTCGACACTGATGCCACCGCGCCAGCTCGGCGGGGTCGCGATCAACGAATGCCTCTCGTGCCACGGGCTCTGGGCTCCGGGCGATAGCTTCAACCTCCTCGTGAGCCGAGCGCTCGAAGCGCGACAGCAGGCCAGCCCGGCCGAATTGCACGCCCTCAAACCGAGAGTCACGGGCTCCAACCCCGCCAGACAGGGCGTGCAGTATCGAAACTGCCCCGAGTGCGACCGCTACATGGCGCGCCGCAACTACCGCAAGAAATCCGGAGTCATCATCGACCGATGTTCGGAACACGGTGTCTGGCTGGACGCCGATGAACTCGAACAGATTGCGGGCTTCATCCTCAGCGGCGCGGCCGGCGAACGGATCGAGCCCGAGTCCGCTGATGAGCGCAAGAAGAAGGTCGCCACGGCCGCGGCACTCGCGCGCCTCGAAGGCGAACGCGCCAGCCGCCCCTTCAGCCAGACATCTGGTTTCTCGAGTTTCGAGAGCGATGGAAGCGCGGTCGAATCAATCGCGAAACTGCTGTTCAGAATTTTGAAGTAGGAGATCTCACATGGGCCTGATGAACAAGCTTCGAGCCGAGCTGATCGACATCATCGAATGGATCGATGACAGCCGACACTCACTTGTCTGGCGTTTTCCGCGCTACCACAATCAGATCAAGTACGGCGCCCAGCTGATCGTCCGGCCCGGGCAGCAGGCGATATTCGTCACCGAGGGGAAAATCGCGGACGTATTCGAGCCCGGGCAATACAGTCTCGAAACCGTGAATCTACCGGTGCTCAGCACCATCTCGGGTTGGAAATACGGTTTCGACAGCCCCTTCAAATCCGAGGTCTACTTCGTCAGCACCCGCCAGATCACGGATCTGAAGTGGGGAACTCCGAACCCGGTGATTATGCGCGACCCCGATTTCGGAAACATTCGCGTGCGCGCCTTCGGCACCTACACCCTCAAGGCAAAAGACCCCAAGACGCTGCTCTGCGAACTCGTAGGAACCGACGGTTATTTCGAAACCGAAGAAATCAGCGAACTACTGCGTTCGATCGTAAACACCTCGTTCGCCGATGTCGTTGCAAAATCAGAAATCCCCGTGCTCGATTTCGCAGCGCACTACAAGGAGTTGGGTGAAAAGATCCGCACGGTGGTGATGGAGCGCATCGACGACGAATACGGACTCGAAATTCCGCAGCTCTACATCGTCAACATCTCCGTGCCCGCGGAAGTCGAACAAGCACTCGATGTGCGAACCAGCATGAACGCCATCGGCGACATGGCGGCCTATCAGGGTTATCAACTCGGACAGGCCATGCCTGTTGCCGCCGCCAACCCCGCAGGCGGCCTCGCAGGAGCGGGTGTCGGGCTCGGCATGGGCATGGGAATCGCGCAGACGATGGCTGCGCCGCCGACGCAGGCCGGAGGCTCACCTCCCGCGCAAAGTCCGCCGCCACCGCCGCCCGCACAACACTGGCACATCGCAGTCAACGGCCAAACCCAGGGCCCCTTCACTCCCCAACAGATCGCAGACGGCATCGCCGCAGGACAGGTCCGCGGGGACACTTTCGTCTGGAGCGCGGGAATGGCAAATTGGACGGCCGCCAATCAGGTACCGCTATTCGCAGCGGCGTTCCAACCGGCTCCTCCGCCGCCACCTATTACGCCTGCCAACGACGAATGACTGTGTCCGTGTGTCATTGAATCGCTGACCGCGCAATTCACCGCGCAATCGAATATCCAAAGTCGCAATCCAATTGCCTCATTGGGTACATCGATTCGCGATTCACTTCTGCCATTCGACCGGCAACCTTCGCTACGTAATTGCGTGATTCAATGCGTCGATCAATGCAAATTTTGAATTGAACTTGCGCATTTCAACCTATCATTGAACGCATCGATTTGCCGAACATTGATCGGACGCGCTAGCGTGTGTGCCCCGCAAAGGAGCCCCAATCAATGGTCGAAGACAGTCCGGCGCAGAAGTCCAGCGTGAAACCGCGCCGAGCAGGGGCGCAAGAGCGGCGGGCGCGCCGGACGCCACGCGGAGCGAAAGAAGGGTACCGTCGGAATGGCCGTTCACCCGGGAATCGAAGGCGGCGCCTACAAACCCTTGAGCGATCGCGACATCGAACGCATCCACGACACGGCACTCAACGTGCTGGCAAACATCGGAATCGGGGATCCAATACCGGAAATCCTGGAATACGCGCTGCCGAAGGGTTGCACGCTCGACGACAATGGACGTTTGCGTTTTCCGCGCTCCCTGGTCGAAGACCTCATCGACATTTCCGCCAAGGAATACGTCGCCTACGCTCCGAAATCCGAAAAACGATCTCGAGATCAGCGGGCAGCGGGTTCACATGGCGACGTCGGGCGAAGCGGTCAACATCCTCGACTACGAGACGCAGACCTATCGGCCGTCAACCCTCACAGACCTCTACGATGCGACCCGCCTCGCGGACCAACTGGAGCACATCCACAATTTCGGCCAGCCCTTCATCGCCACGGAATGGAGCGAGGATGTCTTCGTTCACGATATGAACATCGCGTATGCGGAGTTGGCGGGAACCGACAAACCCATCGCGCTCGGCATTGCGGCGGTGGATCACGTCGATCCCCTGATCGCCCTCTTCGACGCCTATCTCGGAAAGGAAGGCGGTTTCCTGGAGCGACCCTTTTGCATCTTCGGCGGTTGCCCGATCGTTTCACCGCTTCGATTCGGCAAGGAAAACGCGGAAGTGCTCGTCAAGGTCGCACAACTCGGCCTGACGGGGGACATCGCGATCGCCGCCCAGGCGGGTGCCACGGCTCCGGCTGCACTGGCCGGTGCGCTCGTGCAAACTTTTGCGTCATCTCTGGCGTGCCTGTGCGTGATGAATCTGATCCAGCCCGGAGCCGCGACCAATTTCGGCATCTGGCCGTTCATCTCGGATCTGCGAACCGGGGCATTCAGCGGCGGAGCGGAGAAGAGGCCCTGGTGATCGCTGCGGCCACCCAATTGGCCAACCACTACGGGTTGACGACCAGCGTTCCCAGTGGCATGACCGATTCCAAGACGATGGACGCGCAGGCGGGCTACGAAAAGGCGATCACGACAACCGCAGTCGCCCTTGCGGGCGGGAACATCGTCAGCACCTATCCGGGCATCGTCGGGAGCCTTCTCGCACAATCCTTCGAGGGCATGGTCATCGACAACGACATGATGGGAAGCGTGCTGCGCCTGCTTCGCGGTGTCGAAGTCTCAGACGAGACACTCTCCTACGACATCATCGAGAGCACGGTCCACGGTGCGGGGCACTATCTCAACCAGGAACAGACTCTCGAGATCATGCAGACAGAGTATCTCTATCCTGAAATCGGAGACCGACGTACTGCGAACGATTGGCAAGACGGCGGCAAAGAAACTGTGTACGAACTCGCTCACACGCGAGTCAATCAGCTGCTTGCGGGCCACTATCCCGAATACATTGCGCCCAAAGCCGACGCGCGGATCCGCGAGAAATTCCCGATCAAACTCGACCCGAAAGACATGAAGGCCGGGAACGGTAGGTGGGGCGCCTGATCCCATAACCACCGTCTCCGCGGGAACCGACCCCGAAACC
>PVMK01137584.1_pt1 | contig 22813 bp, 24 predicted proteins | sample 1853481 | NCBI WGS metagenome assembly PVMK01 (sample SAMN08533507, study PRJNA380276) | Marine sediment metagenome, whole genome shotgun sequencing project. | reverse complement strand
CGACACAGCCGGATGTGCCAAATTGATCGATCTATGAGGGGGGGTTGGGTTTCAGCCACTCTTGATCTCTACCCAATTCGGAGATACAGTTCTAGTTATGACTAAACCACTTATTACTTGCTTGCCGGATGTGATGGGGGGCACCCCGGTTTTTTCCGGGACACGTGTACCCGTTCAAACGTTGCTGGACTATCTTGAGGCCGGCGAAACTATTGATGATTTTCTTGAAGGATTTCCGACAGTCAGTCGTGAGCAGGTCGTGGCCTTCCTCGAGGAGGCTAGAGACCGCATGGTTGCGGCTGCCTTGTGAAGATACTTCTTGATGAATGCATCGACCGACGACTTGCAAAAGAAATTGTAGGACATGATGTCAAAACTGTCCCGAAAATGGGATGGGCGACCATTAAAAATGGCGAATTGTTGGCTCTTGCAGAAAAAGAATTTGACGTCTTCCTCACGGTAGATCGTAACTTGTCCTTTCAGCAGAATCTTCCCCGTTTCAACATAGCGGTCATTGTCTTGCGTGCATCGAGTAACCGTCTGTGGGACCTGCGTACCTTGGTACCCAAGCTTTTGGAATCGTTGCCAATGGCAAAGCAGGGTGAGTTGTTTTGGGTTAGCTAGCCCTGTGTTTCCGCAAATATACAGATTGGAATTCTTATTGAAATTTGACTGCTCATTTTTTGGGAGCTATTGGGGGTGGCTTGCAAAGGGCGTGGACTTCTTCGGTGAGGTCAATGCCCACGGGGCACCAGGTGATACATCGCCCACACCCGACACAGCCGGATGTGCCGAATTGATCGATCCAGGAGGCCAGTTTATGCGTGAGCCACATGCGATAGCGGTCTTTGGTCGTCGGCCGGAAATTTTTCCCGTGAATATAGCCATGATCGGATGTGAAACAAGAATCCCAAACCCGGGTGTGTTCCGATTGTTGAAAGTCTAGGGAAGGCGTTTCTTCCACACCGTGGCAAAAGCACGTGGGACAGACCATTGTACAGTTGGTGCAGGATAAACACCGGGCCGCCACCTGGTCCCAACGCGGATGATCGTGGGCTTCATACAAGGCATCCGGTAGGTTGGATTTGGGCAGACTGCGAGTCTGACTTGCTGCGCATGCGGCTATAAGTTCCTCATTCTGTTTGATCCGTTCTTCTGACGCTAAAGAACAGGTGAGTTGCTCCAAGACTTTCAGACCCTTCGCATTTCCAGCTTCAATCAGAAAATCTTCATCAGCTTCCGTTAAGCTTAAATCGAATCCTTGCTGTACTTTTGGGCCCGTTTCCATTGAGGCGCAAAAGCAGGTTTGATGGGCTCTGGTGCAGTTGACCGCGATCAGAAACAGGTTTTCCCGCCGTTGTTGATAGTACGGATCGGGATAGGTGCCATGCAGGAAAATTTGATCTTGAATGCCTAGACCGGCCAGGTCGCAGGCCCGTACACCTAAGACAGCGGTCGGTTTGGTATCAGGCTGAATTTCTTTAGCCGAAAACGTGTGGTCTTGACGATCAAGAACCAGCAAGGTTTCCCGTGGAGCAAAAGTCAGGGGTTTGAGTGATTCGGGTCCATGTACGATATTGAAATAACGGGGGCTGGGATCGGGCTCAAGGCGATAACTTCCGGGTTCTTGTCGGTCTTTCCACCCAATGGGCAAATCTTCGGGTGTGGTGATCGTTTTCCATTGAATGGCTCCTTGAGACAAAACGGGTCCTAAAATTTGATAGCCCAACTTTTTGAGGGCGTGAAGGAGTTGAGGGAAATATTTCCGGCGCAACAATTGAGGGGTGGGTGCTTGAAAGGAATCTGAAGCCATCTTCTTACTTGTTTCTATACCCCGATGTGTGCTCTGAGGATATTGTAATCGTAGGCTCGTTGTCCCGTACGTTGGAGGCCTAAATCATTTCGTTCCATTTGATCGATCAGCTTGGCGACCTCTGTCGTGTCATGATTCTCTCGGCAATATTGGCGTGGTGTTTTCCCTTTAAGGGCAGGGCAGGGTTGTTCGGCCCATTCTAAGTAGACTTTTTCTAATAAGGTGGACAAAAGCTTGTTTTCTTCCTTGACTGAGACCGTGATGGGTGGAGCTACATAGGTGTCAGCCAGCAAATCCACCTGCGGAAGCGAATGAGACGGTGGGATTAACGTTTCGCCTTTGAAATGGAGTGAGAATCCGAATATGGAGGCCAGTTGGTGTTTGATTGCATCCAGCCGATCGGCCGTATCCGCTTCGACGGTGAGTTGGGTCGGGGTGAGGGTGAAGCGGGCGACGACATATGAGGGCAATTGTTCTTCTTGCGTATGTTGAATCCATACCTTCTTTTGTTGTGTTTCGCAATCCGGGGAAGTCGGCTGAGGACTTATGAGCTCCCATTCATCCAGGCCTGCAGCCAATGCCTGAAGCTCGTGATGCTCATAGAAGGCGATGGCATACAAAAAGGGTGCACCGGTTTCATTCCAATACGTCACTTGAGCATCTGCGGTTGCCAGCGCACCTCCGCGGAGTCTCGCCAATCCCCAAATCAACAGATAGCCATATTCATTGGTAAATTCCGGCCATTCGGCAAGCGCGAAGTTGCCAGTGCCAAATTCAATTCCTCGACGCAGATCATGGGTGAACGCCAACAGGGTTTGCCCAATGGCTAATGACAGGACAAGGGGCGGCCCAGGCAGGTAGTTGCCCGAGGCCCCACGTATGAGTCGGGTTAGGAGTACGCGGTCTTTCTGCACGGGGGTCTTCTCCATATACGGCACGTCGAAGTGTTGCTGGTCCCCCAAGGATTGAAGGTGCAGGCGGTGAGGTTGTGTCTCCTGATCTAATCCAACGACCTGCAGTAGATCCATATACGAATGTCGTACCGGATCGAGCCATATGCGTTCTTCCTCTGGTACATGCTCGGTTATGGTGTCTCGGACCTGTTCGATGAGTGAAGGATGGCCATCCGTAGGAAAATAATCTGCATAGAGGTACCATTCCGCCAACGCGATTTCTTCCGAAAGCGGGGCCAGATATTGTGAGGTCAAAGGATCCAGATAGGGTTGCAAGACCAGACTAAGCGCCATCTCGCGCTGAACTTGAAAGTCTACCTGAAGAGATTGGGCTTTTAAGCGGACAAGGAGACTTCGGAGTCCCTTCTTGGTCACCTGACACGGCGGAAGCACTCTGGTCAGTCATGCGTCCAAGTCATTTCCTGATGAGGCAGAGGCCGAAGCCGGTTCACTTTTAGTGGCTGGGTGATGTCCTCCCTCAAATTTTGGACTCTTGACGGTAAGGATAGGGTATGGACTGTGCCGGAGGACCTTGCTCGTAGTGCTGCCTAAGATCAGTCGAGAGAGGCCTTTTCGACTATGAGTGCCCATGACCAGTAAATCGGCTTGCTGGGCGGAACCGGCTTCCAAAATGGCTTCTACGGAATGCTTCTCCATCAACTCGTACCGTGCGGACAACCCTTCTTCGGTGAGTACCGCGGTCAAAGCTTGTAATCGTTGTTCCACTTTTTTTCGGTTGGCTTTTTCTTCCAAGGGATGTGTCAGCGAAAAATCTAAGCTGTAAGACAGAGGCTCAATGGCATGCACCAAGGTCAACGAGGCATCAAACCATTTGGCCATTTGAACGCCATATTCATAGGCATCTATGGAGCAATCGGAGAAATCTATTGGCAGCACCATTTGCCGTGGTTGTATCGTGAGTGAATGCATGCCTGTGGTTTCTTCGGGACTTCGATCAGGAATCGATAAGACGGGGCACGGTGCCCGTTGAATGACCCGTTCCGCCACGCTTCCAAATAGGACAAGATTGAAACCGGTCCAACCATGCGTGCCTATGATGATCAAATCGGTTTTGTGCTCGCGAGCCACATCGCAAATTTGGGTAGAGGCGAGACCGGCTCGTATCTCTATCGAAGTCTGAGGAACCTGTTGTCGGGCTTCAGCAAGAAGTTGAGCCAAATGGTCCTGTGCGACGTTTCGTTGCTCATCCAGGTAGCGTTGGGCGATGCCGGCGTCGATATCCAATCCGGGTTGAAGGGATAGCCCATGAAATATGGTTAATTGGGCATTAAAAACCTTGGCCCATTCCACCGCGTACCGAAAGGCCGGTGCGGAGCATGGGGAAAAATCCGTGGCAAAGAGAACATGTGTCACAATGTTTATCATGAGATCCCCCGGGGTTTTAGAGTGAAAAGTTAGAAGTGGAGAGCGAAGCTACGCTGCACCTCTTCTTCTCTACTCCTTATAACTTTTAACTTTTCCCTTCTCACTTTTCACTTGCTCATTACACCGCATCAATAATCAGCAATAAAATCTCGCCTTTCATGTCTGGATGAATCGAACATTGAAATTGGAAGCGTCCAGTTTGATTGAGAACCAATCGGAAAGAGACTTCCTTTCCAGGGTCCACGTAGGCGCCTTCTATGCCTTTCCCATACGTCATGACGCCATTGCTCTCGACATGCGTCAGCGTATTTAAAAACATTTGTGATCCGAAGTCATGCCGCACATTGTCCAGATTTTTCACTCGAATAATCGTATCAGCATGGAGTTGAAGTGGCATTTGTGATGTTTGAAACCTATAGCCTTCAATGGTGACGTTGACTTCCTGTTGTGTTTGAGCATTGGATAGCACCGTTACTCCAGCCAGAAGTGTCACCAGAATTAGTATCCCTATCCTTTGAGACCGGCGTCCCCATTTGTTTTGCATAGACCGATCCTCCTCTTCTCTCATTCATGTGGTTGTAGTGGTCCTTGACATAATTTATTGAGAAAGCAATGGATATGCCAAGAAGGGAAAATCCAGTCCTCGAAGGACTTTAGCCAAATTTCTTCAGGAAAACATCGGTTTCCAATATTTCTAAAAGGGGAGTTCGTGTGTGAGGACGCGTTGGCTGTAGCAGATTTCCGCAATGAAGATAGCAGTCAAGGCGTTACCCATGTCTCCGGTACAACTTTCCTCCATGTCTGTAGTCTATACAAAAGGGGGATAGGGGGATTTGAAAGATCAGAGATCTCTTTTGAATGCCCTACAGTCTTGCTGCCGGGAATCTTTATGGTTCCGCTAACGAATGATGAGAACGGGACAATCTGCCTGGTGTAGGACAGAATTGGACACGCTTCCTATTAAAAATCTGGCTAGCCCTCCCCGGCTATGCGTACCCATGAGGATGATGTCCGCTTGAGAGGCTTTGGCTTGTTCGAGAATGGCAAAGGCCGGGTCCCCTATTCCTACTTTGGCCTGAGAAGAGTAATTTATACGTGTGAGCCTGTCGGTCACGGATTTCATTCGGTCTTGTGCTTCTTCAATAGACTGCAACTCCAGGAGTTCTGATTGTTTTAAAGTTGTAGGCCATGCGAGTTGGGGTTGAGGCCAGACTGCGATGACGTCAATTTCAACGGCTTCTCGAAAAGGTTGCAGCGCTAAAAACTGTAAGGCAATGGAAATGTCTTCTTCTCCCTCAATTGGCAAGAGTATCTTTTTTAAGCGGGGAACGGGTTCTTTGATGATCATGGCCGAACATGGTGCATGCATGAGGACTCGATGCGATGTACTTCCCAATACCAGTTCTTTAAAGGAGCCAAGGCCTCTGGCTCCCAGCATAATGAGGTGAGATTTGGACGAACGAGCGGTTTCAAGAATCACATCCACCGGATGGCCAATTTGATGAATCACTTGGACCTGGGGAAAATCAGAAGGGAGCTCTTCCTTAGCTTGAGTAAGAATGCCTTCCCCTTCCTTGCGTAATTTGGCTTCCATATCGGTATGAACTTCCGCGCGAAGGTCTGGTGAAATCATGGCGTAATTGAAATCAGGAATATTGATGGCGTGGACCAGGACTAATTCTTCAGGAGGCGCGAGATGTGCAAGAGATTGAACTGCATGTCTGGAATAGATGGAGCCATCAACAGCAACAATGATTTTCATTAACATATCCTTTCCATAGTAAATGGGACTCGATATGGTCTTTCTAGCAAATTGAGCAAGAGAAGTGCCACTGTAAGTCTGTGCCTTTTCTTTCGGTGTTTTCAAGGACACAGAAAATACGGAAAATCTTTCATCATATCGGTGAGCGGGAAATAGTTCCCAGGAGCCTGTCCGAGATTGATTATGATTGAATGGTCCAGTCATGATGTGTATGACCATCGAGTATCATTGCTTCCCCAAGGTGGTGCAAATTGCTACAGATGGGAATTTGCCAATTGGCGCAAAAGTCTACAGATAGATGGGTTCATTGAATATGGCTAAGAATTTCCCAAGATAATAGCTGGGGAATATGCATGGCAAATGTTTTAGGAAGGTTCCCAGTGTTTTTGCCAAAAGGTTTGTTATCGAACACCCCAATTGTGAATGATTAACCCCAGTGAGACAAGGAATTTTTCTATGACACAAGACCCTTCTTCCATCTTAGTGGTTGATGATGAACGAGAAATGCGGCAATTGTTAAAGGACACGTTGGAAGAAGACCACTATCGAGTTGTCGTGGCCTCAGATGGGAAAGAGGCGCTGACTCGTATGGAATCTGAAAATTTTCCTGTTGTGGTAACGGATTTACGAATGAAAGGGATGGATGGGCTTGGATTATTGGAACAGGTGGTACAAAAGCATCCAGAATCGAATTTGATCATGCTGACGGCCTTTGGCACCGTGGAATCGGCCGTAGATGCTATGAAAAACGGAGCCTTTGATTATCTCACCAAACCTGTCAAGACGGATGAGCTGTTGGTGACGGTGCAAAAGGCTCTGCGAGAGGCACTACTTCGACAGGAAGTTCGGCAATTACGTCAAGTAGTTAATCGGGAATTTGCTTTTAATCAAATCCTGGGCAAAAGCAAGCCCATGCGAGAAATTTTTAATCTCATTCGCCGAGTCGCTGACTCGCAGACGAATATCTTAGTTACCGGGGAGAGCGGGACGGGAAAAGAACTTGTGGCCAAAGCGATTCACTTTAATAGTCAACGGAAATCTAAACCGTTTGTCCCAGTGAATTGTGCCGCCATTCCAGAGCTTTTATTGGAAAGCGAGCTCTTCGGGCATGTGCGTGGGTCCTTCACGGATGCGAAATCGGACAAGCGTGGCTTATTCGAAGAGGCTCACGATGGCACGTTGTTTCTGGATGAGATCAGCGAAATGCCCATGATCCTACAAGCCAAGTTACTGCGGGCTGTGCAGGAGCGGGAGATTCGGCGGGTCGGGGCCACGAGATCGATGTCGGTGAACGTTCGCTTGATTGCCGCCACAAATGTGATGTTAGCCGAAGAAGTCAAGGCTAAACGCTTTCGAGAAGATTTGTATTATCGATTGAATGTGATTGAAATTCGCCTTCCCCCTCTTCGTGAGCGAAAAGAAGATATTCCTCTGCTGATTCACGGTCTGTTGCAAAAAAGTTTGACGGCACAACAGAAGCACGTTGATGGTATCTCGGATTCAGCTCTGGCTCGATTGATCGATTATCAATGGCCCGGTAATGTCCGTGAATTAGAAAATATTCTAGAGCGTGCGGCCACCTTAACTCAGGGACCGAAGATCTCTTTGGACGATTTGCCTCCCAACATTCAAAATATTCAAGGGGAGGGACAATTCATTGAAGATGCTCTCGAACAGACCCCCTCCCTGGTGGAAGTGGAATGGTCCTATATCCGCCGGGTATTGGAAAAATTGGGTGGGAATAAATATAAAGCGGCCCAAGTGCTGGGCATTGATCGGAAGACGTTGTATCGCAAGCTTTCTGATATGGAGGAAGGGAAGCAGTAGGACGGAAAAAGTAAGGTGTAAATAGTGAATAGGAATGAGCCAGAAGAAGAAACTCTTTTCCCCTACCGCCTTAGGCCCTCACCCATTACGCGAAATAATTTTATGAATAAGGAATCTTCTTCCTCAGATCATGATCTTGAACATGAACTTGCCTTGCTTAGGCAAGAAGTGGCTGAGTTGCGCTCTGTGCAAATGATGCAACCCGACACAGAAGAAGGTTTGCAGGCGTTGGAGCGGCAAATGGCCAGCATCATTCATTCGGCGATGGATGGCATTATTACGATTGATGATGAGCACAACATCGTGCTCTTTAATACGGCGGCCGAGGAGATTTTCCAATGTTCGGCTTCTGATGTGCTTGGAAAACCGCTAGACCAATTTATTCCAGAATCCATGAGGTCGGCTCATCGTGAGCATCTTCGTCGCTTTGTCGAAAGCGGGGAGACCTACCGCAGAATGGGTATGACTCGGGAGATTTCCGGGCTGCGATATACAGGGGAGGTGTTTCCGTTGGAAGCCTCAATTTCTAAGGTTGAACGATTAGGCAAACGATGGATGACAGTCATTCTTCGGGATATATCCCAACGAAAGCAAAGCGAAGAGCGAGTGGAATATCTGGGTCAAATACTGGATGAGTCCTGGAATGAGTTGTATGTGTTCGATGCGGAAACGTTAATGTTTCTGCAAGTGAATAAAGGGGCGCTGAAAAATTTAGGCTTTACCATGGACGAAATGGCGATCTTGACCCCTCTCGATTTAAAACCTGAATTTTCCCGGGATTCGTTTCTCGAAATTCTTGAGCCTCTTCGAATTGGGACAAGCCAAAAAGTGAATTTCCGAACGATCCATCGAAGGAAAAATGGAACCACGTATCCCGTTGAAGTCCATCTTCAACATCGGCAGCATGCGGGCCGTAGAGTATTCGTGGCGATAATTCTGGATTTGACGGAACAGGTAGAAACGGAGAAACAATTGCAAGAGGCGCAACGCACGTTAACTTCACTGCTGACGAATCTGCCAGGCATGGTCTACCGTTGCGACAATAATCAAGAACGAACCATGCAATTTATCAGTTCCAATTGTGAAGAGCTGACCGGGTATCCGTCCAAAGCCTTTGTCGAGGTCCGACAGTTGTCATATGGTAAGGATCTTATTCATCCAGAAGATCGTGAGCGGGTGTGGCAGGAGACGAAGGCTGCCTTGAACGATTGCAAAACTTTTCAACTTTCCTACCGTTTGAAATGCTCTGATGGCAGCGTGAAGTGGGTCTGGGAGCAGGGCTGTGGAGTATTTGCTGAGTCGGGGAAGATGATTGGGTGTGAAGGCTACGTTGTTGATATGACCCAACAGCGAGCATTAGAAGACCAACTACGAAAAACCGAGCGACTGGCTGAACTTGGGACGTTGGCATCCGGCATGGCCCATGAAATTGGGACGCCGATGAATGTGATTTTGGGGCGAGCGGAATTGTTGATGCGCAAAGCCAAGGATGAATCGACCAAGCGGGGATTGGAAACTATTGTGACTCAGGTGGAGCGCATCACAAAAATCATGAATCAATTGTTAAGCTTTGCTCGGAAACGCCCGTCCGAACAGCGTGGTGTTGATTTCGTCAAAATCATTGAAGATGTGCTTGATATGCTGCACGAGAAATTCAAAAGCCATGATCTTCATGTTGTCAAAACGTATCAGCCTGATCTCTCTCAGGTGTTAGCCGATTCTGATCACATAACCCAGGTACTCTTGAATTTGCTGTTGAATGCCTGCCAGTCCATGACCGAAGGTGGAACCCTCACTCTTAAGCTTTGCCCTAAGGGAGATATGGTCGAACTCAGTGTGCAGGATACTGGAACGGGAATCCCTGAAGATCAGATAGCAAAAATTTTCGATCCCTTCTTTACCACCAAGGCCGTGGGAGAAGGCACAGGATTAGGCTTAACCGTGGTCCATGGCATTATTCAAGAACATAACGGGACGATTCGTGTGAACAGTATTCCCGGTCAAGGTACCACTTTTATCATTTCTCTTCCGGTGTATACGATGTAATTGGAACTGATTCTGTGAGTTCCATGGTCGAGTGTCCTTCCGGCTCGATATGGACCACGACATCTTCTACGGAATCAAAATGCGTTAATAGGAAGGCTTCTACCTTGGTGGCGAGAACATGTGCTTGTTCGACAGACCATGTTGGCTCCACATGAATGGAGAGGTCCACGAACACATGATTGGTCAGGCCGCGGGTTCGGATTTCGTGACAGTCTAAAATGCCAGGTATGGTCATTACGACTGTCCGAATGTGTTGAGGATCTAATCGGATCTGATCCGTTAAGGATGGCAAGACGTCTTTAAGCACGATGATAGCCGTCCAGGCGATGACGCCCGCGATCACGACCGCCACTATCGGATCAATAAGGGGATAGCCCGCTTGAATGGCGATGAGACCGGCCAGGACTGACAACGACGTGAGGACATCACTGGCCGTGTGATACGAATCAGCCATCAAAATATCACTCTTCAACTCCTTCCCTTTTTGCCGTTCCCATTTCGTGACAAAGATATTGATGCTCATAGTGCTGAACATGATCATAAAACTGATCGTGGTGACCTCAGGGTGTAAGTCCATCGCCCATGATCGGTACGCTTTCCAGAGGAGGTAGAGACAGGTCATGACGAGAAACCCGCCAATGGCTCCGGCAGCCAACGTCTCGAACTTTTTATGACCATACGGATGGTTGGCGTCAGGAATGGGCGAGGCTAACCAGAGTCCCAATAATCCAACGACATTGGACAGGCCATCAAAAAATGAATGCAACCCATCGGCCTGCATCCCAAGCGATTGGGTGATGCCTCCATAGACCCATTTTGCGGTCGCCACGCAAACATTGAGCAAGAGGACCCACCACAAAATACGGCGAATTTCTTGCAAACGTGTCATAGAGGGTGCAGAAGGAATGGGGAGAAAAAATGATGGAAGGTGGTTATGATTCCCTGCATTTTGGAGATTGTCTTAAAACTTCAAAGCCTCCAATGATATCCAGCAACTCCTCAGTGATCGCAGATTGCCGCTGTTCTTGAAAATCCCCCAACAGTTCTTCCCGGTGTTCCGCAATATTTCTTTCCGCCCCTTGCATCGCCAGTAATCGGCTGGCGTTTTCAGAGGCTAATGACTCGGCAAATGCTTTGGAAAGAGAAATAAAAAGATAGTGGTGGATGAGTTGAGAAAATAACTGATCCCAGTTCATCGTAAAGATTGGCAGACTACGTGTGGGCCAGGGAGTTTCTTCCAATCGCTGAAGCCATTCACGATCGATCGGTAAAAGGACATGCATGTGGGGGGTGACCCCTTTTTCGGGAAGAAGAGCATGATAATACAGGATGATTCTGTCGAAATTCTGTTCCCGTTGCCATGCCTCAATTTTGACGAGGATGTCTTGGGCCATGACCGTGATGCCTGCGCGAGAACTGGGTGTGGGCAGACATTCTTCAATCTGTTGTCCGGCGTCTTCGAGTTGTCTGGCAACCCGGTGCCCGATGGCGAGAATCCCGCGTCCATTGGGTTGATTCCTGAAGGCGTTCATGCTGTCCAGGGCATACAACGCGATTTGCTCATTGAAGGAGCCACATAATCCTTGATCCGAACCGAATACGATGGCCCCCTGATGTCCTCCTGGTGCTTGCTTAGCCAGAGCATCGCCGCCGGGTTTCATTTTTAAGAGGATTTGTAACCCCCGTTCAATAGTTTGAACGTACAGATCTTGAGACAGCACTGTTTGTTCATATTGTCTCAAATTGAGTGCCGCAAGGACCCGCATGCTTTTGACGACTGATTGCAGGTCTTCAGTGGTATGAATCCGTTTCTTTAGCGACTCAATCGAAGCCATGGGATTCCTGAGTTGTTAGGGTTTGGAGGGCCTCCTGGAGTAGTTTGCCCAATGTGTCGTATTCCTCGTCGGTCAGTTGTTTTCCCAACGTGATTTTCTCACAGAGGTCAGATGCACGTTCTCGTATGACCTGGTGCATGAGATGTTCGGCTTGCGGAATACTCGAAAGAGGGTACTGATCCAGTAGCCCCTGTTTCACGGCCATGAGACTCGCGATTTGTTCGGGAACCCTCAGAGGCTGGTATTGAGGTTGTTTAAGGATTTCCCGAATCCGGCGGCCATGATTAATTGTTTTGCGGGTCTCGTCGTCTAACCGGGTTCCAAATCGAGCGAATGTCTCGAGCTCCTCAAACTGGGAATAGGACAGTCGCAAGTCCCCTGTGATGGTTCGATAGGCGGGGAGTTGGGTTTTCCCTCCTACTCGTGAAACAGATTTGCCCACGTCGATGGGAGGTAATATTCCCTTTTGGAATAAGTCCGGTGATAAATAGATTTGTCCGTCCGTGATAGAAATGAGATTTGTTGGAATGAAGGCAGAGATGTTCTGGCCTTCTGTCTCAATAATCGGGAGCGCAGTTAACGATCCTCCGCCTAATTCCTCTTGGAGATGAGTCGACCGTTCCAGAAGTCGGGAATGAATATAAAAGATATCACCGGGAAAGGCCTCTCGCCCTGGAGGGCGACGAAGCAGTAACGACAGTTCCCGATAGGCGCGAGCATGCCGAGTGAGATCATCAAAGACTATCAAGGTATCATGGCCTTGCAGCATAAAATATTCGGCCATGGTGGTTGCCGCATATGGGGCAATAAATTGCAAGCCCGGCTGATCCTCCCCCCCGGCTACGACGACAATGGAATAGGCCATCGCTTCATGATCCTGAAGGTCCCGCAGCAGCCGTGCGACCGCAGACTGTTGCTGGCCGATCGCGCAATAAATGCATATGATATTCCGGTTGCGTTGATGAATGATCGTGTCCAGCGCAAGGGCCGTTTTCCCTGTTTGGCGATCACCAAGAATGAGTTCCCGCTGGCCCCGTCCAATGGGAATTAAGGCGTCGATGACTTTGATCCCGGTTTGGAGTGGAACGGTCACTGGCGCGCGTTCGATAATGGATGGTGCAGGTTGTTCCACTGCACGATATTCAGAAGTAGTAATATCTCCCTTCTCGTCAAGGGGGCGACCTAAGGGATCGACCACTCGGCCGAGGAGAGTCTTTCCCACAGGGACCTCCAGAACCTTACCCGTCCGACGAACTTCCGTGCCAGCCTTGAGCATGGGACTATGGTCCAGAAGGACCACACCCACTTCTGAAATATCCACGTTGAAGACCAGGCCAAAATATCCACCGGTAAACTGAACCAATTCTTCGGCCTCTACCCCAGGCAATCCCTCCACCTGAGCGACGGCAGAGCCCACTGATCGAATCCACCCAATTTCACGCACCGCTGGTTGCGTTGTGTATTGCTGAAGAGCCTGGTTCACAAGCGAAAAGGTTCCCTGTGACAGGTTCCGTAAGGTCTCGGAAGGGGTCTTCATGCGAGTGTCCCCTTGATGGGTTGGGTGTGGGAGAGGTCCAAGCTGGTTGTTCGGCGTTGATCAAGTGCTTGCGTGATATTGTCATGTAAGGAAGCTAGGTATTCCTCGAGATTCCATGCCACGGTATGTCCAGGCCCTTTCAATTCAATCCCTCCGATGACGGAAGATGACACGTTGAATGTGATATTCACCATTTCACCCAATCGCTCTTGCAAAGCGCTGACGATCTTTTTTTCCATGGACGGGCTCAAAGGAAATGCGCTGAGCACTTCAAGGAGAGTTTGACCATTCTGTATAGATTCGTTGAGAATTTTCCATTGGCTTTCTTCCATATTTTGAAACCGGGAGAGAAACACATCAACAAGGTGTTGTTCGAAATCCTCATTGGCCAGGTCTTTTAACGCACGACGGGCAATTTCATAAACCTGGGTCACAGTACGCCGGCGGAGGTCTTCTAAAAAAGCCGATTTTTCATGCTCGATGGATTCGTACCAATTTCGGCGGGTATCGTTCACCTCTTGCCTGGCCTGTTGAATCAACTCTCGCTGGTGTTGGTCTGCTGCCTGTCGAGCTAGTGTCAGAATCTGGTTCCGCTCTTCCTCCAGTTTTTGGATCGCCCGTCTGTGGGATTCGGCTTCTTGTGTGGCTTCTAATTCTTTCGTTTCGGCTTGAAGCCGGAGGGAAGCCAAATGCTGTTCCCGCTCATCCATCGCGCGGAGGATCCGGTTATACAAGAAATACTTGAGCAGGCCCATCAGAATGAGAAAATTGATGACCTGAGCAACCACTGTAAACCAATCAATCAGCACCGTTTATCCTCCAACCCGTGAAATGGCGTCGGCCCAAAACGGATTCGTGAAAATGAGGAGCATTGACACGACAAATGCGAAAATCGCAGGAGATTCCATCATGGCCAGTCCCACGAACAACGTTCTGGTGATCGACGTAGAGGCATCCGGTTGGCGGGCCAGGGCATCAAGGGCCTGGGCGACCGATCTTCCTTCGGCCAATGCAGAGCCAATCGATCCCGTTGTAATGGTCACTCCGGCTATCAGGATTGATGTGAAGCCGATAAGGGCGGCGTCCTGTAATCCGCTCTGCCCGGCATGGGTCTGCATGAAGTCCCAAAAGGGATTGGCAAAAATAAGAATCATGGAGACCACGAAGCAGTAGATCGCCGTGGACTCGATCATGGCCAACCCCACAAACAATGTTCGTGAGATGAGCCCCGCTTCGTCCGGTTGTTGAGCGATGGCATGTAACCCTTGTGCGACGGCCCGGCCTTCACCCAGAGCTGGGCTGATCGCTCCGATCGCAATCGTCAGGCCCGAGGAGATCACAGATGCAATGCCGATAAGGATGAGAGGATCCATGCGATGAAGCTCCTTTCTAGGTAATCAGTCTCCTGGCTCTTGTTGTCTGTCATGCGAGTGCATGGCGGAAGCAATATAGACCATGGCCAATATGGCAAAAATGTAGGCTTGAATGATGCCGATCAGCAATTCCAAGACATGCATGAGAATGGGAAAGAACAGTGGAGCAATGGCGAGTAAAATAACCACGATTTTCGTCCCGCTCATGATGTTGCCGAATAGACGGATTGCCAGTGCGACTGTCCGGGATATCTCACCGATGACGTGGAAAGGAAACATGAACGCGGTAGGCTGAAAATAATGCTTGAAATAGCCATAGACCCCCTGATGTCTTATTCCAAAGTAAGGGACGGCGATAAACACGCACAGGCTTAATGCCGTTGTCGTGGACAGCGAGCCAGTGGGAGCCTGATACGCAGGGAGAATACTCAAAATATTTGAAAGCGCAATAAATAAGAAAAGGGTTCCGATAAAAGGGATGAAGGGATTGGGATCGCGACGACTGATTTCCGTGATTTGTTCCCGAATATTCAGCACAATGATTTCAAGGAAATTTTGCCAACGTGGAATCGTGGGTCCTGGCGAGAACCGGCGGGTGGCTAACCAGGCTCCCAAGGTTAACAGGCCCATAATGAGCCAGGTAAACACAATGGTGGCATTCAGCTTGCTCATGCCCCACTGCCACCAAATAAGGTGATCAGGTGTAAGGGTCGCCATATCATAGTCGTCTACTGCCTTATGTGTGCGAGAGAGGCCGTCGTCAATCCCCACCGTCGTATGAGCAGGGTCCGCATGATCAGAAATCCGAGGAAGCTCAACAGGAAATATTCCCAGCCATTCACCATCATGGCATAAAATACGGTTAAAACCGTCACCAATCGGAGCGTGAGGCTGCCCCACATCATGAGAGCCGGTTGTCGTGTGGACGATAATCGCTGGAGGGTCATCCAAAGGGTGAGGAAGTACGCCCAACCAAGGCCGATACCAATTCCAAACGACAATCCCAGTGGAACCAGGTTCATCATCATAGTCACTCGTGTGCTCTTAAAAGCTGTTTATATTTGTGATTCACCAATTTTCACCAATGCTTTTCTCGTCATGACCGGGCCGATTAACTCGAAAATGACGGTGGAGCCAATCACCACCGGCATGATGACTTCCTTGAACTCCGGAAGATGATGGCTGGCGATAAGGGCCATCCCAAGAGCGACACCAGCCTGGGGCCAGAGGGCCATTCCCATCCAGCGTCCCCACGCGGGATCAGCTTCACTCATGACTCCCCCGGCCCATGCGCCCATCACAAGTCCAAACATTCGTAACAGGATATAGGCGATGCCGAGTAGGCTTATTTCCTGCAATGAGTCAATTTCAAGTGAGGCGCCAGCCAAAATGAAAAAGAGAATCATGAAGGGCCATTCTATTCCTTCAATGGCTGTAAATGGACGTCGATGATGGGTGGCTAAATTAGCCACAGTAGCACCTAAGGCCATCCCAGCTAAAATAAAAGAGACATTCAGCCAGATTGCCAACCCTCCACACAAGAGGACGATGCCCAAGGCTTCAGCCAGGGTCGGTTCCCCTGGTTGGAGGCGTCCCGTTAAATAGGCCATAGGAATACCCAGAAGGACGCCGAGCAACAAAGCGCCGCCGACCTCCCATGTGCCTAACAGGAGCATGTCCCACCCGTCTCCATTTCCGTAAAGAGCCTGGACGAGGGCCAATAGAAAGCTAAAGAGGATTAACCCCCAGGCATCATCTATGGCCACAACACTTTCAAGTGTCCGAGAAAATTCTCCCTCTGCCCGCATTTCCCGAATCACATCGATCGTTGCGGCAGGGGCGCTCGCAGGAGCAATCCCCGCGAGAAGGAAAGCAATCTCTGGACGGACCCCCATGATCAACAGGCCAAAGAACACTGCAGTAGCTGCGGCAAGGACTTCACCAATGGAAATCCAGAGGGTAATTTTTCCTCGCTTTTTGAGGGAGGACATGGTCATGTTATGACCTAACAAAAATCCCACCATGGATAAAGCAATATCCGTGACCACTGGGAACCAGTCTTCTTGAAAGTCTTGTAGGACGTCCAATCCTGAAGGACCAATGGCAAACCCAGCCAGAAGTAATAAGGTCACTCTTGGTAAGGGGGTTCGTCTTCCTAGGAGGTCCGTGAGGAGCCCGACAAGAAAAAGGGCCCCAAGGGTGATCAATATTTGGGGGACGAGTTCCATACGAGTCAAGAATTGCTTGTCAGGTGGACAAGGTTTTAGACGAGCACCGTTGTTGGAGGAAAAAATGAAAAGGCAAACGTGTATTCATGGAAACTCTCCCATCTTCAATGCCGACGGCTTTCCCGGGTCACCCAGTACCAGGCGTTGAGACATCCCAACATGACTCCGGCCATCAACAACATCAACGTCCATGAATAGCGGCTGGGCCATGTTGTGTCTATCCAGATGCCGGCAGCTACCCCCATCAACGTTGGAACCGCGATGGACCATCCGACGATGCCAAACATTCCCAGCCAAAACCAGACTTCCTGAGTGTTGTGTTGCCGTGTTTTTAGCTTCCGAATTTCTTTGGGCTCGACTTTGGCCGTCAAGTTTTTGAGCAGTCGCTCCCGCCGGTGATTGAGAGAAGCCCTTTTATCCTCCATATTCTCGCAACTCCATGAAACGTCTGACTAGATCGGCTTCAAGTTTGGCGGCGGCTGATCGAGATTTTTTTTCACGGTCGTCCAACACCAGAAAATTTTCTTCAATGGCTTTCTTCAGGTCTCCCAAAGCGTCACTTTTGATGCCCTGTCTGGTGGATATGATCACTTCCTTTCCACATTTGAGAAGGACTCCTTCGTCAATGGCTAAAATGTGTTCCTTCTCCTTGGGTGTTTCAAAGGTCAGAATGCCAGGAACAAGGGCGGTTACGAAATCGATGTGCCGCGGAAGCAGGCAAAAGGATCCATCGGCCGCTTCGGCGGTAATTTTCGTCACTTCTTCATCCACCAGCATTTCTGTGGGAAGCAATACCTTGAGTCGCATGCTTGTGGGCCTCCTTGATCGTCCCGATCATATACAGGGAGCGTTCCGGATAGTCGAGAAATTCATCGTTCAGGATTCGTTCACATCCTTCTAAGGCATCCTCCAATGAGACCAATTTCCCTTTGTGGCTGGTAAAGGCTTCGGATACGAAAAATGGTTGCGTAAGAAACCGTTCCAACCGTCTGGCCCGGGATACCGTCAACCGATCATCTCGTGATAGTTCTTCCAGCCCCAACATGGCAATGATGTCCTTGAGGTCTTCATATGTGGCTAGGGTTTTTCGTATTTCTTGTGCCACATGGTAGTGGCGTGCTCCGACCACATGGGGAACCAGCATTTTCGAAATTGAACGAAGGGGATCAATGGCCGGAAACAGCCCTTCGCTGGCCCGTTTGCGGGAAAGGACGATTGAGGCTGAAAGATGGCCAAACGTATGGACAGCGGCAGGGTCTGTAAAGTCATCTGCCGGGACATACACAGCCTGAATTGAGGTTATCGAGCCGGATGCTGTGCTACAAATTCGTTCCTCAAGTTCCGCGAGGTCCGAACTCAAGGTTGGCTGATAGCCCAGACGGGAGGGAATCTGCCCCAGCAGGCCGGAGACTTCGGCTCCGGCTTGGATAAATCGAAAAATATTGTCAATTAATAACAGGACATCGAGTTTTGCCACATCCCGAAAATATTCGGCCATGGTCAGGGCCACGTGTCCGACCCGAAATCTGGCTCCTGGCGCTTCATTCATCTGGGCAAAAATCAATGCCGTGTTCGCCAATACCCCTGATTCCTGAATCTCCCGATACAACTCTTCTCCTTCACGGGATCGCTCGCCGATTCCGCAAAAGACGCTCACTCCGCCATGACGCCCAACCACGTTATGAATCATTTCCATAATGAGCACGGTTTTTCCGACCCCTGCTCCGCCAAACAGGCCGGCTTTCCCACCGCGTTCAACCGGAGCGAGCACATCAATGGCTTTGATTCCCGTCTCGAATACCTCCGAGTTGGTTGTCCGCTGAGTCAAAGGTACCGGGGTGCCCCGGAAAGGGCGAAATTCTCCGTCAAGTATGGGAGGGAACTGGTCAATGGTTTCTCCAAACACGTTAAACATTCGACCCAGAGTATGTTGCCCAACTGGAACCTGAAGGGGGGCTCCCGTGTCGGTGACCGGAGAGCGACAGGAGAGCCCGTGGGTAGGTGTTAACGCGATAGCGCGAATGGTGTGTTTATCCAGGTGGGCGATGGTCTCGATGATGACCTGGTTCTCTTTTCCCGTAAGGAGAATATGGTGTAATGAGGGAAGAGAATGGGGGAACTGAACATCGACCACACTCCCACGGATAGAGACAACCTGCCCCTGGTTGGACGAATGATGAGAAACGCTTGGGTCGCCAAAGGCCATGGAGCAAGTCTTTAATAAGGAAAGATTACAACATAATTTAGCATACCTCTAGAGGCAGAGCTTGAGGACGCTAGACTTTCTTTGTCATGAAGCTCGGCGTACCGCTCTTCCTTTGGATCGCTTTGCTGGAGACGAGACTGGAATGACAACCGTGGTTGCCAAATTTTTGAATGGATAAGGAACAGTTAATACCGGACAGGTCACGGTTCGAACAATTTTTTCCGCCGTACTGCCAAAGAACATATGGCTGATATCACCGGTTTGCCCTCCGTAGCTGCCCATGACGACCAGGTCAATTTTTTCTGCTCGAACAGTCCGGGCAATTTCCACAAACGGCTTTCCCTCCCTGAGTATCCGGGTAATCTTTAATCCCTTGGCCTCTGGTACGGTCAATAGTCCTCTGGCCAAAAGGCGGGCCTGGTGACTCAGGCGTTTTTTTTGGGCTTTTTCTTCGCTCGGAAGGGCGAGGCCTAGCGCATTCAAGGCATCCAGGGATTTGGTATCAATCACATGGAGAAGAAAGACTTTGGCCTGAAACTGGTGCGCGAGTCGAAGTCCCAGTAGAAAGGCTTCTCGGGAAATCGGAGCAAAATCGACAGGGAGTAAAATTCGCTGAAAAAGTTCAGGCATAATGGTGTCCCTCCTATGAATGTTTCTCTGTAAACCAGCAAGGGAGATGCCAGGGGCTCCGTTGTAAAAGCTTTCATGGCAAATGGGACAAACCGGTTCAATTTCCAAGGCGCTCTGAGAGCTTCCTTTGAACACGTTAGACCAAAAAGTGGTAAAACGCTACACTGAGGAGAAAGACGATAGGCCCAAAAAAGGGCAGATAATAAAGTGGTTGCCGGAATAAAAAATATTTCAGGAATTTTTTCGTTAATTATAGGGAAAAATATACGTACGTAAACCTCATACTTGGCAGGATTCGTGCGTAAAGAAAGAAAAGAAACATCTGGTAGTAAAAATGGTTCTTCCGGGTTAAATGTGGGTTGTACGGAAAACACGGGGCTGGGAGTTGGGCTCCCTCCTTTGTAAGAAAGGGTCGCGTCCTGCGGGACACACCAGGCAATAGTGAGGGGAGGTAGAAACGCCAGATGCCAACTTGCCGCGAGAGATGTTGGCGCAATTACAGGGACACACAGTTGAATCTCTACCCCACCTAGCCTCCCCTTACAAAGGGAAGGAATGTGTCGGCAGGGACCTGGTTTCAAGCATTGACAGAAAGAATTACGTACGCTTAACCCTGAAGAGCCGAAAAAAGAAGTTATCCGAGGGAATTTATTTAATTTGGAGTCTTTCAAAAATGAAAATTTTATGTCCTGTGGATGGATCGGACTTTTCCCGTCTTTTAATCGAAGGTGTCGGAACTATCTTTGAGAGTACGGCAAATGAAATTGTCTTATTGCATGTGCTGCCTGCAGGGCACTTTGGAAAACATCAGGTTCCCAAAGACGGGCAAGGTGTTTCTTGGCCCGCCCTATCTGAAAAGATGAACCGAGCGAGCAATAAGCTTTTACATGGGCATACCGAACGACTTAAAGGGGCTCTGAACCAAGCTGGAACCAGCCGGTTGGCTTCTCTGAAAACCATGGTGATGAAAGGGGATGTCTCGGATTCCATTCTGCGAGCGAGTGAGAACATGGATGCTGATTGCATTGCGGTCGGTTCCAGGGGGATGACCGATGTTCCGGGATATTTGTTGGGTAGTGTTTCGAGGAAAATTGTCACTCATGCCTCTTGTTCTGTGCTAATGGTCAAAGGAGCCCTGGCGGTTCCCCTTCCTGTCTTATTGGCCCTTGATGGGTCTAAAGCGACCAAATGGGCTATGAGGAAAATTATGGCCTGGCTTCATCCTGATGAGGTTGTCTTACATGCGGTCTCGGTGGTTCCCGAAAAGTTGACGGATCTGGGTTTGGAAATGTTGGGGAAAAGGCAAGCGAAGGCGTTAATGGCCCCTGTTCGAAAGCAGACCCAAGCGTTGTTGGCCGAATCCAGAAAAAAAATTCTCAAGGCGGGTTTCCAGGTGGATACCCAACTCCTAGAGGGAAATCCTCGAACTCAGATTGTGGAGGCTGCACAACGTCTTAAGACCCAATTGGTCTGTGTCGGGTCAAAAGGTCTTTCAGGAATTGAACGATTTACGTTGGGTAGTGTATCTGAGTGGGTGAGTACCTATTCCCCTTCATCTGTATTGGTTATTCGTCACTGACGTGGTGAGGGATTACTGATTCGTGGTCATTCATGGGGGATGGAGACTTGGGTTCTCCCTTTTCTTTTTTATTTTTCCTCACCCTTCTGATAACGCAAGGAACTCTCTTTGAGTACTTGGCGCAAGCTCGAAAAGTGATCGACCATGACATGGAAATCCTTTGCGCTAAAGGCTAACAGTCTCATAGAAGTGACAGCGCGTGCAGTGGCTTGACGTGTGCCCCCATCAAGAAGACAAGTTCCCCCGAAATGATCCCCTGGTTGCAATTCATCCTGGAACAGGAAGTGCCGTTGATCATTGGTTTGGCTGATTTCCATGCTGCTAAAAGATTGAGGGGGGATAAATTAGTGCATTGACCGCTCGCTGACCTGATGATATCATTTTGATATCATTTAATGAAATCTCATATTACGGGAGGGAAGGATGGCGCAAGTCCTGGTTCGACAGCTTGATGACAAAGTGGTGGGGCGCTTGAAGAAGCGGGCCAAAGAGCACGGCCGGTCATTGCAGTCAGAGGTCAATACGATCATTGAAGAGGCGGTGCCCGACTATGAGGGTGCGTGGAAGCGGATTGAACGGTTTCAGAAACGTCTGAAGCAATCGGGCAGGAAATTCAGTGACAGCGCAGCTCTGATTCGAGAAGATCGCGATCGGTGGCTCGGTATGTGGTAGATGCCAACGTTGTCATCAAGTGGTTCATTCCAGAAATATACGCTGAGTCAGCTGGTTTTCTACAGAACTCGTCCTATCAGCTCCATGCCCCAGCCTTTTTTGTGCTAGAAGTGGGGAATGCCCTCTGCAAGAAAATCCGTCGGCAGGAACTCATAAAGAAAGAGGGAGATACAATACTTGAAGAACTGGCGCACCTACCGGTACAGAAACATCCCGACCAGCGATTGTTTCGACTCGCTTATGCGTTAGCTCGTCAAACACATCGAAGTCTGTACGATTGCATGTATCTGGCTTTAGCTGAAACGATCGATGGGCAGGTGGTCACCGCAGATCGAAAGTTTTATACGGCAATAGCCCAAGGACAGCATGCCCGGCGAGTTCTTTGGGTCGAAGACCTTATTAAGCTTTCATGATGCTAAATATCTGAATACAAGAGGCGACACCATTTAACCTAAAAGCGGCAGTTGAGCGCGAAAAAGCTGTGCAAGCAATTGATGTGCATAGGGAATGTAAGAATTGCGTGGGCACCTTGTGGGTGATGAGTCAATTTTCACATTTACAAGGGGTTGTGCAGACTTTCATGATCCAACTGCTGTTTTTAGGTTTAACCAATCGAACTCAAAGATATTACAGAGGACAAAATTTGCTGTTATGGACGAATTCCTAGATATCCTTGGATGGGCAGAAACAGAGTGAATATTTTTATGCACGGTTTAATTTTCGAAATACGTGCGCCTCAGCGTGGTCCACAGAATGCCATTTTTATCTGACACTGATCGGTTGGGATTCAAACCCTCCCATTTGGCCACAACATGAACGGTTTCACCAATCACATATTGAGCCAGTTGTATTTACCACCCATCCGTTGAAAAAACCGGAGTCGCCGTATTTCGAAAATTAAACCGTGCATAAAAATATTCACTCTGTTTCTGCCCATCCAAGGATATCTAGGAATTCGTCCATAAC
>PVMK01150883.1_pt1 | contig 22816 bp, 19 predicted proteins | sample 1853481 | NCBI WGS metagenome assembly PVMK01 (sample SAMN08533507, study PRJNA380276) | Marine sediment metagenome, whole genome shotgun sequencing project. | reverse complement strand
CGGCCTGGTGAGACGCTGGAAAGCATAGACAACCGCCTGTTGCTGCTCCTGCAACAGACAACCTCGCCAGCCCGCTTGTCAGGCTACATGCTGCTGGTATACGAATCTCTGAACCAGGCGGTTCAGCCCCGCACCGCCTGGATTTACAACCCCGGCCAAAGGCGGGTGATCCGTGCGCCGCAAGTCGCATACGACAGCCCTTCGGTATCGACGGAGGGTTTGCACGTCACCGACATGACCGACATGTTCAACGGTGCGCTCAACCGCTTCGAGTGGAAATTGATGGGTAAGCGCGAGATGTACGTGCCCTACAATGCCTACCGAATTCACAGCAATGAACTGGATTACGAGGACCTGGTGAAACCCGGCCACCTCGACCCCGGCTACCTGCGATACGAACTGCACCGTGTTTGGGTCGTGGAAGCTCGCTTGCGCGATGGCTACCGGCACATCAATCCACGCCGCACCTACTACCTGGACGAAGACAGCTACCAGATCCTCATGACCGACCACTACGACGTGCGTGGCGAATTATGGCGTTACTCGGAAGCGCACCCGATCAATTACTACGATGTACCGGTCTTTTGGACCACGATTGAGGTCCACCACGATCTCGACGCCCGCCGTTTCGCCTCCTACCGGCAGGATCCACGCAAACCGGTGTCCGCCTTCAACATGAAAATGGACCCCAGGGAATTCACACCCCAGGCGCTCCGAAGGATGGGCCGGAAGTGATCAGCCGCCCTTTCAACGACCGCCTGCAGCGGATGAGAAAGGAAAATCATGCGTTTTAGTTAACTGACGTAACAGCATTTGGGTACAAAAACATGACACAATCACTGGCATCACCGCTTACTCTGCCCTGCGGGGTTTCCATTCCAAACAGATTTGGCAAAAGTGCCATGACCGAAGGTTTGGCCGATGCCAATGACAATCCCACTGAAGCGCTGATCAAGCTCTATCGCACCTGGTCAGATGGTGGTGCCGGGCTGCTGATGACCGGAAACGTGATGATTGACCGGCGTTACCTGGAACGTGCCGGCAATGTGGTATTGGAAGATGATCAGGCCATGCCGATGTTGCAACGCTGGGCCAGGGAAGGCACTCGTGGAGGCAACCAGCTATGGATGCAAATCAGTCATCCCGGGCGACAATGCCCGCGAATGGTTAATAGCCAACCACTCGCTCCCTCTGAGGTTCAGCTGAAATTGCTGGGCAACTTCTCCAAACCACAAGTGATGACTGAAACAGATATCGGAGATGTTATTCAACGATTTACCCGCTCAGCCTTGCTGGCGAAACAGGCGGGATTCACCGGGGTTCAGATTCACTGTGCGCATGGTTACCTGATCAGCCAGTTTCTGTCACCGTTAATAAACCGCCGCGATGACCAGTGGGGAGGATCACTGGAGAACCGCGCGCGATTGGCACGACGTATCATTCGCTCTGTCAGGGAGGCAGTTGGGCCAGGGTTTCCGGTATCTGCAAAACTGAATTCCGCAGATTTCCAGAAAGGCGGATTCAGCTTTGACGACTGCCAGACTGTCGCCGGGTGGCTGGCTGAAGACGGGCTCGACCTGTTGGAGATTTCCGGCGGCAGCTATGAGCAGGCCAGCATGTTTGATCTGGACACCGCCGAAGTTCGAGAAAGCACCCGCCAACGTGAAGCCTATTTTATTGAATATGCCAACAAAATCCGCAAGTCGGCACAAATCCCGCTGATGATAACCGGTGGCTTTCGCAATCGCGAGATCATGGAAAACGCCGTCAATTCCGGTGAGGTGGATCTGATTGGCCTTGCCAGGCCTCTGTGCACGCAACCGGATGCGGCAAAGCAACTGATCAACAAGTCAATCGACACTGTCGACCTCTACGAGAACGGGTTGGTTATGGGCCGCGGTTTCTGGGGCAATAACAGCCGTTCAAGCATGGTTAAATCAATTAATGCCTTTGGCCAGCTTGGGTTTTATTATTGGCAGATTATTCGTTTATCCAAAGGCTTACCGGTGGAACCCAATCTGGGTGTTTTAAAGGCATTCTCCAGGCATATGCTCAATGATTTCCGGCTTAACCAGCGGCGCAAAAAAGCTGTCAACAAGATGTAGTTGAGTCTTTCGGGGCCAAAGCCGACTACAACAAAGCTACAGCACCAAGAGTAGGCGCCTTTAGGCGAAAACCAGTGCAGTCAAATTAATTCAGTGTTTTTGAGTGTGCACTCGATGATCAGCGTAAAGAAATATGAGGATCCGGCAGTTCTTCGCGCTTGTCCATGACGGCGAAGAATTCTGTCACTTTCCCCGGCTCTCCCTTGACCTCGATGGCACCGCTGTCAATGCCGCTCTGCCAGGTCTCCTCGCCGAGGAAAATCCGGTTACCAAACTTGCGGGTCATGGTCACCATGGCATCGGCTTCAGACGGCAGTTTTTCTGTGATTTCCAGCACGCTGTTGCGCAGCGTGAGCGTGAACTTCTCCCCGGTATCCGTGAAGCTGAAGCCGAGTATGCTGCGCTTGCCGTCCGCACGTTTCGGATTGATGCTGTAGCGCAGGTTGTCGAGAATGATCGCGGTTTCCGTGGTCTCGATTGAAAATATCTGCTTGAGAACCATGTCCTGCAGGGCGCGGACGGGGATTTTGCCTTCAATCTCAAGTGCGCCGGTCAGGTAGAAGCCGCGCAGACTGCTACTGGTCTGGGCATAGCCGAGTACGCGCAATGCTGCTGCCTTGAGGTAGCGCGCCTGCCAGTCTTCCCTGTTGATACGGATCAGGGGTGTTGTGAGTTCGGCTGCCCATTGCGCATCCCCGGCAAAAAAGGCTTTCTCGGCTTCAGCAAAAACCTTGTCACGTCCGCCCATGATTTCGACCGTGCGACGGGCTTTTTCCAATCTGGGCGTGGGACGTAATTCGGCCGGGTCGCCATTCCACCAACTGATGTAGCCACCATAGACGTTGCGAACACTCACATCGACATTGCCGTAATATTCAACCCCCCATGGCTCAACCTGGACAGTCCTGGGGAGCCTGATCGTCTCCGCGAGTTCATCGGGTGTAAAGCCCATATTGATCAAACGCACCGACTGATCGTTAACATATTGCATGGCGTCACGATAGTTGGTGAGGATCTTGCTGATTTCTCCTTGCCCCGAAACAGTTGGACCATGACTGGGAACCATGTGGTCGGCCTGGTAGCCCCGCATTTTATCCAGGGCGCCTACCCATTTCTCGATGTCCCTTGGACGTGTGCCCCGCAGGGAATGCAACTGCGGGAAAGTCGGCCCCTGGATTTCATCGCCCGTGAAAAGGACTTTCTGATCAGGCATATAAATGCCCATATGGCTGGCAGACTCGCCGCCAGTATGAAAGAAGATAAAGCGGTAACCTGCCAGCGACATCTCCGTTTCACCCTCCAGCGAAATGGACGTATTGGGTGGAATAAACCCACCCGTGCCCCTGACATTAAACCCACAACAGCCGACATGGTATTGCTGTCCCTCGGCATCCCCGGGCAACATCACACCATACATATAGCCTGCGCGCAGCCCCATGATCGGACCGGTCGCCACGTTCTCCTGCACGGTTTCGCGCATCAGGTTTTCACTGGCAATAACCTTGACTTTGCCGCTTGCCGCGTCTTCGCGTGAAATAAATACGGCCGCGCCGTTGGTATGATCAGCATGGTGATGGGTATAGATTACTGCCTCAATAGGCTTTGCAGTCATTTCTTTTAACCGGTCCACGACGACCTGTGCATGCTCGGTCGCAACCGTGGTGTCGATCACGACCAGGCTATTGTCACCTTCAATGATGATGGAATTGCCAAAGCCGTGATTGGGGGTGTTGAAACTCCAGATTTTGTATGGGCCAACCTGAATGGTCTCTTCTTTGAACAATCGGGCGTGCTCGATAAAGTTCTGGGGTGCGGAGAAAGGCACAAAGTATTTTTCCGGGCGAGGTGGTGGCGCATTTTCAGCCATCAGGTTCCCTGAAACCACTGCAATAAGTAAAAGTGTAACGACTGCTGACCTGATCATCTGAAACTCCGTTTATGTTTAGTAATCTATGTAGTGAATGTGAAATTGTTCCCAACGCCGTATGTAATTCATTACACCGGGTTCACTATTGTTGCGTATTGTCGAAAACCGCGCCTTCAAGATTCTGGAACTCTTCTTCCATGTATTGCGCCAGCGTGTCCAGATCTTCCATGTCCTGGGTGGCGACAATCCCGAAATGCAGTTTGCCTGCGTAACTGAACAGGGTGATATTCATACGCAGACCAGGTGTCAGGGTACTGATTGGGTACATCTGTTCCAGCGTTGCGCCTTTCATATACAGCGGGTATTTTGAACCGGGCACATTGGAAACCAGCGTGTGGCCGTTCGCCGGCAGCTTGTCACTGAGCCCGACCTTATCAACCAGCTCACTGAACATTGCCGACAGGACGCTATATTGTTCAACCGAAGACCCTGGCACACCGTCGATCTGGTTCCTGACATTGCGCAGGGTGAAGCCGATTTCACGTAAGCGCACGAATGGATCATCGGTCGGTTCCGCCAGCTTGACCAGAACGATACCAACGCTGTTACCGGCTTTATCGTCACCGTCTTTTCGCAGGCTGACCGGCATCTGGATCGTAATCGGCTGATCGAGAGTAATCCCCTGTTCCTCAAGGTAGCGGTGTAGTCCACCATCAATGCAAGTCAGCGCAACGTGGTTCAGCGTGGAGCGCGTCGCTTTGCATATTCGCTTGACCTTTGCCATCGGCACCCATGAAGTGCCAAGGCCGCGGCCCGGAGAGGCGCTTCCTGTCATTGGTGTTTCCTGGCGCGCGCTAAATGGCAAAGAGACGGCATTGCGGGTGATACCAATGAATTCCAGGTATTGTTGCGCTGTAAGCTTGGCGATGCCGCCGGTCGTGAGTAATTGATCCCAGGCTTGCTTCGTCAGGCTGCCAATCATATTGCCAACAGAAGCACCAAGCTCTTCTTCGTTCGGCCTGTTGCGTCGCGGCAGCGTCCAGATAGGATGCAGTTGCCGGTCTTCAGGTGAATTGCTAAAAGACCTGTTCAGCCAGGAGGTCATCATCATGCCGTCGGCATAGGCATGGTGCAACTTGAGATAAATCGCGAACTTTTTTCCCTTGATCCCATCGATCAGGTGAAACTCCCAGAGCGGTTTTGAACGGTCCATCAACGGTTCATGCAACCGGGTGACGAGTTCCTTTACATCTTTCCAGGCGATTGCTTTTTCCGATTGGTGATAGAACACGTGCTCGTCGATGCAGAAGTTTGAGCAGGGTTTCCAGTGGGGACCCTTCCAGCCAATGAAGTTGATCACCAGGTTAAATGGTTCGGTCGGTTTGTCATGGGTCTTCAGTTCTTCAACCAGTTTGCCGGCAAAATCAGCCGGGCAGTTTGGAGGCTTCTTGAAAAGCAGGAGTCCAGCGACGTGCTTGGGACTGCCTTCCGACTCGGCAAGAAAAGAAGGCCAGGTCAAGTACGGACAGTTTCTTCATGGCTGGTGTTTCCTGTTGAATGTGGTTGTAGTGAAAAAGCACCTCATCGCTCCTGGGCGCTGCGTTTATAGTGTTGCATACGGTAAGTCCTGGGTGGCGTTCCGGACCAGCGCTTTGAAGGCATGGGTGAAATTTCCGGGTTCAGTATAGCCGAGAAGCTCTGCAATCTGATCCAGCCTGAAGTTGGTGTTCAGCAAATAGTCCCTGGCCAGTCCGAATCGAATCTCGTTTACCAGCTTTTGAAAATTGGTGTTTTGCTCAGTCAGATGGCGGCGCAATGTTCGCGAAGACATGTGCATTTTTTCAGCGATGCTGTCGATATCCGGAAAGTAACCCGGCAGTGAAAGGATTGCGTGACGCACATCATCCACCAGGTTGCTTTGCTTGCTGAGCTGGGAAATCAGCAATTCACATTGCCGGATACATAGTTCTCTCGACTCCTTGCTGGTGTCACTGACGGTTCTGTCCAATACCTCAGCGGGTATCACTATTTCGTTGAATGGGCGGCCAAAATTAACAGGGCAGTCAAAATGTTTCGCATAACAGGAGGGGGATTCGCCCCCGTAATGAACAAAATTGATCTCGATGACAGGCAAGCCTTCGCGCGCCAACTCCTGGTAAATCAGGTGGACGGCCGAGACTTCCCGATCGGACATCACGTTCAACAAGTCCCCATAATCCATTAACGGTGTCATCCTGTGAGTTGCGGTGTCTCCTTCCTCGATCAACTCGTGTTTAAAACCGGTAAATGACAGGTCGATAAGCCGAAGGCCCAGGTGAATGGCCTGGCGCAGCGTCTTGGCGCTCATCATGGCAAAGCCGAACATCCCGTAGTCGGCAACGTGTATCTCGCTTCCTATCGCAAGCCCCAGGTACCGGTCGTCGCTCAATTCCCGGATGTTTCTGCAAAACCGCAGTAGCTGCTCCAGGTGAATTCGTAAACTGCTGTCATGCAGTGTCGGTTTGCTGATGCCAGTGCCGATCAGGCACTGATCCAGGTTCAGCGAATGGCTGTCGATATAACGTAACGGTGCGGCGAGACTGGATATGGAATGTTGAATCTGGTGATCAGATGACATGGCCAGGGCAAACTCTAATTATCGGACGGCCATATTAGGATAGCTGTCCGATATTCACAAGTTTTCAGCCGAATGAAACATTCCTGATGTTTTCATACACTTATATACTCGTTGCTAATTTTTGAACCTATACAGCTTGGAGAAACTCATGTCGCAAGATCGTAAAGTGCTGGTTTATGGAGCCAACGGCTATACCGGCAAACTCGTTGCAGAAAGCCTGGCAGATCGGAATATTCCTTTTTACATGGCGGGTCGTAGCCGGGACAAGCTTGAAAAAGCACTGGAAGTTGTGCAGGAACGCCACGATGGCCCGGTCGATGCGGAAATCGTAACCGCATCCAACGACCCTGAAGAGTTGCGGCCATTGTTTGAGCAAGTGGACGTGGTCATCAATGTCTCCGGACCGTTTATGCAAATCGGTTGGCCAATTGTTGAAACGGCCCTGGAAATGAACTGCCACTATCTCGATACCACCGGTGAGCAGGATTGGACAAATGCCATCAAGGAGAAGTACGGGCAGGCATTTGCCGACAAGGGCCTGCTGTTGAGTCCGGCCTGTTCCTACATGTGGACTGCCGGTGCGCTTGCCGCAGAAGTCGTGCTGGAAAACCCGGAAGTCGACAGCCTCGACATCGTCTACCAGATCGATCATGGCTTGCCGTCTGAGGCATCTACCAAGTCATTTTTACGCATGGTTTGCAATGATGTCTCCCAGTACTACCTGGAATTGAATGAGTTTGTAGCCTGGCCCAACGATCAGGTCGTCCAGGCAGTTGTTCCACACCGTGGTTCCACGCTCAGCGCCCACCCCTGGGGCGGTGCCTGTGAACCGATCTGGTACAAAGACGATCCCCGCGTACGCAATTGCAAAGTGATCACGGCGATTGGTGAGCACATGGTTGCGGGCATCGTGCAGGCTATCCAGGCGTTCAATGCGGCAGCCCCGGGAATGACGCAGGAACAACGTGAAGAGTTTACCAACCAGATGGGTAACCAGATGGACACCGGCGAACCGCCGAAAGACGATGTTGATGTACAGCGTAGTGTAATTGTCTGTAATGGCCAGGGCCGGCAGGTGACAACCCAGTATGTCATGAATCTTTCTGCTCCATATTCCTTTACCGGTGAGATGTGTGCAGAAGGCGCACAACGATTACTGAATGGTCAACTGAAACAGGCTGGCTTTCAATCGGCAGCAAAGGCATTTGGCCATCGTGAGCTGATTACCAAGTTCCATGAACTGGGCTACTGTGGCGCTTTGCCGGAAAACGGCTAAAAAGAGGACAAGCCTGATGAAAATGAATGCTTACATCGCCGGAGTGGGAATGACCCGTTTTGGCAAACACATGGACTCATCTCTGAAGTCGCTGGCCGGTGTTGCTATCAAAGCGGCGCTGACAGACGCAGGGTTGAGTAACGGCGATATTCAAGCCGCCTACATGGGTAATGCGGCCGGCGGGGTTGTCCAGGGACAGGAGATGATCTCCGGCCAGGTGGCTCTGCGGGAGCTTGGTATTGGCAAGATTCCCGTGGTTAACGTGGAAAACGCCTGCGCCACCTCATCAACGGCATTTAACCAGGCCTGCGCGATGGTCACTGCGGGCTTTTACGACGTGGTCCTGGTTTGCGGCTTCGAAAAACTATTTCACGAAGACAAGGCTCGTACCTTCGCGGCATTTGATGGTGCCGTGGACACGGAACAGTCCGAAGGCATGATGGGCGCTTTACAGGCCCTGGCTGACCTCGCGGACGAGAAAGTCGATTTTGAGAACGCCGGCAAAACCCGTTCCGTATTCATGGACATCTATTCGTTGATGGCGATTGCCCATATGAAAAATTACGGCACCACCATTGAGCAGTTCGCCGGTGTGACCGCCAAGAATTCCTACCACGGAAGTCTCAATCCCCGGGCCCAGTTCCAGCAGGAAATGACGGTCGCGGAAGTGCTCGACTCCCGTGAAATTATCTATCCGCTGACACTGCCGATGTGTTCTCCCATTGGGGACGGTGCTGCGGCGCTGGTGATCGTCAGTGAACGCAAAGCGAAACAGATGGCCCTGAGCAAGCCGGTCCGGGTTTTGTCCTCCGCACTGGTTTCAGGTTGGGATGAAGATCCGGACGTGGGGGCCTACGCAGCGGGACTGGCGTACGAAGCTGCCGGCATCGGGCCTGGAGATCTGAGCCTGGTGGAATTGCACGACGCTTCCGCCCCCTCCGAGATCGTTGCTTATGAATACCTGGGCTTGTGCCCCAAGGGTGAGGGTGGCCGTTTGATCGATGATGGCACGACCCGTCTCGGCGGAAAACTGCCGGTCAACGTTTCCGGTGGTCTGCTGCGTAAAGGGCACCCTATCGGCGCCAGCGGAGCCGCGCAGCTTGTTGAAATCACCGAACAACTACAAGGCCGCTGCGGTGCAAGGCAGGTTGAAAACGCACGGGTCGGCCTGGCACATAATGGTGGCGGCATGATCGGACTTGACGCTGCCGCTACTGTTGTTTCGATTTTGGCACGCGAGGACTGAGTTATGGCTGACCTGACTATTCTGGCCAATCGGATTGCTGACTGGGCGGCCAAAAAACCCGATCTTGACGTACTGACCTTTATCGATATCGATGCTGACGGGGATTTTGTCGAAGAAGTTCGCACCTATCAGCAATTATGGGATAACGGTCAACGCCTGGCCGCCTGGCTGCAAGCCCAGGGCATGCAAAAAGGTGATACTTTCGGCATCGTGATGCAAAACCATCCGGAATTTGTAGACTTGATGGTCGCATCTTCCATCGTCGGAACCATCTTTGTGCCAATCGATTCCCGCACCCGGGGTGACAAGCTCAAATACATGCTGGATTTTGCCGGGTGCAAGGGCGCGGTGGTAGCGGACTATGCAATCGACAGTGTTGGTTCTGTTTGGGCCGATCGGGATGAGAACTGGATATTAGCGTTGAATGATGCCCAGGGTAAAAACACCGGCGAAACGGTTGCTTCTATTCTGGCTCGTCCAATGCCGTCGCCGCCTTTACTTGTCGACAGCACCGACCCGGCTGCTCCAATGCAGATGCTTTACACATCCGGAACCACCGGTGATCCCAAGGCCATCATGTCGGCACACGACCGTCTGAACGCCGTTCCCGTGATCGCCAACGTGCTGGGTTTGACCGGAGAGGACCGTCCTTATACCGGCTTGTCCCTGACCCATGCCAATGCCCAGCTCATCACTTTGGGCAGTACCCTGATCCTGGGGCTTCGCGGGGTGATCAGTCGCAAATTCACCAAATCCCGTCTGTGGGATATTGCCCGCCAGTATGGTTGCACCTGGTTTAACCTGTTAGGTGGCATGACAACGGCCATTTTTGCCGATCCAGCAAAAGAGAACGACGCGGATAACCCGGTACGAGTTATTCTCAGCGCGGGTATGCCCGCTGCCATATGGGGTGATTTTGAAAACCGCTTCGATGTGAAGCTGGCTGAATTTTACGGTGCTGCAGAAGGTGGTTTGACATTTAATCCTGCCGGAGTGGGTCCTGTCGGAAGTTGCGGTAAAGCGCCGCCGATACTGGAGTTGAGAATCTTCGATGAGGATGGCAACGAGTGTGCCCCCTATGAGGTTGGAGAAATCTGTTTCCGCAATGCCGACGGCAGTGCGCCGGTGGTCGAATATTTCAAAAATCCGCAGGCGTCAAAAGAGAAAACTGCAGGCGGCTGGTTGCGCATGGGCGACATCGGTCATGTCGATGGAGATGGCTGGCTGTATTTTGACTATCGAATAGGCGGTGGTATTCGTCGCAATGGCGACTTTATCAATACGGCATTTGTAGAGAAAGCACTGTCGCAATTGGACAGCATCGATGATGTCTATGTTTATGGGGTGGCAATGCCAGGAATGGCGCCGGGTGAAAAGGAGCCAGTTGCGGCTATCGTGCCCGCTGACCGGGCTTCGCTCGAGGCGGCGGAAGTATTCAGGGCATGCCGGGAAAAACTGGAAGCCAATTTCGTTCCGGAATTTTTGCAGGTCGTCGATGAGATTCCAAAAACCGCGTCGGAAAAACCCCAGGAACGATTCCTGCTGGAAGTATTTGATGTAGCTGCCGACAACGTCTATGCAGCTTCGGACTACAGGTAGAGAACAGCTATGAAAACGGTATTTATAACAGGCGCAGCAGCAGGGATTGGACTCGCAATCGCAAAACATTTTGCCGCTGAAAAATGGTTCGTGGGCCTGTATGACATCAACCAGAAGGCCATTGGGCAACTGCTGCAAACTTCAGAATTCAGTAATGCCTGTGGCGGTTTTTGTGATGTAACGGACCGCGACTCGGTCAGTAGAGCACTGCAAAGTTTTGCTGAACGGACTGAAGGACGCATGGACGTGCTGGTCAATAACGCAGGCGTTCTGGCCTCAGGTCATTTCGAGGCCATTGATCATGACGCCTATGAAAGGATCATCCAGGTCAATGTGCAGGGCCTGACCAATGTGGCTCAGCTTGCATTTGAGTGGTTACAGAAAACCCCGGACTCCACCCTGGTCAACATGTGTTCTGTATCTTCGGTGCACGGGATTCCCCAACTGGCCGTTTACAGCGCCAGCAAATTTTATGTCAACGGCTTGAGCCAGGCGCTGAGCATTGAGTGGGCCGAACACGGCATTCGTGTTTTGACAATCAAACCACCTTTTGTGAAGACAGGCATGGTCGAGAATATCCCGGAGCAATTAATGGAAAAGTTTACCGTGGACCTGGTTCCGGAACAGATTGCCGATGTCGTGATGTCTGCGCTGAACGGTTCAGGTCAGAGTTATATCGTGAGTATGAAGGCCAAGGTCTGGGCGGTCCTGATGAAACTTCTGCCCGGACGCCTGGGGCGCGGGCTGGCCAAGTCACTGACTGGTTATTAGACCGCACATTTTATGTAACAACAACTTAGATAGAAAATTAATTAATGGTGAATCTTATGTCTGAATATATCAACTTACCCCTTAGCGGCCTGGAGGGTCCCTTGTCGGAAATGGAAGAAACCGTGCAGGATATGGCGCATCGCTTTGCCAGGGATGTCCTGCGTCCTGCGGGCGAGAAAATTGATGCCCTGTCTGCCGATGAAGCACTCGCACCGGAATCCCCATTGTGGGAGGTATTGGCGCAGGCGGGCGAACTCGGCCTGACCGTATCCGCCATGGCCGAGTTGTCACCATCGGAAGGAACAAGGCTGATGCTGATCGCTTCTGAAGAACTGGCCTGGGGAGACGCCGGCCTGGCCGGAATGATGCTGGTCAGCCAGATGCCCGCAGTTTTCAGTGTCGTCGCTGACCGCCTGGACCTGGTTGAGTATTGTGAAAGCAAAGTAGGTTGCTGGGGTATTACCGAACCAGACCATGGCAGTGACATGCTGGATCACGACGGCACACTGCAGGCTGCAGACGGCCAATACGGTCGGCCCAACTGTGTGGCTCGAATTGATGGCGACAAAGTGATTATCAATGGTCAGAAATCAGCCTGGGTTTCCGGCGCACTGACTGCAGAGTTGTGCGCGCTTTATTGTCACATTGAAGAGGACGGTGAAATCAAACCCGGCATCACGGTTCTGGTACCTCTTGATTTACCCGGTGTCAGTCGGGGCAAACCGTTGGACAAAATTGGTTTCCGTGCACTGAATCAGGGTGAACTCTATTTCGACAACGTCGAAGTGCCCATCAACTTGATGCTGGCCGGACCGGATAAATACGCACACCAGGTGTATCACACGCTGGCCGAGGCCAATGTACATGTCGGAAACCTTGCGGTTGGTATTGCACGCGCGGCTTACGAGCATGCGCTGGCTTATGCGCATGAACGCAAGGCCGGCGGTCAGAAAATCATTTTGCATCAGAATGTCCGTTATCGCCTGTTCCACATGTTCCGCAAAATCGAGGCGGCCCGCGCGCTGGTTCGTCGTGCGGCTGAATACAACGCCACGGCACCATCTGCGGCTCTGCAGGGCTCCATAGCAGCCAAAGTAACCGCCACACAAACCGCCTTTGAAGTGGCCAGTGATGCCTTGCAGATATTCGGCGGCAACGGTGTGACGAAGGAATACCCACTGGAAAAACTGCTGCGTGATGCCAGGGCCAGCATGATTGCAGATGGTTGCAATGAAGTACTCGCAATGAAAGGTGGATCATTGCTGATCAATCATGACTTGCTCTGAGTGATTGTCGTAAGAGATTGATTATGAAGGCCATGTTTGTATCTGCTGCTTTATTCAACTGGATAACGGCTATTGTTTTTGTCTTTGCGGGTGACTGGGTTCTGGCACTTCTGTCCCTTGAGCCTTCACCGACTGCCCTATTGTTTTTGCATCTTTTCTTCACCGTGGTGTTCTTGTTCGGTATTGCCTATTACCGGGCTGCAACAGACCTGGAAGGCCAGGCTGAGGTAATCAAATTGGGCGGGGTCGCCAAATTGGCCCTGGTCGTGGTTGCGACTCTGGATGTTGTGCTGGGTGTTGTCAGTTGGCCGATACTGGTTCCACTTTCAGGGGACCTGGTTTATGGGCTGTTATTTTTTAAAGCACTTTCCCGGTTGCCAAAACCGGCTACTGGCTGAATCGAATACCGACCATAAAAAAGAAATACAGGATTTGGAGAATAAGTAAATGACGAGAAGATTAACATCAAAGGTTGCCCTGGTAACGGGCGGCGGCAACGGTATCGGTGCAGCGATTTGCAAACGCTTTGCAGAGGAAGGTGCAACCGTGGTTGTAACAGACATTGACCTGGAATCAGCGCAACGCGTGGCAGAAGAAATCTCAACCGCCGGCGGGAAAGCGGTAGCCAGGGAACAGGATGTGACAGACCCCGATCTGTGGAACACATTGCTTGATGGGATTGTCAGGGATTTCGGCAGCCTTGATGTACTGGTCAACAACGCAGGGATCGGCACAATAATGCCCATCGAACAGGAAACCCTCGAAGGCTGGCGCAGGATGCAGTCGGTTAATATGGAATCCGTGTTTCTCGGCACACAGGCGGCCATCCGCGTGATGAAAGGTCATGGCGGTTCGATCGTTAATATTTCTTCAATTGAGGGCATTATCGGTGAGCCATTGGTTCCTGCTTACAACGCTTCCAAGGGCGGTGTGCGTATCTTCACCAAGTCAGCGGCATTGCATTGTGCCCAGGAAGGTTACGGTATTCGTGTGAATTCTGTGCATCCGGGTTATGTCGGCACGGCGATGGTCGCTGATGGCCTGGCCGGTATGCCACCGGAGCAGGCACAAGCCTTCCAACAGGAATTGCTTGCGCGCATACCCTTGGGACGCCTTGGTGAAGCAGTAGAAATTGCTAACACTGTCCTGTTTCTCGCTTCGGATGAATCCAGCTATGTGATAGGTTCGGAACTTGTGGTGGACGGCGGTTATACAGCGCGTTAGCCCGGCAGCACAAGGGCATTTTTAATGAACACAGGTAACTCTTAATGAACTCACCAGCTAACTCAACCCTTCCGACCGGCAAGCCTGAGACGGCCCCTCAATGGGCGGTTGCCATGGACCGATGGATGCGCTACCTGACGGAAGACCTGGGCGGCGGTCCGCGTGTGATTCGTATTGCGCAGATGATCAACTTTCACAAGGTGATCACCGTCTTCCTGATCTACGGCATGATGGTGTACTTCAATAACTACTCGACAGCTGCCTGGATATATCTTGCCCTGCATGGTACCTACGGTTACTGCTGGCTGATCAAGGATTTTTCTTTTCGCGACTTCTATTTCGACAGGCGCGTCACTTTTGGAGGTGTAGCCGCAACTTACCTGGGACTGGTTGCCTGGTACTGGCTGCTACCGTTCCTGTTCATCTCGGGGAACGTTCAGCCATCGAACGGGATGCTCTGGTTTTGTATCTCGCTGCATACACTGGGTTGCGTACTGATGGTCGCGGCTGACCTGCAAAAGAACATCGTACTGCGCCTGCGCAAAGGCCTTATCACGGATGGCGTGTTCACCTATTCACGCAACCCGAACTATCTCGGTGAGATCATGATCTATGGATCCTATGCGCTGCTGGTCGGTCACTGGGCCGGCTGGGCCGTGGTGTTTGTGGTGTTGGCTCGGTGTGTTCCTGCCGCGCATGCTGCTCAAGGATGCGTCCATATCCCGGCACCCCGGTTGGTTGGAATACAAGAAGCGCAGTGGGCTGCTGGTGCCGTGGCGGGTATTCAACGGGCGGGCTGTTTTTGATCGGGTAAGGAGCAAACGGTTATAAAAGCGAAGCGCTCATTGTTGATCCCCCGCATTTACCTGGTGCAATTCAGGTGTAAATACCGGAGGTTTCTTGACATAGGTCAATTGTCCGCAATGTATACCACCCATGACCTCTTTGCGTCTTTACGATACCCAAAATATTTTTTAGTATGTTAGGTTCAGGCATTATACGGGATACAGTATTCGTGAACTCTTGCGTGGGACTGAATCCGAATCGAGTTAACTTTGTTAATCGTCTATAGGGAGCGACCATGAAAATTAGAATACTTGGCACAGAAAAAAGCCGTTGGGTTTTGCGCTCTGCGATCGTCGCAGCGCTGGCGATATCTTCAACTGCACAGGCAGTTACCTGGGAGTGGGGTGACTGGGAAGGTAGTTGGGATAATACCGTCACTTACGGTATTTCCTGGAGAGGGGAGGATCCGGATCCTGCACTTATCGGTGGTGGTAATGGAGGAGCTCCAACGGGAGGACCGTCCACCCTCGTGACGGATGACGGCAACCTGAACTTCGAAAAGGGTGATATTTTCTCCAACGTCATCAAAGGCACATCCGAGATGCAACTGGACAACGGCCAGTTCGGGTTCTTCGGCCGCATCAAGTACTGGTATGACTTCGAACTGGAAAGCGGCAAAATGCCGCACGGTCACTCACCGAATAACTACCAGCCGGGAGCAAAGCTGAACGACAGTGGTTTTGCTGACTATGCACAGTTTTCCGGGCTGGAACTGCTGGACCTGTTTGTCTACGGCGACTTCGATCTGGGTGATTACCCTCTCGACCTGCGCGTGGGCCGACAGATGGTGAACTGGGGTGAGTCGACTTTCATCCAGGGTATCAACATTCTCAACCCCATTGATGTCACCGCTTTACGGCGCCCTGGTGCTGAACTCAAGGAAGCCTTCCTTCCCGTGGCTTTAGTCTACGCCAACCTGGGTCTGGGCGGGGGCTGGAGTGCTGAGGCTTATTACCAGTTCAAATGGGAACAAACGGTCATCGATGGCTGCGGTACCTACTTCTCGACAGTGGACTTCGCGTCCACAGGCTGTAACGCGTTAATCGCCCCCGACCACGGACTCCCGGATGCCATTAGCCAGAACATCTCAAACGTGCGCAAGGACCCATTCGTCGACGAAGCCAGCGATAGCGGGCAATACGGTATTGCCTTACGCAACTATGTTGAGAAGATCGACACCGAGTTCGGCTTCTACTACCAGAACCTGCACAGCCGCACGCCGGTGATTAACGTACGGTACAACCTTGGCGGGATTGCGAGCGGTTCCATTCTTGGCGGCAACCCCGTACCGGCGTATTACCAGATTGCATATCCGGAAGACATGAATGTCTGGGGCCTGAGCTTCGCGACCAATGTCGGTGTAGTTGCACTGTCCGGTGAGGTGAGCTACAAACAAGATATGGCCGTGGGCGTGAATGGCACCACGGAGTTGATTGGTGCACTGAATGTGATCGCCACTCAGGGAGCGCTTTGTGGCTCAGGTCTCGGCGATGCGATATACGGACAGTTTGGAGATCGTGCATGCGCCGCTTTCGCTGAATTTGCCGGCGGACTTGCTGGCGGCAACCTGCAGGCAAATGGACTCGCACAGGGCTGGGACCACTTCGATGTCACCCAGGCGCAGACCACTGCAATTTACTTCTGGGATCAGGGTCTGGGCTCTCAACGTGTAACACTGGTTGGTGAAGTGGCCTGGATCGGCGTGAGTGATCTGCCGCCGAATTCAGAAATGGTCTACGGACGTAATCCCATTTTCGGCGCGCCGACAAACATTATTGACCCTGCTACTGGTCTCCCTGCTGGCACCAGCGACAAAGGGTTCGTTACATCCAACTCCTGGGGCTACCGCCTGCGTGCCGTAGCGGACTATCCCAACGTATTTGCGGGGGTTGGTCTCAAACCCAGTATCGCCTGGTCGCATGACGTCAGCGGCACCTCGCCCACACCCTTCTTCTCGGATGGCCGCAAGGCATTCAGTCTCGGCCTGGGCGCTAACTACCTGACCAAGTACCGGGGAAATATCTCCTATACCTGGTTCAGCGGCGGTGTTGCGAATCCGGTAGCAGACCGGGATTTCTTCTCACTCACTCTCTCACTTGATTTCTGATCACGCATTCAGTTAAAGGAGTTGTTTAATATGAAATACATTTACATAAAAGCTGCAATTTGTGCAGCACTGGCACTGAGCGTGACCACTGCGGTCGCCAAGGTGCCGGAAGCGGAACTGGCGCGGCTGGATACTGACCTGACCCCCATGGGCGCAGTACGGGCCGGTAACGAAGCAGGCACCATTCCGGAATGGACTGGCGGGCTAACAGAGGCACCGGCGGGTTATGTTGACGGGCAACACATGGTGAATCCCTTCCCGGATGACCAACCGCTGTTCACCATTACTGCGGCTAACGTCGACCAATACGCTGGCAACCTGTCACCGGGCCAGGTCGCACTGTTCAAGAAGTATCCCGAAACCTACAAGATGAATGTCTACCAAGCCCGACGCACTGCGGCTTTGCCGGAAGAAATCTACGCAAAGGCCCGTCAAAACGGTCTCACTGCCGAGCTTGTCAATGATGGTAATGGCGTGGTGAATTTTGAGATCGCCCATGCTTTTCCAATCCCGCAAAACGCCCATGAAGTTTTGTGGAATCATCTGACGCGCTATCGTGGCGGTATTGCGCAGCGGACTTATGTGCAGGTGCCGGTTCAGGCCAATGGGGCTTTTGTTCCGGTCAGGATAACGGACACTTTCGCCTGGCCTGATTTTCTCGAAGGCGGCAAGGATCCGGAAAAAGACCGTAATATGCTGTTGTATTTCACCTATGCCATCAGTTCACCACCGCAGCTGACCGGTACTGTTCTGCTGGTGCACGAAACCGTGGACCAGGTACAAGATACCCGCCGGGCGTGGTTGTACAACGCAGGCCAGAGACGTGTACGCAGGGCGCCGCAGGTTGCCTATGACGGTCCCGGCCAGGGATCGGACGGAACGCGTACCGCCGATGACTTCGATATGTTCAACGGTGCGCCGGACCGCTATGACTGGAAACTCGTAGGCAAGAAGGAAGTATATATTCCGTACAACAGCTACATGCTCACATCCCCTGACCTGAAATATAAGCAGATTCATCCCAAGAGCCATATGAATCAGGATTTTGTAAGGTACGAACTTCATCGTGTCTGGCAGGTCGAGGCCACGCTGAAAGAGGGTAAACGCCATATTTACGCCAAGCGCGTTTTCTTTATCGACGAAGACACCTGGCAGGTCGTGATTAAAGATCAGTATGATGGCCAGGGCCAACTCTGGCGCATCGGCGAGGCGCATGTTGTCCAGTATTATAATGTGAATGTTCCGTGGATTGCTGTTGAGACGCTGATGGATATTGACGACGGGCGCTACCTCACCCTTGGTTTGACCAATGAAGAAAAAATCCCCTTCAGATTTGACCTGACGATGAAGCGAAGAGATTACGACACGAGTGCCCTCAGACGCCTTGGCAAACGCTAAGGCCTGTTGAAGCTATACCAGGGGACCGGCAACCTTGCCGGCCCCTGAATTCGACATTCGAGTCTGCTGTACACTTTCTCCAGCGACCATTGCATCGGAGCCTGCCTATAATGATAACTTTCAATTGCAAACATCTTCACTCGCTCATTACGGTTGCAATCCTGGGATTCGCATCTCCGGTATCTGCCATTGATTTGCTTGAATTGCCCGCCGTTCAGAGTGGGGTCGCAAGCAAGGCACTCCTGCTGGACGTTGGTGCCCGTAATGGCAACGCCTTTGTTGCGGTGGGTCAAATGGGCGTGATCATCGTATCCGGGGACGACGGCGCGAACTGGACCCAGGCGACTGTTCCTGCATCCGTGATGTTGACCGGCGTCCATTTCCCAACACCGGATATGGGCTGGGCGGTCGGACACGACGGCCTGATTCTGCATTCGGCCGATGGTGGCCAGACCTGGCAGAAGCAGCTGGATGGACATCAGCTTAACGAGCAGATTATTGCCGTGGCCGAAATCACCGTGCAGAAAGTCAGGGGTGAACTTGAGCTTTTGCAGTCTGATGAGACGGCAGACGAATATGCGATTGAGGATGCGGAATTCATGCTGGAAGAAGCGGAATTCATGCTGGAAGGCGCGACGGATGATGTTGAAGCCGGCCCGGTCAGGCCTCTGCTGGATGTATGGTTCCACAATGAACGTGAAGGCTTCGTAGTCGGTTCCTACGGCATGCTGCTCCACACCGATGATGGTGGGCAGGTCTGGACATTGGTGTCCAACCGCATGGACAACCCGGAGGCTTTTCACCTCAACCAGATCGTTCCGGCACCGGATGGAAATCTCTACATAGCGGGCGAGGCCGGCTTTGTCTACCGCTCAACGGACGGCGGCGATAGCTGGGATACCCTCGAGCCCTGGATACGATGGCTCATTTTACGGCGTCGCGGTGGTCCCCGACGGGGATACTGATTACGAATTGCTGGCTTACGGTATGCGCGGAAACCTGTTCCGGTCAGCAGACAAGGGGGATAGCTGGGAGAAACTGGATTCTGGAACCAGTGTCACGCTGATGAACGGCATAACGCTTCGTGACGGAACGGTCTTCCTGGCTGGCCAGGGTGGGGCCATCCTCACGCGTGCACCAGGTCAGCAGTCTTTCAGTCGGGCAAAGAACCCCGACAGGAGGCCAATTTTGGGTCTGGAACAATTAGCGGGGGGCAACGTCCTGATCGCCGGGTGGGGAGGCGTTCACAAAACCGATCCGGCAGGTGCGCCAATAATCAACAATACTAAAAATCAATGAGGCATCCACGATGAACGAACAGCATGTTAAAGACAGTTTGAAAGGTGCCGTTGATGAAGTGGAAAATGTCATCCTGGACGCCGAAATAGCCATAGAGCGGGTCGTTTTTGGAAAGCGCTTATGGATCTTACTGGCCTTCGTATTGGTTACGGTATATCTGGCGTCAGCTGCCATCAAGGTCAGACCGGATGCCAGCTTCGAGAAAATGGTACCCGTGAAGCATCCTTATATCGCGGCTTACCTGGAGCGCAAGGACGAATTGACCGGTCTCGGCAACGCGGTGCGTATCGCTGTCGAAACCACCGAGGGAAATATCTTCACTGAGGAATACATGGAGACCCTGCGTCAGGTCAGCGACGAGGTATTCTTCATTCCCGGTGTTAACCGTTCCGGTGTTAAATCACTGTGGACGCCAAACGTCCGCTGGGGTGAGGTGACCGAAGAGGGCTTTACCGGCGGCACGATTGTACCCGATGACTACGATGGCTCGGACGCCAGCCTGGCGAAGGTGCGTGCTAATATCATGAAGTCCGGCCAGGTCGGTAACCTGGTCGCCAATGACTTCCGTTCGACGATCATCCTGGCCCCGTTGATGGAAACCCATCCGGACACCGGCGAGCCGCTCAACTTTGGATCCATCTCCAGGAAACTGGAAGAACTGGTACGCGACAAGTATCAGAATGATGAAATCAAAATCCACATGACCGGCTTCGCCAAGGTCATGGGCGACCTGATCGATGGCGCCGCTCAAGTGGCGATATTCTTCCTGATTGCCATCGTCATTACGCTGGCCCTTTTTTACGTCTATTCACGTTGTCTGCCGGCTTCGATCATCGTCGTTACCTGCTCCGTGATTGCGGTGGCCTGGCAGGTCGGCCTGTTGAAAGTATTGGGTTACGGTCTCGACCCCTATTCCATGCTGATCCCGTTCCTGGTATTCGCAATTGGCGTGAGCCACGGTGTGCAGATGATCAACGCGATCATGCATGGCAGAGTCCGAGGGCAGGAGCCACGAAGGTGCGGCCCGTTTTGCTTTCCGCTCACTGTACGTGCCCGGCCTGACTGCATTGGTCTCAGATGGCATTGGTTTTGCAACGCTGATGGTCATCGAGATACAAGTGATCCACGATCTGGCGATTGCAGCCAGCGTGGGTGTCCTGGTGGTCATCCTGACCAACCTCGTTCTGTTACCGATTCTGATGTCCTACGTGGGTATCGGTGAAAAAGCACTTCAGCGGATGAAGAAGTTTGAAAACAGTGGTCTGTATCACAGACTGTGCGAGTTTTCGACCATTTACACGCGGCCGATCAGTGGCCAAGGCACTGATGGTTTTGGCGGGTGTAGCCCTTGTTTTTGGCATCTGGTACGGACAGGACCTGAAGATCGGCGATCTTGATGCCGGCGCTCCCGAATTACGTGCGGATTCGCGCTACAACCTGGATAACAAGTTCATCGTTGATAATTACACGGCCAGTACGGATGTTTTCGTCGTCATGGTCATGACACCTGACATGAAGTGCGTTACCTACGACGCTTATTCCTCGGTTGATCTGTTCGAATGGGTGATGGCGGATGTGCCGGGCGTTCAGGCAACGTTTTCCCTGGTCAGCGCTTCCAAGCGATTTATTGCGGGCAATAATGAAGGCAACCCCAAATGGGCTACGGTCACGCGCAACCAGTGGGTACTGAACGGTTCCGTCAGTGGCAAGGCCATGCCACCTGGATTGATGAACGCCGATTGTAACCTGGTGCCGGTGCTGATTTTCCTTGAGGATCATAAGGCCGATACACTTCTGACCATTACCGCAGCCGTAGAGCAATTTAACGAGGACTACGATACCGGAGACATCGAGTTCGTGATGGCAGCGGGCAATTCCGGTGTCGAGGCGGCGACCAACGACGTGGTCAGCGAGGCGCAGTACAAGATGCTGGCCTGGGTATACGGCGTGGTCAGTTTCCTGGTGCTGCTGGCCTTCCGTTCCTTCCGTGCCGTGCTTTGCATCATCCTGCCACTGGCCCTGACTTCTGTACTCGGTCAGGCCCTTATGACATTCCTTGATATTGGTGTGAAAGTGGCCACATTACCGGTGATCGCGCTGGGTGTCGGTATCGGTGTCGACTACGGTATCTATATCTTCAGCCGGCTCGAGGCTATTTCTACAGAGGTTTCAATCTGCATGACGCCTATTTCGAAACACTGAAAACCACGGGTAAAGCGGTTTCTTTCACCGGCCTGACCCTGGCCATTGGTGTTGCTACCTGGTTGTGGTCACCGATCAAGTTCCAGGGTGACATGGGCCTGATGCTGACCTTTATGTTCGTGATGAACATGTTTGGTGCACTGATCCTGCTGCCAGCACTGGTGCATTTCCTGATTCCGATCAAGAAATACGTAAATCGCGAAGTGACCCAGGACCGTATGAACCTGGCACGTGGTGAACAGCCAATACCGGGTTCACCAAACAAATAGCGGAGCTTTGCATATATGTCGGCGGTAAACATGCCGTCGGCATTTCAAGCCATGGGTACACAGCCCGCAATATGCGGGTTAATGCACAGCATGCCTGACCCGATGACTGCTGGGTGTCGAATCGGTCCATTTCTTGAACGCATGTCTGAAGTTCCGTGCATCGCTGAAGCCGACGCGCTCTGCGATCTGGTCCATGCTCAGGTTGGTTTCACGCAGGAATTTGATCGCCAGGTGTTTCCTGGTTTCATTCAGAATTTGCTGATATGACGTTCCCTGGTCGGCAAGTTTTCGGCGTAGCGTGCGTGGGGTCATGAACAGCTGACCGGCAATATCTTTAAACGTCGGAAAATAATTGGGTGTTAACAAAATCAGGTCACGGACTTCTTTAGCCGGACCGCTAATGTTTTTCATTTCCCGGATCATCGTTGCGCACAGGTCAGTACAAATCTGGAATGAAAGTGGATTGGCGCGGGGTAACTCTAATTCCAGGCTTTGCCGGCTAAGGCGCGTACAACTTGTCATCCATATTCTGGATGACGAGAGATTCAACCAGCGGAAGTGTGAATTTTGTTGTCGGTGTTTTTCCCAACTTGGCTTTTCCACGACAAAGATATACCCTCATTCTACGCGGCAAAAAAATCATGGCAAATGCCCGGTACGGAAATCCTGGCCCGGGCCGCGTTAAAATTCAAAACACTTGGGGT
>PVMK01157062.1_pt1 | contig 22817 bp, 26 predicted proteins | sample 1853481 | NCBI WGS metagenome assembly PVMK01 (sample SAMN08533507, study PRJNA380276) | Marine sediment metagenome, whole genome shotgun sequencing project. | reverse complement strand
GCAAATCGCCCGGTAATTTTGACTTATTAAGGGCGGCAGAATGGCGCATTTTTTGGAATTATTGTAGGGTTGGTCATCACCGGCAATGAAGTCTATCATGGCCTGATCGAAGACCGCTTCGCCCCGATTCTGTCTGAAAAGTTGACCGCTCTGGGTTGTGAAGTGGCGGGACTGGCATTTGCCCCGGACGATCCTGGGCTTATCAGCCAGGCCATCCGCTCTCATCTCGAGCGGGGGTGCGATTTGCTGATGCTCAGCGGCGGGATGAGCGTGGATCCGGATGATGTCACCCGCCAGGGAATACGCCAGGCGGAGCGACTGAAATGTATTACGGCGCAGCCGTTCTGCCCCGGGGCCATGTTTTTGGTTGCCTACCATCGGGGATGTGCCGCTTGCTGGGAGTGCCGGCCTGCGGCCTGCATCACCGCATCACGGTGCTGGATCTGGTACTGCCCCGGATTCTGGCCGGCGAAAAAATCGGTAAGGCGGAGCTTGCTTTCCTTGGACACGGGGGGCTTTGCAAGGACTGTGAGGAGTGTACCTATCCCCACTGCCCGTTCGGCAAGTAATTCTGTTATCTTGAAGGAGGATTTTATGTTCGGAATTGGTCTACCGGAATTGGCGATTCTTCTGGTTATAGTGCTGATCGTTTTTGGCGCCGGGAAATTGCCGGGTATCGGAGCCGGAGTAGGAAAGAGTATTCGTAACTTCAAAAACGCGGTGAAGGAGTCGGATAAAAATTCCGAAGAAAATGAATCGCAGCAAATCGCCCGGTAATTTTGACTTATTAAGGGCGGCAGAATGGCGCATTTTTTGGAATTAAATGAGCTATGGATTTATTACAAGTAATATTTCCAGTGGCGGGTATAAAAACATACCTGTTTATTCCGCCGGCAGTGGCGTTCACCATCTCCTTTTTCACTTCGATGGCCGGAAATTCAGGGGCCTTTTTATTACTCCCCTTTCAGATGAGTTTTCTGGGTTTCACCACCACCTCGGTAACTTCCACCAATTTTCTGTATTACATTTTTTAAGCTTCCGGTTTATACGATTGCCGGTGCCGTTTTACTGGGCACATTCACCTCCTCTGCGGCCGGCGTCACCTTCTACAGCCTTATCCCTTTAAATGGTGAAGTTGCTCCACCCGATGGCCGTTATCCGGTCCGCTGCCAAAGGAGATGCGCGATAGGATAGAAAAAGTGGGCGTCTGCATCACGTGCCATCAACATATCCCGGTCGATTTCACGGGTGTTCAGCAAAAATCATTTCACGATTAGCTGATGGAGCGAACCTGGGCGCCGGGACTGACGTTTCACAGCATTTATGAAAACAAAAAACCACAAGTTCCATGAGAAAATACTGATTCGAATTTTGTTTTCAACGTAGGTGTGAATATGACAAATCTAAATTTTTTTAGTTGGCTAATTTGATAGAGTAACCACAATTCTGAAAGCTAACAAATCTCCAGAGCAATCAGGGTGACGTCATCATGAGTTAATTCCTTTCCCAGAATATTGATGCAATGTTTTGAGGACTGCCGATTTTAGTTCAGACAAAGGGAACCCCCGTATTTGCATCAAGGACATCTTTGAGGCGCTCTAATCCAAAGCAAACACCCTCGGGGCCGGGTGCGTCAATGATGCCATCGGTATAGACAAACGAGTCGGTCTCCGGGAGCCATCGGAATCGTCAACTGCCCGAAGAGTGTACCGCAGTGACAGCGAGTGGTATGTTCATGGGAGGACCATCGCTAAGACCTTTGCGACCTGGCGGTCTGGCAAAAGACCAGGCCTTGTCGGTCGCTCGCCTGTATAGGACAGGGGGGTGTCCGGCATAAGAAACTTTCGCTTCACTCTCCTGACTGTAGTAAGCGACAACTGCCGCGGTAGTCATGGCATCCAGGCTACGCCTGCTAATTCGTTGGTTAATTTCGCCCAGAATGACGCGACTGTCCGGCTCTCACATGTGGGCTTTTAAAGAATCGTAGACGTACCGGCTTATTTCCGAGACAGCCTCACCGTGACCCAGTAACATCTGCGATAGCCAGCCGAGTAATTGTGTCGCCCTTTGCAGACACCAAAATAGTAGATGTCTCCACCCACGCCCCCTTCACTGGATACAGAGTAAATAGAACCAATGACTTTTCCGGCAGAGATCTCTATATCTCGATTACGGATGCCTCCCCAGATTTCCTTACATTCGAGCCTGCCGTGTGAATTAGCAATTGGAAACGGTGAGTCTTTCTCGTGCATTTGCAAACTCCTTTCCCCAAATAAGTTCGTTTAAGCGTATTATGAAATTACCTATATATCCAATAAAATAATTTAAACCATTTACTATGATACCCATATGTCCAATCGTGAGCCAGAGTGAGAAATAGAAACCACCACAGCAGCATTCCCCAATTTATTTAAATACACCACGCCAGAGCATCTCGATTTTTTTCAATTGTCATTGTTACTCCTCCTATGGTAATTTATAACTTAGAAAAAAGTCACTTAAGCCCAGCCTCTCGAAGGGCCTCGATATCACTCTCCACTACAGCTGGGTCCATATCCCTCGAATGAGCCTGCTTCCTGTACACTTCCAAAGAGTATTCGGGAAAGAGCCTCAAAAGTTCCACCACCTCCGACTGGACTTGCTCTTTCCGGCCCAGGCGGATGTAAGCGATAGCCAGACCCTGGTGCCCCACAATACGATGTGGCTCTCTAACAACCAACATCTTGAATGCCTCGAGCGCCTCCTCATACTCTCCCATTTGCACATAGACGCTGCCCAATAATTCCAGGTGACTAGAAGGATAATAAGGATCGAGGCGCATGGCCTTCCTTATCAGCGGGACAGCCTCCTTATACCTGCTGGTGTGGGACAAATACATCGCAAGCAGAAAGTGGGGCAAAGACTGGTTGGGACCAAGGGCGACGGACTTCTCCCCCTCGGCAATGGCTTGGTCATATCGTCGCTGCTGCAGGTAGATAGCACCCCACAGGGCATGGATCATGGGGTCGGAGTCGTCCAGGGTCTTAGCCTTTTTCGCAAGTTCAACAGCTCTCAGGAGAGACCCCTTCCGAGATTCGCTCCATCCATGGTGCGCATCATCAAAATGCGTCCAACCAAGCGCAGTAAACACCATGGCATATGCCGGGGCCAGGCTCGCCGCTCGCTCAAAAAGCTCCCTGGCCTTGGCGTTATCAGCCTTTGTATGTCGTTTCATGTGACCGTACCCTCTGACGTAATAACTCCAAGCCTCAAAATTTGGCATAGTCTTGCCGGTCAGCCGGGTTTGCACCCCGACCGATAATTTCACCTGAAGGGCGAACACGATTTTCAGAGTGATTTCGTCTTGCAGAGCAAAAAGGTCTTGAAGGCCGCGATCATAACGGTCCGCCCAAAGGTGACGCCCGCTGGCAGCGTCGATCAACTGGGCCGTGATCCGCACCCGGTCTCCGGCCCTTTGAACGCTGCCTTCCAGGATATAGCGCACCCCCAGGTCTTCGGCCACCTCCTGGGCCTTGACCGCTTTGCCCTTGTAGGTGAAAGTCGAGTTGCGGGCGATTACGAATATCTCCGGGATATAGGACAGGGCGGTGATGATGTTTTCGGTAATCCCATCAGCGATGTACTCCTGATCGGGATCACCACTCAAGTTGTCAAAGGGGAGCACTGCTATGGATGGTTTTTCGGGTAATGGAAAGGCCATTTTATCCAAAGAGGCAGGCTCGATCGGTGTCGCTCTGAAATAGATATTCCAGACCCCCACACCAATGATGGCCACAATCACAGCAAGAGCACCCACAAAAACATTTTTACGCTTCCAAAAGGCGGCCTTCGGAGACTTTACCTTTTCCCTGGCCACCGTCACCCGCGGCTCCATTAAGACCCGATAGGCACTTACTGGCTTAGCGATGTTTTTTACCGTTTGATCACCTAAAAATTCATATCCATAAGGCAGCTTGCTTTCGATTTGATCAAAGGCTGTCTTGGAAATGCAGATACCTCCAGGCTCAGACAATCCTTCCAACCTGGCCGCGATATTGACACCATCACCATAAATCCGATCTTCTTCTTGAATGACATCACCGAGGTTAATGCCGATACGGAACTGCATTCTACGGTTTTCAGGTAATTCGTCGTTGCGTGCTTTGATCTCCTTTTGAACCGCTACCGCGCACTGCACAGCATCGACCACACTGACAAACTCAGCCAATAAATTATCTCCTGGAGAATCTATGACTTTGCCACTGTATTGTCTAACCAGGTCGGTAATTACATTTCGGTAGGATGATATAGTGCGAACAGTATCCTCTTCATTATCCACCATTAACCGGCTATAACCAACTGCATCAGCGCTTAGAATTGCAGTGAGTTTGCGCTTAAAACCTTCTTGTGCCATTTTGACACTTTCCTATTGTGAAGCTTTCAAGATGAAGAAAAACTCAGGGTTGAATCATATCAGTGAGGCAAGAAAAATCGAATAAAGCTATGAATACTACATTGTGTTAGTACAGTCAAGGAGATAGTACGAAGGACAATTTGATCTCTAATGATAGGGTTAGGTTTTAAATAGGTGGTGATTTCATAGAATAGCGTTTCATCAATTGTTGAGGTTTTCGAAATTGGCTAAGAACATCGATGACAGCTCAGATCCACAATGAGCGACAGCAGGTTTATAACCCACAGCAATGATTAATAAAATGGTAAGTTGTACCGCTTTTATCGGCAAGTGAGAATGGATATGAAATGGGAAATCTCGAGGAAAGGGCGCAACTCGGCTAAATACGGGTATTATATGTTCCTTATAATAGCCGCGCCCGACGTACACGACCATCTCAGTGATCGGGAAGTTTCAACTGTCCTCTTCCTTCCAGCCAAGATTGGGAGAATGGTTGGCGAACTTCCCCGGGCTCAACAATATCTCAGGACAGTGGATATCCATCACCATTCAAGAATACAGTAAGTCAAGTCTAATGTTAAGTTCCGCGAAGCGGTTCAGTTCACGTTCAAATCTACAAAAAAATTGAATCAGGATATTTTAGGTTTGCCGGACAAACCTACAATTTCGGTGAACTATAGATTTCATGATTAATCCCACATGATGTACCGATTTTAGATTACGTGCCTGAATCGTATCCGGTCAACGAATTGAATTCATTATAGATTAGGCCTACCTATCCTCAAATTTCATAAAACATTAAGCCAAGCACTAACAGCCTTAGTGCGCTGAATATCCCGCATACCCTCAAAAAGGATAAATTTGTTATCACAGGTTCGAGTGGGTATCGGATTTTGCCGATTTGTTGGAAGATAGTGCAGGTTTCGCCAAAAACATGGAAACCACAATCGTCACGGTTCTCTCTCATTTGACAGGATACCTGATAATCGTTTTCATTTTATCAGGTTTTTTTGTTCTTGGGTCAGAAAGGTATATTTCATGATGCAAGCCATTTACAGAAATTCCGTTAGCATCTATGAACGCCATTAACTCATTAATTGTTTTAGGTTCAGTTGAATATGGTCCAATGTGCATGATTTGAACACATTTCCCCTCTGTCATTTTCTCGAGTGCTATTTCTTGTACCAATTCATTCTTCTTTTTCTTTGTAACTATCGGTTGAACAGAGAGCATCAATTCTTTTGTGACAAACTCGGGCATTCTGATTAACAATTTCCAGCACCACTCACTTCTTGGTATTTCATGTGCAGGCGTATCTCCCTCTACCCACCACAGGCCTTCCAACTTGGGAACCCCAAAATCCTTATCTTGCTCTTTATAAATTTTCTTGATCCCGTATGCTAAGGGATACAGAGCTTCCACTTTACTTACGAATATTTTTCCTGCTGGCTCTCCAATACCCTCAATTGTCAAATAGTTGGCTTCATCAAACTCAACTATTTCAGGATTTTCCCCCGCATTGTAATAAGACTTATACTCTTTTAATAAATCGAGCTTAGACATCAGTTTTTTTCCTTTCCAGTCGTTTCAATAACTTCCGCCCGCGTGCCTGCAGGGCTGAGCTCCCCTTTTTCTGTTCCTTTATGATCTCAACGACTTCCTTTAGTATAGATCAGTTTCTTTCCGCAATAATTGCCAAGGACTCCATAGCCGACACTCTTACTATTTTACTTTTATGTTTCAGGAATCGCTTTAATGTTTTTATTATCTCGTTATTGAATTTGCTGTGAATTCAACTCGTAAAACGATTTGAACCATATGCCAACAGACTTCCTGCTGCTTAATTGTTGTCAAAATCGATATGATTTCTGATGTATGGCCCGATAGCAATTCTGGTTTGATTTGGGTTGCTTTTTCGATCACATCCGCCGATCGCATCCTTACAACTGGATCAGTATCATATAGACCACTGAATACAGTCTCGAAAAGTGAAACGTTTTTTTCGATATCTTCTGCAACTTCATTTGAACGGCCAATTGATCTCAAATCACCGCCGCGCAATTTATAAAAGAACTGCGTTTGAGATTAAAGGAGGTAAGAAAATACTTCACAAGACCGGCAAATCTTCATCTTCTCTTTCCAGTTTTGGCGTACCGTGCCCTCACAAACGGTTCCGTTGATAAACCAGCAGAGATCTCCAGCCTTAAATTCCCAGGCCGGACATTGTTTCCTTTGGTCGCGAGGACATTTTTTTATAATCCAGCACGGCTTTTTGAGTTTATTGTTCTTCCGCATCATGGAGACCAGGAAAAACATTTGCCGCTCCGCAGAAGGGGGAACAGTCCGCCACCCCTGTTCGTAGCTGTGGATAGCCTTAATAGAGGTTCCGAGTAGTTGGGCCATTTGCTTTTGTGTTTTGTTCAGTTTCTTTCGGAAGTAGATGAACTCTTTGCTGTCCATGGGAAACTCCTACGGCCATAATACTTGAATGGAATGATGATATGATTGATTAATTTGCCACAATGTGGTGTTTATGTCAAATAAAAAAACACATTTTGTCATCACTAAAGAAAGAACTTATGTGAGGAATAGAGGGGTCTGGGGGTCTGGGGTGTTTTTACCTCCACCTGAGCTGAAGCTATTGAATCATTATAATTTATTGTGGGTTTCGTATGACAAACCCACCCTTTTTTTAGCTGTTCGTTTTGTTTACATTGCGTGCCTGAATCGAATCCAGACAATCGTCTGATTATATTATGTATTTGTTTTGGCAACCTTAAATTTGTCTGCCCCATTTTCGTAATAAACCTGATAATTTCCTAATAACTTTGAATTTTGCACATAGTTTAAGACTGAATAGGGATAGCAGCTCACGAAAGTAGACCCAACAGGTGGCGATATATGGCACTCCCAATCCCCCCTTTTTAGATTGACAAAAAATGCCACGTGATGGTATGCCCGAGATGCTTCCTCATAAAGCGGATTTTGGTACAAACTGTTCGACATTTCGCAGGGGACAGTGAAGGATTCAAATGCCAGGAAAAGCTAAATGGAGCACCGAAGCAGATCGACCGGCTTTGGGCCATATTTATAAAACAAAACTAATTTTTAGGAAGTTTCTATGTTAATCGATAGATTCCTGGGAACCGGTAGAGAATTTTTAGGATGCAAATATCCTATTATGTGTGGTGCAATGACCTGGGTCAGCGAGCCCAAATTGGTCAGTGCAATGGGAAACTGTGGCGGTTTTGGGCTTCTTGCCGGCGGCAACGCCCCGGTTGAGGTGCTAAAAAACCAAATACTGGAGACCCGTGAAATGACCGACCATCCGTTCGGTGCCAATCTCATCACGCTCGCACCGGCTTATAAAGATCAATTGAATCTGGTATGTGATATGGAATGCGAATTTATCGTGTTTGCAGGCGGCATTCCGAAGAAAAATGAAATTAAGCAGGCCAAAAAAGTCGGAGCTAAAGTTATCTGCTTTGCATCCACCGCCCCACTTGCCTTTATGCTGATTGAAAGAGGAGCGGATGCCCTGATTCTAGAAGGATCCGAGGCCGGCGGTCACATCGGACCGGTCGCATTGTCTGTTCTGATTCAGCAGATTCTTTTTGAAGTGGACAGCGTGCCGATATTCATCGCCGGTGGCATTGCCACTGGGCGTATGATGGCCCATTTGTTGATGATGGGTGCCGCGGGAATTCAGATGGGAACGCGCTTTGTCATGTCCGAGGAGTGCATCGCCCATCCGTTGTTTAAGGCGGTTTTTAAGCGTGCTAAAGCCAGAGATGCGATGGCCACCCCCCAGTTCGATAGCCGTCTGCCGGTTATTCCCGTGCGCGCTTTGAAAAATGAAGGAATCATTGAATTCGGTAAGCTTCAACTGGAGTTACTGCACAAACTTGACAACTGCCTCATTGATCGAGAGCAGGCCCAGTATGCTGCGGAACGTTTCTGGATAGGAGCATTGAAAAATGCCGTAATAGACGGAGATGTTACCAAGGGTTCCTTAATGGCCGGCCAATCGGTGGGACTTGTAGATGAAGTTAAACCGCTTAAAAGCATTATTGATGAGATGATCGATGACGCCGAATCCGAGCTAAAGCGACTGAAACGAATATTTATGGCAGAAATCCCTTCCTCCTCTATCCTGTGAAACTGAAATATGAGTTGGCTGAATATCTGCGAGATTTTTCAGGGCCTATGTTTCAAAGCATTCTTTCATCTTATTGCATAGGTTTTAGTTTTGGTTCCGCTTCAACCCAATCAATGCCGTTGAGGTATAAAAATATGTTATAAATCAAAAGGTTGCGCAAATTTACCTCAAACTCTTTTTAAAGCGGCCATATTAGCGGGATGAAAAGCGAACCCATCAGCAGAACCAGCAAATTCAACGGCATTCCAAGTTTGAAGAAATCGCTGAAGCGGTACCCTCCGGGGCCATACACCAGCAAATTCGTTTGATACCCGATCGGTGTTGCAAAACAGGCGCTGGCACCAAAGCAGACTGCAATTATAAACGGTTTGGGGTCGATCCCCAGGCCCTGGGCGGCCGAAATCGCAATGGGCAGCAACAGGATCGCGGCGGCGTTGTTGCTTAATACATGCGTGCTGATGCTGGTCAGCAAGATCACCCCGCTCAAGACATAAGCCGAACTTAGCCCACTGAACAAGCTGAGAAATGTTCTGGCATAAGATTCTGAGGCACCTGTTTTCTCCAGCCCGGCACTCAAGGCAATCATTGCGATTATAATTAAAAGAATCCGGCCCTCCATCGCACGATAGGCATCCCGCAGCTGCAGGCAGCCGGTCAAAACCATCAGAAATACAGCTGTCAGGGCACAGATCAAAATATCCGCCAACCCCGTGCTGGCAGCCACAACCATTGTCCCGAATATCAGAAAGGCGCGATGCGCCAATCTCTTGTGCACGATTTCATGATGGACGTCTTCGACGATTATGAAATCCGTCTCGCCGCGCAGTCTGTCCAGCGATGATTCCAATAGTTGAACCAGCAGAATGTCGCCGATCTTTAACCTGATGTCTTTGACTTTTGGCTCGGTATAATGAAGCTCTTGGCGCTTAATTGCGATGATATGGATATCCGGATCCCGTCGCAGACGACTTGCCGCCAGCCGTTCACCCAAAAGCGACGATTGGGGAGGTATGATCAGCTCCACGATTAAAGATTCCTTTTTTTCGGCCTTGAAATTCAGGTCCTGTTCGGCCATCGGCAATTCAACAAAATCATCGTGAAGTATTTCAACCAGATCATTGGCCGATCCTTTCACCAGCAAAAGATCATCTGGTGCAATTTTCACCGTATCCCGGTCAGGGTAATAAACATGGGAGTAGCGGATGAGCTCAAGCACTTCCATGCCCGGATATTTTTGTGGAAAATACGACTCCGGGTTTTCTCCGATGATCCGGCTGCCGTGTGGGACCTGCAACTCGGCCAGATACCGACGATGTTCATCATCCTTTAACTCGCATACCGGACTGTGCATGCTGGGCATCAGCTTGGGAGCGGCAAAAATCAGAAAAAAAATACCCAGCAATGCAATGGGTACACCTAATGGTGAAAGCTCAAACATGCCTAAAGACCCGAAGCCATGTCTGGCACTCAAATCACTGATAATGATATTGGTCGAAGTTCCAATCAACGTGCAGGTGCCGGCCAAAATGGAGGCGTAGGAAACCGGAATTAAAACTTTGGATGGGCTGAATCCCAACTCGCAACTAAGGCTCAAAATGATGGGGATAAATAGAACCACCACAGGGGTGTTGTTAATAAAGGCTGAAGCCGTGGCCACGATAACAAGGATTAAAAATATGGCCAGGGTAGGTCTGCCCCGGGAATATTGACTTATCTTTTGACTGATAAACCCGATGGCCCCGGTGCGGATCATGCCTTTGCTGATCATAAACATGGCCCCAACGGTTATGACTGCCGGGCTTGCAAAACCCGCGATGGCTTCGGTAGGTGTTAAAATTCCGGTGATTGTCAATACAACGACGATACCGATTGAAGTCAAGTCCACCGGCAGCTTCTCGGTTATCAACAACAGCATCGCAGTAACTAAAATAAGGGTCACCAGCCAGATCGACATATTTTTACCTCACCGCTGCGGTTAAACCTTAAACTTAGTTCAATAAATGCGTTGTCAAGCTTTATAATGCAGAGGAATTCTTCAATGCCCTCTGAAATTATCCATCACCCCGTCAAGGCCCATCATTTTCCCGAGCCGGTCAAACAGGGGAGCGGAAGGACCCCTGAAAAACGGGATGAATTTTACGATAACAACTCTATCGTTGACAATTTTACCACGACGTGGCATATAGACCCTTGCCAAATTGGGAAAACAATGAAAGAATCGTTCAATAAAATCAGCCAAACTAGCACAGCGATCCTGATAACCTGCATTGTTGTGTACGGAATCGTGTATGCGCAGCAGGTATGCTGCAGCACCATTGTTAACGCTTGTATCCCGACATCCAATAGGATTTCAGTCGTTTATGCCAGCGGCAACTCTTGGACATCCTCCCCGTCACACCAGCGCAGTTACCAACTGCGATCAAATTTTTGTTCTAAAAGTTTTCTGGCAGATTTTGGTGCAGGAAATACCTGTTGTGAGACCGACCGCTGTGATAGCTATAACCAAGCCACGTATTTCAGCCTCTCAGTTATCCAGGACCTTTATCCGCTTCAAAAAAACGTAAGCTCCTATGATGCCGGTAATAGTCCGCAAACCACATTTGAACCATATAGTCTACCAACATCCCTCAAAGCTGTACCGATTTATATTATGACACAATCCATTATCTGTTGATTTCCAAACCCCGGAGACAAGCTGGTGCCGCAAGTCCCATTTACCTCGTTTTTACGGTAATTGCATTGGGCTGCCGGCGTTTGTCTTCTCAATTTATCCAATTTCAAACAACTGACAGAAAAAGCAGGAGAGCTCCCATACCGAAGCATGTCCTCTCGCTTCAAGTTTTAGGTATAAAAGTTCAATCACAAGTTTCTCTTAGTGTCTTTGTGCCTTTGTGGCAACTTTTTCCGGTTTATCCGTGTTAGGGGAAATATATAAGGTAGTTGAAAAAACCAGAGAGGATCGTGAGCTTAGACAAATGAAAGAAGAAATCCAAAAAGTCCGAAGGGTAAACCTTCAATCCATAATGTTAATTTTGCTGATTGTTATCGGTGTTGGAATCATAGTTCTGCTTCAAACCAAAGATTCTTCTTTCAATCCATCAGGAAAGCCCCGGTTTGAAAAAGGGGAATCCGCGCCAAATTTCACCTTGCCTGGCCTTGACGGCAAAATGGTCAGCCTGACCGATCACAAAGGCAAAGTGGTCCTCCTCAACATCTGGGCTACCTGGTGTCTCCCTTGTGTGGAAGAGATGCCGTCCATGGAAAAGCTCTATCAAGAGCTGAAGGATGAAGGATTTGAAATTTTAGCGGTCAGTATTGACGAATCGGGGGCCGAAGCAGTGCTCCCTTTTATGAAAAAACACAAACTGAGCTTCCCTGCGTTTACCGACACTAAAGGGGCCATGAAAAATTTATATCAGACAACCGGTGTGCCAGAAAGCTTTATCATTGATAAGGATGGGATTATTGTAGAAGAAGTTATAGGCCCCCGGGACTGGGCTACCCCCGGCGCTATTCGTTATTTTCGAGATTTGATTCAGCGAAATTAGCGATAACCATTGAAACGCACCGGTTGCCTCTTTATTCAGGATAAATTTCGTTGCTCATTTCAGGAAAATAACAAATATGACTAATTTAGATCAAGCGTCCAATTCAAACTGGACTATCATTTTTATGTGCTGGATAGTAGCCAGTGTCTCAACACTGGGGAGCTTGTTTTTTAGTGAAATAATGGAATTTTCTCCATGTACTTTGTGCTGGTATCAAAGAATATTCATGTTCCCCTTGGTTTTAATTTTATTCGTCGGTCTTTTTCCATTTGATAAAAGTATTATTAAGTATGCCCTCCCTTTAGCTTTGGCTGGATGGGGTTTTGCGTTTTATCATTACCTTCTGTATTCCGGATTCATTCCTGAAAGCATACAACCCTGCAGCCAGGGTGTTTCATGCTCAGAGACCTACCTGGACTTGTTTGGTTTTTTGACAATTCCCATGCTTTCACTGATATCATTTTCGACTGTAGTAGCATTACTATTTGTATTAAAGAGGAGACTTTCTAAATGAAAAAGCAAAGTATCGTTTTATTTTCAAGTATTTTTCTTATTCTTCTGTTTGCCCTCGGCGTTTATATATATAAAAGCCAACAAGCAAAGAAAATTGGCTTTATGGCCCGGGAAAACGCTTCAATCTTTGTTAGAGAGCATTCACTAACACTTGGCAGTGATGATGCCAGAGTCTATCTTGTGGAATTTTCAGATCCTGCCTGTGAAACCTGTAGCGCTTTTCACCCATTTGTTAAGAAATTAATGGCAGCCAACCCGGGTAAAATCAAACTGGTCGTTAGATATGCCCCTTTTCATGATGGTGCAGATTATATGGTCAAAATTCTTGAAGCAGCAAGAAAACAGGGAAAATATTGGAAGACTTTGGAGGTTATGTATAAAACCCAACGCTACTGGGCAAGTCATCACAATCCACAACCTCAATTAATATGGAAGTTTCTTCCAAGAGCGGGACTCGATTTAGAAAAAATTAGAAATGATATGAATGACCCTGAAATTGCAAAACTTATCAAGCAAGATCTTGCAGATGCCAAAACTCTCAATGTCAGGAAAACACCTGGATTTTTTGTAAATGGGAAACCACTTACCAGCTTTGGTTACAATCAATTACAAAAATTAGTAGAAGATGAAATCAGCGAGAATTATTAAATATGAAACAAGTGTCGTCGGCCTTTTTGTCAAAAAGCTGTGCACGATTTGAAAAATGAAGGGACCATTAGCTATTTAACAATTTCTCCATCGATATTAGAAGTTCATTTTTCAAATCATCACCCGTCCTGTAATGATCATTTTTGGCCCAATCATCGGTCAATTGATGCATCCAGTGGTTTGGTTTTGGGGGCAAATCAGTCCAGTCAATATTCGGTGCATAAAATAAATAGATGTCCCAGGCGACGTTCCCAGCCCATCCAACGCTATTGGCTATCTTTTTACCGACAATTTGATCTTGATCGTAAAAATGCTGGATTCGCTTATCGCTTAAAAACCTGACGGAAGGAGCAGCCGCTTCCAAAGAGTCATTTTCAAGTATCGGAATCCAAACGATTGAAGCGCTGATATCGGCATCAGGAAATCGATTGAATACATTCTCATGCACCGCACGGGCACCTTGGTCCCGTCACAAGGGACAAGTGGGTGAGAGCAAAGCAAGAAATCGTATCTTATCTTTGCAAACATTAAACCGGCCCTTTAGCGGCCCCAAAGAGCTGTCCAAAATCACTAAATTATTCAACTGGCTGATATCCATTATTTCAATCCCCTTGTACCGGATACATTTCAGCTAAGCACATTAAACCCCAAATTTACAACCACTTAACCAATCAACTAATCAACCAATCAACGATATCTGATGTTAGAGTAAATGAGCTTCTCCCTTAAGTTTGTCCACCACCTGGCGGACATCCGGCAGACATCAGCGACCTTTGGGGTTTTTAGTCCGGCAATTACAGCCGCCGAATTTCTTTTCGGCAATAATCTTCTCCGTAATCGTAGAGCGGCCGTTTTTCAGTATATCCCGCTCGATATCTTCATCAGAAAACCCAAAACAGTAACAAATCACTTCGCTCATATATTGAGTTTCTCCTTTTTATACAGCTCATTTTTTTAATTGACCGGCTGTCGCTCAATAACTTTTCCCTGATAGGATCCTGCCTTTTGTGCGGCTGTAACCAAAGCGGTATCCGTAACCGATTCATCTGCAGTCAGCCATGCTTTCTTTTCTTTGTACGAGACCTTCACATCCTGAACCCCTTTAATCCCTGCCAGGGACTTTTTAACTGCCAGGGGTCACAGGCCACAGGTCATTCCGTCGATTTGCATGACGACTTTCTGTTCTGCAGCCGCGGTGTAACCGTCTACCAGAAGCAATATGACCACAATTATGAGTATCCATCGTTTGATCATGATAAGTCCTCCCAAATCAGCGACCACCAGCAGAGCTGGGGGTATGAGGATGGCCCCTGAATGGGGCCGGGGCCACCTCTGCTGGTGGTCGCTTAGCGATTTATATCTGACAACATGTTGTCAGAAACTGAAGGTGTCGGGTGTCAGTGTTCAGGTTTCAGCAATTAAAAATTTCGGGCTCGGTTCTAAAATCGGCTATTGTTGGGTTTCGCATTGCACAATAGAGCTGACAAAGTGTAGGTTGGGTTGAGTGAAACGAAACCCAACATAAACTTAGATAGGCTCAACCCAACCTACAAAATGCAAAGTGGCCGAAGATAGAACCACCCCAAAATTTCAAATAACAAAACACAAATACCAAACAATTGATTTTTGATATTATTTGAGATTTGGATATTGTAATTTATTTGGCCCAATTTTAAGATCAGGTGATGCTTGCAATTTGTTATTTCTCTCCGAGCCGTAGGTTCGAGTCTACGAGCCGGAGGCCGGTTTATCTGGGTTAAGTGTAAATCCATAGCAACACGGGTTGAAAGGAGGCGGCAAAAACAAGGGCTGCGAAACCAACCCACCAGACGCCGCGGGCAATTTTTCGCGCTCGGATATCCTTCTTGCAATTGCAATCCGGTTCTTTTAAAAAAAGTTTCCAGAACGAAAACCCCAGCATCACAAAACCCGCTGCCAGCAAGTATGGGCGGTATGTTTCAAAAAAGGAAAGCTTTCCCAAAAACCCGGCAGAGGCGCCGAAAAGGACAAATATCGCCGGTCCGATGCAGCAGGATGCCGCCAGAAAAGAGGTTATAACCGTTCCCATGGTTGATACGTTCTCGGTTTTCATAAATAATTCTCCCCTGGCACAAATTAGTTCTTTAATATGGGTCTTACCTTTTATTTGGTCAACCCCTCCGATCCGGCGACACTTTGTTACGCTGGTGATTTACCCATGAGGTTAAATGATTTCTTCCATCTTAAATAAGAAACAAAAGCTAAAACGATCATTAATACCAGGGCTGGAAGCAGAACATAATCAAGATACGGCGTAAACGCGCTCATACCGACTGCAGCGAGTGAAATTACCAAAATCGGCGTAAAGCAGCACAGGGCCACCAGGACCGTACCGGCAACAGCCGCGTAAAAAGTCTTTTTTGACGGCTGGGATGACTGTTTTTTCATTTATCTTTCCTCCGATAATTTAATTTTTTCAATATATATGAGTTACAATATTGACAATCTCGTAAAAAGTCAAAATTCTCGAATTTCGATCTCATAACCTATTGAATTTATTAAGTGTGAAATTTTATTTTTGTGATTTTTGTGCCTTTTTGCGGCCACATCAATATTGGGTCTTTATAAGTTATACGATTTTCAGCTCCAATCGTAACAGGTTTTCCAAACGCTATTTCGATTTATTTTAATAGGCCATATAGTATTTGGTCTCGGTTCTCAGTTTTACCATCTCCTTTAAGGTCACCGGTTTGAAAAACTTGGCCGAAACCTTTGCCAGCAGGTCACTCGGCGTACCGATCTTGGAAACGATTAAAAAACCGCTGTTTATGTAAAATTCCACTCCCCGGTTTTTGAGCATCACTAAAAAATCACCATAAGTTTTAGGTACCTGATCCAGGTTGACCTTAAATTGGGTTGATAGCGCCTGGCGCAGATTTTCCGGGATCTTGTACCCTTCGATGTCGTCTTTGCCATTCCAGCCCACCTTGAATGTGTTAATCGCATCGGCATCAACAAGGACCTTCACCTTGTAACCTTCCTCCAGAGCGGCCCACATGATGTTATAGGCCACGCATATCTGAGCATCGTCTTTTTTCAGGCTGGTTTTTAAATGAACCAGAAATATTTCCTGGCCTTCAGCGGCCGTTGAGGCGAGCGGAGTTCCAAACAAAAAGCTGAGTGCAATTAATAATATGAATAATCGTTTCATTGTCTTTCTCCTTCCTAAACGCAGCAGCTCAAACCGGCAATATCCTTCTTAAACGAAAGCGCCACAATCTTTAAAGATTCCGCCAGGGTCGGAAACATGGGCAAAGAGTTGATCACGTCATCCACGGTGTTTTTGTTTTTTCACCAGCATCATGGCTTCGGCAATCAGTTCGCCGGCATCCGGAGCTAAAATATGAACACCCATTCTCTCTTCGGGTGCCGGGTGAATGGTCACGTTCATCACTCCTTCGGTTCGATTCATAAGGATGGCCCGGGGGACACTTTCAAAGGAAACCGTCCGGCAGTTGCAGGTGCCCATGCGCTCCATTTGATCGGCTTCGGTCAGACCGACACCGGCAAGCTGGGGATCGGTAAATACCGTAAAGGGAACCGTGTCGTAATCAATACTGTCCTTTGAACCATTGAGCGCATTGCCGGTCGCCAGGGTGCCTTCCCGTCCGGCCGTCGGTTCAAAGCGGGCCGGTTGATTGGTTACATCACCGACCGCAAAAATGTGAGGCCGTGAAGTTTGAAAGATTTCGTTGACAACAACGGCCTGTCGCTTGTCAACTTCCACTCCGGCAACATTAAGTCCAATGTCTTTTGTATTGGGTGTCTTGCCGGCAGCTAAAAGGATTTCATTTGCGGCAACTTCCATGTCTTTCCCATCAATGGAGAATGCAAGCACTTTTTTGTCGCTTTCCCATCGGGCTTGTCTGAACGCTGTCGCGGTTATGATGTCAATACCTTCATCTTTAAGTATCTTCGAGAGTTGCTTCGTTAAAATCGGTTCAGCAAACCGTAAAATTCCGGGACTTCGTTTGACAATAGTGACTTTGCTGCCAAAGCGGGAATACATTTGGGCAAATTCGATGCTGACCGGACCGGCACCGATAATAATCAACTTTTCGGGCAGTTGCCCCAGCTTTAGCGCTTCAATGTGAGTCACATATCCGGTTGCTTCGATGCCCTCAATGGGGGGCCTATCAGCTTTCGACCCGGTGGCGATGATAATCCTTTCGGCACGCAATGTCTCTTCATTGACCCGGACTTCATTTTGTGAGGTAAATTTTGCGTATCCTTCCAGCAAACTTACCGACTCTAATGCTCCCAGTACTTTTTCATATTTTTCCTGGCGCATTTGTGAAACCAGGTTCCATCCATCTTCGATAAGTGTTGTGAAATCAAATTTTTTAACTTCCAGCTCAATCCCCGGAATTTTATGGTTTTGCGCCAGATGCAGAACCTCACCGGTCCGCAGCAATCGCTTAGACGGTACACAACCCACATTGACACAGGTTCCGCCCAAGGGTAGCCCGGCATTGATCATGACAGTTTTTGCTTTCAGTTCATTGGCACGGATCGCGGCGGCAAAGGCACCGGCCCCGCCGCCGATGATGATCAGGTCGAATGTTTTCATTTTCTAAAACCTCAGCAAATTTAGGACATCGCCTGTCCAATTCCAGCTGCCTTTAAAACTGCTTCATCGGGACCACGTCCAGTACAACAATTTGCTAATTTTCCATCAATAGAAACAGCCGGCACAGATTTTACGCCAAGGCTTTTGGCACGACCCGCAACTGCCGGGTCGTACATATCCAGAATGCTGACTTCGCAGTCTGAGCAAGCCATGTTCTGTACCATTTTAATGGTCTCCTGACACACTATACAACCGGCGCTAAATATTTCAATTTTGCGTTTAGCATTCATTGCGTTTTACCTCCTATAAATTATTTTTATACAGCGCTTCTAATATTGGACACTCACCAATCGGTCCTTTTCCTTTACATTTTCTGACCAAGGATAGAAGCGCCTCTCTGATTTGTTCAAGGTCAGTAATTTTTTGTTCGATATCCTCGATTTTGGTCTCCACCTTCGCCTTCATGTCACCACAGGTTGTTCCGGGCTTCATTCTTAATGCAAAAATTTCCGAAATTTCCCTTAAGGAGAAGCCAAGGGTCTTGGCACGCTTGATAAATTCGGTTCGCACCACAGCATCCCGGGAATACATTCGGAATCCACTTTCGCTGCGAGGAGGTTCAGGGATCAGTCCACGGCGTTCATAATAGCGGATGGTTTCCAGGTTGACATTTGCCCGCTTGGCCAACTGGCCTATGGTTAATTTTTCCATTTTTTTACCTCGGCTTACAATATAAACCCTGTACCTTGGTACGGGTCAAGGGTTTCATGCAAAAAAACTGAAAAAAATTAAGAAAGAGATTGAAATTATATCTTGCAATAGGGCAATAAGATAAATATCCAACCCACCGACGAAGAATTGATGCCGGCTGTCATTTTGCTTGTTGTTTCTGCACCCGGCTATGCCGTCACAGATAAAGTCAGTCTCCAAATCGAAGGTATGGCCTGAGCGGCCTGACCTTTGGTAATTAAAAAAGCTCTGGAGGGGCTTGAAGGTGTGAGAAAAGCGAACATTAGTTATTCAAAAAAAAAGGGGGAAGTGTTTTTTGATCCTGACAAGGTGACTGAGCAGGAGATTGTCAATAAAGTAACTCAAATTGGTTTCAAGGCAAAGGTGAGTAAGAAATAGCTCAAAGTGAGAGTCAAGCACGCCGGAAGAGCCTATGGCGTACATGAAAAAATACTTTTCAATGGCGAAGGGATTGAAAAGAGTTGAAATAAAGTCGCTTGAGGTGTAATGAGAGTAAGGCTTCAAATATGCCGGCATCTTAAATGGCGGTAAAACAGCATCACCCTCAACACGAATCTTTTTCAGAGAGGAGCAATTATGTATCTTCCAAAAATTTACGAAAATTTTTCCGGCAAATTCCCCGAGGTTCTCAAAGATTTTAAACAACTGGGTCAAACCTGCCGTGAAGCCGGCCCCCTAGACCAAAAATCCCAGGATCTGATCAAGCTTGGAATCGCCATGGGCGCCAATTCCAGAGGATCGGTTATGTCCAGCACCCGCAAAGCGCTGGAGGCCGGTGCCACTGCGGAAGAAATTGCTCATGCGGTCTTGTTGTCTTTGACGACAACCGGCTTTCCCAATATGATTGCCGCGATGGGCTGGGTTGATGAGGTCCTTAATAAAAAATAGGGGTGATGGGTTCAGAGGTTGTGGGTTGAAGGGTTCAGGGTTCAGGCTGTGTAGGTGTCAAGTGTCAGCCCAGCCGCCGGCAAAAAAAACGGCCGGTCTAATCGAAAAAGAAACTAATAGTTCACCGCGGAGCTCGCAGAGAACGCTGAGAAAGAAAATTTAAAATAATCTCTGCGTACTCAGCGGTCTCTGCGGTGAGATATCTCTTGGAATGGCATCAGATTTTATGAAGTTTCATACAAGAGGTTAGGGGTTCGGGGTTCAGAGGTTCAGGGTTCAGTGCCGCCGCTGGTCGCCGAAGCAGCCAGTTTGATCAGAGATGAAACTTCTTTGGAACCTAAAAAAGTTAAAGGTGGTAACTTAAGCGATTTGGATTGTTGGACCCCGGCGGCGGGAGATCACCGTTGACAATTAAGCCTGCCTGCGATAGTTGGATAGTATCCTTTTAGTTCATTGGACGTTTCCATATTTTGAGCTGCAGCTGAAGCCAGTAACAATTCATCTTAGTGGGTAACCTTATGGGTGAAGCGCAAACAAAGTCCGGAGCGGCTTGAAAAGAGAAGAAAAAGCTTCAAAGCGAGATACAGCGGCGTCAAAGTTAAATTTTAATATCATGGAGGTGAGGATAATGACGGTAAAATTCAATCAATATTGGACAATCATAAGTGACGAGCACGAAGAATATGCAAAATTTATGATCAGGAATTTTATTCCAGGAATGAATTCCCTGGGGCTTCATGTTGTCGCCGCCTGGTCAGTGCTGGTTGGCGCTTACAGTGAAATCTTTTTTGAAAGCGTGAGCAACGATTTAAGTCTTATTGAAAGTGCTTTGATGAAACCAAAATTTAAAGAGTTAAATGAGAATCTGTACAATTACATAAAAAACTATAAAACAAAAATACTCATCCCAACCGGAAGAAAAGATTCATACTCTATGGATATTAAAGAGAATACTATCAAATTCATTCAATCATGGGATATCATAAGCAGAAAAAAAACTGAGTATGAGCACTTCGTTACTGAAGAATTCTATCCGTGCTTAGAAAAGTTTGGAATTACAATCGCCGGCGAATGGGAGGTTTTGATTGGAGGTGGTCCCCATATAATTTGTGAAGGCAGGGTGGATGATATCGACAGTTTAATAAAAAACCTGCAATCCAAAAAATTTCGCAAGGCAAGACGGAATTTGAAAAGTCTGGTTGAAAATTTTGAATGCCGCATCTTTTCCTTCCATATCCATAAAGTCAGGGGCTATAAATCTGCAAGTTATGCCCTATGGGATGTATAATCCGGATGATAAATCCGGGTTAAAAGGGGCCGACCACGGAGCCAAGGAGGGTTAGTAATTGTTTCGGATAAAGGCCCATTCCAAGAGCCACACAGGCAAGGGCCAGCAGAGGCAGGCTCATCGTCAGGGGAGGGTCCGTCGGCGGATGATCTGAATTCTGCGGTTTCCTGGGGCCAAAGAAAATTCGAATGCCGGCCAAAAAGGTGTATACAAGGGTTAAAAGGGTCGAAAGGACGGCAATAATAACGACCATCAGCCCGACCGGCGTGTCATGAAACCCTTTGAAGGCGCCGACAAACAGAATCCATTTTCCTACAAATCCACTGGTCGGTGGCAGGGCCGCCAGGATGAGGGAGGCCGAAAACCAGAGAATCCCGGTGAGCGGCATTTCCGACCAAAGCCCCCCCATTTTTTTCATATCTCTAGTCTCCACGCTATAAACCAAAATCCCGGCGGTTGAAAACAGGATGGCTTTGCCCAGGATGTGGCTCAGGAAATAGAAGATTCCGCCCTGAACGCCCCATGCCGTCATGGCGCCGATCCCAAAAACAGAGTAAGAGATCTGACTTATTGTCGAACAGGCGCAAAACCGTTTGGCGTCGGTTTGGGCTAATGTGAGCAGCGCACCGTAGGTCATGGTTGCCAGGGCCAATATCATAATCGGCAGAGAAAAAGAGTAAAGATCACTTCGCAAGGGGAAGGATAAGGATCCGTACGGCCACGTATGCGGCGATATTGGCATACACCGCAAGCAGGCCCGCAATGCAGGTGGGATGCTCGGCGTGAACCCAGGGCATCCACACGTGCAGGGGAATGACGGCCAGTTTGCTCGCCAGCCCCAGCAGAATGATCAAAGCGATCCAGAAAGGTCAGGGAGTTGCCCGTAAGACGGGGCAATTCTGCAATCTCAAAGCTTCCAATCTGCGTATACCCCAGTATAATGCCTATCAAAAAGAGCGTGGCACCGGCGACACCCCAGTAAACGCACATCAATGCAACCTTATATCGTGTAATATAATCCGAATACCCGAATTGCGCCATGATGAAATAAAGGGGTATAATCGTCAGCAGTTCCATGAAAAAATAAATGGCTATCAGGTTCGTGGCAAAGCAGACGCCCATAAAACCGGTGGGAAAGAAAAGATACAAAAGAAAAAATCGACGATAATAAATGTCATGGGTTTGGGGATCGATTTCTCCGTAGATAAGTTCGATTCTGTGTTCGACGTAATGCATGGAATAAATAGCAAGCGCCACACATATCAAATTGATGATTAAGGCCACCGGCAGGCTCAAACCGTCCGCCAATAAATTGAGACTTATCTCAGGTCCAAGGGGATATTTTTCGAATATGACCTCACCTGCGTAAATGCGAAGCCCGGCAATCCCCAGAAGCAAAGTGGTGTATGAAAGCGTAGCGATGGCGATCCACGAGGATTTGCGGCTTTTGTTTGCAGTGCGGCTAAATCCTATCACCACCGAAGCGACTAACGGCACGGCCACGATTTGTAAAAGCAAATAGGGCATCATCTTATTTGGTCAGGTACAGCATAATGAACAGCAGAAAAATAAATAGTATGAGAATATAAATTAAATTCAAAGACAGCTGTTTAATTTCGGTTCTCAGATATCTTGTCCAGGTGTAAATAATGTCCGGAATTGACGTCAGTCGGATGTGAAATAATTTGTCGGCACCGTTTTCTGTGGTAACCGCCCATCGGGGGAAAGATTTTATAACTCCGACAGCGCTCATCACGAAGTGATCCAGAAATTCAAAAAAGCGCTTGAGCGGTATTTGGCAAAACAGGACAAATCTCCTTGCGGGTAAACGGGCGAACCAATCGGTGTCAAGATTAATGGCCCTGAGCTCCGCCGGGTAATAGCCGGAGAGAATTAGAATTGTAAATGCCAGGGCGCCGAACATCAGAAGCTGGAGCATGCCGATGACATGAAAGGCCGTATAAGGCTGAAAATCCACCGGAAAGGGTAGGATATTGTACAGCGGAGCCGGGTAGAGTCCG
>PVMK01136595.1_pt1 | contig 22819 bp, 24 predicted proteins | sample 1853481 | NCBI WGS metagenome assembly PVMK01 (sample SAMN08533507, study PRJNA380276) | Marine sediment metagenome, whole genome shotgun sequencing project. | reverse complement strand
AACAATCACCATCTCCGCTTGCTTTAATCCCTTCAATCTTAAATGAGGAAGCGCAATATCATGAGTAACAGGGGTTGCGCCCATTCTCGTTCCGTCTAAAAATTGCTTTTCTATTTCTGCCGAAGATTTATCTACAAATTGAGATATCCATATTGAAGCTTCTTTCACAATCTCTTCAAAATTTATTTTTTCTTTAAGATCGATGACTAAACTTCTTGTAACAATTTCATCAAACGGATCAGCTTCTCTTAAACCTTTTTCTTTTAAAATACCTCGCAGTTCTGTATCCAAACCATCATAACGTAACCGCCCAATTCGCTCGAACAAATGATAGATTGCCCCTGTACGCACAACTCTGCTTCTGCCGTAAAACCAATACCATGCAATACCAACAGTCATCAACCCAAGACTGAACAATAAAGGCATTAAGCCCATCTCGACGATTAGGAAGAATGGCAGAACTATTCCTGATATCTGCATCCATGGGTATAAGGGAGATTTAAAACCGGGATCGTACGCTTCAATTTTACTTTCTCTAATAATTATTACTGCTAAACATATAAGCGCAAAAACCATCAACTGAAATGCACTTGCAAGCTTAGCTATGCCGGTTGGGTCTAAAAGTAAAAGGATAACAACTATCGTTCCTACAGTAACTATAATTGCAAAGATTGGTGTGCTCCATCTGCTCATCTTTAAAAAATAGCGAGGAAGAAGATGATCGCGGCTAAGTGCAAGCGGATATCTTGATGCACTTAGCATCCCGCCGTTCGCAACAGCGATGAATGCGAACAGAGCTGCAATTGAGAAAAAGATTACTCCAACTTCGCCGAATAAATATTCCCCGGCAGTTGCTACGGGAGTTAAGTCCCCAACAAATCTTTCCAAAGGAATTACTCCAATCATTACCATCGTACCTAATACGTATATAATTAGTGCGGTACCGAGTGCTAAAAATATTCCGAGTGGTAAATTACGTTCGGGATTTTTAACTTCTTCGGATAAGCTTGCAATATTTGTTAACCCCACATAGCTTATATAAACTAATCCTGAAGCAGATAAAATTGATGACCATTCGGATGATAAAAAATTATCGAAGTGGGTCATGTTTATTTGCGGCAAACCACCGCCAATAAATATCAACAAACAAAAAAGAAGTACGGCTACTAAAATAATCTGTAGTCTCCCGGTCTTCTTCGAACCAAAGAGACTCAGCAATCCAAGTACAAGTGCAATTACTACAGCAACCGGAACAATCTGAACTGAAGGGAAAAATATTTTTATATAAGCACCCATTCCAATAAGAGCAAATGCAACTTTTAAAACCAGCGCAGACCATGTGCCAAATCCACCTACCGTTCCAACCATTGGTCCCATTGTTCTATCTAAAAAATAATAAACACCACCGGCTCTTGGCATTGCAGTTGCCAATTCAATTATGGAAAACATTGCAGGCACCAAGGGGATTACCGCAATAAGATATACCAGGGGAACAGCGGGACCTGCTTCAAGTGCAGCTAATCCCGGCAGAAGAAAAAAACCAGCACTTAAGGTTGTGCCTGTTGCAATAGCGTAAACGTGAAACAGGTTTAGTTCTTTTTTAAGAGTCGTATGCCGTTTTTGATTCATAAAATAAATCTAAATAAAAAAATACTATTTTCGCAATTTGATTATCTTATTTCACTTCTCAAAATTGTTTAAATCTTTACGCCTCTTAGAATTTTTTAAAACAATCACCATCATTTTCAACTTTTTATTTTTATCGGTAAATACTTACTTGTGTTAAGAAAAATAGACACAATCCGACCATAAACCTAAATAGTCGATATTTTTGCATATTCTACTTTAGGTCTTTAAGTGTAACTCTTTTATTGTCTTTGAATTACGCTATTCTTATAATTGTAAGTGAAAAGTCATTATAAATAATCAAGGAGGCGATGCTTGAAGTCATTAAGCAAAATGATAATGATTCTTGCCGTGATTGGATTAGTAGGTTTCACTATAGCTACGAATGAGAAGCTGTCTTCTGAAACCGCAGTTCTTACAGAAGAATTTGCACCGGTTCAGGAACAGAACAATATCAATACTTCAATTATCCGGTATATTGATCGTGGAACAATGAGAGCGTCATGGTACGGTCCAAGGTTTCACGGAAGATTAACTGCTAACGGAGAGATTTATGATCAGAATGCATTAACTGCCGCTCATAAATCTTTAAGATTCGGTACTCTTCTCAGAGTAACGAATACAAGAACAAATAAATCTGTAATTGTTAGAATCAATGATCGCGGTCCTTACATCCCCGGTCGCCAGATTGATCTTTCAAAAGCTGCTGCCGAAGAACTTGATGTGATCAGCAGCGGTGTTAAAAAACTAAAGATTGAAGAAATTATTATCGAAGGAATTGATCACCCATTAGTTTCGATGAACTAATCTATATTCATCAACCGTATTATAAGCCCGACTCATTTGAGCCGGGCTTTTTTTATTTATTGAAAAACAATTAATTATTTCACTTCATTTTTATAAGTTTGGATTGTGTTCTGCTTAAAATGCTGATAAAATCCTTACACAAATATTTCAGTGTTTACTGATCAAAACCCGGAACTTTTTGATCATTCACATTAAAGGAATAAAAAATTTGAAAAAGAAATCTTCCCAAATAATTATTGATCTTCTATTCCGAAAATCTAAAAAAACAGATGTAAAATCAGAAGAGGAACAATTGCAGGAAGATATCAATTCATATAAATTTTATATTTCTTATTTTGTTAGAGACGCAGTACTTATTTTGTTCGCTATTGCATCTGCCGGTTTCGGGTTAAAAGGATTCTTGCTTCCAAATTCTTTTATTGATGGTGGTGTAACAGGTATATCGTTATTAGTGCAACAGATTACCGGCATCTCCCTATCGATTCTGATTGTTGTAATAAATCTTCCTTTCCTTGTTGTTGGTTTTTCGCAAATAGGTAAAACATTCGCAATCAAAAGTATCATAGCTATAATAGGGCTTGCCCTGGCAATCTATTTTATTCCTTATCCGGTTGTTACCGCAGATAAATTACTTGTTGCTATATTCGGTGGTTTTTTTCTGGGTCTTGGTATTGGCTTATCGATTAGGGGTGGTGCTGTAATTGATGGCACAGAAGTGCTTGCGGTTTATTTGAGTAAAAGAATCGGTCTTACCATCGGAGACATTATTTTGATATTCAACACGATTATATTTTTGTTTGGTGCTTATATTTTATCTGTCGAGATAGCATTATATGCAATTTTAACATACCTTGCTGCCTCAAAAACGGTGGATTTTGTAATTGAAGGTGTTGAAGAATATACAGGTGTTTCTATTATTTCTAATAAAAGTGAGGAGATAAGATTGGCTATAATAGAAAACTTAGGAAGGGGTGTTACTCTGTATTCCGGTAAACGGGGATTTGCCAAACGAGGAGACGAACTACAAAAGGTTGATATTGTTTATACAGTAGTTACAAGACTTGAACTTGCTAAACTAAAAAGGGAAATTGATAAAATTGATCCGGATGCTTTTACTTTTATGAATAGTATAAAAGATGCGCACGGTGGAGTAATTAAAAAAAGACCATTAAGAAAATAAAGAGGAATTTTCTTTGAAACTTAACCTCGGCTGCGGTAAAGACATTAAGGAAGGATATGTTAATCTTGATGTTGTTGATTATGGCGGAAATCAAATTCACGATTTAAATAAATTTCCATATCCATTTGATGACAATACTTTTGATGAAGTTTTTGCTTCACACATTTTAGAGCATTTAAATAATTTCCACGATTATATTTCAGAGATTTACAGAATACTTAGGCCCAATGGATTGCTAATTGTTTATGCTCCTTTTTTCTTAAACACAAAATACTTTGGTGAACCAGATCATAAAATTCCTTTTTCCATCCGCACCTTTGATAATTATGAATTCTTAGGTAATCGTAAGTTAAAGTTTTATGAGAGATGGAAATTGGATCATCGTACAAACTATGAAGGTAAGGCACAGTTTGAGGTTGTTGAAAAGAAATTCATCACATCACATTTTGCTGCATTAAAGTGGATGGATTTGTTAGTAAACATTGAGCCGGTAATTTATGAAAGATTCTTTGCCGGAATTTTTTCTCCGGAAGAAGTTTATTTTAAATTACGAGCAATTAAGTAAACACCTAAGAATCCCTTTTCATCTTAAGCCCCTCAAAAATAATCAGCGCCCAACCAATTAATAAGAAAATACCTCCAACAGGTGTTATCATTGCAAAAGTAGTGTTACTCGTTTGTGCATAAATATAGAGTGAAAAGGAGAATAATATTATCCCGATGACAAACATTAGGGCTGATTTATAAAATAACTTGTTTCCATAAAATGCAATGGCAAGAATAGCAACAGAGTGAATTAAATGATACAAAACACCGGTTTTATAAATACTCAGCATTTCCGCAGAAATTTGATCGCTTAATCTATGCGCTCCAAATGCGCCCAAAGCAACGCCGCTAAAACCGATTAATCCGGCAGTGGCTATCCATACTTTTTGATTATTCATAATATTCTCTTTTTAGAGTCATTAATATTTCATTTTTACTACTAATAAAAATTACTAAATTTGCCTTCCAAATAATAAGGAAACAAAATTATGAAACATCTACAGAAATTCATTCTACCGTTACTTGTAATAGTTATTATTGCTCTTGTTTATTTTGTTTATTTCACCGCGGAAGGGCTCGGTTCCTTCTCGGATTTTGATATAAACAACAGCGCCAGTAAAGATATAAAGGTAGAGATTCTTCATGAGAGAGGGATAAACAATAACGCATTCTTCGTTATTGATAAAACAGGAAAAGAAGTCCTGGTACATGCAGATCACCTTCCATCAGGATTTGAATCGGCTAAAATAGTAGTGCTGCGGGGACATCTTAATAAAGATTCTTTTCATGCACATGATGTTCTGCTTGACTAAAGCAAATGAATAAATTTGAACTTGTATCAAATTATAGTCCCACCGGGGATCAACCTCAAGCAATAGACCAACTTGTAGCAGGATTAAAACACGGTGATAAATTTCAAACTCTTCTAGGTGTTACAGGAAGCGGGAAAACATTTACCATCTCAAATGTAATTACAGAAGTTAACAAACCAACTCTTGTAATATCCCACAACAAAACTCTTGCCGCACAACTTTACTCTGAATTCAAAGGGTTCTTTCCTAATAATGCAGTAGAGTTTTTCATCAGCTATTACGATTACTATCAACCCGAAGCTTATGTTGTTAAAAGCGATCTCTATATAGAAAAAGATTTTTCAATAAACGAAGAGATTGACCGACTTCGTTTAAAAGCAACCACATCGCTAATTGAGGGAAGGTCAGATGTAATTGTAGTTGCAAGTGTCAGCTGTATATACGGAATCGGTGCACCTCAGGAATATGCAGATCAAATCATTTTTATAAGAAAAGGTGAACGTGTTGAGAGGAAAAAACTTTTACGCAATTTGATTGATATACATTTTGTAAGAAACGATGTTGAATTCACACGCGGCACTTTTCGGGCAAGAGGTGATGTTGTTGAAATTATTCCCGCCTACCAATACGAAGAAGCTTTGCGCATTGAGTTTTGGGATGATGAAATTGAACGTCTTTCGATAATCGATGCACAAACCGGTGAAGTTATACGGGAAGTTGAATCGGCGCCTGTGTATCCGGCTAAGTATTTTGTTACAGACAGAGATAGATTACAGAAAGCAATTTACAGTATCGATGAAGAATTAAAAGAACGGTTAGACTATTTCAGGAAAGAAGAGAAGTACGTTGAAGCACAGCGTATTGAGCAGCGCACACGTTTTGATATCGAGATGATAAAGGAAATAGGATATTGTTCAGGTATCGAAAATTACTCGCGCCATATGGATGGAAGAGACCCTGGCTCAAGACCATACACACTCCTTGATTATTTCCCGGATGATTTTCTGCTAGTGATTGATGAATCTCATGTTACGATACCTCAATTAAGAGCAATGTATAAAGGAGACAGAAAAAGAAAGGAGAATCTTGTTGAATACGGTTTTCGTCTTCCTTCCGCATTGGATAACAGACCAATGAAATTTGAAGAGTTTAATGCAAAGTTAAACCAGCTGATCTTCATTAGCGCAACACCTTCCGATTACGAACTAGAAAAAAGTGATGGTGTTATAGTTGAGCAGATAATTCGTCCTACCGGACTGCTCGATCCGCCAATTGAAGTAAGACCTATTACCGGACAGATTGACGATCTGATTGGCGAGATACGCGGAAGGGTGACACAGAAAGAGAGAACACTTGTAACAACTCTAACAAAAAAGATGGCAGAAGACCTTGCAGATTATTTAGATAAAATTGGAATACTTGTGCGTTACATCCACAGCGATATTGATTCTTTGGAGAGGGTTGAGATACTTCGTGATCTGCGGTTAGGTGAGTTTGATGTTTTGGTTGGTGTTAATTTGTTACGTGAAGGATTGGATCTACCGGAAGTTTCTCTCGTTGCAATTATAGATGCTGATAAGGAAGGATTCCTACGTAGCGAAAGATCTTTGATGCAAACTGCAGGGCGAACAGCACGAAATGTAAACGGTATAGTTATAATGTATGCCGATGTAATTACACAATCGATGCAAAAGACGATACGAGAAACTAACCGGCGAAGAAAACTACAAAAAGAGTATAATGAGAAGAATAACATTGTACCTACAACAATTTATAAAAGTGTTGAGGAAATAATGAATTCCACTTCCATTGCCGATATTAGAAAGAGAGATGCAAAAGAAGATTACGGATTTTCTAAAGTTGCAGAACCAATTCTTAAATATATGGATAATGAGCAGAAGCAGGATTTGATTGAGCAGTTAAGAGAACAAATGCACGCAGCGGCTAAAGACCTTGAGTTTGAAAAGGCAGCTTCGCTTAGGGATGAAATTATGAAGTTGGAGAAGATGATTAAGTGAAATTACATTGTCATTCCGAACTTGATTCGGAATCTCCCTAATTTAGTACAGACCCTGAAACAAGTTCAGTGTGACCTATTTTCTGAGGGCAGAAATTATAGTACTATTCCCTCCTCAGCGTAATCCTCCGCAGTTTCATAAACTCTTACATTAATAAACTTGATGTTTTTCGGAAGATTGTTCATTATAATTTTTTTTGAAATATATTTGCAAATGTTTTCTACGGTAGCAAAGAAATCAACCACAACTTTTTTTGAGTCTAGTTTTTCTAAAAACTCAAGCGTTATCTCATCATCATCTTTTACCATAAATGCGTGATCTAACTTTTCTATTATCGGATTAATAATTTTTTCAACGTCATAAAAATCGATTACCATCCCATGTTCATCTAACTCGCCTTCAAACACAACTATCATTTTATATGAATGCCCATGAATGTTTTTACACAACCCAAAATGTTCGGGTAAGCGATGACCCATTTCCCAATGGAATTCTTTTGCAATTTTCATCATACACCTTTTGTTTCCGGATGCCAGATATATTTATGCATTTGCAATTGATATCTCACATCAAGTTTATCTTCTATTATCCAGTTAACTAAAGTAACCGGTTCAAGTTCACCAAACACTACCGAAAATAAAATTTCACTTTTATTTATTAAATCATATTTAGAAATAATTTCCTTCGACCAATCATAATCTTCCCTGTTTCAATCACAAATTTTAGTTCGTCTTTTGGTCTGAGATGATTAATATTCTCATACAAATTTTTCTTTTCCATTTTGCTCGAAGGACATTTTAAATCCATTACTATCATAACTCTTTCATCAATATCTTTTATTGGTAAGCTGCCTCCTGTTTCCAGCATTACATCAAATCCTTCATCGCACAATTTTTTCATTAATTCCAGGCACTCTTTCTGAACGAGCGGTTCTCCACCTGTTACCTCTATCAATTTACAATTGTATTTCTTAACCTCATTGATTATTTCCGCTATGGATTTGTCTTCGCCCTCATAAAAAGCGTACTCAGTGTCGCAATAAGTACACCTTAAATTGCAGTAAGTTAATCGCACAAAAACGCAGGGCAGCCCGGATTTAGAGCTTTCTCCCTGGATTGAATGATATATTTCGTTTACTTTTAACACAAAACTTACTTTTTGGTTAATTTTAGCATATTAGTATTTGAAATTACTAAACTCTAATTTGACATGAAATTTACAAATCTTTATATTTTGAGACTAATTTTTAAGGAATTTTAAGAAAAAGGTAAGAATGGCAAATCATAAATCTGCAAAGAAAAGAATTCGCACGAATGAAAAGAGAAGAGTGAGGAATAAAATAACTTCTACAAGAATTAAATCTACTATGAAGAAGGTTTTAGGCACTGAAAAAATTGAAGACGCTGAAAAAGATTATAAAGAAGCTATTGCTTTATTAGATAAGAGTGCAACTCAAGGAAAAATTCACAGGAACAATGCTGCACGTAAAAAGTCCCAACTTACAAAGCATTTAAACGGTTTACAACCTGCTGAAAAGGAAACTAAAGAGTAAACAGAGATAAAATCTTAATTTTAAAAAGAAGCCCTTCAATTGAAGGGCTTCGCTGTTTTAAAGTTCATTTTAAAAAATGATGTAATAAAAATCACATGGGTAGAAAATTTATTCTTTCAATGCTTTCCTAATAATCCTATCTATTTCTCTCTCAGAAAATACTCCCTGCAAAGAAATGTGATCCATGTCTTTCAATTCTGAGTTATTATAAAGAAAAATTATTCCATCAAGTATGGGATCTTTAAGTTGGGGTTGCATTAAATTTGAGATGAGCATCAAAAATGTATTTTGTCCGCCCGATGATCCCTGAAAATATAAGCCTATACAAATTTTATCAGGATCATTAATATTTACAACAGCAATTCTATATTGCCTGTCTGCTGATTTAAATGCAATAATACTATCAATATTAATACTAATCTTCGTTTTATTTTGATAATATTTATTTTTAGGGACGAAGTAATTAGCAGTAAGAAATGAAGCGAGAGAATCTAAAATTTGTTCCCTCGTAAAAGTATTGTCAAAAGTCACTTGCTCAACATCTAATTTTTCATCCATGAATTTATAAAAGTAGATTGAAGATTCTCGATTCCAATGGGAAGAAATTTGAGCTTGTATATAAATTGGTTGAATTACTATAATACTAAAAACAATGTGGAGATAATTTATCCTCATCTTTCACTCCTATCTTCATATTTTACTTGCTCAATTTCACAGTCGTTTATAAAAAAATCTTCTTGGTCTTCGAATAAATAGCACTTAGGATTTTTTATAAATATTTCTAGCAATCTCATTCATCTCCTTCAGCACTTCCTGCGTGTTAAAACCCATTACAACATAATTCTTTTCAGGGCTTGCCGCCGCAACGGTGTAACCCTTTTCATTAAATAGTGCAATAAGGTCTGTCAGGTAAATTTCACTTTGCACGTTATTGCTTTTTAGTTTGCCAATCATTTCCGCAAGCTTGCCGTACTTAAAAGCAAACACACCGGAATTGTACTCGTTATTATTTATTAGCTCTTCTTTTGTTTATGAGTATTCTTTCCCCTGGTAAGTTGTTGTAAAAAGTTTATCGTCGGACAGAGCAAGTATATCTTTGTGTTCCATTATCTGTATTACATTTCTACTGTTATCTTTTGCTCTGGATTTTAGAAAATCTTCACGGAACTGTTTTATTGTTTCCGCATCAATTAAACCCATATCACCCGGAAGTATGTAAACAATTGTATCATCGGGAATATTCTTTAATCCTTCTAATGCAACCTGCACAGCATGCCCCGTTCCGTTCTGCATCTGCTGGTAAGCATACATAGTTTTTTCTCTTTTGCCAAGATGTTCCATTATGTCAACCGCTTTTATGCCTACAACAATAATTGTGTAAATATCTTCAATACCTTCTTTGCAGGCGTTGTAGACTCTTTCAACTGTCGGTACTCCTAATATAGTATGCAGCATTTTGGATTTTTCGGATTTTAATCTTTTACCATGCCCTGCAGCGAGTATTATTGCAAGTTCATTAGTGATTTTATCTGTGCCGGCAGAAAGTTCGTTAACTATTTTAATTATTTGATCATTGTTATCCATAGGTGTAGGCTCAATCTTCTTTTAATAATTGTTAAATAATATGTTGAGCAAAAATTAATCAAAGGCAGGGCATTAATCAAATATGCTTTGGCTGAAAAGCATGATTGAAGTATCTTTGTAAACAATTTTTTAAATATTTAATCTTCTAAAAGGAATCATGAACAAAACATATATTTTATCAGTTATAGTATCATTATTCATTATCTCGAATATAACTTTTGCACAGCAAAAAGGATTTGGGTTAGGAGTTGTGCTCGGTGAACCAACAGGAATAAGTGCAAAGTATTGGCTCACTCCTGGAACAGCACTTGATTTTGGTTTGGGTTATTCATTTACTTCTTCAAAAAGTTTGTTTGATTTTTATGCTGATTATGTTTTTCATAATTCAGATATGATCAATTCAACTGAGAACTTTGTGGTTTATTACGGTCCCGGCGCACGATTAAAAATAAATGAAAGTACCAGCCGTTTGGGAGTTAGAGGTGTTATTGGAATATTATGGCTTCCTCGCGGAACAAACTTCGATGTTTTTGTGGAGATTGCACCAATACTTGATATAATCCCGGCAACTAAATTTGATTTTTCCGGTGGAATCGGCGGGAGATATTTTTTTAATTAATTGAACAAGTTGGAAATTAGAACTTCCCGTAAAAATAAATATCCCGCAGCATTATTCTTTAAACGATATTTGTACCAGTTTTAATATTACTATTTGATATTTGAATGGGATATATCAAAGATGAAAATATTGCAAGGATATAAATGAATAGTAGAGAAACAATGGGAGCATTAATAAACCCTGCCGTCATTCCTGTAAGACAAAGGGCCAGCAAACCAACCAGAGTTCCCCATAGTAAATTGAGATGTTTTGGTTTTGTTTTATCATAGCTTTGATATTTTTTAATACCGGAAAATATTATCCTCAAAACCAACAATAACATTATTAATAAAGTAATTATTCCACTTTCCATATATATTGTGATATAATCATTATGCCATCCGCCAACACCTTTATCTGTTAATTGATCAAAATATGGAAAGACTGTTCTAAAAGTACGAGGCCCGTATCCCCAGAGTGGATGTTCCAAAGCTAAATCATAAGCGCCTTTCCAGATAATATCTCTTTCGGAAAAGGAAACAGGGTGTTTAATTCTCTCTTCCACAATAGTTTTATTGCTTTGAAAAGAAATGGCTATGAATATAGTTACGATTGTTATAAAAAGAGTTAATGATTTGAGAGAGAATTTCTTAAATATTATACCAACGAATATTATTAATATCCCGATAACAATGTCCGTTCGTCCGAGAGATAGAACAAGCCCGGTAAGTAAAATAACGATACCAGCACACCAATAAATCCAAACGAATTTCTTGTCTCTTGAAAAAGAATATCCGATGAGCATAGCTAAACCACAAAGTATTTGCGGTGTATAGGTAGTAGTCCCAAGAAAAACAGATGTGGCTCGCTCACGGAAGCCAAAATTGAAAGCAATAATAGAAACGAACGTAATAATTAAGGTATTATAAATAAGAACTTTAGTGATAAGAAAAACTTTTTCATCCTTCAACACCTTAAAATAGAAACTAAGTGGGAAAAGACTTAGAAAAAATAAACCGTTTTTAGAAAACGTTACGGAGCTTACTTCAAAATGCTCGGATAGAAAAATTGTCAGAATCCTTAGAATTACAAATAATAGAAAGATAAGATTAAATTCATCAAAAGCTTCTCGTTTGTTCTCGTTCTTTTCAAATAACCATGCTAGTATTAGCAGTCCTGCAAAAATCTGCAGAAGAAAAAGAGATACTAAAAATGAAATGGATAATCCAATCATTAATGATAATATTATTCTTTCATCATACCGGGTTAAGCTTTTCTCCAATTAGTGCTCCTGAATAAAGTTCTGAAATTAATAATATAGAAAGCCAAATTATTGAGAGAAAATAAAATGGATTCGCTTGATAGAACGTACCTGCAATATAAAACAAGAAAAAAATAATGATATTAATTCTGGTCAATTTATTAAAAGATTTTAAAATTAAAATGTTAAAGGTTACCACAGTTAACGCTGGTAACATGAATATTAGATGATGGGTCTCCGACATCGGACTGACTAAGAGAATGCCAAGGAAATACAGACTGATAACAACGATTGATTTCTTCGAATAAAATTTATCCTTCATTTTAAAACTAAAGGATAATAGTGCAAAAACTACAAGCAAAGCCGAGACCAGTTTAATCCATATTACATTCTTTAAATATGGGATTATATATGAGATAAATCCTGACAAAGTAAAGAACATTGAATCGCCGGGGATTTCTGAACTTGTCTCCTTTAATAATAATGTATTAAAATAATTGCCATAAATCCCAATTAATTCCTTCCCAAGAAATAAAGAGGGAATTACGATAGTAAATAGAAGTGAAAATAGAACAGTGTAAATTAATAAATAATAATTTCGTCTTTGAATTACCAGGATTAAAAATATAAGTGGAACCAGCTTTATTGAAATTGCAGCCGCAAGAAAGAGTGCCGCTATAATTGTTTCATCCTTCTTCCAATAGTGAAAAAAGATTAGGCACAGCAGCAGTACAAATATATTAATTTGCCCATTCAGGAAGTTATTTTGTATAATGTTCAACATTAATATAATTATTAATAATAATGGTAAACCGAGTTTATACGAAAATGACAATTGCTTATTAATACAACATTTTGTAATTATTAAATATGTGTACATGAAAAAAGTGACATTTAATAAGAACCAAACTGTGCTCGCAAACCAGCCGGGAATTAAGCTAAAAGGTATCAGTAGAAATGCCGGGAATAAAGGATAAATATAGTGGAATGAAATGCCTGTCTCATAAGGGTTATTGCCTTTTAACAATGCATCAGCAGATAAGAGGTAACTTGTAAAATCATTAGTATCCCCACGGAGTGCCCGAACTAACATCTGTGCAAATAAGATCAAAACGATTAGAATTGAAATCGATATTGAAATTCGCTGAATGGTAGAATTTTTTATCAGACTCTTCTCTTCCATTAAAATAAGTTATCAAAAATGTTGAACATTATTTGTCACATCTCTGAATTGTAGTTCATATAGTTTTTTGTACAGTCCTTTTTCATCACCAATAAGTTCGTTGTGTGTGCCCTTCTGAACTATTCGCCCATTATCAATCACAATAATTTTTGAGGCGTTCCGAATTGTGCTTAACCTATGAGCAATTACAAAGGTTGTTCTGTTCGCCATTAATCTTTCAATTGCTTCCTGCACAAGAATTTCAGATTCATTATCGAGCGCTGATGTTGCTTCATCAAATATCATTATTTCAGGATTTTTTAACAGTGCGCGTGCAATTGTAATCCTTTGTTTTTGTCCGCCGGAAAGTTTAATTCCCCGTTCACCCACAACAGAATCGTAACCATCGGGTATTTCTAAAATAAAGTTGTGTGCATTTGCAGTTTTTGCTGCTTCAACTATTTTCTCAAACGGATAATCATCCAATCCATATGCAATATTCTGTTTAATCGTTCCGTTAAATAAAAAGGTATCCTGCGTAACAATACCCATTTTACTTCGCAGCGATTTTAATTTAATATCTCTAATATCAATACCATCAATTAAAATCTTTCCTTCTGTGGGATCATAAAATCTGGGAATAAGATCTACTAAAGTAGATTTGCCTCCACCGCTGGGACCAACAAGCGCAAGTATCTCACCACGATTTACACTAAAATTAATATCATCAAGTATTGTTTCAATCGAATCTTCATAAACAAAACTAACATTCTCAAACACTATTTTACTCTCAAATTCAAAAAGCTCGATCGAACCATCCTTACTTTTGATTAATGGTTCAGTATCCATAATTGCAAAAATTCTATCGGCGGCGGCACTTGCTTCCTGTATCCTGTTATTAACCCCGCCAAGTTCTTTAATAGGCGGCATCATCTGAAAGATAGCAAACAGAAATCCCAGAAACTGGCTCGCAGAAAGTGTTCCTTCTTTCAATACCAGCAACCCGCCATAATAAATAATGATAGCCCCAATAAATACACTTATTATTTCTGTAATGGGCGATGAAGAATTTCTTGTTCTTACAATTTTTAATGCCATCTTAAAATAGTTGTTGGTTTCCGTCATAAATTTTTTATTTTCAAATCGTTCCATCCCAAAAGCTTTAACAACTTTAACTCCGGATATAGATTCCTGTAAAACACTGGTTATGTCTGCTAATTTAGATTGCAGAATTGATGTTTGCCTTCTCAATTTTTTACCAATCCACACAATAATAAGAGTTGAAAGAGGCACAATAATTATCGCCAGAATTGTGAGCTGCGAGCTTATGCTAAACGCAATTCCAAAGAAGACTAAAATTGTTAACGGCTCTTTTATAAGATTTGAAAATGTTGCCGATATACTTGCCTGTACAATGTTCACATCATTTGTAAACTTTGATATTAAATTTCCTACTCTCTCTTTTTTAAAGTAACTTAAAGGCAATTTGTTGAGATGAACATAGGCTTTATCTCTTAAGTCGCGCATAGCACCGAACTCAACATAAGCCATAAAATATGATTGCAGATAACCGAATATATTTTTTAGCAGAAATGCGATGACAATAAGTACACATATATTTATTAGAACATCAATCTTATCGCCGCTTAAAATATAATTATTAAACGAATTTGATATTTCATTTTTTATATTTTGAATCCATTCGGGTAGTAAACCGGATGAATTCTCAACAACATTGGATTGGGTTGTAACCCGCTGACTGTTTGATTCCTGAAACAACGTAGAGAGTAAAGGAATTGTTAGATAAATAGATGCACCGCTAAGCAGAGCATATAATATTGTAAAAACAAAGGTTGTTAATACATGTTTCCAGTAAGGTTTTACAAAGCTTAATATTCTTAAATAAGTGTTCAATAGAGTTAAAATATTTTAATTGTTTAGTAAGTGAATCAATCCGCAGCCGCCTTTTATCTGAATTCTAAAAACATCTTCATTCTTTTTATAATTATACACACCTATTGCAGACTGATTTTTAAAACTTGTATCAAATATCAGTAATTCATTCGCGATAATAAAGTTCATTTTATCTTCACTATCCCACTTCTTACTGTTTTTTGATTAACAACATCGTAAACATAAATTGTTGATGGTATTTTCTTAAATTTATTTTCGCTAATTGAGTTTGCGTGAAAAAAACATAACTCTCGTCAGAATACCATTTTACTTTATTAATTTTGTTTGCAGTAGAATCGATAAACACTTTGCCCTCAACACCAGCTATGCTAAAAAAACCGAGTCTGCCGATTGTGTAATTCCGAAATTGCCGGAAGGTGAAATTAACGATGTACGCTTAATTTCAAACTGCGGGTAACCATCTTTGATGAAATCGAATATCTCTGTTTCTTCTTTTATAAGTTTCCCAAACGGGCTGTAAATTTGAGTAATCTTTTTTATGTGTGATGCGATTTTCATATCGAATTGTGTTAGCTGTATCTTGTAATTATTATCAAGCCAGGTTGCTAACAACTGCACTGCATCACCAATTTCTCTTATCAATTCAATAGAAGAGTTTTCCAAATCTAAGCGGTACAGTTTTGTTCTTCTAATAAAAGAAACACCACGCTTAGTACCAATCCTTCTTGCAGTTATAAAAAATGCATACTCAAGATTATCACTATACGAAAGCTGAACAACAGTTTCCTTTGCTGCCGACCAAAAAAGTTCATATTCATTATCATTCAAATTATATTTATACAAACCTGTTTCTCTTCCAGCTTTACCAACAAAGAATAAATTCTCTATATTTTTCGATGCGGTTGTTTCAACTGTTGATTGAAAATTCATTAAGGTTTCATTATCGGATGATTCTTTTTCACACGAAATGAAACTCATCAAACAACAAGAAATGTAAATAAATAATGTTGCCGACCGCTTAAACATATCCGCCAATCTTTAAAAATAATTGTAGAATGAAGTTAACGATTTCCATAAAAATTCCCCATAACGGACTATAGATGAAAACCAGCAAAAGCAAGGATCCATACAAACCAAGATTCAAATACTTCGCGGTTAATTTATTTGGGAAAAGATCGAATAAAATATGTGAACCGTCGAGAGGAGGAATCGGCAGCAGGTTAAATGCAAATAAAAACACATTCAGGAATACACCGTACCAAAGCAAATTACTTATAATTGAGTTCTGCTCTCCGAAAATATTTACCGAGATAATAAATAAAACAAATAACAAAACGGAAAGAATAAAGTTTGAAAGCGGTCCGGCAAGTGAAACAACGGCGTCATCCTTTAAAGGATCGCTAGAATTTCTCCTGTCAACCGGAACAGGTTTAGCCCAGCCAATTAATGCAAACCCCGATGCAAAAGCAGCAAGCGGCATAATTACACTTCCAACAAGATCAATATGTTTAAAAGGATTTAATGTTAGTCTTCCTAATTTTTTTGCAGTATCATCTCCGTATTTATTTGCAAAAAATGCATGAGAATATTCGTGAACCGAAATTGAAAGAAGAAATATTGGCAAAAACATTAGAAAATTTATCAGTCTTTCGCTTACTTGAAGATCGGGCAATGTTAACCTCTCGGATGAAAATCTTTATGAACCTGTTTAATAAAATCCCTGTCGATATGCGTGTATATCTGCGTTGTGGAAATATCGGCATGACCAAGCATTTCCTGCACAGCGCGTAAATCCGCTCCACCTTCTAATAAATGAGTTGCAAACGAATGCCTGAAAGTGTGTGGATGGACTTCCTTTTTAATTCCCGCTTCTTTAGTGTACCTGTCAATTATTTTCCATACGCCCATTCTTGAAAGTTTTGTCCCGCGGTTGTTAAGGAATAAAACGTTTTCACTTTTTAATCTTTTTTCTAATAAAGGTCTGCTCTTTAATAGATAATCTTCAACCCACCGGATTGCAGACCTACCGATTGGAACTATCCTTTCCTTCGAACCCTTTCCGAACACTCTTATAACGTCTTCCGTCAAAAACAGATCAGATATTTTCAGACCGATAATTTCTGAAACACGTATTCCGCAGGCATATAATAGTTCCAGCAACGCTTTATCTCTTAACCCCAGCTTGGTGCTACAATCAGGCGAGGATAAGATTAAATCTATTTCTTCAACGTTAAGTACAATCGGTAAGTTTTTGGCAAGCTTGGGTGAACTAAGTCTTTCAACCGGATTTTCCACCAGATAATTACTCATGTGCAAATAACTAAAAAAACTTTTAATAGAAGAAAAATAGCGTGCGGCTGAAGTGCTTGTTAATCCGATCTTATTAAGCAGCTTAAAAAAATCTACTAAATCAGAATATTGTATTTCCGATAGGTCATTGATTTTCCTCTCTTCTAAAAAACGCAAAAGCGAACTTATATCATTCCTATACGATGTAATAGTATTGTTGGAAAGGTTTCGTTCAAGTTTTAAAACGGAAAGATATTCTTTCAGGAAAGCTTCCATCACTCATCTTTATCTTCAGATAAACCTTTTTCCATCTCTTCCTGTTTAGGATAGCGAATCCTTCTGTGATGCTGACCTAAAAGTATGCTTAAGAATGCTTCTTTCATTTTGGTTATATCACTATAAGTCAGAGGTGAATCTTCTAACTGTCCGTCATCAATACGCGATTTAAAAATACCATTAATAACATTTTCAACTTTGTCGCTATCCGGTTCATCAATGGACCTTACGGCTGATTCGCATCCATCCGCAAGCATAATAATTGCTGTTTCCTTGCTGTCAGGTTTCGGACCGGGTACCTGTAATCACTAATTATTACTTTGTCCTCGCCATAAAGTTTTTTTGCTCTTTCATAAAAATACGTCATCGTAGTTGTACCGTGATGCATTGGAATAAAATCGAGTATCTCCTGAGGCAATTATTATCCTTACCAAGTTGAATACCTTCTTCAACATGGCTTACAATTAATTGTGCACTTTCTTCGGGTGTTAGATTTTCATGTACGTTTTGATTATCCAATTGATTTTCAACATAGTTTTGCGGTATTATGGTTTTACCTATATCGTGATAATACGCACCAACCCTCGCAAGCATTGGATTTGCACCTATACTTTCAGCGGCAGTTTCGCCCATTGTTCCCATTGTCATCGAATGGTTGAACGTCCCGGGTGCTTTCCGTGCAAGGTCCTTCAGCAGAGGTCGGTCATAGTTGGATAATTCAAGCAAAGTTAAGTCGGTGGTAATGTTGAACATCTTTTCGAAGAAAATAAGTACGCCGTATGTGAGTACAGGACTTATAAGCGCATTAGAACCGGCAAAAGCAAATTCAACAAGCATCGAATCAACAGGAGCGAATCTTTCCAACCCGAAAGCAATTATTGAAAGAGTGTACCCCAATAAAATTATTAGGAACGACCGGAAAATTTGTGACCGGTTTTTAATATCTCTAACAGTATAAACTGAGAGTCCGCCGGCAATCATATTCATAGTTGCAAAAGTATAATCATTCCCACGGAGAGCACCTGCTATCAAGGCTAAAATAACTGTACAGTAAAATCCCATCCTTGAATCAAAAATAATTGTAAAGAGCATTGATGCGGCAGGTAAGAAAATTAAAAAATGTATCGGTGCCTGAACCTCAATTTGATTTATAAGAAACACGCTGAACGATACGGAGACAAAGATTAGTGAAATAAGTATGAGTTTGTTGTTATCGTAAAATATTTTTTTTCTAAAAAGCATAATGTATACGGTAAGCAAAGAAAGCAGCAAACTAATGTGAATGAATTTTCCTATAAATTGAAGGAACAACCCTTCTTTTGCAACTGTATCACCTTTAGCTTCTTTATAAGAATCAATCTTTAATTTTATTTCTTTGGAAATCCTTTCATGTTTTGCAATTATCCTCTCATTCTCATTTACAATACCAGAATATCTTGAAACATTATTTTTTTTCTGTTCAATTTCTTCGTTTGTTAAATCCTCGTTATAAACAAGATCCGGAAAAAGAAAATGTACTGTGTATTCGGTTAAGGCTTCTTCTAATTCATCAGGATAGTTAAACCGCTTTATTTCCCTGGCTATTTTTTCCAGTGCCTGGTTAAAAAATAAAAATTTACCTACCGGGGCTATCTCATCAACATTACCAACTCTTATTGCAATGCTGTCTTTTGTTTCCTCCCCGTCGTTGATGTTGAGAACACCTTTTTTATAAACTTTATTTAAAACAAATCCTGCGGCACTAAATAAATTTCTAAGATTATATACACCGCTTTTAATCAGGTTTCTTTCCTTAAGTCTTATAGACTGAAACATTTTGAATGCAGAAGTGCTCAGGAATGTAGAATTTATTATTTGAATCGAATCATTGTTAGCAGAGTTGTCCAAATCTTCAATAAGAAAATTGCTGTAGTTTTTAAGTGAATCAATGCTCTTCGCAATCATTCCAGAATTGCTAATAAAAACGGGATACACTTTATTTTCAGCGGCTCTCAACTCGCTTTGGTAAATCTCCTCGCTTTTGATGATAGGAAAGCTGATTTCTGCAATCAGGTCATCGTTAAGCCAAACAGTTCCTTCCGATACTTCAGATTCAATAGATTCACCCTTTGGAAACATCATCGCAATCAGAATTACGGTTGCAAGTGCTAGTGCAATTTTATAAAATAAACTTCTGGGTTTTATTTTTTCAGATAACATTGCCATTACTCAATTTATTTTTGCGCGGAGAATCATCTCTAAAAACTCTGCCGGTCCTTCATTATTATTCGATCTTTCAGTTACGTGATCAGCATTTTTTATTAATTCCGGAATTGAATTTGCTACAGCTACTTTTATCGCATCTGATTCAAACATGCTTATATCGTTATACCAATCGCCCATTACAACTGCTTGATGCGTTTTGATATGTAAATATTTAAGTAGTCTTTTCAATCCTTTTCCTTTAGAAGATCCTGCTCTTCTAATATCTAAATAAAACAATCCTTTCTTGCTTTGCGAGCGGTAATAAGAGGCATTACAACCGAAAGCATATGGGAATGTAAATTTATCTTTAACAAACTCAATTGATTCCTTATTATCACCGGCAAAGACAATCTCTAAAGTTTTATCCAGAAGATTTTCGTAAGAAGAAACTTCTTTATACTTAGCGCCGAACTTATTTAACAGCTTTGGAATTACGGTATTAAATTCTGTGTAATAAATTGCCTCCGAATGACAGAGTGCAACATTCAGCAAATAATCATCTGCATATTTTACAGCTTTTTCAACATATTTTTTTTTCAGGAAAGATTCGAAAATCGTTTCGCCAGTTGGAAAATTTTTGATAACACTTCCATCCAACGAAATTATAGGATTTTTAATTTCCAGATCTTTTGCAATGTCTGTAACAGCAGAATGGAGTCTGCCCGTTGCAAAAAGAAAAAAGCACATCATAATTGTGCAGTTCACGAATAAGTTTTTTAGTTTCTAACCCAACCGAACCATCGTTTTTTAGCAAAGTCCCATCAAGATCGGAAACTACAATTTTAATATTTTTTAATCTTTCTTTATCAGGCATTGTGAGATTATTCTAATACCGCACCCAATTCTGTAAAATATTGTTTTGTAAAGTTTAATAGGTATAAAATTCAAATTATTTGATATTTGAGTATTAATTTAACAATTCTATTTGAAACGAGTCTCGATTCCTCGGAACGAGTGCTATCTAACCTTAATAGAAAATTATGAACAGATAAATTAAGTAAATTCGTTTTTAATCCAAGTGTAAATTATAACTTTCAAATCTAAATAAAAGAACACATGCAAAAAAAGTTTACTATTTTGTAATTTTTAAGCATATTTTTGTTAGGGAATTAAAATTTTACTTGGCATAATATATGAAAATAATTTCATTTACGATTTATTAACTACTTAAAAAAATCATGACTATTTTAATTATTGTGGAAATTGCCCTTATCATCGCTTTAGTAGTTTTTCTGCTAATAAATGGAGGTAATAAGAAAATTAATTATAAAGACCGTATAAAGCTTGAATCCATTTTGGAAAATGAAGAACAACCAGAAAAAGATGTTAATAATCCTCCCAGAAGGGCTAATTCTCCCATCACGGTTAATCCTGCTACCAAAGATAATCATGTTAGCATGCCCCCTACAGAATCTTCTGATGTTATTCACCCAAAAGCAAATATTCAAGATGAATCTATAATAAAATTAACTGACGAAAGCGCAAAATATTACAATAAAGGTGTTGCATTATTTAAGGAAAAAAAATATGAGGAATCTATTCCCTTTCTCAATACAGCAATTCGTCTTAATTCAAGTGAAGGTATTACATATTATTACAGGGGAATAGCAAAGAGTAAACTTAATTTATTCAGAGCTGCGATAGATGATTTTACAGATGCCATGCTTCGTCAAGTAAAAAATGTTGATACATTCTTTCAAAGAGGTTACGCAAGATTAAAAATTGAAGATAACGAAAATGCGTACTAGATTTTACCCATTATGTATCGATAGAAAAAAACAATCCCGAAGCTTTTTACCAGAAGGGCGTTTTAGAATATGAAAAAGAAAATTATGAAAGAGCAATAGAAGACTTTAGTAATACTATAATATTAAGTCCCAATCACGAATCTGCATATTTTAAAAGAGCACTGGCTAGACAAATAACCGGGGATATTAGCGGCTGCTGTAAAGATTTAAAAATTGCTTTCGATAAAGGAAACCTGGAAGCATATCATTACATTAAAAAGTTCTGCGATAAGTAGTCTATTACTTAAATTTGATCAGGGATAGGGATACGCCTGAAAAAATAGTTGCGCTCACTCCAATTAATGTATACCATGTCCATCCGATATTTGAAAAAAAGATAACAAAAATCATTGCAACAATGCCTAGGGCAAACGCGATAAGCGCATCTTTTTGTTTTACTTTCTGAAATAACAATCCGAGTAAAAAAGTACCGAGTAACCCACCGTAAGTAAAAGCAGCAATGCTTAATGCAATTTCAACAACTGCCCGCGAACTTTCTTTGAAGATCATTGCGGATAAGATGAGAAGAACTGCCCAAAACACAGTAAGCATTCTTGAAATTTTTAATTTTTGTTTATCATCAAACTTTTCTCCATAAAAAGGGAAGAAAATATCAATCATAGAAGACGACGAAAGGGAACTCATAGAACCTGCGAGAGTTGACATTGCAGCTGCAAATAATCCGGCAATAATAATTCCGGTTATACCTGGGGGAAGGACTTCAATTATAAACCGAGGAAATATTTCATCAGATTTAACATCCATTGGACCATAATACGAATAGAGCATTACACCCAGAACAAGAAAAATTGCAAACTGGGCTATTACAATAATTCCACTTCCTATAATTGCTTTTTGTGCGCTCTTAAGATTCTTAGTTGCAAATAACCTCTGAACAATTAATTGATCAGTACCATGAGAAGCCATTGAAAGAAATGCACCACCTAATATCCCGCCAATTAAAGTATAAGGATTACCGAAAAAACCAGAGATCCCGTTTTCGAATCCAAAATTAATAATTGATAATTTGTCTCCTTCGGCTGCTTTTTGCAGAACGGTTGTCCATCCATTCGGTAATAGATTGATTAAATAAATTGCTGCAAGTATTGCGCTCCCTATATAAAGAAACATCAAAATCACATCAACTTTTATTACCCCTCTTA
>PVMK01143034.1_pt1 | contig 22820 bp, 21 predicted proteins | sample 1853481 | NCBI WGS metagenome assembly PVMK01 (sample SAMN08533507, study PRJNA380276) | Marine sediment metagenome, whole genome shotgun sequencing project. | reverse complement strand
GTTCTGATATCGGCTGTCGAGGCTAGGGCGCTATGGTCCAGGTTTGGATTATGAAGGGGCGCTTCAGAAAGGAGTGCCGGTCATGCCGCAAGCTGTTACCGCACTGCTCGTCGGAACCGGAATAGTTGCCGGCGTCCGCTGGCTTGCCAAGGAAATCACGCGCGTCGCGGAAGCGACACGCCTCGCGCATGACGAGCTGAGCCGGGAAGAGAAGGGTGCCAGCATTCCCGTTAAGGATCTCGGCACACTCGTGTGGGATCCAAAAGCGGGCGCCTACCGGCCAAGCCGTCCGCCTCAGGGCTAGAGCCTGATCGTTTCACTTGGAAACGCTTGGGTCGCGTCCAAGTGAAACGATCAGGCTCTAGGCGCGCGCGCCCCACTCCTGTCTGATCCCGATTACGACACTGGCGATCGGGTGGGCTTTGGCCTCGCGTGACACGGCGTCCCGAATGCGTATAGTGCGCCGCCGAACCACCAAAGCTCAGACACACCCATGCCAACGAACGTCGCCGTCAAACCAGCCGGGCGTCACGCCAGCCCGAACGGGGTTGTTCTGCGCCCTGAGAAGTCCTTTCAGGACCTCATCCTGACGCTACAGACGTTCTGGGCCGACCAGGGCTGCGTTATCCTCCAGCCCTATGACATGGAGGTGGGTGCGGGCACCTTTCACCCGGCGACTGCCTTGCGCGCGCTGGGGCCCAAGCCTTGGAATGCAGCCTACGTACAACCGTCGCGCCGTCCTACCGATGGCCGCTATGGCGAGAACCCCAATCGCCTGCAGCATTACTACCAGCTCCAAGTGATCATGAAGCCGACACCGGCTGATATCCAGGATCTCTACCTGGAAAGCCTGCGCCGCATCGGCCTCTCGCCTGAAACGCACGACATTCGCTTCGTCGAGGATGATTGGGAGAGCCCGACACTGGGCGCTTGGGGGCTCGGCTGGGAAGTGTGGTGCGACGGCATGGAAGTGTCGCAGTTCACCTACTTCCAGCAGGTCGGTGGGTTTGATTGCGAGGTTGTTTCAGCCGAGATCACATACGGACTAGAGCGGCTCGCCATGTACGTTCAGGGCGTCGACCGCGTCTACGACTTGAGCTTCAACGGTCGCAGCGATGCGCGCCGTCTTTCCTACGGCGATATCTTTTTGCAAGCCGAGCAGGAATATTCGCGCTTCAACTTCGAATACGCCGATACCGATCTACTGCAACAACACTTCAAGGATGCCGAGAAGGAGTGCCAAGCGCTGCTTAAGCAGGGTGAGAGTGACGCCGGCCACGAAATGGCGCTTCCCGCTTACGACCAATGCATCAAAGCCTCGCACGTGTTCAATTTATTGGATGCGCGCGGCGTCATCTCGGTGACGGAGCGTCAAAGCTACATCCTGCGCGTGCGCGAGATGGCCAAGGCCTGCTGCGCGGCTTGGCTCAAAACCAAGGGAGGAGGCGCATAATGTCGCCGTCGATCATTGGCGCGCTGATTGCGGGCATCCCTGCGGTCATTATCGCGTACCTTGCACTATGGCACCGGGCAGCGCCGGTGTTTTGGTTCGCGCTGGCACTGATCATTGTTGGTCTTGGCTACCTCGCTGCGACAGGTGCTACGGCCGACATCGCAAACTTTTTCTTGGGTCAGTCGCTGGCCTCACAGTCCGCCGGCATGCCGGCATAGCGGTTACAAACGATGCCTGAGCTGCTGCTTGAACTATTTTCGGAAGAGATCCCTGCCCGCCTGCAAGCGCGTGCGGCCGACGACTTGCGTCGCCTCGTTACCGATGGCTTGAAAGCGCGCGGGCTTGATGTCGGCGAGGCTGAATCCTTTGCCACGCCGCAACGATTGGCGCTCGTCATCGACGACGTTCCGACGAAATCACCAGCCGTGTCGGAGGAGCGCAAAGGCCCGCGCGTCGGCGCGCCTGAAGCTGCCGTGAAGGGCTTCTTAAAGGCGGCCGGACTTGCGGCGCTGTCTGAAGCTGACGTGGTCAAGGACGAAAAGAAGGGCGACTACTACGTCGCGCGCACCAAGAAGCCGGGCCGCAAGGCGGCTGAAATCATTGCTGAGGTTGTCACCGAGACGGTTGGGCAGTTCCCCTGGCCGAAGTCCCTGCGCTTCAACCGTCTCCTGGACAATGGCTCCGAGCTGCGTTGGGTCCGCCCGCTGCATTCGATCGTCTGCCTCCTCGGCGGCAAGGTCGTGCCCTTTGAGATTGCCGGGATCAAATCGGGCAAGACGACGAGCGGTCACCGCTTCCTCGGCAACGAACGCTTCGCCGTGAAAGACTTTGCCGATTACGAAAAGCAGCTCAAAAAGCACAAAGTGATCCTCGATGCCGCCCGCCGCGCGGAGATCATCGCCGATGAAGCGCGCGCGCTCGCCAAGGACGCCAAGCTTGCCCTTGTAGAGGACGAGCCCTTGCTGGCCGAGAACGCTGGGCTTACGGAGTGGCCCGTGGTTCTCATTGGAGCGTTCGACAAATCGTTCCTGAAAGTGCCGGCCGAGTGCCTCATCACGTCGATGAAGACCCACCAGAAGTGCTTCTCGCTGCGTGAGCCGCGCTCCAAGAAACTCGCCAACAAGTTTCTGCTCGTGTCCAATCTGAAGACAAAGGATGGAGGCAAGAAGATCGTTGCGGGCAACGAGAAGGTGATTGCTGCCAGGCTGGCTGATGCCAAGTTCTTCTGGGAGCAGGATCTGAAGCGTCCGCTGGATGAAATGGCGAACGCGCTTGATCGCATCACGTTCCACGAGAAGCTTGGGTCCCAGAAGCAGCGCGTGGAACGCATCGCGGAGTTGGCGTTTCAGATCGCGGGATCTGTGGACGCGGCACCGGAAGATGCGCGCCGCGCCGCCCAGCTCTGCAAGGCCGATCTCGTCTCGGGCATGGTGGGCGAGTTCCCCGAGTTGCAGGGCTTGATGGGCCGCTACTATGCGGAAGCCGCAGGCACCAAACCGGAAATCGCGCGCGCGCTCGAACTGCACTACAAGCCGAAGGGCCCAACGGACATCGTGCCGAAAGAGGACGAGGGCGACGCGGTTTCCCTGGCGGTCGCGCTCGCCGATAAGCTCGATACGCTCGTTGGCTTCTGGGCCATTGGTGAGAAGCCCACGGGCTCAGGCGATCCCTATCAGCTTCGGCGGGCAGCGCTGGGCGTCATTCGTATCGTGTTGGAGAACGATCTACGGTTACCATTGGAAAAAGCTATTGAAGGAATTGAGGCCGAACACAATAAACAAGATCGCTTCGTCGAAATAGCTAAGAAGCCGGGAGAGGCGCACGACGATTATCTTCGCCGCATATGGATTACTAGGCGAGGAGTGATCGAATTTTTCGCCGACCGGCTCAAAGTCCACCTGCGCGAGAAGGGTGCGCGTCACGATCTCATCGACGCCGTCTTCTCGCTCGGCGGCCAGGACGACCTCGCCCTCATCGTCAAGCGCGTCGATGCACTCGGCGAATTTCTAAAGACCGACGACGGCGCCAACCTGCTCACTGGCGTCAAGCGCGCGCAAAACATCCTTTCGATTGAAGAGAAAAAGGATAAGGCGAGCTACGCCGGCACCTACGAGGTTGCCCTTCTCAAGGATAAAGAAGAGCTGGCACTTGCCGCGGCCATCGAAAGTGTGAAGCAGGACACCGAGGCCGCGATCGAAGTAGAAAATTTTGCCGGTGCCATGCGCGCACTTGCAGAGCTTCGCGCACCCGTCGATGCGTTCTTCGATCACGTCACGGTCAATGTCGATGAGTCCAAGCTGCGCGAGAACCGCCTGCGCATGCTTTCGGAAATCCGCGCCGCCACCCTCACCGTTGCCGACTTCACCAAGATCGCTGGCTAAGCGCTGCTATTTCTCTAAGACCGCTGGCCAGTTGGCATCGCCCTTCTTCACGTTGCCGGGGATGTCCTTGGCCCACAGGGCGCGCACGTTCTTGTTGTAGTTGAGGTAGAGCTTGCCGTCGTGAACTGTCCACGCTTGCGGGTCGCCCTTGGCGGTGGAGCCCTTGGACACCGCGTACGCGCAATAGCCACCATATTGCGGTGCGTACTTTACTGGGTCGGCCTGGAATGCATCTCGGTTCGCCGCGCTCGCAAAACGCCATGTAGCGCCGTCGTAATTTGTCGTCAGATCCTTGTTGCCCTTTGCGGGTTTGCCATCGGTGAAAAAGGCAACCGGGTCATAGCCGCCGACCGCCACGCCCTTGACGATGCCAGTGTAGACGGGAGGCGCGGCTGCCGTGGCTGACGTAACGTAGAACAGCGCGACCGCCGCAAGTACGACGCCGAAACCAGAGGCGACAGCACCGAGGATCGTTCGGTTACGAAGCATGGATCTTCCTCCTTAAGGGTTGCCTGAGAGTACGCGGCGCCAAACGGAGATGTTACGATGCCCGCCGGGGCACGCGCATAATGACTAGAATGAACACAGGTGTCGGCCACCTCTTCGTCTATGGCACGCTCATGTCGGCAGCCATTGGGGCGATGGGCAAGGCGCAACGCGATCGGCTGCAATGTGAAGGCATTAGTCTCGGCGCGGCGACCATGCGCGGTGCGCAGCTCTATAACCTTGGACGCTATCCCGGTCTCGTCGAGAGTGGGGATCCCGGCCACATCGTTCATGGTGAGTTGGTCGCACTAGCCAATCCGCACATCACACTGCGTTGGCTCGATGACTACGAGGGTCTTGTGCCTGGAGATCACGACCAGAACGAGTATGCGCGACTTGAACGCCAAGTCTTGCTCGCAAATGGAAGCGCGGTGCCAGTCTGGGTGCCAGCCTGGGTGTATGTCTTCTTGCGTGACGTGGAACGCTACCGCCCGATCGCAGGCGGCCGCTGGAAATTCGCACTTAAGGGCGCGCGGAAAATTTAGGGTCAACTGTAAAAGGAAAAGGTGAGAGCTGGCTTGCTTGACCCGAACAACCCTCTGCCATTCGGACACGGTCCCCGCTTCGACCGGGCCGCCAGCTCCCGCCGAAAAAGGTGATACACCAAGTGGGCGCGCGCCATTTATCTCGATCCGTGAAATCACTTAATGTGTGTATAAGCCCAAAAGTCCTATATCTCTTGCGCGCTGGAGGACTCATGAGCAGCCCGCTCGTAGGCCTCGCTGGCTAGGAGCCACGCTTCTTCCGCCTCCGCCAATCGCTTTGTGTGTTGCCCGCGTTCGATGTTCACCGCCTGCGCGCGCGCTGCATCACGCTCATAGAGCGTTGGATCCGCTAGCAACTTGTCGATCTTGGCAATTTCACCCGTGATGCGTTCGATCGTTTTCTCGGCCATCTGCATCTCCTTCTTCAACGGGGCAAGACCGGCGCGACGGTTAGCGGAAGCCCGGCGCTGCTCCGCGCGCGCCTTCCGCGCCGAGATTCCCAGATCGTTTGCTTTGCTTCTCTGACGTGTTCCTGCGCCGCGTTCAGCCAGGATTTCCGTGCGGTAGGATCCGATGTCGCCGTCATAGTTGGTTACGGTGCCGTTACGCACGACCCACAATCGATCGGCGCACGCTTCGACGAGGTGGCGATCGTGACTGATCAGGATGAGGGCGCCCTCGTATTCCGTCAGTGCATGCACCAGAGCCTCGCGGCTGTCGATGTCGAGATGGTTGGATGGCTCGTCGAGGATCAAGATGTGGGGCCCGCGAAAGGTTGCGAGCGCCAGTAGGAGCCGCGCCTTTTCGCCGCCAGACAGGTTGGTGCACTTGGTGTCCGCGTTGTCTGCGCCGAAACCATAGGTGCCCAGCCGCGTGCGGCGTTGCGCTTCCGTCGCATCAGGCATCAGCTTCAGTATGTAGTCATAAGGCGTCGCCTGCGGGTTAAGTTCGTCAAGCTGGTGCTGGGCGAAATAGCCGACGTCGACGCGCTTGGCGCCATAAACTTTCCCGGAAAGCGGCTTGATCTTGCCGGCGATCAGCTTTGCAAACGTCGATTTGCCATTGCCATTCTGGCCCAGCAGGGCGATGCGATCGTCCTGGTCGATGCGCAGGCTAAGGTCTTGTAATACAGGACTGTTTGGCGCGTAGCCGACGGCAGCATCTTCCAGTCGCAGCAAAGGGCTTGCCAGTGGCTTTGCTGGTTGGGGCAGGTGGAAAGGCGCTACGCGATCTTCAAGCTGCGCCGCGATCGGCTGCATTTTGGCAAGCGCTTTGATACGGCTCTGTGCTTGCGCGGCCTTGGTCGCTTTGGCCTTGAAGCGGTCAATGAAGGCCTGGATGCGCCGGCGCTCCTCGTCCTGCTTTTTCTTGAGCTTCAATTCCAAGCGCTGCTTTTCGCGCCGTGCTTCCTCGAAGTCGTCGTAGCCGCCAGAGTAGAGCGTAAGCTTGCCGCGCTCTAGGTGGAGGATGGAGTTGACCGCGCCGTTCAACAGTTCGCGGTCATGGCTGACGATGAGAATCGTGTGGGGATATGTGCGCAGATAGTTTTCCAGCCATAGGGTGCCTTCGAGGTCGAGATAGTTTGTCGGCTCATCGAGTAGCAGCACATCGGGTTCGAGGAAGAGAATGGCCGCAAGCGCTACACGCATGCGCCACCCGCCCGAAAGTGTCCCGCAAGGACGTTGCTGCGCGTTCTCATCAAAACCGAGACCGGCAAGGATCTGAGCGGCGCGGGCAGGGGCAGCGTGGGCGCCGATGTCGTTTAGGCGTTCGTGGATCTCGGCGATGCGATGGGCGTCATGAGCGTGCTCAGCCTCGTCTAAGAGCTGCGCGCGCTCGGTGTCTGCCGCCAGTACCCAATCGATCAGGCTGACCTCACCGCCCGGCGCCTCCTGCGCGACGTGGCCAATGCGTGCCGAGCGCGGCACGGTAATCGAGCCGGCGTCGGGCGCCAAATCGCCGGAAATGATTTTGAGCAGCGTCGTCTTGCCGACGCCGTTGCGACCGACGAGGCCGACCTTATGGCCCGTCGGTAGCCCCACGGTCGCGCCGTCGATTAAGACCCGCCCCTCGATGCGGTACGTCAGATCATTGATATGCAGCATGGCCTGAGGGGATAGCGGGTCGCGCTTGCAGTGTCACGCGCGGCGGCCCTTTCAGAACGCGATATCGAACCGCTTCAAAATCGCGATCATTGCTAAGTAGCAGCCGACTGTCAGCGCACCGGAAACGAGAAGGCTTGGTGCGAATTGCCAGCCTGCACGCAGCAACAGCGGCAGCGCGATGAACAGCGCCAGGGACGGAAGAACCAGCCAGAAAATGCCGCCCGCCAAGGTGGCGACCTTCTCCACATCGCCGGTGTCAAGATAGAGCCAGATCATTGCCAGCACCGACGTTAACGGGATCGACGCCAATATCGCGGCGAGAAAAGAGCTGCGCTTGGCCACCTCGGCGATAGCCACAATCAGAACACTCGTGATGATGACCTTGACGGCGGCCTCGAGCATGGCGGTGGATCAGCCCGAAACGACGGGCTTAAGCGTCTCAACGAGCAGGCGCTCCTGGGTAGGCTGGTCCTCAACCGCCAAGTGCGCAGTGAACCAGTCCTTCACCATCTGGCACACGCGGCGCGGCGGCTGGTTGGCTAGCGCCTTGGGATCGGAGAAAATCTGCAGGTCGGTCTCTTTCCACCCCAGCTTGGCCAACTGCTTGACGAGGACTTCATAGTCGCTCTTGCCGGCGGGCTCGTGCGTTGTGGGAGCCTTGCGGCCTTCCGCGATGGCCTCGAAAATGGCGGCCGCTTGGGCATGGACCGTCGCGCCTTTCTCGGGGGATGGCCAAATCTCGAGCACGACCGGAGCCGTCTCGCCCTTGGAAATGAAGCCAAAGCAAGCACGTGGGCTTTGCGCGCTCAGGCTATTGAGGTTGGCGAGGAAGGCCGTTGCGACTTTTTTCAGCTTCTCGGTGCTGGCGGCGAGCGCCTTATCGGCATGCTTACGCCGCAGCGCCACGATCGCCTCAGCCATATGCTTGGTGATCGCGTCTTGGGGCCGTTTCTCGGCGGAAAGTTTCGCAACCTCGTTAAGGCGCTCCCCATACCAGTCGGGAAATTCGCGCTTGACGAGGTTCCACAGGCCGATCTGCTGAAACTGTGCATCCAGTTCTTTCGCGCTCTGCGCGATGACTTCGGGAGGAATCGTGCTCGCTCCCGGGGCCGACGGGGTGGCCTGTGGCGTTTCGACGGCCTCAATGGCGGCGGTGGTGGTTTCGCTGACACTGGTGGCGGCCTTATTGGCCCCATCAGCGATTTCAGTCGGACCTATGCCAGGGACACTACCCTGCTGCGTGAAGTACCATGTGCCCGCGCCTGCCAGCAGCAGGACGACGAGCACAATGCCGAGGACACGCCCCAGCCGCCGAGGCTCGCCTTCAGGCGGCGATTTTGCCACACGGATACGGTTGGGTTCAAAAGACCGTCCCTCGCCCGGAGGCGGCACGTGGGCAGGCTCGCGCGGCTCAGGATGCCCAGTAGTAGTGCGCTCAGGCTGTCCAGTGGCAGGCGGCTGCGACGTCTCCTCCGGCGAATTGAACGGGAAGACGGCGGGTGCGGTGCGCCAGTCGGAGAAGCCGGGACGCCAAATGAGGTCGGTCGGCTTCAGGTGTCCATGCGCGACGAATGTGCGCATCTCTGCTTCCGACAAGGGCCCGTGCTGCTTGCCTTCACGGGCGATGTACCATTGGATTTCGGGCTGTTGGCCAGTCATGGAGGTCCCATATAACGAATAGGAGGCCGAAATTCGAACATCTCGCGCCAGCGCGTTGACTACTCAGATTTCTTAGAATTACCTCAATGTGGTTCGGGATACCCCGCCCCGTCAATCGCTCCTGCCCCGCAAAGTGCTGTGGTCCACCGCCTGTTTCTTCAGGGCGCGGCACTGCGCACCTTGTTGGGACCCCGCAGCGCCATTATAACCCGCCGCACCAAATGGTAAAATCGAAGCCTCAGAGGGACTGAGATGGGTATCGAGCGGACGCTGTCGATCATTAAGCCGGATGCCACAGAACGCAACATTACAGGTGTCATAAACCGCGTTATCGAAGATGCGGGGTTGCGAATCATTGGCCAAAAGCGGGTCCACTGGACCTTCGAGCAGGCCCAAGAATTCTACGACCAGCATTTGGGAGCACCTTTCTACCCCGACCTTTGTAAATTCATGTCGTCCGGGCCGATCGTTGTCCAAGTGTTGGAGAGCGATGACGCCATAGCCAAGTACCGGAGAGTTATGGGAGCGACCAATCCGATCGACGCCGATCCTGGGACGCTGCGCAGGCGTTTTGCGATCTCAATGCAGCAAAATTCGGTCCACGGTTCCGATAGCCCGGCGTCTGCGGATCGTGAGATTGCATTGAACTTCGCTCCAGACGAGATTGTCGGCTGAAACTGCGGGGCGGTTCGCCTTCGTTCGCTAGGGAGTCGCCATGGGACGCGTCAGGTTCTACGTTGCCACAAGTCTCGATGGCTTCATCGCCGATCGTGACGGTGGTGTCGATTGGATGGCGCCCTACGATGCGAGGCTCTATGGCTACGACGCATTCGTTGACGAAATCGGCGCACTCGTCATGGGGCGGCGAACTTATGAGATAATCCGCGCAGTTGGCGAGTGGCCGTACGCGGGCAAGCGCGTTCACGTCGTCTCATCGCATGCATTGGAGCATCCGCCGCACGGTGCAGTGCAGGCCTCAAATGGAATTGCAGGCGCGCTCAAGTCTGCGCGCGAGAAGACAGTGGACGATATCTGGATCGTAGGCGGCGCCACCACCATGCAGTCAGCGCTCGACGAGAATCTCGTTGATGTCGTGGAGATCTTCTTGGTGCCGGTCTTGCTCGGCGCCGGGCTTTCCCTGTTCAACGAGCTGAAACGCCGTCAGACGCTATCGTTCGACGGCATAGAGGCATATCCAGATGGTGTGGTGAAGCTGCGCTACTTTACGGCACGCTACCGAGCGAGCGGCGGGTACCAGACGTAGGCCGCATTGGCCATCGGCGCGATGCCTTGCTCTCAATCAAAATCAAAAGTGTAGAGACTGATTCACGTTTCACTTGGACGCTATTGGCGCTTCCAAGTGAAACGATCAGGCTCTAGCTCAGCTCGTGGATCTTGAACTTGAGCCCGCCTTTGGGCGTCAGCGTCACTGTGGCGTTGAGACCGGGAGGATTTTTGCCGACGTACTCAGGCCTAAAGCGGCGCAACAGTAGCGACAACGCCAACGTGTTCTCAACTTGGCTCATGGCCCCGCCAATGCATGAGCGCTTGCCGCCGCCGAACGGCAGGTAGCTGTATTTCACCTGCTTCCTGGCCGCTCCCGCCATCCAGCGCTCTGGACGGAACTCTTCAGGCTCATCCCAGAAACGGGGGTTGTGGTGGGCACCGTAGGCGAAAAGCATGATGCGATCGCCACGCTGGATCTTCGTGCCGCCGATTTCATCGTCTTCCGCCGCAACACGGATAAGCCCCCAGATCGGCGGATAGAGGCGCATCGTTTCTTGGACCACGGCGCGCGTATAGGCGAGCGCTGAATAATCGCTCGCCGTCGGGTCGCGATCACCGTAAACTTGCTCGCCCTCATTGCGAATGCGCTCGGCCGCTTCTGGGTGCCGCGACGCTTCATAGAGTGCCCAAGCAAGCGTCAAGGCCGTCGTTTCGGTACCGGCCCAAAGGTACTGCTTCAACTCGTCGATGGCCTGCTGTTGATCGAACTCGGGTATTTCGGGATCAGCGACCGCGGCCTCGATCATTTTGAGCAGAGTACGCTCGCGCGCCTCGCGCGGGTCCGCGGCCATAACCTCAGGTGGCACGCTTGCCCAGACCTGCATGGCCTTGGCTGCGTCCTGCTCGGTCATCTCGAACACTTCACCCGACTGCTTCTTGAGGCGGATCTCCTTGTGGTTCATCACGTCCGTGTAGGTCTTCACGCACTTGAAGATGAAGTGTGGATTGAACGGCATGTCACGGTCGAACAGCGCTTTGCAGATCATGTCAGCGGCGAGCGTCCAGGTCTGCTCGACCATCTCGACCGTGTCGCCCGACTTGGCCAGTTGCGACCAAATATCCATTTTTGTGTGGATCGCCGTCACGAAGTAGGGGACGTACTCGGCGAACATATCGGGGTGGAACGCCGGCTGCTGTGGCATACGGATTTTTTGCCAGAGCGCGCCGTCGTTTGTGATCATCGACTTGCCGAAAATCGGCTTCAACCCGTCGAAATATTTGATGTAGGTGTCGGCCTTGGTGACCAGAACATACTTGAAGTGCTCAGGTTGGGTGAGGATCACCACCCGCTGATTCGCCATATTGACTGGGATGACAGGGCCATAACGCTCCGCCATCTGCATGAGGATTTGCATTGGATTGTTGATCCCTTCCTTCAAGAGAGGGGTCAACTGGAACCAAATGCTGCTTTCCTCACCCAACCCTTGAGCATGGTCGGGGGTAGGCTCTGTGGCTTGTTTTACTGTCGAGGTCATACCGTCGTCTCCCGGCGATGAGGCCGTTTCAACGCACTTTCTATGCCAAATTCAGCCACTGAAAGGTAAACTTGGGAGCACTCCAAGATTCTGTGGGGCGGTGCCCTGGGCTGAAGTACCCTCGCGCCCGCGAAATATCGAAAATTTAGTACCACCCAGCGGCGGCAAGTGTCTATGCGACCTACTGTTTCCGCTTCATTTTGGCGCGCAACAAGGCGATCTTGGTCAGAGTTCTGGATACTCAGGCGAGCGGTGGCCAGATGAGGGGGGCTGACGGTTTGGCCGGTACGGGCGCCCCCAGCACCTGTTCGCCGTCGATGTGCACCCTTCCAGAAGCAAACAAGGCTAACGCGTGAGGATACAACTCGTGCTCGGCCCCGAGGACACGCGCTGCAAGCGTGTCCGCCGTATCGGCCTCCAGAACCGGGACCGCTGCCTGAGCGATGATGGGGCCGTCGTCCATCTGTGGCCGGACGATGTGTACGGTGCATCCCGTGAGCTTGACGCCAGCGGCAAGTGCGCGTGCGTGCGTATCAAGCCCTTTGAAGGCCGGCAGCAACGAGGGATGAATGTTGAGCATTCGGTCGCGCCAGCGCTCCACGAAGTCCGCTGTCATCAGCCGCATGAATCCCGCACAGGCCACGAGATCGACGTTAAACGACTTGAGTGCGGCATCGAGTTCGGTCTCGAACGCTTCGCGGCCAGAAAACGACTTGTGGTCGACGGCCCGTGTGGATACGCCAGCGGCTTGGGCCTTCTTGAGACCTTCGGCTTCGGGGCGGTTGGATAGCACGCAAGCAATCTCGGCCGGGTAGTCGTGCGCTTGGGCCGCCGCGATGAGCGAAACCATGTTGGAGCCCCGGCCCGAGATCAGAATCCCAACGCGCTTTTTCATCGCCGCCATCTAACGCTTCTTTTCTGGAGGGCCGCTCCCATCAGATCTTGCCCTTCTCTGCAAGTCTCTTGCTGAACATGCGCGAGAACATTCCGCCAAAAAAGGTCAGGGGCTGTATCTCAGCCCACCCGAATAGCTGACCGCCCACGCCTCGCCTTGACCTTTGGCTTCGCTCTTGTCTCCGCTAGGCGGGACAATCTCGCCGATCACGAACGCCGATTCACCGGCTTCACGCAACGTCGATAGCACGGCGTCGGCTTCAGTATTTGCAACCACAGCGACCATGCCGATACCGCAGTTGAACGTTCGCAACATCTCCGCATCGCTTAGACGTCCCGCCTTGGCCAGCCATCCGAACACGGCAGGCGTAGCAACGAGCGAAAGGTCGATGTGTGCTGCGACCGTGCCGGGCAGTACGCGCGGGAGGTTTTCTGAAAGGCCGCCGCCGGTAATGTGTGACAGCGCCTTGATGGCGCCATCGGTGCCGCTTGCAGTTTTGATAGCGGCCAGCAGGGGCTTCACGTAGATCCGCGTCGGCTCAAGAAGCGCTTCAGCGAGTGTCTTGCTGGTATCGAATGGTGCAGATGCGTCCCAGGCGAGTTGCGAATCGGCGACGAGCCGGCGCACCAATGAGTAACCGTTCGAATGCACACCAGACGAGGCGAGCCCGATCAGAGTGTCGCCAATTTCCACATCGCTGTGCGGTAAGATCTCCCCACGCTCCACCGCACCCACGGCGAACCCGGCAAGATCGTAATCCTTGTTGGCATACATGCCGGGCATCTCAGCCGTTTCGCCACCAACAAGTGCACATCCTGCGCGCAGGCAGCCTTCGGCGATCCCGGCGATGACGGAGCGGGCATCTTCAACGTTAAGAGCCCCGCAGGCGAAATAGTCGAGGAAGAACAGTGGTTCTGCGCCTTGGACCACGAGGTCGTTCACGCACATAGCGACGAGGTCTATGCCGATGGTATCGTGGCGTCCCGTCTCAATGGCAATCTTGAGCTTGGTGCCGACGCCGTCGGTCGCCGACACCAGGATGGGATCACGAAAGCCGGCCCCCTTCAGATCGAAAAGCGCACCGAATCCGCCAAGATCCGTGTCCGCCCCCGATCGCCGCGTCAGCTTGGCAAGCGGCTTTATCGCCTCGACGAGCCGATTTCCGGCGTCGATATCAACCCCGGCGTCTCGATAGGAGATGGTCGGGTTGCCTTTGGGACCAGGCTCTGTCATTTGACCATAGAACCCAACTTTTGCCCCCTTTGGCTGCGGGAAATGACGCTCCTAGCAGTTTCGATGCTTGGTCGGCAACTCAGGGCGCGATGTGGAGAGGTTCCTTGCGGGTTGAGTTAAGAAAAATCTTTGCCACGGTCGTTGCCGTTGCCGCCGCTTTAGCGCTTGCGGGCGCGGCCTCCGCGGCGCGTGGCGAGGGAGTGTACACGGTCGGCAACTACCCCGTCGATGCGCGGGCCAAGAATGCCGTCGCCGCCAAGAAAAAGGCTTTGGCCGAGGGTCAGAAAGCCGCATTTCGTTCATTGCTGAAACGCGTCGTCCCCGTCACAGCATACGATCGACTGAAGCGTCTATCGTCGCTCAATTCATCGCGCTTCTTTGAGGGCGTCTCCGTGCGTTCGGAGCGCAACTCGCGCACGCGCTACATTGCCAGCCTAGATTTTTCGTTTCGTCCAGATTCGGTGCGCTATGTGCTGCGGCGTGAAGGTATTCCCTTCGTCGAGGAACAGGCGCCGGAATTGATAGTGATCCCGGTCGTGCGCGACGCCCAGGGGGCGATTGAGACAGGCCGCGCGTCGCGCGTCTGGACCAATACTTGGAAAGACCTTGACCTGGAGCACACCCTAACGCCCATCGACTTGCAACGTCTGACCCCGCAGATCCATCCCGACTCGTTGAAGAGGCTCGATGAGGGACGAGGCGGCGTGCAGCGTATCCTGGCCGGTGAGTACAAGTCGCCACGCGTGATCGTTGCGATCGCTGACCTTGAGCCGTCCACAAAACGCATCATCGTGACGCTGGCCGGCGTGGACGCTGTTGGTTCCATCAATCTCAAGCGCCGCTACCGCGTCTTCGACGGCGATACCGCCTACACAATGGAACTGGCGGCTGTCGTCGGTCTCGGCGTACTGGAAGGCCGGTGGAAGGCGATTAAGTCGGGTTCGGGAAGCAGTTTCAGTGGCCAGCTTGTCGCTCTTCAGGCTCAGTACACGAGCCTTGCGGAGTGGAACGAAATGCGCCGGCAGCTATTGGAAATGCCTGGTGTCGTGGACTTGAGGATCGACGCTCAGTCCGCCCGCGGCGCCAACCTGTCATTGCGCTATCCCGGCGGCGCGGAGGAACTCGCCTCAGCCCTCTACAGCCGCGGCCTTACGCTGAAGAGCGCTGGAGGAGGCCTGATCCTTCGCACCCGCTAATGAAAATGGGGCTCGCGGGTTGACTTCGCTCACCGTCCTGAACGAAAGCAGGGCGCCGGAGGGGCGCTCTGTGGGCAATGATACTCGCTACGGCAGCGAGAAACCGGTTAATGACGCGCTCAAAGAGAGGCAACACACCAGGATCGAGCCTTGAATATCCCTAACCTCATCTCGCTGGGTCGCATCATCCTGGTACCCGTTGTTTTCTGGCTGCTGATAACCGGCCAGACACAAGCCGCATTCTTCGCCTTCATCGTTGCCGGCATTTCCGACGCAGTGGATGGCTATCTCGCCAAGACGTTCGGCTGGAAGACGGAGCTTGGTGCCTACCTCGACCCCCTCGCAGACAAGCTGCTGATCGTTAGTATCTTTCTGGCCCTTGGCGTCGCTGGAAAGCTGCCGCTGTGGCTCGTCATTGCGGTGGTCTCGCGCGACATTCTCATCGTCATTGCGATCGTCTTATCTTGGCTCTTGAGCAATCCAGTTCGTATCCGCCCGCTTGCCGTCAGCAAGGCCAATACGGTTTCGCAGATCGTGCTGGCGGCAGTGGTGCTGGCGGACGAGGCCTTCGGGCTGGGCCTCCAGTGGGGGCGTTTTGTGCTGATCTGGGTGACGGGCGCTCTGACGTTCGCCTCGCTCGCTGCCTATCTGCATTTTTGGCTGCTACATATGTCCGGCTATGAGTCGCCGGACCCTGGCGGCTAAAGACCTTTTTGCCAGCCCGTCGATCAGAGCAGTGACGCCGATCAACAAATCGAACCTGAATTAGAGAAACCGTCGTTCCCATGATTGCAGTGCCCCGCCAGCTCGTTCTCGATCTCGCGCACCGCGAGGCGCTCGGTGCAGAGGATTTTCTGGTGAGTCGCTCTAATTCGGAGGCCGTAGAGCTCATCGATCGCTGGCCTGACTGGCCGCATCCCGCCTCCATCGTCATTGGAACGCAGGGCTCCGGCAAGACCCACTTGGCACACGTGTGGCAGCTTCGCTCCTCGGCTGGCCTGGTTGCCGCTAGTGCTATCACGGATGCGGCCGTGGCGGCGCTTGCCGATGGGGACGCCTTGGTCGTGGAGGATCTCGATCGAGGGATTGCGGAGGAGCAGGCGCTCTTTCACTTGCTCAATCGCGCGGGCGAGAGCAAGCTTGCGGTCTTGCTGACCTCGCGCGTGGCGCCGGGAGGCCTAGAGTTCGTGATCCCGGACCTGCGCTCACGGATGCGCGCTCTTCCCTTCGTGGAGGTGCAGCCGCCCGATGAGGCGCTCCTCAAGTCGGTGCTGGTGAAGTTATTCGCCGACCGGCAACTCACTGTTGAGCCGCCCGTGATCGAATACTTGAGCTTGCGCATGGAGCGGTCCATGAAGGCAGCAAACCGCTTGGTGGACACCATCGATCGGCTAGCGCTCGCCATGCATCGCAAGGTAACAAAGCCGCTGGCGGCAGAAGCGTTGGCGAGCGCAGGCCCCAGAAACGAGCACGAGTGACGAAAACCTAAGGTCGCCGGGTTATATCATGATGTTGTTGTACTTTGTCCCCTGATAGAGCCTGGGGTCAGAGATTGTGGAGCGAGTGATGGCGACTGCAAAAAGCAGGGTGCGTGAGAAGCTGCAGCCGAAGGTGCCACTGGCGCAGGAAGGGACGCCGGAAGGCCCGGCTCGCTTCTACAACCGTGAGCTTTCGTGGCTGCAGTTTAATAGGCGCGTGCTTGAGGAGGCCCAGAACAAGCACCATCCCCTGCTTGAGCGCCTACGTTTCCTATCGATCTCAGCCTCAAACCTCGACGAATTCTACATGGTCCGCGTGGCGGGCGTGTATGGCCAAGTGTCAGCCGGCGTGCAGACGCTTTCGCAGGATGGGCTTACACCGGCCCAACAGCTTCGCGCCATTAACCGCTTTGCCGCCGGCCTCGTAGCTGACAAGCAGGCCTGCTGGCGCGAGATTCGAGAGGAGATGGCGCGAACCGGGATCCAGATCCTGGAGCCGAAAGATCTGAACGCTGAAGAGCGCAGTTGGCTCCGGCGGCTGTTCCTCACGCACATTTTTCCCATTCTGACGCCGATCGCCGTAGACCCGGCGCACCCATTCCCCTTCATCCTCAATAGGGGCCTTGTCGTCGTGGTTGAGTTGCAGCACGCGAACAACGGCAGGATCATGAACGGCCTGATCCCGATTCCAGGACAGCTAGAGCGCTTCATTAGGCTCGGCGGGCCCGACGGTAATGGTCATGAGCTGCGCTTCATTCGTGTGGAGACGCTAATCAGCCTCTTTATCGAGGAGCTGTTTTCCGGGTTCCAATTCAAGAGCCAAGGCGCCTTCAGAGTGCTGCGCGACAGTGACATCGAGCTTCAAGAGGAAGCAGAAGATCTCGTCCGTTCCTATGAAACAGCGCTCAAGCGTCGGCGCCGCGGCCACGTGATCCGGCTTGAGCTTGAATCCTCGATGCCCAATCGCCTGAAGCGGTTCGTCGTGGAGGAGTTGGAGGTCGGCGAGGAGGCGCTCTTCATCAAAGATGGCCTCCTGGCGCTCGCCGATACGGCGCAGCTCATCGTATCTGATCGTCCCGACCTTCTGTTCAAGCCATTCAGCAGCAGGTTCCCTGAGCGCATCCGCGAGTTCAATGGCGATTGCTTCGCCGCCGTGCGCAACAAGGACATCATCGTTCACCACCCGTACGAGTCTTTCGACGTCGTCGTTCAATACCTGCGCCAGGCTGTGGCCGATCCTAACGTCATGGCCATCAAGTGGACCCTCTATCGTACCTCGCGCGACAGCCCCATTGTGCAAGCGCTGAAGGAAGCCGTCGAGGCGGGCAAGTCAGTGACCGCAGTGGTCGAACTTAAGGCCCGCTTTGACGAGGCGGCCAACATTCGTTGGGCGCGCGATTTGGAAAATGCGGGCGTGCACGTTGTTTACGGGTTCATCGAGCTCAAGACACACGCCAAGCTTGGGATCGTCGTGCGACGCGAAGGCACCGAGCTGACCACCTACTGCCATATCGGCACCGGCAACTACCACCCGCAGACGGCGCGTGTTTATACCGACCTTTCGTTGTTCACGACGGACCCGGCTATCGCCCGTGACGTTACGCGCATCATGAACTTCGTAACTGGATACGGAGAACCGGACGATTTGCAGGTGATGGCGGCGAGCCCGCATGGTATCCGCGATCGAATCATCGAGCACATTCACGAGGAGATTGAGCACGCCAAAGCCGGTAGACCCGCCGTCATCTGGATGAAGATGAACGCACTGGTTGATAGCCAGATTATCACCACACTTTACGAGGCAAGCCAGGCAGGCGTGACGATCGACCTAGTCGTGCGCGGTGTATGCTGTCTGCGCCCTGAAGTGCCGGGACTTTCAGCCAATATTCGCGTCAAGAGTATCGTCGGGCGCTTCCTGGAGCACTCGCGCATCTATTGTTTCGGGCGTGGCGAGGGGTTGCCTTCACCGAAGGCTGCCGTCTACATCAGTTCCGCAGACATGATGCCGCGCAATCTCGACCGGCGCGTCGAAGCGATGGTGCTGATAAAGAATGCTACCGTGCACGAGCAAGTTCTCGACCAGATCATGGTCGCGAACTTGAAGGACAACCAGCAGAGCTGGCGGATAAAGGCAGATGGCTCTTCGGAGCGGATCGTGCCGGCAAAGGGAGAGGATGCCTTCAACGCGCACCAATATTTCCTCACCAATCCGAGTCTCTCGGGTCGAGGTCAAGCGCTGAAGGAGAATTTCCCGCCCCGCTTCAAGCTGCTCGCAAAGGACTGATCAGGGGCTTGATTTGACCAGCTTGGAGCGGTTGTTCGGCAAGCGGGGCGGTAGATCATCGGAGCTTGAGCCCCTTGGCGTCATCGACATTGGCTCGAACTCTGTTCGCCTCGTCGTCTATGAAGGCGCGGTGCGCTCTCCAGCGCCGCTGTTCAACGAGAAGGTGCTCTGCGGTCTCGGCCGCTCCATTGCCACCTCCGGAAAACTCGGCGAGGAAAGCAAGCAGCGTGCGCTTGCTGCGCTCGTCCGCTTCCGTTCGATTGCGCGGATATTAGAGGTTAAGAACATTCGCGCCATGGCTACGGCCGCCGTGCGCGATGCCTCTGATGGTGCGGAATTTATCGAGCGCGCAGAGAAGGCGTGCGGGACGCGGATTGAGATTCTCTCCGGCGAAAAGGAGGCACAGCTTGCCGCGCAGGGCATCATGATGGGCTTCATCCACGCCAACGGGATCGCCGGTGACCTTGGCGGGGGGAGCTTGGAGATCATCGATCTCGCAGCAGAGAAGCTCAAGGAAGCGGTGACGCTGCCTCTTGGTGGCTTGCGGCTCATCGATACCACCGGCGCCAAGGTCGAAAAGGCCCTTCCCATTGTGGAGGAGGGCATAGCGCGCGTGCCCTGGCTCTCGGGAGGAAAAGGGCGTCCTTTCTATGCGGTGGGCGGGAGCTGGCGGGCGCTGGCCCGCCTGCACATGGAGCAAACGAGCTACCCGCTACAAGTCACCCAGAACTATGTAATTCCTACCGCTGAGGCGATTGCCTTTTGCGAGGTTGTCCGCAAGTCGAAGAAGCTCAGTGGTTTGTCGGGCGCCGATGAACTCGCTAAGGCGCGGCGTGAGGTGCTTCCCTATGGTGCGGTGGTTCTAGAAGAGCTGCTCAAGAAAGCGGAGCCGAGCCAAGTCGTCTTTTCCGTTTTTGGTATCCGCGAGGGTTTGCTTTTCAGTCTTTTGTCCCCGCACGAGCGCCGCAAGGATCCCCTCATCAGTTACTGCGCCGAGCTGTCGAGCTTGCGCTCTCGCTCCGTTGAACACGCCTGGGAGTTGTGTACCTGGACAGACGCGATCTTCACACGGCCCGGCCCGAGGGAAACACCTGAAGAACGGCGCTTGCGCCATGCCGCTTGTCTTATCTCTGACATCAGTTGGCGTGCGCACCCTGACTATCGCGGCGAGCAGGGCCTCAATTTGCTGGCGTATGCCGCACTTGGCGGAATCGACCATCCTGGCCGCGTGTTTCTTGCGCTCTCCATCTTCTATCGTCATGTTGGTGCAGGGGGCGGCCGTGGCAAGGATCTTTCCGAACAGCTAAAATCCGTTCTTTCCAAGCGGTTGCAAAAACGTGCGCGTATCGTCGGTGCGGCGGTGCGAACCGCGCACATGCTCTCTATCGGAATTTCGGGTGTCATAGACGAGACCCCCCTAAGCTATGAGGACGACAAGCTTGTCCTTACTATCCCCAGGTCCTACGCCGGAATGGATGGGGAGCGGCTGCGTCGCCGTCTAGACGCACTCGCCCTATTATTGGGCCGCCAAGCGGAGGTCCGTATAGGTCGTTGAGAACCAAGAAATCCCAGGCCTGCCGCAGCCACAATTCCTGTTAGAATAGGCTTTCTGTCCGCAATGATTGGAACACTTTCGCAATGGCCGATGACCCCTACGTGACCCTAGGCGTTGCGAAAGGCGCCTCGGATGAGGACATCCGCAGGGCGTTTCGCAAGCTGGCCAAGGAGCTGCATCCTGACCTCAACCCGGCAAACTCCGCCGGGACCGAGGAACAGTTCAAAAAGGTTTCGTCGGCTTATGAGATCTTGAGCGATCCTAAAAAGCGCGGTGCCTTCGATCGCGGTGAGATCGACGCCCGCGGCGACCCGCGCCGGGACGGGTTTCGCCAGTACGCCAGCGGAGCAGCACGCGGTGCTAGGGCTGGCGCCCGGGCGGGCTTCGAAGACGTCGACGTGGGTGACATCTTCTCCGATATCTTCGGCGGCGCGCGTTATGGCCGCTCAGGTCAGCGCGGGGGTTTCAGCGTCAAAGGACCCGACGTTCGCTACACCCTGGAGTTAGACTTTCTGGAAGCGGTGTTGGGCGCCAAAAAACGTGTCACGATGCCCGAAGGCGGCGTGCTCGATCTCAGCATTCCTGCCGGCGTCAGCGACGGCCAGGTTCTGCGGCTAAAGGGGAAGGGCGCGGTTGGCATCGGAACCACTGAGCGCGGCGATGCGCTGGTGGAGGTACGTGTGCGCCCACACGCCCGGTTCCAGCGCTCCGACGGCGACATACTGTTAGAGGTGCCGATTACCATCGATGAAGCTATCCTCGGCGCCAAGATCGAGGTGCCGACCATCGCAGGACGTGTGCAGCTTACACTTCCCAAGGGCACGAACTCCGGTCGCGTCTTCCGCTTAAAGGGTAAGGGGATCAAGTGTGCCGGGCGGCCTGAGGCCGGCGACCAGCTCGTTACCGTACGAATCGTCCTGCCCGATACGATCGATGACAGTCTTGCCTATTTCTTTTCCGAGTGGCGTCAAAAAAACCGCTACGACCCCGGGCGCAGCTAAGACTTCGAGATGTCTCTGGCTACGACTTCGCCGCTGTCGAGCGTCAGCGCGATCTCGCCGCGCTTTAAACGCAGCGCATCCTCTCCGAACAAGCGCCGCCGCCAGCCCTTGAGGGCTGGGATATCAGGCTCGGTTTCCAAAGCAATACGTTCCAGATCGCTCGACGCAGCGATAAGTCGCGGCGCAACCTCATGGCGCGCAGCCGAAGCTTTTAGCAGCACGCGCAATAGATCGATTAGCGCGGCTGTTCCTGCTGAGAGTTGTTGGCCACGGTTTATGGGCGGCAGAGTTTTCACGTCGCGTGCTAAACCGAGCTTTACAGCCTCGATGATCTCCTTGGCACGCGCAGAGCGCGAGAAGCCGTCGCTGAGGGTCCTCAGTTCGCTCAGCTTGTCGGTGCTGGTCGGTGCTTGATTGGCGATGTCGTAGAGCGCCTCATCACGCAGAATTCGCGCGCGCGGCACGTTCTGCCCCTGCGCCAGTCGTTCCCGCCAGGCTGCAAGTTCCATCAATACCGCAAGCGACTTACGGTTTTTGATGCGAAGCTTTAGGCGTTTCCAGGCATTTTCAGGGTGGGCTTCGTAAGTCGCGGGATCTGTCAGAATCCCCATCTCCTCTTTGAGCCAGGCAGATCGGCTGGAGGCCTCCAACTCCTGCTTTAGATGGTCATAGATGTCACGCAGGTGTGTGACATCTGCCAGTGCGTAAACAAGCTGCTTTTCCGATAGTGGCCGCCGGCTCCAATCGGTGAAACGCGATGATTTGTCGAGCTCGGCACCCGTCACCTTTTTCACCAGATTGACGTAGCTGATCGACTCCCCAAAACCGCAAACCATCGCCGCGATTTGCGTATCGAACACGGGATGGGGCACGAGCCCGGTTTTGGCAAAGACGATTTCGACGTCCTGGCGCGCGGCGTGAAAAACCTTCACGACGTCCTCCTTCGCCATCAGCCCCCAGAACGGGGCAAGGTCGAGGCCCTTTGCGAGCGGGTCGACTATTAAGGCTTCGCCCGGCACCGCCAATTGTATGAGGCAGAGCTGTGGCCAGAAGGTCTGCTCGCGCATGAACTCGGTATCGACGGCGACAAAGTCGTTCGTCGATAGGCGCTGGCAGGCTGAGGTGAGGTCGTCTGAGGAAGTGATGATTCGCATACGGTCGGGGATATAGCGCATCGTGGATGCGTTGTCGCGCCCTGCAATAACTTTGTGTTTATCGATACACGCCCCAATTGTGGGCGATTCGCGACGATGACCGCAGGTGATGCGGCGGCGGGTGTTCACCTGGTGCACCGAAAAGAAACAACCGAAAGGATTTCTTTATTTGTCGCAGCGGAAATTCTTTCTAAAAATTTTTTGTAAATGCGCACCGAATTTTAAATAAATTATCTTCATATCTGAATTGTTTTTCGCGCCGTCGGGGCGCCGCATTCGAATAACCGAGGTCAATCAGTCATGTCGCGCTTGCGTATTCCAATCGCGCTCATCGCATCGGGGCTCGCGCTCCCGGCGATGGGTAAGGCAACGAACGTTGGCTCCGCCGAGCTATCCGTCGGGCCTATCGTCAACATAGAATGTCGGTCGCTGTCGTCAGGACAGCTCAACATTGAGATCGAGTGTTCTATCGCACGCGTCGAGGTCCTATATGCGAAGGCGTTTGCGCGCGCCCGTAACGCGGAGATCGATGCTTCCATCGCGCGCGTGACGGTCAGCGTCGCAAATGCGTTTGAGCAGGCGCGCAACGCCGAGATCAACGCTTCGATCGCTCTGGTCGCCTTCCGTCGTGCC
>PVMK01164849.1_pt1 | contig 22827 bp, 19 predicted proteins | sample 1853481 | NCBI WGS metagenome assembly PVMK01 (sample SAMN08533507, study PRJNA380276) | Marine sediment metagenome, whole genome shotgun sequencing project. | reverse complement strand
AAGGAGTTCGAGTTGTTTTTACACCGCTGGAGTATTTTGATATTACTGGAGTCTTTGGCCAACAACGCAATGGTTTTGAAGTTTCTGAAGGAGTAATCCAGGGAATTGATACCAATATTGATATTGGTGAAGCTTTGAATATTGAAAGTGTAGGTATTAGCTTTGGTGCAAGTTATGTAGGGCGATATCAAAGTAGAGGAGCAAATGACACCATTCCCAGCACTGTAAATGCCTATGGTGGAAGAATAGATTTTTCCGCTGGAAATTTTTATGGGGGAATTGAAGCAAATTTAAAAGACCCAGATATCATTGCAAATGAAGGTCAAATTTCTTCTAATAAATTATATGATGGTACGTCTATGCAAGTAGATTTAGGTTTTGGTAAAAAAGGAATAGGAGTAAATGCTACCTTTAGGCGATTAGAGAATTTTAGTTTTTACTCGGATCGTTTAGCCGAAGGAAATATTTATAACCAACAACTTATTAATTATACTCCTGCACTAACCAAACAACAGGATTATTTACTTACTAATATTTATGTTTACAATGCGCAACCCAGGTTAATTATTGAAACATTCGACCAAAGATCTGGAGAAGTTGGAACACAAATAGATTTGTATTATAAGTTTAAAAAAGAAAGTGCTCTTGGTGGTAAATATGGAACAAAAATAGCAGCCAATTTCTCCTATTGGTCAGGGTTGGATGCTGAATATAATATCCCTAATCGATGGTATGAAGCAAAATTTATTGGGAAAGGACCCAGACTTTATAGAGATTGGAGTGTTGAGGTAAAAAAACGATGGGATAAAAAATGGAGTTCGATATTTACATTTCAAGATATAATTGTAGATGAAGGAATTGTTCATGGAGGGCCTCTTGGTGTTCAGGGAGATATAAAAGCTAAAATTGCCGTGGCAGAAGGAACATACATATTTGAAGGTAGTAAGTCGATCCGTTTCGAATTTCAACATTTATGGTCCAACGAGGATAGAAAAGATTGGGCTGCTGGAGTATTAGAATATAACTTTAACTCTCGCATAGCTGTATATGCAGCAGACTCATGGAATTACGGAGGCGAAGGTGAAATCCATTATTTCAATTTTGGTGGAAGTTACTCTAAGGGTAGATCAAGATTTGGAATGAATTATGGTCGCCAAAGAGGAGGTTTAATATGTGTGGGAGGCGTTTGTCGTTTTGTTCCTGAAAATACAGGAGTTACAGTAAACTTAACGGTTACTTTTTAACAATAAAAAAGAATTATATATAAATAACAAAGCCTCAAAGAAAACTTCGAGGCTTTGTTAAATTACATTGAAAATAATTATCTTACTAACACTTTTATAGTATCTGATAATCCTTGATTATTTTTAAAATTCACAATATAAATTTGAGAACTTAAATCGGAAGTATTAATAATTTGTTGACCAACATTTAATTTTTGGCTTTTTACCAAACGTCCTTGTAAATCATACATTAACATATTTAATTCTTCAACAGTATTTACAGTCATTTCATTGTTGATTATAGTAGAAGAAATAGTTACATTCAGTTTATTAAAATCTCCAACTCCCAATAAAGGATCGTAACGATAAGTAATGGATAATGGAGTACCTATCTCGTTAGTTCCAGTGGCATCAACCTGATAATATCTAAATACGTATTCAACCGCATCTGTCCCATTTCCTGGTTCCGAATTAACCAAATGATTTCCTGGTCCTGTTTGTTCACCAGGAGCTATTTCAACAAAATCATTACTTGGAGGATATGAACTTCCAACTGATATTCCTGTGTAACAAAGACCAAAGCACAATTCCATCATACTTCCGTCTGCATTAACAGCACTAACAAATTCTATTTTCATATAAATATCTTCTGTTGAAGACGTATTATTTACATAAAAGTCCCAATTTGCATCTGGATAACCAAGTACACCAAATTCGATTATATCTCCATCTATAACAGGGCTACCTTCACTATCTTCTAAGGTAAACTGAGCGTTCATCGTCATAACAACCAGGAATAAACTAACTAAAAGTAATTTCTTTTTCATTTTTTTTGATTTAGGTTAATAATTTTAAGAAAAATTAAAATATTATGAATAATTAAAAAATTTTAAGACTTTTTAATCTTTTACTTAATTCAACGTGCAAATTTATATAAATAAATCTACCTTTGTCGTTAAATAATCCAAAAAATTATAAAAATGCTTAAAAAATTATCATTAGGGTTAGTATTTATATTTTTTTCCTTTAATTTATTCAGTCAAACAATTGTAAGTACATCCCCAGAAAACAAAAAAGTTGTACTTGAAGAATTCACTGGAATTCATTGTGTTTATTGTCCTCAAGGACATGCAATTGCACAAGCAATTCAAAACAATAATCCAGACGACGTCTCTTTAATTAATATTCATGTTGGTGGCTACGCAACACCTGGTGCTGGTGAACCGGATTTTAGAACTCCATTTGGAACTGCAATAGTAAATCAATCAGGACTAATTGGGTATCCCGGTGGAACAGTTAATAGACATTATTTTCCTGGTCAAGCCCAAAATGGAGGTACGGGTACTACAATGAGTAGAAATCAATGGACAAGTGCTTCAAATCAAATTCTTGGTGAAGGATCCTATGTAAATGTAGGTGTAGAAGCAGATATTAATGTTCAAACTAACGAATTAACTGTTCATGTAGAAGCCTATTATACAGGAAACAGTCCCGAGTCCTCTAACCTCTTAAACGTAGCTTTATTACAAAATAATACTTTAGGACCACAAACTGGTGGTGGAATGGGTAATAATTACGTTCATATGCACAGACTTGTACATATGGTTACCGGACAATGGGGTGTTTCTATTTCACCTACTACAACAGGTACTTTTATTGATGAAACATATATCTACACGATTCCTGCAGATTATAATGGAGTCCCTGTAGAGCTAGTCGATATGGAGGTTGTTGCATTTTTAACAGAAACACATCAAGAACTTCCAAGTGGTAATAGATGTCTTCCAACTTTTTCTGGTGTTACAGAAACCAATGATGCCTATCTAAGGTATGTTGAAAATATTGATATTGAATGTCAAACTACAGTAATACCTCATATAAATGTTCAAAATTTAGGGCAAAATGAAATCACTTCTTTAGCTATCGAATATACAGTAAATTCTGGCGCTACTGAAACATATAACTGGGTTGGTTCTATTCTTACTCTCCATAATGAAACAATAGCTTTACCTGAATTAACAGATCTTGAGCCAACTAACACAATCGATATCTCTCTACCAGATGACAACAATAATTCTAATAATTCTGTTAGTGCAAACTTTGACAGTTTTACTCAACATGCAGGTGGTATATTGTTAGTGATAAATACTGATTCTAATGGAGATGAGTGTACTTGGAATATGAAAACATTATCTGGTTCAATAATTACCTCAGGGGGACCTTATGACAATAACGTTACCATTGAAAGAAATATAAATTTAGCTGATGGCTGTTATTTTTTCAATCTTTACGACTCAGGTGGTAATGGAGGTAATGAAGTTACTTTATCAGATTCTGCTGGAACAATAATTTATGAAACAGATGGTAGTTATGGCTCCGAAGAATCTCAACAATTTTCAACCGATGGTATCTTAGGTATTGGTGATGTCAATGATACCACAAAATTGTTATCTACCCAAATCCAACTAATTCGATATTTTATATTAAAAATGCAGAAAACTCGAATATTGAGATATATGATTTGTTAGGAAGAGTAGTTCTATCAAAAACTAATATTTCAAATGATCAAAAATTAGAAGTTTCAAATTTAAGAACTGGAACATATATAATTAGAATTTCTAACAATTATAAAATTACAACCAATAAAATTATTATCAATAGATAGTTTTTTTATCCCCCACAAAACTCCGAAAGAAATTTCGGAGTTTTTTGTTTAAGTTAATCATTGACTTTTTCTAAACTTTAAAGGTAAGTGTACCACACTTTTGGTCATAAAAAAAGGCTCATCAAAGTACTTTTGTAATTGATAAATCGATGCTTTAGGGAAAGGCAAAAGCTCTTTAGTTAGATCACCTCCTTTTAAATAAAGTATCCCATTACTTAGTTCGTGTTTGCTTTTTTTTGAAACCGAAAATCTCACCCAATGAACAAAAGTTTCCATTTGTGCCACTGCCCTACTAACAATAAAATCATATTGATCTCTAATAGTTTCTGCTCTAGCATTAGTGATTTTCACATTTTGTAATTTTAACCCTTGCGATACCTCCTCCACTACTTTTATTTTTTTCCCTATACTATCTACCAAATGAAAATGGGTTTCAGGAAATAAAATAGCCAATGGTATTCCTGGAAATCCACCCCCTGTTCCAATATCTAAAACTCTCGCCCCTGGAAGAAAGGAATGCACTTTTGCTATCCCTAATGAATGTAACACATGACGTAGATATAGTTCATCGATATCCTTTCTTGAAACTACATTTATTTTTAAATTCCAATCATGATATAATGACTTTAATTGTTCATATTGATGAATTTGAGATTCAGTTAAGTCTGGGAAATATTTCAATATTATTTTCATAATGACAATTCTAATGCAAAAGTAATTTTTCTTTGCTAAAAAATAACATAAAGAATTACTCGTTATCCCTAGAAGATACGTAATTTTGTAAATTATTTTTTTAAACTAAAATTATTTTAGTATTATTTCAAATAAAAGATAACTATGGTGAATTATAAACAAGTAACCTTTTCGAGAACAGATTCCGCAAAGTTTTTTAAAACATTGAACAAGCGAGTCAATCAATATTTCAAAGAAAATAAAATTGCACGAACTGGTAATTGGAAATTATATTCCAAAGCTATCATTATGTTCTCCCTTTTTATTATCCCATTAATATTAATATTTACCGTCTCAATGCCTCAATGGGTATTGCTGTTGTTAACTATTGTTATTGGGATCGGCATGGCAGGTGTAGGCATGAACGTGATGCACGATAGCAATCACGAATCTTTTTCAAGTAAGAAATGGGTAAATAAATTAATGGGAAGTAGTATATATATTTTAGCTGGAAATGTTTATAACTGGAAGGTACAACACAATGTTTTACACCATACATTCACAAATATACAAGGTCAAGATGAAGATATTGATGCTGGAAGAATTATACGTTTTACAAAGCATGCAAAATGGTTAAAGATCCATAAATTTCAAAAATATTATTCTTTTTTTCTGTATGGTTTACTAACTATTAATTGGGCTATTACGACTGATTTTAAACAAATGCATAGTTATTTGAAACGAAAACTTTCATATGGTAAATTTCCAAATCCTACAAAAGAATGGACTGTTCTAATTGTTACCAAAATAATATATTACTTAGTTTGGATAGTATTACCAATAGTCTTTTTAGATATAGTATGGTGGAAAGTTCTCATTGGATTTTTTGTCATGCATTATACTGCGGGATGATATTGAGTGTTGTATTTCAATTAGCCCATGTTGTACCAAAACAGAAATGCCCATACCCGACGAGAGGAAACATCAAACGAACCTGGGCAATCCACCAATTTTACACTACCTCAAATTTTGCTCCAACAAACAAATTTGTATCCTGGTATACTGGCGGATTAAACCATCAGGTGGAACACCATATTTTTCCACATATATCTCATATCCATTATGGAAAAATTGCTAAAATTGTTAAACAAACTGCTTTGGAGTTTAATTTACCGTATAATGAATATAAAACAACTCGAAAAGCAATAATTGGACACTTTAAACAATTGAAGAAATTAGGTGAAAAACCTGTTCTTTCCGTATAAATATAATGAACCCAAAACTTTCTAACCGAATTAATGCTATGGCAACTTCTGCTACTTTAGCAATGGCTGCAAAAGCTAGAGAACTGAGAGAAGAAGGTAAAGATATAATTGGATTAAGCCTAGGTGAGCCTGATTTTAATATTCCTGAATTTGTAAAAGAAGCCGCTGTAAAAGCTATTAACGAAAATTACCATTCTTACACACCAGTTGATGGTTATGGTGATTTAAAACAAGCTATTATAACAAAATTTAAACGGGATAATCACCTTACTTATGTTCCTAACCAAATTGTAGTATCTACGGGTGCTAAACAATCTCTTGCTAATTTGGCAATGGTATTACTTAATGAGGGTGATGAAGTATTACTTCCCGCTCCATATTGGGTAAGTTATAGTGATCTTTCCAAACTTGCAGGAGGTATTACTATAAAGATTCCAACTTCTATTGAATCTGATTTTAAAATAACACCCGAATCACTAGAAGCTGCCATCACTCCAAAAACAAAAATGATGATTTACAGCTCCCCCTGTAATCCTAGTGGATCTGTATATAGTAATAATGAATTACGAGCCCTTGCGGATGTATTGGTGAAATATCCTGATATTATTGTAGTAAGTGATGAAATTTACGAACATATAAATTTTACGGAGAATCATGCGTCCATGGCTTCCTTCGAAGATATGTACAGCCGTACTGTAGTAGTTAACGGTGTTTCTAAGGCTTTTTCAATGACTGGTTGGCGAATAGGATATATTGGCGCACCAGATTGGATTGCTCGTGCATGCAATAAAATGCAGGGACAGATAACAAGTGGAGCTAACTGTATTGCTCAACGTGCTGCAATAATTGCCCTAGAAAATCCCCCTAATAAAATTAAATATATGGTGGATGCTTTTAAAGAACGACGCAAGCTTATTCTTAATTTACTTGCTGAAATTCCTGGTTTTATTACGAACGAACCTCAAGGCGCTTTTTATGTTTTTCCAAATATTAGTTATTATTTAGGAAAAACTTTACAAGGAATGACTATTGAAACCGCTTCAGACTTTTCATTATTTTTATTAGAAAAAGCTAATGTTGCAACTGTAACTGGTGCAGCCTTTGGTGATCATAACTGCATCAGAATTTCTTATGCAGCTTCAGAAGATGATATTATCAAAGCTATAGGGAGAATTAAGGAAGCTCTCTCGTAAGAATTTCAATTTATAAAAAATGTTTGCAAAATTCAGAAATAGTGATCCCAAGGAGATTATTCCAGGATTTACAGCTCGATTTATCCATACTCCTTCACAAACTTTATCGTTAGTTGAAGTAAAAAAAGGAGCTGTTCTTCCAAAACATTCACATCCTCATATCCAAATATCACAAGTTTTAGAAGGGAAATTTCAACTAACTATTAATGAATCAACAAAGATTTGCACAAAGGGAGACATTGCAATAATGGAATCTAATGAGGAACATTCTGGCAAAGCAATTACCGATTGTATAATTTTTGATGTTTTTACACCTGTACGTGAAGATTATCTTTAGTTTAACGATTTCTCCAAAAGAAAGGGGTTAATAATATCAATACAGTAAACAATTCTAATCTACCTATCAACATTAAAAAAAGCGGACCACCATTTAGCTGAACTAGGTAAAGCAGCATAATTATTAACTGGCCCCAAATCCCCTAAAGCAGGCCCAACATTACCTAAACTAGATGCTGCACCACCTAGGGCTGTCTTAAAATCTAATCCTAACCAAGAAAAAACCAATACTCCAATAATAAAAGATAACATATAAAGTATAAAAAAGGCAAGAATATTATATACAGTAGGTTGATGTACAGCTTTAGTATTATAACGTACAGGTAAAATAGCACGTGGATGAAGGGATCTTCTAAACTCTAAAAATCCATTTTTAATTAATATAATATGGCGGACAACTTTTATACCACCAGCAGTAGAACCAGCTGATCCCCCAATAAACATTAATCCAAAAAAGAAAACAGTTAAAAAAGGTGTCCACATGGTATAATCTGCACTTACAAACCCTGTAGTAGTAACAATTGCTGTCACTTGAAATAACCCATGCCTTAGAGCACTTTCAAATTCTCCCCAAACCATGGGATGGTCTACACTAGATTGTGATATATCTGCGTTATAATAGATCATTAAAGACACAATAATTGAAAATAGTACAACTACAATGGTATAAAATTTAAATTCCTCATTTCTAATTATTTTATTAAACTTAGTCTTAAAAGCAAAATAACTCAACACGAAATTAGTGCCTGCAAGAAACATAAATACAATAATAATATATTGTATCACGGGTTGTCCATTCCAATGCGCAATACTAGCATTTTTAGTTGAAAAACCTCCTGTACTCAATGTACTTAGAGATTGATTTACCGCATCAAAAAAGCTCATACCAGCAAGCTTTAATAATATAGTTTCAGCAGCTGTATATCCTACATAAATTAACCATAATCGTTTTGCAGTATCGGTAATCCTAGGGTGCAGTTTATCGCTGCCAGGACCAGGAGCTTCCGCTGCAAAAAGTTCCATTCCTCCAATACCTAGTAATGGTAATATTGCAATAGCTAAAACAATAATTCCCATTCCACCAATCCAATGAGTAATGCTTCTCCAAAAAAGCACTCCCTTGGGAATACTTTCAATATCATTTAATATAGAGGCACCAGTTGTGGTGTAACCACTCATAGTTTCAAAAAAGGCATTGGTAAAACTTGGTATGGCACCGGTAAAAATATAAGGTAATGTTCCTGCCAATGACATAAAAATCCATCCAAAAGTCACTATTACATAACCGTCTCTTTTTTTTATTTCCTTTCGGTTATTTCTAGTAATCAGCATTACAAAAGCACCTATAACCATGGTAACAAAACCTGCTATTAGCATGTTGGTAAAAACCCCATCCTTATAATAAAAACTCACTGCTGAAGACAGCAACATAAAACCACCGTTTACTAAAACGAGTAGCCCCATTAAATATAAAATTATTTTAAAATTGAGTTTAACAAAAGAACTCATTACACGAATAGTTTTTCAACTTTTTTTATAGATTGTGGAAGACAACATACAACAACCCTATCACCACTTTTGATTTCAAAATCTCCTAAAGCAATTTGTCCTACATCATCACGTATAATTCCTCCAATTATTGCAGAACGAGGAATATCCAGATCTTTAATTATTTTATTACAAACAACAGATTTTGGTTTAACCACAAACTCCAATATCTCTGCATTCATATTATTAAGCTTCGTCATCGCTACAATTTCTCCTTTTCTTATATAACGAAATATATTATTTGCAGCTAATAGCTTTTTATTAATAAGCGTATCTATCCCTATTGAGTGTGAAAGTTGAAAATAATCCATGTTTTCCACTAATGCTATGGTTTTTTTAACTCCTCTTGATTTAGCTACCAGACAAGACATAATATTGGTTTCACTATTTCCTGTAACCGAAATAAAGGCATCCATATCTTTAATAGATTCTTCTTCGAGAAGTTCAACATTTCTTCCATCTCCTCTTATAACCAAACAATTTGGAATTTCATCTGCTAACTCAAAAGCTTTGTCTTTATTCTTTTCTACTAGTTTTACATTAAAACCATGTAAGCATAAATCCCTAGCAGCTTTATAACCTATTTTACTGCCACCTAGAATCATCACATTTTTTATCTCCTCACGCACTTTTCCAGTTAATTTGTAAATTTCATCCACACCTAATTGAGTAGTTGTAAAATATACCTGGTCCCCTTCTTTAAAAAGAGTATCCCCTCGAGGAATAAATGTATATTGTGTGCCATAACGTTGTATTGCAATAGGAATATATTTTAAATCTGGGTTCAACTCAGCTACTTCTTTTACTGTTTTTCCAACAAATTCGGTTCTTCTGGTTAGTATAAGACCTATCATTAAAAGAGCTCCATTTTCAAACTCAAAAGTGTCATTAAAAGCACTTTGATTTAGTAATAACTCTATTTCCTTTGCGGCAAGTGACTCTGGTGAAATTAACTCATCTATACCTATTTTTTCAAATCCTACCTCATCCTTATTGTGGATAAACTCAGTATTGCTAATTCTTGCAATTGTGTGTTTTGCTCCTAACTGCTTTGCTAAAACACAAGCTGTTATATTGGTTGTCTCACTGGATGTGACCCCAATTAATAAATCTGTTTTCTGAACATGTGCATCCTTTAAAACAGAAATTGATGTAGCATTACCACGAACCACTCTAATATCCAAATGCGAATCTGCATAAGCAAGTGATTCTCTATTTATATCGATTAAAGTAATGTCTTGCGACTCAAAAGATAGGAGTTTGGCTAAATGAAATCCAACTTCGCCAGAACCGGCAATAATAATTTTCATAAAAAATGTACGCTATATATAAGTAATACAAATGTATTGAAATTAAAAATAATCAAGTACTGTGAAAATACAAATCTATTTTAATGCTTTCCTAACCAAGGAATACTAAAAAATATGTAGTTTTGCAGCCGTTATGGTTTCAGAAAAAAAGGTAACTCCATATAAAGATTCCTCCCTCAATAAAAAGGAACAAGTAGAAAAAATGTTTGATACCATTTCTGGTAAATATGATAGTCTAAATCGTGTAATCTCTTTTGGTGCTGATATTAAATGGCGCAAAAGAGTCTTAGCATTGATCATCAAAAAAAAACCTGATAGTATATTGGATATTGCAACGGGTACGGGGGATCTTGCTATTAAGTTTGCAAAAAATAGTTCAGCTTTAAAAATAATTGGTTTAGATATTTCTGAAGGAATGCTTTCCGTGGCCAGAAAAAAACTAATAGAGTACAATATTTCCGAAAAAGTAGATTTTATTAAAGGTGATTCTGAAGCACTTCCTTTTAATGATAATTCATTTGATGCAATAACAGTTTCATTTGGAATAAGAAATTTTGAAAACTTAGAAAAAGGACTCTCAGAAATATATCGTGTTCTTAAACCTGAAGGATTATTTATTATCTTAGAAACTTCAGTCCCCAGTAAAACACCTTATAAACAAGGATATCATTTTTATACTAAATTAGTATTGCCAATTATTGGAAAACTTTTTTCAAAAGACAAAGTAGCATATAACTATTTAAGCGAAAGTGCTTCCGTTTTTCCTTATGGGAAAAAACTTAACAATATTTTACAAAAAATTGGGTTTATAAATGTTGATAATAAACCCCAAACCTTTGGTGTAGCAACAATTTATACCGCCACGAAGTAATTATGAAGAAATTATTTTTTGTTTTAGCTATTTTATTTTTTGCGGAAAGCGCAGAAGCTCAGCTATTTAGCAAAGAACGCCTGACTAATATTGAAAATTTTGATAAGAGAAAATTATCCTGGGGTTATTTCTTGGGTTTTAATAGTTATGATTACAAATTCATATATAAGGAACAAAACCAAGATGATAATACAGATGTTCAAGTCTCAGGGGAAGGAGGATTTAATGTTGGTCTCATTGGTAATGTACGTATTAATAAATATATTGATCTTCGAATAGAACCAGGCTTATCATTCACTAAAAGGAATCTTACTTTTCCTGGGTTTGATGAACCAAAGGACTATTTGCGAGAAGTTAAATCAACTTATATCCACATACCTTTATTAGTTAAAGTTTCTACTAAGCGGCTCAATAATATTAAACCTTTTTTAGTGGGCGGGTTTTCAACTTCTTTCAATCTATCCAGTAGTGAAGATCACCCTGAAGATAACGCACAGGGTCAATTTCGCTCAGTGTCCAACACCTTTAACTATGAGCTTGGGTTTGGTATAGATATCTACCTTTTTTTCTTTAAATTCACACCTTCAATAAGAGGTGTATTTGCTTTAAGTGATGAGTTAATACAGGATGATGACCCAAATAGCCCTTGGACAAGTAATATTGAAAAAATGTCATCAAGAGGTGTATTTGTCAATTTTACTTTTCAGTAAAACGTCTAAATTCGCTTAATAAAATAGCAGTTGCAGTTGCAACGTTAAGGCTTTCTGCTTTTTGTTGTTCATTAAATTGGGGAATAGCAATTTTAATTGTTTGAAGAGATTTTATTTTTTCTGAAATTCCATTGGCTTCATTACCTAGAACAATGATTGCATTTTCGGGTAATTTTTGATGATAAATATTTTCACCATCCATACATCCTAAATACACCGGAAGAAAACTTTCACTAATATATTCTGAAAGCTTGACGTAAGTCACTTCAACCCTTGCAATAGAACCCATAGTTGCTTGTATAACCTTAGGATTAAAGCAATCAACAGTATCCATTGAACAAACTAATTGTTTTACACCAAACCAATCACATAAACGAATAATAGTCCCTAGGTTTCCAGGATCACGTATTGCATCTAAGGCTACAACAATACCATCTTTTAAAACAGGCTTTGGAATTGGAATTTCAAAAATAGCAACAGAGTTATTTGGGGTTTTTAAAAAACTGATTTTACTAAGATCTTTTTTAGAAATAATTTGAACATCTTCCAATTTATCAAAAACCTCTTCTGTTGAAAATAAAGAACGAAGATTAAAACCGGAAGATAAAAATTCGTTAATTACTTTGGGGCCTTCTGCAATAAAAAGACCCAATTTATTTCGGTACTTTTTTTGCTGTAAGCTTGTTATTAATTTTATTTGACTTTTGCTAACCAAAATCATGTATTTTTGAACTGAGTAAATAAAAGAGCTTGACCCAAACCCTTACAAAAATATCATTATTTTTAGGATTAATAGTACTTATTATTTCTTGTGATGCTGTTAAAAACGTTCAAGAAGGGGAGTTTTTACTTACTAAAAACAATATTACAGTAGATAGCATAGATATAAAAAGTTCTAATTTAAGGAGTTTTTTATACCAACATCCTAATAAAAAATTTCTAGGGGTTCCCTTTAGTCTTCACTTTTATAATCTGGCAGATACTAAGCCAGACTCAACTTTTCAAAAATGGTTACACAAAAAACCTAAACGAGAAGACAGAATGATTAAGTTTTATTCAAAAAAACAAGTGGATAAAATAGAAAATAGTTATATAGGTTTTAACCAGTGGATTCAGAAAGCAGGAGACGAACCTGTAATTATAAGTGAAGAAAGATTAAAAAAATCGATCGATCGCCTGGGGCGGTATTATTCAAGTTTTGGGTGGTTTAATGCTAAAATAGATTACACTATAGAAAAAACCGAAAATAAAAGAGCTTCTATATCCTATGATATAAGACGATCATTACCTTACTCCATAGGTGTCATCGAAAAGAACATTAGTTCTCCTGTTGTAGATTCTCTTTTCCAACTCTCAAAACATATTTCTTTTATTAATGAGGGCAAACAATATGCAGCAAATGACTTTAATAGAGAGAGGGATCGTTTAACATTTCAGTTTAGAAACTCAGGTTTGTATTATTTTGATCAAAGCTATATAGAGTTTGAAGCAGATACAGTAAAAACAGATCATAAGGCAAATATCATTTATAATATTCCAGATAGAAAAATTAAAATCAACGATAGTACTTATACAAAACCTTTCAAAATACATTATGTCAATGAAGTTCATATAATTACAGATTTTAAATACGATAATCGCAACAAAACAATAAAAGATTCTGCTTATTTTAACGGTTATAAATTATACAGTTATGACAAATTAAAAATTAAGCCAAAAGCAATAACAGACGCAATTGCAATAACTCCAAAAGGTATATTTAAAGATTTGGAACGAACTCTTACTTACAAACAAATAAGTGATTTAAAGATTTTTAAATACCCCAAGATAAATTATAGTGAGGATCCAAAAGATACAACGGGTACAGGGCTTATCGCCACTATATTGCTTTCTCCCCGTAAGAAATATGCAGTAGGAGTTGATTTTGATACTTATACCTCAACTATTCAAGAATTTGCAATAGGTTTTATTGCATCATTTATTGTTAGAAATGTGTTTAAAAATGCAGAGATTTTAGAATTATCCGCAAAAGGAAGTGTGGGTGCTTCAAAAGATGCCGCAGATAATGAGAAATTTTTTAATAATTCGGATATTGGTGCAGATCTTAAACTTTCATTTCCCAGAATACTTTTTCCGATAAAAACTGAAAAGATTATTCCAAAATACATGTCCCCTTCTACTTCTTTGTCTGTTGGTTTTAATAATCAAAATAATATAGGATTGGATCGTCAGAATATTAATACTATTTATAATTATCGTTGGAAACCAAAAAAAACACGTACAAATCAATTGGACTTATTGAATGTGCAGTTTGTAAGAAATCTAAATCCTGAAAATTATTATAATGTTTATAAAAGTTCTTATGATCGATTAAATCAAATTGCTATAGATTCTGATTTTGATTTTGAAAATAATACAGAACCGTTACAGCTTGAAATCCCAGAAGAAACTCAAGAATTTATAAATTTGGTTTTATTCGAGGATAATAATTTAGAAATAACTGAAGATGAAGAACAGGAAGTAAGAGAAATAGCTGAACGGCAACAAAGACTTTCAGAAAATAATTTAATTGTTGCTACAAACTATACCTGGACTAGAGATACACGTGAAAATATTAACGACAATAATTTTTATCGTATAAGATGGAAAATAGAATCTGCAGGTGCACTTCTAAAAGGAATTGCTAGTACATTTAATTTGGATAAAGATGAATTTGGAAGTTACTTAATTGGTGATGTTGCGTTCTCACAATATATAAAGCTTGAAGCTGAATATATAAAGCACTGGGATTTAGACAACAATAACATCATCGCCTTTCGTACTTTTGGAGGGTTTGCAATACCTTATGATAATAGTAATAGTATCCCCTTTACCAGAAGTTATTTTGCCGGAGGTTCTAATGATAACCGTGGATGGAAAGCTTATGATCTAGGTCCAGGGAGTAGTGGAGGTGTACTGGATTTTAATGAAGCAAATTTAAAAATAGCTTTCAATTTGGAGCATCGATTTAAATTATTTAATTCTTTCAATGGTGCATTTTTTGTCGATGCAGGAAATATTTGGAATGCACTAGATAATATAACAGATGAAGCTTCGACATTTACAAGCATAAGTGATCTAGAAGATATTGCGGTCTCGTCTGGTTTTGGTTTACGATATGATTTTGGTTTCTTTGTATTTCGCCTTGATATAGGTTTTAAAACCTATGACCCAGCCTACCCTAAAGGAGAAAGATGGTTTAAAGATTATAATTTTGGTAATGCTGTCTATAACATAGGTATTAACTATCCCTTTTAAACCATTAAAATTTATTATTTTTGTAACTTAATCTTTTCTATTATGAGTCATTCTATTAATCCAGGTGTAGCTACAGGTACCGAAGTTCAAAAAATACATGAATATGACAAAAAAAATGGCTTTGCCCTACCAGCTGTTAATGTAGTAGGATCTAACGGTATAAATACAGTTTTAGAAACAGCTACTTCTTTAAATTCACCTGTGATCATACAGTTTTCAAGCGGGGGAGCTCATTTTAATGCTGGAAAAGGACTTTCTAATGAAAACCAAAGAGCTGCTGTAGCTGGTGCTGTAGCTGGCGCAAAACACATTCACGAATTGGCTAAAGAATATGGAGCAACTGTAATTTTACACACAGATCATTGTCCTAAAAAATTATTGCCTTGGGTTGACGGAATGTTAGATGCAGGTGAAGATTATTACAAAAAAAATGGTATCCCTCTTTATAGTTCACATATGCTTGATCTTTCTGAAGAACCAATAGAAGAGAATGTAGAAATAAGCAAAAAGTATTTAGAACGCATGAGTGAAATGGGGATGACCTTAGAAATTGAACTTGGAATCACAGGAGGGGAGGAAGATGGTGTTGATAATACCGATGTAGATTCATCAAAACTATATACACAACCTGAAGAGGTTGCTTATGCATATGAAGAATTAATGAAAATAAGTGACAAATTTACTATTGCTGCAGCTTTTGGAAATGTTCATGGTGTTTATAAGCCAGGAAATGTAAAATTGCAACCTATAATTTTAAAAAATTCACAAAAATATATTCAGGAAAAATTCAATACCAAAGCAAATCCTATAGACTTTGTGTTTCATGGTGGAAGTGGTTCTACCTTAAGTGAAATTAGAGAAGCAATTGGATATGGAGTGGTAAAAATGAATATCGATACAGATCTGCAATTTGCTTTTAATGAAGGTATTCGAGATTATATGATCTCTAATATTGATTATCTAAGAACACAAATTGGAAATCCTGATGGAACTGAATCTCCTAACAAAAAATATTACGATCCCAGAAAATGGTTACGAGAAGGCGAATTAACTTTTAGGAAAAGGTTAGAACAAGCTTTTGAAGACCTGAATAACGTAAATACATTATAACCTACCCCATGCATTGATTAAATTAATGCGTAAATCCTAACAAATTATGAGCTGGTTTAAAAGAACAAAAAAAGGGATACAAACCCCTACAGAACAAAAAAAAGATGTACCAAAAGGATTATGGTATAAATCTCCAACTGGAAAAATAATAGATACTGATGAGTTAGAAGAAAATTTTTATGTCAGTCCTGAAGATGGATATCATGTTCGAATTGGGAGTAAAGAATATTTTGAGATTTTATTTGATGATAAATACAAAGAATTAAATAAAAACCTTACCTCTAAAGATCCATTAAATTTTGTGGATAAGAAAAAATATATAGATCGACTTAAAGAAGCTAAGAAGAGAACAGGATTGAAAGATGCAATTAGAACTGCTGTTGGAAAATCTATGGGAGAAGATATAGTAATTGCCTGTTTAGATTTTAGTTTCATTGGTGGATCTATGGGAAGTGTTGTTGGAGAAAAAATTGCCCGAGCTGCAGGCTATGCACTTAATAAAAAATTACCATTCATTATAATTTCTAAAAGTGGGGGAGCACGAATGATGGAAGCTGCACTTTCCCTTATGCAATTGGCTAAAACATCTTCAAAATTAGCACAACTTGCTGATGCTAAGGTTCCCTATATTTCTTTGTGTACAGATCCTACAACAGGTGGAACAACGGCTTCTTTTGCAATGTTAGGTGATGTTAATATTAGTGAGCCAGGAGCGTTAATTGCTTTTGCAGGTCCTCGTGTTGTTCGCGACACAACTGGAAAAGAATTACCAGAAGGATTCCAGACTGCTGAGTTTGTTTTGGAACACGGATTCCTTGATTTTATCTCTCATCGTAAAGATATAAAACAAAAAATAAACCTTTATCTAGATTTAATTTTAAACCGCCCACTTAGGGAAAAAACTGCATAAAAAAAAGCTGCTCGATCGAGCAGCTTTTTTATTTTATTTTTTTTATTCTAAAGAATAATTAAAATTTCTTGTCCATTAATAGTAAGTATAGCTTCATTATCACAAGTTCCATCACCAAAATCTAATACTCCAGTAAATCCTTCTTGTTCAATTACAATTATCCCACTTACAAAATATAGACATGAAAGTTTGCGAACTAATTTTTCGGTTATCGTACCCACACGTTGAAACCCATTGGTAAAAGTAGTGTTCCAATTACCTGTAATTTGGTACACATTATCCTGCCAAGTTCCACTTCCTACACCTTCTACCCATTCAGCAACTCTAAGACCCACTCTGGTGGCAGTAATATCTGTATTAGGAAAACTCACTACTATTGTTTCATTAACCGTAGATTGTGGATTTCCATTTTGATTGGCAATTTCTCGAAATATTTCACCTCCCCCTTCAACACCGTTATTGTTGTAAAAATAATTATCGAAAATGTAATTAATAGTTCGTGTACCGCCAATTAAAGGACTATATTCTAAGATGATCATACCAGAAACAATACTTCCGTTATTTAATTGACAAGATTCTCCAAAATCAATAATAATTGTACCTCCATCTCCATTTATTATTATGGTAATAGTTGTACAATCAGGGAATAATGATAAGGAATTAGATCTGGATAAGCCTTCATTTTCTTCAAAAGCTTGTTCCATAATGTTAAGAGTACCCTCTATAACATTATCTGCTACTGCAGCTCTTGAATTTTCAATTTGAGAAAAATTGGTTTCGGTGTCGTTCGTTTCATTCTTTTCACAACTTGTAAAAATAAATAAAAGCATAACGCATAACATAATCACTTTAGGAGCGATGGTTTTCATAATTAAAAGATTTAAAAGTTAAGTAGAAGTATTCCCGACCTTAATAACGTGTATATTCTCATTTTCTTATCATAAATGAAATAAAATTCCTACAAAACAAAAAACTTCCCCAAATGTCCCCACCATTCAGGAAAGTTAGTTTCTTATATTTATATTAATGGTTTAATGAAAGTAGGACAATGAAAATTTAAAAAGGTTTAACCAAATTGAAAAAAACAATTATTTTTCATTTTGTTTTGTTTAAAATCAATATCTTTGCGCCCTGATTGCCATAACGGTAGTCCATACATAAAAATCATTTAAAATAATATTGGCATGTATTTATCACCAAAAGAAAAAGAAAAGATATTCAAAAAGCACGGTAAGTCTGTAAAAGACACTGGATCTGCAGAAGGTCAAATCGCTTTGTTCACGTACCGTATCGAGCATTTAACAAAACACCTTAAACAAAACAAAAAAGACTATAACACCGAACGTTCTTTGGTGAAATTGGTTGGTAAAAGACGATCTCTTTTAAATTATCTTATGAAAAAAGATGTTTTGAGATATCGTGCAATTGTTAAAGAATTGAAATTACGTAAGTAAAAAATGTCATTACGAGGAATCCCAATAATTATCGGGAGACGTGGTAATCTCTAAATTAAAAAGATTGCCACAGCAAATAAAATATTTGCTTCGCAATGACAAACAGAAAAGCTACAATTAGGTTTTTCATTGGTCAACTACACACAACAACACAATCGTGTTTGGCAAAAGTCAAACAATGACCATTGTTAACAGGCCTTCGAAGCTATAGCATAGAAGGGCACAATTAAAAATTATGATTCCAAAAACATTTAAAGAGGTTATAGACCTTGGTGACGGTAGGGAAATCTCTATCGAAACCGGAAAATTAGCAAAACAGGCCCATGGTTCTGTTGTTGTACAAATGGGTAAAGCCATGTTATTATGTACTGTTGTATCTAATTATAAGCCAAGCCCAGTTGATTTTTTACCATTGACGGTAGATTATCGCGAAAAATTTGCCGCTGCGGGACGTTACCCTGGCGGATTCTTTAAAAGAGAAGCGAGACCAAGTGATGGAGAAGTATTGACGATGCGTTTAGTAGATCGTGTTTTACGCCCATTATTCCCAAAAGATTATCACAATGAAATACAGGTTATGATTCAGTTAATGTCTCATGACGAAGAAGTAATGCCAGATGCTTTAGCTGGTTTGGCTGCATCTGCTGCCATACAATTAAGTGATTTCCCTTTTGAATGTCCGATTTCTGAAACACGTGTCGCCAAAGTAAATGGTGAATTTGTCATCAATCCTAGCAGAGCTCAATTAGCAGAATCAGACATCGATATGATGATCGGTGCTTCTGCCGATTCAGTGATGATGGTTGAAGGTGAAATGAATGAGATCTCTGAAGAAGAAATGGCAGAGGCAATTAAATTTGCACACGAAGCTATTAAAGTACAAATTGCTGCTCAGGTACGATTAGCAGAAACAGTAGGTAAAAAAGAAGTTCGTGAATATGATACTGCTGAAGAAAATGAAGAATTAGAAAAGAAAATTCACGAAGCTGCTTACGACAAATGTTATGCAATTGCAAAACAAGGAACTTCTAAAGCAGAACGTAGTTTAGCTTTTTCAGAAGTTAAAGAAGAAATTGTTGCTTCTTTTTCAGAAGAAGAAATTGAAGAATTTGGCGATTTAGTAAGCAAATATTATAGCAAAGCTCAAAAAGAAGCCATACGTGAGTTAACCCTAAGTGAAGGGGTTCGTTTAGATGGCCGTAAAACTACCGAGATCAGACCGATCTGGTGTGAAGTAGATTATTTGCCATCAGTGCACGGTTCTTCAATTTTTACAAGAGGAGAAACACAAGCTTTAGCAACGGTGACTTTAGGAACTTCAAGAGATGCTAATATTATTGATATGCCATCTTTTGAAGGTGAAGAAACATTCTACTTACATTATAACTTCCCTCCTTTCTGTACTGGTGAAGCACGTCCTTTAAGAGGTACTTCCCGTCGTGAGGTTGGTCATGGTAATTTGGCACAACGTGGATTAAAAGGAATGATCCCTGACGATTGTCCCTATACAGTACGGGTGGTAAGTGAAGTGTTAGAGTCTAACGGTTCTTCTTCTATGGCAACTGTATGTGCAGGAACCATGGCATTGATGGATGCTGGTGTACAATTATCCAGACCTGTTTCTGGTATTGCTATGGGATTGATTTCTGATGGAAAACGCCACGCTGTTTTAAGTGACATCCTTGGTGATGAAGATCATTTAGGTGATATGGACTTTAAGGTAACGGGTACTTCTGAAGGAATTACCGCTTGCCAAATGGATATTAAAATTAAAGGGTTGCCTTACGATATTTTAGTAAGTGCATTAAAACAAGCACGTGAAGGTCGTTTACATATCTTAGAAAAAATCACAGACACCATTGCTCAGCCAAATGAAGATGTTAAGCCATACGCTCCAAAAATGGTTACAAGACGAATTCCTAATGAGTTTATTGGTGGATTAATTGGACCGGGTGGAAAAGTAATTCAAGAACTTCAAAAGGAAACAGGATGTACCATTGTAATAAATGAAGATCCTGTAACGGAAGAAGGAATTGTTGAAATTCTGGGAACCGATCAAGATGGAATCGATGCTGTTCTTGCAAAAATAGACTCCTTATTATTTAAACCAGAAGTAGGATCTGCTTACGAGGTGAAAGTAATTAAGATTCTTGACTTTGGAGCTGTTGTTGAATATGTAGAAGCCCCAGGAAATGAAGTATTATTACATATTTCTGAATTGGCCTGGAAACGCACCGAAAACGTTACCGATGTTGTAAACTTAGGCGATGTAATCGATGTGAAGTACTTTGGTACCGATCCAAGAACAAGAAAAGAAAAAGTTTCTTTGAAGGCTTTACAACCAAAACCTGAAGGCTATGTTGAAAGACCACCTCGTAATGATAACAGAAATAGAGATAATCGAGGCAGAGATAATCGCGGTAGAGATAATAGAAACAGAGACAATAGATCTCGATAGCAATGGGAATAGATTAAATTATTTTTTTTAATCCTTAAAAAGGGAAGTAATATGCTTCCCTTTTTTTATTCTAATACTCACTTTTATACCTGGTTAATAGAAAATAATACTCTTTTTGTAACTTTTATTCCTTTTTTTACGTATAATACAATAGGCAACAAAATTATTTAACCTAAATATCATAAATGAGACAACTTAAAATTACGAAGCAGGTTACAAATCGTGAAACTGCTTCCATAGATAAATACCTAAAAGAAAAAAAAAAAGTTGACTTAATTACCGCAGACGAAGAAGTAGAATTAGCACAAAAAATTAAAGCTGGAGATCAACTTGCTTTAGAGAAATTGACTAAAGCTAATCTACGTTTCGTGGTATCGGTAGCTAAGCAATACCAAAATCAAGGATTAACTCTTCCTGACCTTATTAATGAAGGAAATCTAGGTCTTATTAAAGCGGCACAACGATTTGATGAAACACGTGGATTTAAATTTATCTCCTATGCAGTATGGTGGATTAGACAGTCTATATTACAAGCTTTAGCCGAACAATCCCGTATTGTACGTTTACCATTGAATAAAATAGGCAGCATTAATAAGATTAATAAAATGTTCGCTTATTTAGAACAGGCTCATGAACGACCACCTTCTGCAGAAGAAATTGCAAAAGAATTGGATATGACCATAAACGATGTTAAGGAGTCTATGAAAAACTCTGGACGCCACGTATCTATGGATGCACCCCTAGTTGAAGGTGAAGATTCTAACCTTTACGACGTTTTACGTAGCGGAGAATCACCTAATCCAGATCGTGCACTTTTACACGAATCTTTACGTACCGAAATAGAACGCGCTCTTGAAACATTAACACCCCGTGAGGCGGATGTTGTTCGCTTGTATTTTGGACTTGGAAATCAACACCCAATGACATTAGAAGAAATAGGAGAAACGTTCGACTTAACTAGAGAACGTGTAAGACAAATTAAAGAAAAAGCTATTAGAAGATTAAAACATACAACAAGAAGTAAAATCTTGAAAACCTATTTGGGCTAACCCCCTAAAGGCAACCTACAGTATACTTTCGTTTCCCGACAATTCGGGATCGAGAATCTCATACTGTTCGTTTTTTGATTGATGAATGACCTCCGGCTGATTACCGGAGGTTTTTTTTTAATACACCGTTGCTTTAGCATAGGTGTTTATTTTCTCCCATCGTTAACAAGTTTAAACTTTGCCAAAGATTTATATTGAATTATTATTACTTTTACAAAAACTTTTAAAATGAGCAAAACCCTTATTGCCCCCTCAATTCTTGCAGCAGATTTTGGAAACTTACAACGTGATTTAGAAATGGTTAACCAAAGTGATGCTGATTGGTTTCATTTAGATGTTATGGATGGTGTTTTTGTACCCAATATTTCGTTTGGTATGCCCATTATCAAGAGTATAGCAAGCCATGCACTAAAAACTTTAGATGCTCATTTAATGATAATAGATCCAGATCGTTATATTAAAACATTTGCTAACTTGGGTGTTGATTATCTAACTGTACATTATGAGGCCTGCACTCATCTGCACCGAACACTACAAGCCATAAAATCTGAAGGAATGAAAGCTGGTGTCGCATTAAATCCTCATACTAACATATCTGTACTAGAGGACACCATTCAAGATATTGATTTGGTATTAATAATGAGTGTAAATCCCGGTTTTGGAGGTCAAAGTTTTATTGAAAATACCTATTCTAAAGTTGAAAAAATAAAAAAACTAATCCTTAAAAAAAATGCAGCTACTTTAATTGAAATTGAT
>PVMK01189074.1_pt2 | contig 22829 bp, 24 predicted proteins | sample 1853481 | NCBI WGS metagenome assembly PVMK01 (sample SAMN08533507, study PRJNA380276) | Marine sediment metagenome, whole genome shotgun sequencing project. | reverse complement strand
AAGGTGTTGCCCGCAAACCTTACCGCCGGTACGGGCCAAATCGGTGTCCGAATGCCGCAACACCCTGTTGCCCTGACCCTTGCCAAGGCGCTCAAAAGCCCCATCACCGCCACAAGCGCCAACATTACCGGCAATTCAGGGTGTTCACAAATTTCAGATATTGACCCGCTGATTGCCGGCAAGCTTGACCTTATCCTGGATGCCGGACCCCTCAAAGGCGGCATCGGTTCAACCGTCGTCGACGTTACACATGATTTTCCGAAAATTCTGAGAGAAGGCGCAATTCCTTCAAAGGATATCTTTGCTGTTCTCGGGGGCGCAGATACCGGGTAACCGGCATTTTTCACCCAAAAAGGCAGACACCCAATGTTCAAAATAGAGGGCATCACCGGCCAAGTCCTGAAAAACTGCGATAACAAGACGTTTTCTATCCACCCTTGTTCGCTAACTCTATTTTCCACGCGCAGAACGTGTTCCAGGACGCACAGATGATTCCAAAAGAAGATGCACAAAAAATAACCCAATGGGCTCAAGAACTCGATGATGATATATTCATCGATCTGATCTTGACCCAAGATGAACCGGATCGATCCAGATCGAAGAAGTGGTCGATATGATATTGACCCGGAATCCCTCTCAGCTCAGTGCATCATCGCTGCAAGCCATGTTTGAAGAAGGAGGCGCTGTGGAGGTTGCTAACATGATGCTCGACTGTGGAGAAATCTTTCCGGCCTTCATGGACCTCTTGATTCATGAAAAATGGCCGGTTCGCCTGGCGGCCATGGTCGTGTTTGAAACCATAGCCGAGGAAAACCGTAAACTGGCCGGCCAGACCATCCCATTTTTATGGGATTATTTTTCCCAGGCAGAAGATACGGTCAAAGGAGACATCCTCTACCTTTTGGGCAACGCCGGGGATAAAGGAGTAATCCCAAAGATAGAAACACTCTTGAACGGTCCGTATCCCGGTGAGGTTATAGAAGCCGCCAAAGAAGCACTTGAAGCGCTCAAATAACAATGGCAATGTTGTGTCAATGTCTATCAATATAAGGCCTCAACGACTGATCGTGGAAGGGGATCCATCTGAAATGAAAATAACCCATCAAAAGTGCCGGGAAATACAAGCGCCGATTGTTTCTTCGCTCATTTACGGTTTTGCTCGAGAGATCGGTTATGAAAAAGCCATAGAAATCGCCAAGAACGTCATCAGCCAAGATGCAGTTGCGTCCGGAAAAAAATCGGCACAGGAATATTCTGGAAACACCATAGCTGAACTGTCTAAAATCGTAAAAGAAGTTTGGGCTAAAGATAATGCATTGACCATAGAGATGCTCAAAGAAAATGAAACCGCGCTATTCTTTGATGTCACCCACTGTGAATATGCACAGATGTATGTAAGAATGGGTATAAAAGATATCGGATTCTTTCTTTCGTGCAACAGGGATTTCTCGTTTATGGAAGGATTTAATCCACAAATCGAGTTAAGAAGAACAAAAACCATAATGGAAGGCGCTGAATGTTGTGATTTCCGATATTCACTTCTTGGATAGAACATTCAGGTTTGATCCTTTTTTATGATATGGGGACTTTCAGATTATGAACATAAGAACAAAATCCATCTTGATTTTATGCCTTTTCGGAATTATTGATGCGGTAATACCGATACCTATTATCGGTCTGATTTTAATATATGTCATCGTTCAAAAGCCGCCATGGTTTGCTGAAATCGTACAAGAAATTTATCACTTAGAATGAAGCTTCCCGCCGCCCATCACCTGGCATTGACGGAATCGGTTCGAAAGAAAGAGGTACAAACATTCTATTCCAATCAAAAAAGTAAATCGGAGTCCATATGTCAGACATTAAGATAACCAGGGGCTATATCCCCGGTTCCATCGGCCGGGTGGTTGAACTTCATGGAACTTACTATAATGCGCATTGGAAATTTGGGCCCTTCTTCGAATCAAAGGTGGCCGCCGGACTTGCAGAATTCATCGGAAGATATGACAAAAATCGAGATGGCTTCTGGACGGCTTCATTGGAAGGCCGTATTGAAGGATCCATTACCATCGACGGAATTTACAACACAGACAAGGGTGCGCATCTCCGGTGGTTCATCGTGTCCGATGCGCTGCGCGGGAAAGGCATCGGCAATCGGCTGATCCATTCGGCTATGGATTTTTGCCGTAACAAAGGCTACAAAAGAGTCTACCTCTGGACTTTTGAGGGTCTTAATCCTGCGAGATATCTCTACGAGAAGCATGATTTCAAACTTATAGAACAACACAACGGCATGCAGTGGGGTACGGAGGTTATCGAACAGCAATTTGAACGACGGTTCGAATAGTATTGAATTTTAAAAGTATAGAATGGGTGACTCTGATTTTACACCCGTTAACATCTATATCGTTTGGTTTTGACCGTATGATCCATATGTTTCATGGGAAATTCGGGTAAAGGAGTTTTTTTAACATGGCTGAAATATTTATTACCAGGAAAGTGTTCGGGGAAGTCATCGAAATATTGGAAAAGGAAGGACATACCATTGATATAAATAACACGGACACAATCCTGCCCTCACCGAAACTTGTCAAAAGAGCTCGAGGAAAGGCAGGCCTGGTCAGTTTACTGAACGACAGGATCGATTCTCAGGTGATGAACGAGCTTTCATCTCTCAAAGTCATCTCCAACATCGCGGTGGGCTATGACAATATCGATATTGATGCCGCAACCCGGCGAAGCATCATGGTGACCAATACGCCGGGCGTGCTGACAGAGACCACCGCCGACCTTGCCTTTGCTCTGCTGTTAAGCGCTGCCCGAAAAATACCTGAAGCAGACAGCTATATCAGAGCAGGCAAGTTTAAAAACTGGCAACTCATGCAGCCGCAAATGGGGGTCGACATCTACGAAAAGACACTCGGCATCGTCGGAATGGGCGCCATCGGACAGGCTGTCGCCAAAAGAGCGCACAGAGGCTTTGACATGCGGGTCATATACTTTAATTCATCCAGAAAAGAACTGGCCGAAAAGGAATACAAAGCAGAATTCGTCGAGTTCGATGAGCTCCTTTCCAATAGCGATTTTATTAGCATTCACGTGCCCCTCACTGAAAAAACAACCCATATGTTTTCCAGAAACGCCTTCAAAAGAATGAAAAAAAATGCCATCCTCGTCAATACCGCAAGAGGGCCGGTGGTTGACGAAAAAGCGCTGGTTTCGGCCATCAAAAATGGACAAATCAGAGGGGCAGCCTTGGATGTGTTCGAGGAAGAACCCAAGGTCCACCCGGAGCTGATAAAAATGGCGGAGAACGTGGTACTGGCTCCCCATATTGGAAGTGCTTCCATAGAGACGAGATTGCGGATGGCGAAAATGGCCGCTAAAAATATGGCGGAGGGCCTTAAGGGTAATAAACCTCCGAACTTGGTTAATGACGCGGTCTTTTAACTGTCCGGCGATCGACCCCACTTTCCCAACTGAATGTGTAAATTTTTACATAATAGTTGTGGTGTTTGTTTCACAATATTATGGGTCCAATCCCCTTTCCATTCAGCTAACCAATTGAATTTTTAAAAGAATATCAAACGGTTCGGTTATGCATGATTATTGCATACTATAGGATGCTATAAAAATTACAGACAAGGGGGCAGACCCATGGCATCAAATTTCCATATTTTTTCTTTAGAAACCCGAGACACCCTCCACCTGAAATTGGCGGGTGACTTTGACGGAAATTCTGCGCACGAATTGATCGATACGTTAATAAAGCATGGCGAGAGCTTCTATCAGATCTTTATTGATACCAACGACCTAAAGACCATTTACCCCTTTGGTAGAGATGTGTTTCAAAAAAAACTTGACCGCCTTGATAAGCAGTTTAAAAACTTTATCTTTATCGGGATAAATGAACATAACATTGCAGAAAATTAAGCGTAATCGTGCCCATTGCTGAGATGGATTTACAGCCATTCACGCCAAAAAATCCCTAAAGGAAGTATCAGATTATAGTTTTGTGCCGATCAAAAAGATTTGGTAATCCTCTAAATCGTCGTAAATGTTCTTGGCAAGCGCCTCCAAAGGTTATACCCTAATTGAGCAAATTTAGGATGCCTCAGGTGCAAGGCATCAAGGACGAAGCCCCTCAAAAGAATTCAAAAAACCGTTAACACAATATTAGAAAAAGACAACTATATGACCATGAAAGCCTTTCAAGATTACTATTCGGATAATTTCGCAAGCTGCTTTGGATGTGGAAGACTCAATGAACATGGCCTACATATAAAAAGCTATTGGGATGGAGAAGAAAGCGTATGCCGCTTTCAACCCGAACACTATCATACCGGTGGTTTTCCAGGAAATGTGTACGGTGGATTGATCGCATCCTTAATGGATTGCCATGGCGCCGGTACAGCTTACGCAGCAACATATCTTAATAAAGGAAGTAAAACCGATTCGGATCCGCCCTCGCGGTATGTCACGGCCGCTTTACATGTAGATTATTTGGCCCCGACGCCGATGAATGAAACTTTGGAACTCCGTGGAAAAGTAAAAGAAATCCGGGGTCGTAAAGTGATTGTCTCCATGACACTCTCTGTCAAAGAAAAGGTATGTGCAAGGGGTGAAGTGGTGATGGTTCAGATATCTGAAGATTCTTTGTCTGAATAAAATCCGTATTGCCCACCGGTCCGGACGGCTTTGATACAAAGCATTTTGGGCAAACGAACGAGTCTAAAATATCCAGACCGGTTATGGGTAATCTTCATCCGTTTCTTCGGCTTCGAAAACCGCTTTTGATCGCTTGTTTTTGACCATTATAAAACAGACGGTGACCGTAAAAAATATTGCCATTGGAAGAAAAAGTTCCGCCATCATCATCTGACTTTCACCCTCACCGGGTTCTGCCGACTCAATCCGCGTGATCTTTTCCGGGTTACTCACCCTTGAATGAACGGTTATCACCATTGCGGCAATATAAATTACCACAAATACAATGGCGAAAATACACAATCTTTTTTCAAATTTACTCATTTCCATATAACCTTCGGCAAGATTTTTTTTACACTTTTGCAATATGCTTTGGAACCATAATATTGGTTTAATAATCGGAAAATCAAGATAAAGTTTAATCGTAGAAGTGTATAATGTGCAGATCAACTTTCAAAACTTTAAACTCCTTAAAATGTAATACGGTAAGCTCGTTTGGATGATATTACCATAAAGCCCACCAAATGTTGAAATTTTTATACAAAAACTGTCTAATTTGTTGGATATTTACTACATCCTGTTGGACAGATAAAAACCCATTATTTATAATTGCATGATTTTTATAATAATTTATCGGCTGGCAGATGCTTTTGATCGTCATAAAGCGAGTCTGATGGAAGCAGCAGCCGATGATGCAGGCTTTCCGTTAAAGATCACATCCATTGAAGTCGAAAAAACCGATATCCCCGACCTGGAACTTTTTGGCCCATTTTTGCTTCTTATTCCCTTTGATGATATAGATAGAGCTGCTTCTGAATTGATTCAAATCCGTTATGGTTTTTTTCTGACTTTTTTAGGCTCGGTGCCAGAAAAGATAAGAAATCTTTTCCATTCCCACTTTGGGATGGTGTATGATAATCCTGATTTTACTTTCACCCCATTGCGTCTTCCCTTTGGAGGTAAAAAAGCCAGCGGTTGGATTCTCGATCGGCATGGTGATCAGTGGCTGGAGAGGGACGGAGCGTTTCTTTACAGCAAAGAATTGTCCGAAATGGGAGGTCTGGGAAGTCCTGAAAAGGGTCAACCAGAGAATTGAGCATCGTTTTCAGGAAAAATAAGTGAGTCAAAAAGACCGGAGAGCGGTCCCTTGAAGTATCCACTTTTGTCGAGTTATTATGAAGGGAGAACAAAATGGGAACAATTGAAGAAAGAATCGATCAGGTTCATCAATTAATAGATGCCATATCCGCCAATCGAGACCAGATGATCGAAACCGCCGTTCGGGATGCCGGCTTTACACTCAGGGAATGTCGTATAGAAGTGGACATGAATTTGGACAACCTGAAGGGTTTTGATGAGATGGTCACGGACTTTGCCCATCGACAGCCCATTTGCCATACGGATCAGGAGGTTGCCCTGTTGCTACCCTATAATGGCAGCGCCTGGTTAAACACGGCTATTATTTCCATATTCCTTGTGGACAATCGAGTGCGGGTAAAATTCGCCACCCGAAGTTCCGAAATTGCCCGTTTTACGGAGTACCTCTATAAGCCGATCTTTGGCGACAGCATTTGTTTTGAATACGCCGATGGCAGGAATTTCCTCGAAAGTGCCATTGCCGACCCTAAAATACCGGCCATCTGCCTGTTTGGTACTGATGAATATGCCATCCACTATTATGATTCTATAAAGGCTCACGGAAAGAAGTTTGTCTTTGAAGGGCCGGGCAAAGATCCCTTTATTGTTCTTCCCGGGGCCGACCTGGAAGCCGCGGCACAAGAACTGGCTTTTTCCAAGTACATTTATGCCGGGCAGACCTGCACGGCGCCGGAGCGCGTCTATGTGCACGAGTCGCTTCATGATGCTTTTGTAGAGCGGTTTGTTGAGTTGAGCCGTCAAATAAAAGTTGGAGATCCTGCTGATCCTGATACGGAAATGGGACCGGTAGCCAGTGAACGCGCCATTGCCAATATCAAGGCCCAGTTGAAGGATGCCGTGGATAAGGGCGCCCGGATCGCCCTCGGCGGTCAAATTGACGGCCACATGGTGTATCCCACGGTGGTGGTGGGCGCCACCCAGGACATGCTGGGCATCCGGAAGGAGACATTCGGACCGGTGAGCTTTATCAGTACATTTAAAAATGCCGAAGAAGCGTTTCGTCTGGCCCGCGACAATCGTTATGGATTAAGAGCATCGGTCTATGGCGATGAAAAAGCCGTTGCTTTCGGCCACAAACTTCTGGGTGGACCTTACTGCCACCCTGTAGACGAAATGATGTTTGGCTGCTTCGGTACCGTGGGGGTGAATCAGGGACGCTCGGAATCATGGGTAGGGGCCTTTGTCAGCAAACCGGTCGGGGGTTACGGTAACTCGGGCTGGATCTGGGAAACTATTGATAATAAGTTCATCCTAAAACAGGGCCCCAAACTGTTAAGCCTGGAGACCTCTCAGGAAAGATTATAAATTAGGCGGTGGACTTTGGGCAATACCCCTGCTTGACAAACAACCCGCTTTTATCTATATTCCTTTTGCCGCAAACGAACGGAGGTTTGAAGCATGTTTCAGACGGCCATAGAAGAAAAATATAAAAATGGAGACATCATCTTTGAAGAAGGGAGTTCCGGGGACTGGATCTACGTGATTGAATCGGGTACGGTGGAGATTTCAAAAATAATGCACGGAGAGAAGGAGGTGCTGTTGGAGCTGGGGCCTGGCGAAATCATCGGAGAACTCGGCTTTATCACCAAAATGCCACGCACCGCTACAGCCAGAGCAGTCGGTGATACCACCGTCGGAATAATTGACCCGATTTCCTTTGAACAGGAATTCAATCGGCTGTCCCCCGATTTTCAGGCGGTTCTGATCAGCCTGGCCACACGCCTCAAGGAGACAACCGAGACCCTATACCTCATGAAAAAAATCTCCGGCGAAAAACAATAAGCTAATTTTTGTCGCCGACATCTCACTTCCCGCTCATCTATCCCTGATTTCTTATAAAATATTCGTCCCTCTGTTGACTTGACGATGCCCTTTTGGTATCGCAACGGGGATCAAAAATCCACTTAAAGGAATTACGACTTATGGAAAGAACATTATCTATCATCAAACCCGATGGCGTTGCCCGAGGAATCATCGGTGAGGTTATTAAACGATTGGAAATCAATAATCTAAAAATAGTTGCCATGAAAATGTTGAAAATGGATACAGCACTGGCGCAAGGTTTTTATGCGGTGCACAAAGAACGGCCGTTTTTTGACAGCCTGACAGATTTCATGACTTCCGGACCTGTGGTGGTCATGGTCCTTGAAGGTGAAAACGCCATCACTAAATACCGTGAAATTATGGGCGCCACCGATTACAGGGAAGCAGCTGAAGGTACCATTCGAAAAGATTTTGCAACAGATATTGAGAAAAATGTGGTGCACGGTTCAGATTCACCCGAAACCGCTGCATTTGAAATCAGCTACTTCTTCAATAGATTTGAACTTATCGTCTGATGACTGACAGAGTCAATTTTGGTAATATCAGCATCGTGCTGATGCAGCCCCGATATTCTGAAAACATCGGGGCTGCCGCTCGTGCCATGCGTAATATGGGTATCCATCAGCTTGTGATCGTTGATCCCCAGAACTTTGACTTGTACAACGCCCTGAAACTGGCAACCCATTTTGCTGCAGACATTGTTGAAAAAAGTAGCGTCTGTGAAGATTTGAGGGACGCCCTCGCGCCTTTTAACTACGTTGTCGGGGCTACGGCAAGGCTGGGGAAGCAGCGGACGCTTATCTATACGCCTTCGAACCTGGCGCAAAAGCTGATTCCCATTTCCATTGAAAATCGCATTGCCATACTCTTTGGCCCGGAAGACAAAGGGCTTTCCAACGAGGACCTCCGGTATTGCCAGGCGCTTGTAAATATTCCCACAACTGAATTTTCTTCTCTAAATCTGGCACAGGCGGTCATGATTATGTGTTATGAGATCTTTATCGCCGGTCTCGAGACAAACGAACAATTTGCGCCGAGGCTTGCCAGCCGGCATGAGCTTGATGGAATGTATGATCAACTCAAAGACATACTGGTCAGGATCAGTTATATTAATGCTGAAAATCCGGATTACTGGATAAACAATTTCCGCCGTTTTTTTACCCGTCTGCGATTACGGGCGAAAGAGGTCAACATGATCCGCGGCCTCTGCCGGCAAGTCGATTGGTATGGGAAAAAGCGCTATGAAGACGGAAAGAAAAACAACCTGAATATCCGGGATAAGGAGTTTTGATTTATGAGACTTGTCAGATTTGGTCAAAAGGGAAATGAAAAACCGGGGCTGTGGAGAGACGGTAAAATCGTCGACCTAAGAAAAATCTTCCCCGACATTCCGGATATCGGCGAAGCATTTTTCAGGGAGAACTGGCTTCAAATAGTTGCCGATGTTAATGAACCCGGCCAAAACATCCATGAGCGAATCGCGTGTCCGATTCATGCGCCTTCTAAAATTATCTGCCTTGGGAAAAATTATGTCGAGCATGCCAAAGAAGGGGGATTCGATCAACCGGAAACACCACTTTTATTCTGTAAAACACCCAATACCTTGAATGGTCCTTTTGACTCCATTATTCTTCCTAAAAGCAGTGGACAGATTGACTGGGAGGTGGAACTGGCGGTGATCATCGGAAAAGAAGGAAAAAGAATCCCTAAAGCAGACGCCCTTGATTATGTCGCAGGATTTACCGTAATGAATGATGTCTCGGGAAGAGAAGCCCAGTTCTCCGATTCCCAGTGGTTCAGAGGGAAATCCTTTGACGGTTTTGCACCTGCAGGGCCTGTGATGGTTACACCCGACGAGATCGGCGATGTAAACAATCTGAGGCTTACCGCAAAAGTTGACGGGGAAATTATGCAGGATGGAAACACCCGGGATATGATCTTCGACATACCCACCATCATAGAGAATATCAGCGAAGACATCACCCTTATTCCCGGTGATATCATCTCGACCGGAACACCTGCCGGCGTTGGAATATTCAGAGACCCCCCGGTGGTTTTAAGACCGGGAAACGTGGTCGAGTGCTATATTGAGAACATTGGTGCAATTGTAAATAAAGTAATAATGTAATAAATTACAGGGATCAGGTGTCAGAGTTACTAGAAGCCTTCTCAAAAGTGCCTATTTTTATCTTTGATTTCATCTGATCCCTGAACCCAGACCCCTGATCCCTGAATACAAACTAACCATCAATATTTGGAATCCGCGTAATCGACCCAGCCGCCGGTCGTTATCAGGGCACGATCAAAGTTTGAAATTGAAAACGGAATCTTTGCGTTCTGACCGTCGGCGTTGATGGTAAATACACTCTTATCCAGATCTGTTTCAAGGTAGGTTTCCCTGTGGGCAAAATCTTTGAAGATATCATCGATGGTCCGGGCCGGAAGTTCTACCGCCATCATTCCGCAATTAAACATATTCTGCCTGAAAATTCTGGCAAAGCTTTCAGCAATGACCAGATGGATGTTGTTGACTTCAATGGCCCATGGCGCATGCTCTCTTGAAGAGCCGCATCCAAAATTCGCCCGGGTGATAATTATATTTTTACCTTCAACATCGCGTCTGGCGTTGAATCCTTCCAGCATGATATCTTCTAAAAAATGAGGTTTTAATGCCTGCTTGGAATTTTCTGTAAGGTATTTTGCCGGAATGATCTCGTCGGTATTGATATCGGACCGGCCTAGAAAGAGTACGTTTCCACTAAAATTTTTCATCTTTACCCCTTATAAAGCTCGGAATTTGTAATAAAACCTGAAATGGCTGTCGCTGCTGCTGTTGCAGGGCTTACCAGGTGCACCATGCCGCCTTTGCCCATACGGCCGTTGAAATTTCTGTTTGTTGTGGATGCGCATACTTCGCCTTCAGCCAGGACGCCGTTGCTCATGCCCAGACAAGCGCCACAGGTGGGATTTGTAACACAGAATCCGGCGTCCAGAAATATTTTCAATACCCCTTCCTCCATGGCCTGGCAATAAACCTGGGATGTTGCCGGGGATACGATGCCCCGCACGGAATCGCTGATTTTTTTCCTCCTGAGCACCTGTGCTGCAACCCGGAGGTCTTCGATTCGTCCATTGGTGCATGATCCAATGTAGACCTGATCGATCTTTATGGATTCCATCTCCCGGACGGGCTTGACCTGATCGGGCTTGTATCCATAGGTCACCATGGGTTCAAGACTGCTGACATCATGTTCAATCACCCGGTCGTATTGGGCGTCAGCATCTGATAAAAACCTGCCGGCGTCTTCGAGGGCTTCTTTTTTAGTGGCATATTCGTCTTTGATAAAATCCCATAAATATTCGATGGTGACCATATCCGGGCTGCAAATTCCGGAGGTTCCCCCTGCTTCAATGGTCATATTGCAGATGGTCATCCTCGATTCCATGCTCATGGCATCGATAACCGGACCGGTGAATTCAACAACTTTGTTGGTGGCACCATTAACACCCAAACGACTGATGACCGAAAGAATCACGTCCTTGGCGTAAACACCTTCAGGCAAACGGCCACTGATGTTAATTTTGATGGTCGAGGGATAGCGAAAGGCGCAAACGCCCTTAAGAATTCCAACTTCCAGATCCGTTGTCCCTACGCCGGCGGCAAATGCTCCGAACGCACCGTGGGTACACGTATGAGAATCACCCATGATCACCGTAAACCCAGGGCGAACAAATCCCTTTTCAGGGAAGATCGCATGGCAGACGCCATTCCTGCCGATATCGAAAAAATCCCGGATATTGTGTCGTCGGGACCACTCCCGGAGGATTTTACCCTGCATGGCGGTTTTTGAGTCTTTTGCGGGCGATACGTGATCGATGACAACCTTGATTTTGTCAGGATCGAACACCCGGTCTTTTCCTCGGTTGACCAGGTCATGGATTGCCAGCGGGGTTGTGATTTCATGACAAAATACGGCATCCAGTCGGATCACATGAATATCATCGGCAGGATTGTCAACACTGTGGGCATCGAATATCTTTTCAGCAATCGTCTTACCCATAAATCCTCCTTAACTCGAACAAATGAAAACAAACTGAGTAACACTTTAACCTTTTGAAAACATTACCGCTTCAGGTATAATTAAATTTTTACTGAAAGAACTCGTGAATAAGGGCTCGTAATGAAAGAACCTGTCCGGGCTATTAATAAAAGTCTTTGCTTTAACAGGGATCTTCATACATAACGATAAATCGACGATAGTTCTTTCAAAACGATCCCTAATTCACTCAGACAGCTTCCAGTCAAAATTTAATTATACCTGAAGCTCCTTTGAAATCGATTTGTTTCAAAGGACTGCTATTGTCAAACTGGAAAGTGACAGATCGATGACGGATGATTGTCGATTGAAAAAACCAAAGGCACTTATTAGATTTTCTACAATATGATCATCAATCGAAAATCATCAATTTTTTTAGTCGGTATCCGTCTTTAACACCGATAAAAAAGCCGACTGGGGGATCATGACCTGACCCACCATTTTCATCCGTTTTTTCCCTTTTTTCTGTTTTTCCAGGAGTTTGCGTTTTCGTGTTACATCACCGCCATAACATTTTGCCGTCACATCCTTTCTGAACGGCGAAATTGTCTTCCGGGCGATAATATTCCCGCCGATAGCCCCTTGAATGGCTATTTTGAACATCTGTCTCGGAATTTCGTCCCGGAGTCTTTCGCAGGAACTCCTTGCCCGCTCAACCGCCCTGTCTCGATGAACAAGCTGGGACAGCGCATCGACACGCTCACCGTTAATCAGAATATCCGTCTTGACAAGATCCGTCTCTCTAAAATCTATGAGGTCGTAGTCGAAAGATCCGTACCCCTGGGTAACGGACTTGAGTGTGTCGTAAAAATCGTAAATCACTTCAGCAAGAGGGAGTTCAAATATCATCTCCAGGCGCCTATTGGTCAAATACTGATAATTCTTGTTGATACCCCGGTTATCCATACAAAGCTTCATGACGGCGCCCATATACCGATCCGGAACTATGATAGAGGCACGTATAAACGGCTCTTTGGTGCGCTCAATCGTTGTGGGATCCGGATATAAGGCAGGGTTATCGATGACTATCGTAGACCCGTCATTCATGATCAGTTTGTACTGGACTGAAGGCGCAGTCAGTATCAGTGAAAGATCATATTCCCGCTCAAGCCGCTCCTGAACAACTTCAAGATGAAGGAGTCCCATAAAGCCGCAACGAAATCCGAAACCCAATGCCACAGACGTATCTTTCTCATATACCAGGGAAGCATCGTTGAGTTTGAGCTTTTCAAGGCCGGCAGCCAGTTCCTCATAACCGTCTGAAGCCACCGGATAGATCGAAGAAAAAACAACCGGTTTTACTTCTTTGAATCCAGACATGGGTGTTTTGCAAGGACGGTCTTTTAATGTTATGGTATCTCCGCAACGGGTATCGCTGACCGTTTTTATGCCGGCGATGATATAGCCGACCTGGCCCGCTGAAAGCTCTTGCCGGGATATACGGCCAATCTGAAATATCCCCACCTCCTCAACCTTATAGACCACATTATTCGACATAAACTTAATGATATTTTTCGGCTTTACGCGTCCCTGAAAAACGCGAATATGAACAATGGTGCCCCGAAAAGGATCGTAGTGGGAATCAAAAATCAATGCCTTTAGCGGTGCTTCGGGATCTCCTGACGGCGGTGGGAGATAATTCACGATCGCTTCAAGTACATCATCGATGCCGATACCTTCTTTGGCGGAGGCCAGGATCGCAGTTTGAGGATCAAGACCCAGATCCTCTTCTATCTGAGATTTTACCCGGTCGACATCGGCCGACGGCAGATCTATTTTGTTGATCACCGGAATAATTTCAAGGTCATTCTCAAGGGCCAGGTACAGATTCGCAAGGGTCTGAGCCTCTACGCCCTGGCTCGCATCGACCAGAAGCAGCGCCCCTTCACATGATGCAAGTGCCCTGGAGACTTCATAAGAAAAATCTACGTGACCGGGCGTGTCTATAAGATTCAAGGAATACGTCTGATTGTTTTCGGCTTTATACGGCAGGCAGACGGTCTGACTCTTTATGGTGATTCCACGCTCCCTTTCAATGTCCATGTTATCGAGAATCTGATCTTTAAAATCCCGATCAAGGACAACATTGGTCATCTGAATCAAACGGTCGGAAAGCGTCGACTTGCCATGATCAATATGGGCTATAATACTGAAATTTCTAATATTTTTTATTTTATCCATGAATTCGCTCTAACCAAAAAAACAGTAAAAGTCTGTTGACACCGCCAGCCTTTCAAGTTATATTAAGGGTTCTCAATGAGTTACACTGATGCATCTCATCCGAAAATAAGCACACTGAAGGAAAAGGAAGTTTTTCTATCAGATTTTTATTGTACATGTCAAGTCCGGTGCCATGCGTACCGACATCCCTAAAACAAAAACAACTGGCTGGATAAGAAAAAATGGGAGAACACATTTTAATCGTCGACGACGATGCTGCCATCAGAGACTCGATGCTCGAATTTATTACAAGGTCCGGATACAATGCCCAAACCGTTTCCAGTGCGGAAGAGGCCATTGAACTTTTAAAATCCACCCGTGTGGATCTCGTGATAACCGACATAATGCTGCCCGGGAAAAACGGTCTCCAACTGACCGATTTAATAAAACAAAATTACGATATAGAGATTATTGTAATGACCGGTTACAGTGAAAATTATTCTTACGAAGAGGCCATCAACAAAGGCGCCAGCGACCTTGTATTTAAACCCTTTCGCTTCGAAGAATTGATACTCAGGTTAAAAAGAGTACTCAAAGAGAGACGACTCACCAAAGATCGTAATCGGATCCTGAGCAAGCTTGAAAACCTTGCAATCACAGACGGCCTCACAAAATTATACAATTTAAGGCACTTTTATAATCAGTTGGAGATAGAAATTGACCGTTCCAACCGTTACGGACATCCACTTGCACTTTTACTTTTGGATATCGACAACTTCAAGACGTACAACGATACATATGGTCACCTCGAAGGGGACAAGGTGTTGGTGAAACTCGGACAGATTATCAAATCATGCCTCAGAACAATGGATTGCGCTTACAGATACGGCGGCGAAGAATTTACGATTATTCTTCCGGAGACAACCGGCAAAGAAGCCAAAAATGTCGCCCACAGGATAAAAACCTCCGTAGAAATTGAAAGTTTTTCCCCGGAATCCGGGGATATTGCAAACGTAACCATCAGTCTCGGCGTCACGGAATATTTCAGAAAAGAACCGCTTACTACATTTATCCAAAGAGCGGATCGGGCGATGTATAATTCAAAAGCAAAAGGCCGAAACGCAATTTCCTTCCTGTTGGCTGAAAACGCTTCATAAACAAATCCGAAATGGCTGTGAAATTATCCCAGATGTTATTCCGGGTTGCGGCTATTTGCGGATTTGCCCCACTGCAAATGCTACAAAAAAAATAAATGACGCCAATGCAACAATGATGGCACCGGATGGCAGGTCGGCATAATAAGAGATGATAAGACCGCCGATGGTGGATATCAGAGCGATGATAATGGAAAAGGCGATCATTGAATCATAGCGATGTGTTATTTGTGAAGCAGCCGCCCCTGGGATAACCAGCAGTGCGGAAACAAGGATAATCCCGATAATCTTCATGCTGATGACCACCGCAAGCGCCAGGATGGTCAGAAAAAAATGATCGAGAAAGGCCACGGGCATTCCACTCACAAAAGCAACCTCCCGGTCATAGGCAACAAACAGTAATTCCTTAAAAAACAGCAGGGTTGAAAGAAGTACCAATCCACCGAATACTGCAATGATAATCAAATCTTGTCTGGTGATTGCCAGGATGTTTCCAAAAAGATACCCGAAAAGATCCACATTGTATTGATCCGACATACTGATAAAAATAACGCCAAGGGCCATTGCTAAAGGAAAAAATATGCCGATGGCTGTATCTGTGCTCAAATGGTCTTCTTTTCCGATATAACCGATGGCATTGGATACGACCACGGCGAAACCGATGGCGGTAAGTGTTGGAGATATCCCCAAAAGTGTCCCCAGAGCTACGCCGCCGAAAGCCGAGTGTGCTACCCCCACACCGATAAAGGACATACGGCGCAACACGACGAAAAAGGAAACCACTGCCAGAACAAAACTGAGCATCATTCCCGCCAAAAAGGCATTTTGCATAAATTGAAGGCTGAACATATCAATCATGGTCTTGATGCCTGTGATAACAGGTTACACATTTATCATCATGAACAATAACTTTAAGGTCTTTTCCAAAAACTTCCCTGGTGATATCGGGGGAAAAACAGGAATCCGCCTCATCATGATAGTGAAGCTGAACGTTCAGGCATGCAACCCGGTCCGCGTGGGATGTAATAACCCCGATATCGTGTGACACCATTATAACGGATATGCCTTGCTCATTTCTAAATTTTGCCAAAAGTTCATAGAAATCTTCCTGAGCCACACTGTCGATGCCGGTTGACGGCTCATCAAGGACTAAAAGTCTCGGTTTTGAAGCCATTGCCCGTGCGATGTTGACCCGTTGCTGCTGGCCGCCAGACAGCACGGCAAAGGGTCTTTTTGCATGGTCGGCCATGTTTATCTGTGAAAGCAGGTCCATGGCAATCTTTTTGCTGTTACGATCCGGCCTGTGGAAAAAGCCGATACGACTATAAAGACCCATAAGAACCACATCTAGGACGGACACCGGAAAGGATCGGTCTGCATGGGAAATCTGGGGAAGGAACCCGACCTCCTGCCTGCCGTGTTTGTCGGGTTGGCTTCCAAACAACCGAACCGAGCCTTTTTGAGGCTTCACGAGTCCAAGAATAACATTCAGCAAAGTGGTTTTCCCGCCGCCGTTAGGACCGACAACACCGAATATTTCACCGGGATAGCAGTTAAAGTAAATGGATTTTAGAATCCATTTGCCGTCGTACGCCACCCATACGTCATTGAGAACCACAAAGGGTTCTTTGTCATTTTTCGTATCTATGGCCAAATCTTTCACTCCATGGCCTCCTTCAGTATGTTTAGATTGTGCTGCATAAGATCTATGTAGGTGTTGCCGTATTGTTGTTTGGGATTTCCCATGGGATCGAGCAAAAGGACCTTGACATCCGCTTCTCTGGCAATGACTTTAGCTGCCCTATAATTAAGCTGAGGCTCGGCGAATACGGCTCGAATATGATATTTTTCAATCATCGCTACGATATCTCGAATTTGTATCGGTGTCGGATTTCGGCCCGGTGTCGCTTCAATGACGCCCACAGATTCAAGGCCATATCGTCTGGCAAAATAATCCCACGACGCATGAAAGGCGATGTATTTTTTCATTTTAAAGTTAGAAACCGTCCCTTGAATCATCTGGTGGAGTTTATCAAGCGCTTGTAAATAATCCAGGCTTCTTTGTTTATAATACGATACGTTCTGATGATCAACCTCACAAAGAGCATCTTTAATTTTATTGACCATCGATTTTGCAATGACAGGGTCGAGCCATATGTGGGGGTTGGCAACGATCGGTTTGCTTTCTGAAATCATCGTTTTCTTTTCGTGATGGTGGTTTTCATGATTATGTTCGATTGTTTCTATCAGATCGACGCCTTGAGATAAAACCACCGTCATCAAACCCGGTCCTGTCAGATCGATGAATTTTTCAGCCCAGAATTCCAGCCCGGCGCCGATCATAAAGAAAATGCGTGCAGAAGAAAATGTCCTTACAAGACTCGGCTTGGGTTCAAAAGTATGGGGGCTTGCACCTGCCGGCAGAACAAAAGTAACATCAACATAATCACCGCCCACCTGCTGAACCATGTCGGCAATGGGGTAAATGCTGGCAATCACCGGAAGCTTTTCCGACATGCATGCAGTTGAGTGAAGCTGGATTATTAAAAAACACAGAATAAAAAAAAAGGTGCGAAGAGACTTTCGAATTGCCTCAAAAAAAAATTGACAATGTGTTCGACAAATTTCATTCTGAAAATTCATATGTTCTATATTTCCTAATAGGGCGCCCGAACATCTCATGAAGAACACAATATATTTAAAAAATCATTTTCCTATAAACAATTGTTAAACAAATAACCTTAAATTACGCAAATAGTCAAGAATGTTCAATCTTATCAAATTTTCCTTGAAATTTCAGACTCATATTTTAATATAAAAATCATCCACCAAAAAGGAGGCGGGAATGCCAAAAAAAGCATTGATCATCGTTGATATGTTAAACGACTTTGTGGATGAAAAGGGCGCGCTTTATTGTGGCGACACGGCGAGATCGATTATTCCCTTTATTCAAGAAAGACTCAAGGCTTATAGAAATCGCAAGGATCTTGTTATATATCTTCGTTTATAAATAGATTGAGACCTTTGAAAAATATTTAATTTTGGTCAAGGTCAAGGAAGGCGAGAATTTTAACCACAGGAATACATTGAGTATTTCGCGGATTAAAATTCGAGCCTGACACCGAGATTGAGTAAAAGAGGGCGTTTTTCAAATTTCTCAGATTGATAGCAGAATCTGTTAGGGTTATTCGGCATTCAGGGATGGAAACTTAAAACCCTTCGTGGGTTGTTCTCTCTATAATTTCATTCTGCAGCTGCGGCGTTAAATCAACAAAATAATCGCTGTAACCGGCCACCCGGACGATCAAGTCTCTGTAATCGTCCGGATAATCTTGCGCCCGGCGCAATTCATCACTGTTGACTACATTAAACTGCATGTGGTGGCCGTCCATCTTAAAGTAGGCTCGGATCAGATGGGCAAGCTTGGTGATGCCTTGTTCATCTTCCAGCACTTGTGGAAGGAATTTCTGGTTGAGCAGGGTGCCGCCCGTACGGATATGATCGATCTTTGCCGCAGATTTGACAACAGCCGTGGGGCCGTTACGGTCCGCTCCCTGTACCGGTGAAATCCCCTCGGAAAGGGGCTTTCCGGCTCGGCGGCCATCTGGAAGAGCGCCAATCATACTACCGAAATAGACGTGACAGGTGGTCGGCAGTAGATTAATCCGGTGCACGCCGCCTCTGGTGTTGGGTCGACCGTTGACTGCCTCATAAAAGCTTTCAAAAATTTCCTTCATGACGTCGTCAGCATAATCTTCATCATTGCCGTATTTTGGGGTGCTGTTTACAAGCAGTTGCCTGAAGTCGTCATACCCTTGGAAATCCGTATTGAGCGCATCGAGAAAATCCTTCATCGCAATTGTCCGATTGTCAAATACGTGGTATTTAAGGGCGGTAAGGGAATCTGTGATGGTCCCCAACCCGACTCCCTGGATGTAAGATGTGTTGTACCTGGCACCGCCTGCGTTGTAGTCTTTGGCATTGGCAACACAGTCATCGATAAATAGAGAAAGAAACGGCACAGGCATGTATTTGGCATTGATCCGTTCGATGATGTTGTTTCCCTTAATTTTGATGTCGATGAAATACTTAAGTTGTCTTTTGTACGCATCAAGAATTTCATCAAAATTTTCCAAACCGCTAGGGTTGCCGGTTACCGGACCGATTTGTTTTCCGGTTCTCGGATCGATGCCGTTATGGAGCGTCATCTCTAAAATTTTGGGCAGATTGAAATATCCGGTTAAAAAATAGGCCTCCCTGCCAAAGGCACCGGCTTCCACACAGCCGCTGGCCCCCCCCTCTCGCGCATCTTCAACGGTTTTCCCTTGACGGACCAGTTCCTGAACAATGGTATCAGCATTGAATATGGACGGCTGACCGAAGCCGGTTTTGACAATTTTTAGCGCCCGCTTGATATAGCGGTCAGGATTTTTCTTGCTTAACTGAACCATGGAACTCGGCTGCAGCAGACGCATTTCCTCGATGACATCCAGTATCAAGAAGGTCAGTTCGTTTACGGCATCGGTGTTGTCCTTCTTGAGTCCGCCAAGATTGATCAGGGCAAAATCAACGTAGGTGTTGCTTTCTTTGAGCGTAACGCCGGTTTTGGGAGGTGCCGGATGATTGTTGAACTTGATCCAGAAAGCACAGAGTAATTCCCGGGCACTTTCCTTGGTTAACGTGCCGGCCGCGAGATCCTTTTTATAAAAAGGATATAAATGTTGATCAAGCCTACCCGGGTTAAAAGAGTCCCAAGGATTAAGCTCGGTGATCACCCCTACGTGAACGAACCAGTAATACTGCAGTGCTTCCCAAAATGTTCGCGGTGCCCGAGCCGGTACCCGTTTACAGATGTCTGCCATCTGAAGCAGTTCGGTTTTTCGTTTGGCATCCTTTTCTTTTGATGCCAGTGCTTTCAGTTTGTCTGCATGCCTTCCGGAAAAAACGATCAGTGCATCTGCCGCTATGACCATGGCCTGCAACTGTTCCTGTTTATCCAGCGCTTCCGGGTCACCGAAGTAATCGATGTTTTTAAGGGTAGTCTTGATTTCCGCTTTTATATCTTCAAGCCCCTGTGAATAGATTTTATTCCCCAAAACGGTATGCCCGGGAGAACGCTGTTCCTGAAATTCGGTAAAAACGCCGGCGTCATAGGCATCGAGCCATTCTGGGGACATATTTGCGAATATTTTTTCGCGTATGGACTTACCGAGCCAGAACGGAATCACCCGGTTTTTGTAGATGTTACATGTCTTGTCATCAACAGAAAAAGAAACTTTCTCCCTGGAATCAATCAGGTCAAGATCCTCCATTGAATGGATACAGACTTCAGGGTAGGTGGGCGTGGCTTTGGGGGATGGACCTCTTTCTCCTACAATCAGCTCATAATTGCCGATGTAAATGGATTTGCTCTCTATCAAATACTTAAAGGTAAGTGCCCGCTGAACCGGAATCGACGCTTTCTGTGCAATCCCGCCTTGATAAAATTGCGTTACGAGATCGGCACGTTCAGCTGATAGGCTCGGTCGTGTTTCGAGGCTGCTTGTTCTTAAACGCTGGATTCTCTCATTCATGTTTATCCTCCAACGAACACGGCAAAACCGAAATCTTCAAATTGCCTTTTCATGGTTGTAATCTCTTCCGGGGATGGCGGCTGTTTATTGGCCATTTTGCTTTGCATACCAAGCCTTCTGTATTTTCCATCGGCAATCCGGTGCATGGGTAGAATATCGATACGGCTGACAGAACCCAGGGCACGGACAAATTCCGCCACCGAAAGGACATTCTCATCCGTATCGGTGATGCCCGGTATCAGTGGAAACCGGATGTGATGCGGCGTGTTTAACCCGGACAATGTTTCTAGATTTTTTAGAATCTTTTTATTTGAAACCCCTGTGTAGCGGCGATGCATTTCATCATCCATGAGTTTGAGATCGAACAGGACAAAATCGATCATGTTGCAAATCTCGACGAATATTTCAGCCGGCGCATAACCCGAGGTATCCACAACGGTATGGATCTCCTTTTCACGGCAGGCCTTTAGCATTGCCAGTAAAAATTGTGCCTGTAATAGCGGTTCTCCCCCCGAAAACGTCACACCTCCCTGTGATTCATCATAGAAGATAATGTCCTTTTCAATTTCAAATATGACCTCATCAGCCGACATTTTTTTCCCGACAACCTCACTCCTGCCACCCGGAGAATTATCTGCCTTCATGACCTGAGGGTTAGACATTTTCCCTTCTGGATTATGGCACCACCAACAATCCAGCTGGCAACCTTTCAAAAATATCGTGGTCCGGATACCTGGCCCGTCATGAATGGCGTATTTTTTAATTTTAAATATGATTCCGCTGTTCATGTTCATTTCCTATAAAGATCAGGTCTTCAGACTACTTTGATCTTTATCTAATACCATAAATTTCAAATATCTCAACCAAAAAGCCTATTGCATTTATAGGATTTCCCAAAAATATATTCCGATTGGATTGACTTTATGGAACATTTTAAATGGCACCGGTTGATTTCATTTAGACCGGCAAACTGTCTGAAACAATTAGAGCACGTTAAATAGAGCATGATGATAGACTGGATTGTTTCTAAGGCAAGAATCTGATATAAATGATATAAGGGTCACCCTGTAAATAAGGTTTCCTTCGGAAATTTAACAGAGTGAACTCTGAACCTATGAATGCCTACATTATTTACGCGTAACGCAGAACCCTAAATATAAGGACATTCAAATTGAAACTTATGTATTTGCTAATATTCGCCGATATGGTGATGCTGGGACTGGCACTAACCTTCACCATCGAATCGATTCATGAAAAAGAACCCCGGGCGACCAAGTTCGGCGGTGCCGGCGTTTTTGCAGCCCTGGTAATACTCGTTTTGATAATCTGGACGCCTGCCATGCGCCTTTCTATTACCGTATTTTTTCTTTTTGGCGGGCTTTTCATATTTATCTGCCTGATTCCCGGGAAACCAAACCCCGGATTACTGAAAGGTTCAACGAGCTATATGTTGAATGAAGGGAAACGGTTTGATGAACGGGATATCGTTTTCGCCCGGGCCCGTATGACTAAAAATGGAAGTTCGGAACAGGCAGGTATTTACAGGCGTTATTATGAAAAACACCCCGAAAAAGAGGAACCGGATGCTAAGCGCCGAAACAAGGGCCTTATCGGTAAACTCGGCAAAATCGACAATTGTCAAACGTCGAGCATTGCTATGACCAAAGCTGGCTTTGATATTCCGAATTTGCTGGGTCCCCACGCAGTGGCCCAACCCCAAATCCCCAGGGTTGATCTCAGCCCGGAAAAGGCAACCGATCTTGTAAAAAATTTTGCCAGACATATCGGGGCAGACCTGGTGGGAATCTGCAAACTCAATCCCCAGTGGGTCTACTCATTCAGAGGAGAGCTTCATTATGAAAACTGGAACGACTGGGGCAAACCCCTGGAAGATTTTCCACCGTTCGCGGTGGTCATGCTAACGGAGATGGACAGGGAACATGTGAGCGCCGCTCCCCATACACCTTCTGTTGCGGAAAGCGCTAATGATTACGCCAAAGGGGCCTATATCAGCACAGTTTTGGCCCGCTTTTTTGCCCACATGGGTTATCGTGGAGTGGCCCAGCACAACCGTCACTATGACACATTGATGGTTCCTCTGGCGATTGATGCCGGACTTGGGGAGCTCGGCCGCCAGGGATACCTTATCGCACCCA